>ERZ1740060.52-NODE-52-length-113535-cov-13.932296_pt1 | contig 113535 bp, 116 predicted proteins | sample MGYA00581743_ERZ1740060 | MGnify/ENA primary metagenome ERZ1740060 (study PRJEB43018, sample SAMN04849235) | marine metagenome | isolation source: floating plastic debris | place: Pacific Ocean | collected 2008-08-27 | study: EMG produced TPA metagenomics...
GAACAGACGTGGTCTCCAAGAAACTTTTCAATCTTGTCAGATTAAATTTACTGTTGTAGCCTTTGTTAGAAATACTGTCAAAAATTGGACTTAAAAATAAGTAGTCATAAGTATCGGCATACTCGGTAATTTCGGCTATGGAGTGCAATGAAAACCCGATTTTCTTAAAATGCTTCTTACTAAGGCCTTCGTCCTTTAAATACTCTTGATGGGTATATTTTTTTGTGAAATGTGCTCCCAACAATCCATATTCTTCCACTAGATTAAAATGTGAGTGCATTATGATTCTATCCCTAAAGTAGATAGGGATACTCTCAATATAATTTCTAATACGTTTTTCTGTATACTTTTCAGTACCGCCAAGATGTTTGCAATCTAAATCTTTTCGTAAATGAAAAACTTCTAAACCATTGCAAAAAAGCAGGTTTAGTAAATGAACCTCATTAGGAATATCATAAAAACTACTGACTAAGGATATTTTCATTCAAATAATCGTGTTATTCTATCAACCCAATTTCATAGGCAATTGTTCTTAACTGATCAAAATCAGTATCGTCTACGGCGATGTATTTAATTGCGTATGGGTATTGATAATGGATTTTTTTTGCCGACTCTGGTGATACCAAATGCATTTGGGTAAAGGCATTTCTAATTTTATCCTTTAGTTCTGTATTTACTTTATTGCTTACAAAAATGGCACCTCTTTGAATAGGGTCGGAAGACCAAATAATCTTGTAATCATCTTCTGTAACCTTTCCTCGCTTGGTATATTCTCTTAACGTGACATTGCTTACGGCGGCAACATCCACTTTTTCGGTTATGCAACTGTAAATAGAGGCCACATGGTTCTCAGAAACCATTACTTCTTTGAAGTGTTCGGGCAATATTCCGATACTTTTTAAGTATCCTCTAGGCACCAAATGACCCGATGTTGATGTTGGGTATGACCAAGCCATCGAAAGTTCCGATACCTTTTCTTTTAAATCATCAATGGTATTGAGTGGCGAATTTTTAGGCACTATCAAATTGGACCAGTACTTGTGCTTAATGTCTTTTGAAACTGCCTCTGTGGTGACCAGTGGATCAATATCGACCTTTGATTTTGCAACGATATATGAAAAGCCGCCAACGCTACCAATGTGAGTCTTTTCAGCTTTTACAGCTTCAATAACTGCGGTGCCGTTGCTAACTTTAAATAGCTTGACGGGCATATCTAACGTTTCGGATAAATACTCTTGAAAGGCTTCCATTTTACCTGCAGTTTTATCATAATCTTCAGTGATTGACAAACTGACAATAAGCTCCTCAGGATTAGAGAAATCATCTTTTTTGCCAGAACAAGCCGCAAACAAAAGGATACTAAAAAGTAGAAAATAGGTGTACTTTTTCATTACGCCTCAAACTATTTCTTCCCCTTAATGGTGATACTCAATACAGGAGATGGCTTACTTCTAAATTCTTTTAACTCATCTGGTGAGAGAATCGTGTCGAGTTTTTCGTCAGATAGTTCAATGGTACGCTTCTTAACGATTTCAATATCGGCAAAACCAGCATTTTTAATGGCCTGCACATAATCTTCCTGAAGTAATGCCCCAGAAACACAGCTTGCGTATAATTCAGGTCTTTCAATGATTTTATAAGGTAATTGTTCAGACAACACAACATCTGACATGCAAAAATGACCACCAGATTTTAAGACCCGATGCACTTCGGCATAAGCTTTGTTTTTATCCGGTACCAAGTTTAAGACACAATTACTTACCACAACGTCAAAAGTGTTGTCATTAAGGGGCATCTCTTCTATCTCTCCCAAAACAAATTCTACATTACCAAAACCTAGCTTTGATTTATTTTCTTCTGCTTTGGCAAGCATATCTTCAGTCATATCAAGCCCGACAACCTTACCAGTATCTCCAACAATACTTCGTGCTATAAAAACATCATTACCGGCACCACAGCCAAGGTCTAAAACATGATTACCTTCATTAATGTCGGCATGTTCGGTAGGTAAACCGCAACCTAAGTTGTAATCAGCATTTGCAACATAGCCGTCAACCTCGTTATAATCTTCCTTAAACGCACCACCAGATGTTTTTTCTCCAGTTCCGCAACAAGATCTTGTTTTTACAATATTCGCATACCGCTCTTTTACGGCTTCTTTAATTTCTTGACTACTCAAATTTGTATTGCTCATAACACATTGTTTTTTTAATTATCGATATCATTATTTACATAATTGGCAAGACCATGAATTTCTGAGTACATGCTGTCATTTGCTGGTATGTATACCAATGAGGAGTCATTCCACTCCTCATAAAAATAACTAGCAGTTTCAGGTGCTTCATAGGCCATTTGCATGTAAGCATTCTGAATTTTAGACTTGTATTCCGATGGAATATTTATTCTGATAGTTACCAAATCAACAGGTAGGTCAGGAGATTTCCATAGTACCACAACATCGTTAATATCTAACATGCCCCGATCAATCATTTTATTGAATACGGTAAATGAGCAACCGGCGACATCAACTTTTCCACTGGCCAAAGCCAATATGGTAGCGGTATGACTACCAGAAAATAGGGTGTTCTTAAAATGTGTTTCTGGCTTCAATCCCAATGAGATAAGATGTCCTCTTGGCACCAAGTGTCCTGAAGTTGAGGCCGGATCTGAAAATGACATTGTGAACTTTTGTTCGCCGGGCACAAGCTCATCTAAATTTTTCAAACCTGTTTTTTTATTGGCGATGATAAGGCTATTATAGGTTGCCAATTTTCCCTCTTTGTCTGCAGGTATCACTAAGGGCTGGGCACCTACTTCTTTTGATGCAAGTACATAAGAAAAGGCTCCAAATACAGCTATATCCAGTTTTTCTCCCCTCATCGCTTCAATAATGGCAGTATAGTCACTACCTTTATATAATTTAACCGGAGTATTTAGTTTCTTGCTCAAATAGTTTGTTACCGGTTTTAAGTTTTTAACCATACGCTCTGCCTCTTCAGATGGCACAAAACCAATAACCAGCTCATCTTTTGACTTTTGATAAATTGTTTCTTGCCTGCATGCAACCAAGCAGAAAAGAAAAAAAAGAATAATACTCTTTTTCATATAACGGTTATCGGTTTACCTCAAATAAACAGCAGTTTTGTTAGGTGTACATTAACTGTTCGTTAGACCGTGTTTATTTGTCTTCTAATTGAATTCTAAACGAATCTTTAAAATTTTCTAATTCACATTTATGACTTTAATCATAAATCAATTCAAATGAGACATTTAGTTCTTTTATCAATGGTATGCTTTATCAAACTCAATGCCCAGGTAAAGCAGATTGCCCTGCCAGAAATGAAGCCTGTTCAAGTAAAACAGATTGCCCAATTGGATACCTTAATCCATAAAGAAACTTCAGGAATTGTAAAAAGTAATATTTACGATGGTGTGTATTGGGTACATAATGATTCTGGCGATACGCCCAGGTTGATTCCTATTAACCGTAAGGGCGAGATTGCACAAGCGTATCGCTATAAATCAAATGAAGGGCAGTTTATAGGAGATGCCGTGAACATGGATTGGGAAGAAATCATGAAAGACGATAAGGGCAATATCATTGTTGCTGATTTCGGCAATAATTGTAATTGCAGAAGAGATTTGGTTTTTTATTTTATTCGGGAAACTGATCCTATACAGCGAAACAACCGTGTTTTTAAAAAAGTCTTTTTTGAGTACCCTGACCAGAAACAGTTTGGTACACAAGGCGATGACTATAATTTTGATGCCGAAGGTGCTTTTTTCGCAAACGGAAAAATTTATGTGTTGTCAAAAAACAGAAGTAATACCTATACCAAACTATATCGATTGGATAATTATAATCCCAACGAGGTCAACACACTAACCTTGGTTGACACCTTTGATATAAAAGGAAAGGTAACCGGTGCAGATGTGAGCAAGGATGGTAAAACACTTGCTGTTTTAACCTATACTGCAATATGGTTATTTAAAGCTAAGAACAGAGACGACTATTTTGATGGTGATGTTTCATGGTTGCCAATTGAGGCCAGTGGCATGGAAGGTATCTGCTTTGATGATGAAGAAACACTGCTATTATCAAGAGAACCTACAGGAACTCTGCATGAGCTTAAAATTTCTGAATTGAAAAAAGTTCGGTGACCAAAAAAGAAGATCCGGTCTATGGAAGAGGTTGAATATAAATTTTATACATTTTTGAATCCTACTCAGGTAGAACTTAAGTCAGCGTTTATTAAATGGTTGCTTAGCGAGTACAATGTGAGCACTGGTTCTCAAATCGTGGATATGGGCTGTGGCCCAGGCAGCATGCTGGTAGCCCTGAACGGTTTAGGATATAAGGTGACCGGTTATGAACCCTATCAACCCTTTTTTGAAGCTGCAAAACAATTGGAGAACACTGATATTGAAATTACAAAGGGGGGATTTTTAGATATAAAAGGAGTTGATACCTATGGCGCAATCATGGCCATTAATGGGCCTTTCAGCTATTTACAATCTATAAATGAGCGAAAAATGGCAATTGAACTATCGTATAATGCGCTCGACCACGGAGGAGTATTGTTTTTGGACAACCCAAATTTTCCTTGGATTTTAAAGCATTACAGGGAACCACTGGAGACGAAGTTTCATATAGACGGAATTGAAGCAATAAGAAAACCGGTACATAAAATTGATTTTCATCAGTGTACCTGGATTCACACCGACCACTTCTCTTTTGTCAAGGAAGGCGATGCCCATGAAATAAGCACAGAACACCATTTGGCCATGATCCAGTTACCTGAGATTTATTCTCATTTGAATGCAATTGGATTTAAAAACATAAAAACCTTTAATTCGTACGAATCGCGGATTGACGAGCCGATAAACAGTAGTAGAATGATGATTGCGGCTCAAAAATGAAATCAGAAAATACCAATAAGCTTAATCAACTCTCACCCGAAGAACTAGGAAAATTATTTCCAATCAGTTTAGTGGAACCTCAAGCAGAATGGAAATTACTTTTTGAGAAAGAAAAGGAATTGATTACCTCAATAATCGGTGACCATGCCATTCGAATCGAACATATTGGCAGTACGGCAATACCCAACATCAAGGCCAAACCCATTATTGACATTTTGGTCGAAATACCGAACAACACTTCTATAAAAGATGAAATAATTACCTTGATGAAAACTAAGGGCTATATCTTCATTTTAAGGGAAGACAGGCCCCCAGCGTATTTATCTTTTTTGAAGGGGTATACGAATAAAGGTTATAAAGGCAACATATTTCATATCTACATGGCCGAAAAAGAACACACAACCCTTTGGGACCGGTTGTACTTCAGAAATTATCTCAATGAATATGGAGACATAGGCAAAGAATATGAGCTATTAAAGGAATCACTTGCTGCGGAAAACAAATATAATCGCGAAGCCTATACATCAGGTAAGGATGTATTAGTAGAAAATGTGACTCAAATTGCAAAACAGCACTACCAAAAAGTCTAGCCAAAATGTAGCTGAACTAGTATGAACGCAGATGTTCTTATCGCTGTTTTACAAGCTATTGAAAAGAAGCTCGCCCACCAACAAAATGTGGTTGTTTCGGTTTGTGGGGGCTCATGTACACGAAAAAGCTCGTTGGTAAGTGCCTTCTTGTCCAATCATTTTAAGGACCGTTGTGTTGTTATTTCCCAAGATCAATTTCAATTGCAGCCAACATTTTTAAACAAGGTAAACCCCAAATACATGTGGGACCATCCTGGTAATTTTGGTATTGAACAGTGCCAGGTGGCACTTACTCAATTACGGCAAAACATAACGGTCAAGATTCCTGATTATCAGTTTAAAAAAGAGCAAAAAGTCGGGTTTAAGGTCATTACCCCCAAACCGATACTAATTTTTGAAGGACTATATGCAAATTTCAACGAGCTTGCTGCGTTAAATGATGTATCGATATATGTTGAGTCACCTTGCTATGCGCGGATGATAAGGCGTATTTTTAGAAATACGTTGGATCGTTATAAACATAAGGAGCACGAACTCATTCTTAAATCATTCTGCAATTCGGTGGCCGCCGCACACCAAGACTTTGTCATAGATCAAAAACATAAGTGCGACTACATAATACAAGTACCGCTTGCTTTTGACCAGATTACGGGCTACTACGCTCTAGAACCGGTGGACTATGATACGGGCAAAGCCCTTACTGAATATAACTTGGTTCATGATCAGGATATAAAGGTCAGACTTTTAACTGATCATAACGATCAATCAAGATTTATTCTTTTTTATAAGGAAAGGCCTTATCTCAATTTTCAAATAAGCAACACTTTGGCAACAAAGACCAAAACTATCGATTGGTTAGCCTATTAGTTCTCTGTTTTGCTTAAGGGCAATGGTGGTTTGTAACCATGCCTGTACCAATTTACTATCCTCTTTTAGTTGGGGTAAAAATAAAGAGGCTACGAAAAAAGGATGTTTGGGCAAGCGAATCAGTACGGTCCTTCCATCTTCGGCAACACCACAAAATTCAAAAGCTATCGCTGCTTTTGAAACGACATTATCATCAATTTCGAAGTTACAGTGCGATGTTTCAGAAATGCAATCGCTACTAAATACAGCTATTAGGCTGCAACCTGGTTTTAACGTAATTGCCAAATCTTTGTAATCTTTAGTGCAATTGGAGTTTAACCCGATATACTTATAGGGGTCATCAGCTTTAAAAACATGCTTTGCATATTCAACGACCATATATTTAAAACCTGAACAAGTACCTATTGTCGGAATCTTATTCTCCCTTGCATACTTAATAACAAGAAGTGCATTTTCTTCATCTAAATAGGGGCCTGACCCAGCCCAAATACAATCGCATGCCGATAATTGTTCGGTGGTTGCAGTTTTTGTGGGTAACCATTCGTAACGTATCGTTACTCCTTCCAAGGCCGAAGCTATCTGCATAAGTGCTTTTTCAGCAGATTCATGGGGTAGATAGGTATTTCGTTTGTCACCCAGTAAACCAACAAGTATCTTAACCATAGTTTAATGTTTGAACTAAAATAGTTCTACCATTATAGACTATAATTAGTACTTCATTAATTCAGTATGAAAATGCCAGTTAACGTTTTGATTGCCTTCATAACAAACCGGTAACTTTAACCACATTGAAATTTGATAATAAGGTAAATCTAACAATTGTTAGCTAACATAATACTAACATGTTTGTAATATGCTAACGTGATCTTTATCAAAATTACAAAGCACTGTGAAAGATAAGATCATTGTAGCCATAGATGATGAAGCAGATATTTTAGAAATTCTAAAATATAACTTCATGAAAGAAAGAGCTCATGTAAAAACTTTTAAGTCTGGCGAACAAGGTCTTCACTACATTATTGAAAACAAACCAGATGCAGTGATATGCGACTGGATGTTACCTGATATTGATGGCATTGAGATATGCAAAAAGTTAAAAGGCAATCGCGGTCTAGAAGACATCCCGTTCATCATGCTTACCGCAAAAAGCGATGAAATTGATGCGGTTTTGGCACTCGAAATGGGTGCTGACGATTATGTTATGAAACCTGTGCGCATTAAAGAGCTTATATCTAGGGTAAAACGAGAGATCAAGAAGCGAAAACACAAAAAAAGCAATGATATAAAAGCTGTGCCAAGCGCAGACGATTCTAATAAAACAGCTTTAGCCGAAAGGCAAAATGAGTCGTTATTTTTTAAAGATTTTGTAATAAATACAGAAAAATACAAAGCCTACATTCACGAAAAAGAACTAGATCTTACACACTCAGAATTTAAATTACTTCACCTTTTTATAAATAAACCGGGCAAGGTCTTTACCCGCAATCAGATTATTGAGAAATTAAGCGGAATGGACTACATTGTTACCGAACGCTCCATCGATGTGCAAATTGTCGGCCTGAGAAAAAAAATGGGAAAACACAAAGACCATTTAGAAACCGTAAGGGGGGTAGGATATCGCTTAAGAGAGTAAATCCGCCTTCGGCGATAACTAACAATACATTAATTTTTTTCACAGAATATTATTTCCGGCCTAACAATGTAAAAATATTCCTAAAATAGTTTTGGTCAAAACAAAACCAAGAAATGGATATTGATTACGTATTGGTTGAAGGTGATTTGAACAGACTTAAAACGTATGTTGAAAGTCTTGAAAAAGACTACCATATAAACATCACCAAACAACCTTTTATAGGGCTTACCATGATTAAAACTCATGATAGTGTTGAACATCAACCTTTTTACTTGGGTGAGGCATTAATCACAGAAACCGAAGTTTCTATCAAGGATAAAGTGGGCCTCGGCATATGTATAGGCGATCAGCCAACCCGATCCTATTGTGCCGCGGTTATTGATGCAGCTATGCAATTAGAAGATGACAAACTTCCTGAGATTATGGATTTTCTCCAGAAAGAGTCGTTTGATATTTCAGAAAGAGAAAAAGAACACAATTATCAAATCCAAAAAACAAAGGTAGACTTCAAACTTATGGAACAAAGCTAACTATGATACGAGAAACTAATTACGACCATCTTTTTGAATCACAAAAACAGTATCGATTGTTACTGGATTGTATGGCAAAACCTGGTGTCATTGCCAATCTTGATGCTGATATTAATGTTCCGGACGGACTAAACAAAACGTCTGCTTTGGTTGGTTTTGCATTATTGAACAGTGATGTAAGCTTTTGCAATACCATCAATCAGGAAGTGTTGGACACCTATTTCATCATAAATACTTCTGCCTCACCTGCGGAATCAGATGTTGCAGATTTCATCTTTGTAAATGGAGAAAAACCGGATGTTAAAAAAGTTTCGATGGCAAAAATTGGGCTTCCTGCTTATCCAGAATCAGGTGCGTTTATCATCATTGATGTGAAGCAAATATCGGATTCTCCATTACAGGATGGTGTCAAATTGATGTTGGAAGGGCCTGGTGTAAAAGACACTAAAGACATTTATGTTGGGGGTATTTCCACCGAACTTTTAGAAGTTATTTTAGAAAGAAATATAGAATATCCCTTGGGTGTAGATACCATTATAACGGATAAAAACGGAGCGGTATGCTGTATACCAAGATCGAACAAATTTAAATACCAAGAACTATAATTATGGGGTATGTTGCTGTAAAAGGTGGTTCTGAAGCCATTGAAAATGCAAAAAAACTAGTTGAGTTTTATCGCTTGCGTGAGGAAGTGTCTCCTTTGGAGGTGGCGCAGATTCAATCACAGTTCAGGTTGGCCATTGATAAAATCATGGGTGAGGGGTCCTTTTATGCCCCTGAATACGGTGCACTTGCCCTAAAACAAGTTGAAGGGGATATTTTAGAGGCCGCTTTTGTGATGCGGGCGTATCGGGCAACCCTATCAAGATTGTACTATTCGGAGCCTATAGATACTAAGAATATGTTCGTTGAACGGAGAATCTCCTCTTCATTTAGAGACATCCCCGGAGGGCAAATTTTAGGCCCAACAAGAGATTACACACAACGCATGTTACAAGTGAACCTTGCCACGGAAGATGATGAGGATATGCAAAAATTCTTGGCTGAATTTAAAGAGGATGTAAAGGGTGTTGAAAAAGAAGAGGTCAAGACCTTTAGCAAGGTGGTTGATTTGTTAAGAGAGCAAGGCTTGTTAAAAGGTGTAGGCAACAATGAAGACACAAAGTTAATGGATGTGACCCGAGTTGCGGTGAAATACCCAGCGCCCAGATCCGCAAGATTACAGATGCTTGCCAGAGCGGAAACAGGCGGCATTATGGCACTAGGTTATAGCAGTATGAGAGGTCATGGCAGTGTGCACCCAACCGTGGGTGAACTTAGGGTCGGTCTTGTAGACGTGCATGTGACCGATAATAGAAAAAGAAAACGCTACATAGGCAAAGTGAGGGTTACAGAAGCTGAAATGATTTCGAAAGCAGCATCAAAGAGTGCCAAAAAAGTACCTTATTATTCCATTGGTTACGGATTGTGTTTTGGTCAAAATGAAACCAAAGGCATTTGTATGGGAATTTTGGACAGGGCCATGCGTATACCAGGAAACAATGCACCGGCCAATGACCAAGAGTTCGTGTTGTACCACACTGAGGGTGTTGAATCATTAGGATTTACAAATCACCTAAAATTACCGCACTATGTTACCTTCCAATCTGGGCTTAGCAATCTGCGTAAAGCTGTAAAACGAGATAAAGCATCCGAGGAGGAAAAAAAGGAAGCAGTGAAAGCCAATGGTGTTTTGCAACAAGTTAACGACGATCTTATTTAATCATGGTAGAAGAAAAAAAATTCCACAGACAGTTTAACTACGCGTTTATTGATGAAAGAACGAAAAAAGAAATTCGGCGCAAACTCTTAAAGGCGGTCTGTATTCCGGGGTATCAAGTACCTTACTCCTCTCCTGAAATGCCCATCGCCCGTGGTTGGGGCACTGGGGGACTGCACATTACCCTCTCATTAATAGGAAAAGAGGATACATTTAAGATTATCGACCAAGGTAGTGATGCCAGTGTAAATGCTTGCAACCTCAGGGATTTCGTAAAAAACACCACCGATTGTGATACCACTTTTGAGACCTCAAAGGCAACGCTAATTCAAACACGTCATCGGATTACAGAAGAAGAGTTGAAAGCCCACCAAATCATGATTTTTCAGGTACCCCAACCGGAACCTTTACGTGGTGTGGAGCGCTACGAGAAGAAAACACGAGAAATGCACGCCGAGGCTGATTATGCCAAAATGTGGGTTTCCCTGTATGAATCGTTCGTACGTTTTGGAGATATCATGCGAGGTGCAGGTTATCCCGTAAAAGTGAACGGACGTTATGTAATGTCGCCATCGCCCATTCCACGTTGGGACATCCCCAACCTAAGTGACGCTGAATGCCTATATCTATTTGGTGCAGGTCGGGAAAAGCGTTTGTATGCCGTGCCACCACACACCACCGTCGAGCCGTTGGAGTTTGAAGACGTCAAATTTAAGATTGAGCAGTTCGAGGGATTGAAATGTGAGATCACTGGGGAACAGATTGCCTTTTTAGATGAGCTGTATGGCTCTGATGGAAAAACAACCCATGTGGTCAATGACAGTGATTTTATGAATCAAATCAAGGAGAAAGAAAGGCCTATACAATGGGTGAATCGATACCTCACCGAAAAAATTGAAAAAACCTTTAACAAGAATTAATGATGGATAACAAAGAATGGCTTTTAAAGGTTGAGAACCTGACCAAGATTTATGGTGAGCATTCCGTTAACACTTTGGATAAAACAGGCCCATTATTCAATTCTAACCAGTGCCCGGAAACAGGTGCCATTGTCGCCTGTGCCAATATTGATTTCACGTTACACCCTGGAGAAGTGTTGGGTATTGTGGGTGAAAGTGGTTCAGGTAAAAGTACGTTGGTAAAACTGCTGTACTTTGATTTGATGGCAACAGCCGGTAGCGCTTGTTTAAAGGGATACAAAGAAGATAACACCAATATTTTAGAAGTTTCCAACCAGCAAAAACGCTTTTTGAGAAACCATAAAATGGGAATGGTGTACCAAAACCCAAGGGATGGATTGAACTTCCGTTTTTCATCGGGAGGAAATATCGCTGAAAAACTGCTTATGGCTGGTAATTTTCATGTGGGCAGTATTCGCGAAAGAGCTTCTTATCTATTGGAATCCACAGAGGTACCAGTACCTCGGATGGATGAAACTCCGGAATCTTTTAGTGGTGGTATGCAACAACGGGTGCAAATTTCAAAAGCCATAGCCAACAATCCACCTTTGCTATTTCTTGATGAAGTAACCACTGGATTGGATGTTTCGGTACAGGCAAAAGTATTGGACATGATCAGAAGGCTGCAACAAGATTTGAACATTGCCATGATCGTGGTATCGCACGATCTAAGTGTCATCAGAATGCTTACCGATAGAACGATTGTGATGAAAAATGGACGAATCGTAGAAAAAGGACTAACTGATCAAATATTACAAGATCCTCAGCATGGTTACACACAACTATTGGTGAGCTCACTTTTATAAAACAGGCATTATGGAACATACAATCGAAGTAAAAGGGCTATCCAAGAGGTTTACAATGCATATCCTGAATGACAAGGTCATTCATGCGATTCAGAATCTTGACTTTTTTATAAAAGAGGGAGAAATCGTCGGACTGGCCGGAAAATCCGGAGCGGGTAAATCAACCTTGATCAAATGCATTTACAGAACCTGTATTCCAAGCAAAGGGGAGATTATTTACAACTCCAAAAAGTTCGGAAAAATAGATTTGGCAAAGGCAGACGATTATGAGATATTGGCACTACGCAAAAGCGAAATGACCTACTGTTCCCAATTTTTAAGTGTGATTCCAAGGGTTACCGCTATTGATGTAGTTGCGGTTAGCCTTGTCAGCAAAGGGGAGTCATGGGGAAATGCACGACAAATCGCTAAAGAATACCTCTCGAAACTTGGTTTGGACGAAGAGCTATGGGATGCCTACCCTTCTACCTTTAGTGGTGGGGAACAACAGCGAATCAATGTTGCCCGTGCCATCATTTCAAAGCCACATTTCTTATTGATCGATGAGCCCACAGCATCTCTAGATCAAAAAACAAAAGATATTGTTATCAATATGGTGCTTGACTTAAAAAACCAAGGCACCTCTGTGCTATGCATTACGCATGATCCCTATACCATGGAACATATTGCCGATAGGGTAATCGAATTGAAAGATGGTAAAATCGTTGAACCTGCGTTGTCGTAACCATGCAAGCTTCAGCATCTATTTCAGAACTGAGTCAAGAAAATCACAATGAACGACAGCGGTTTGAAGTTTGTCTTGAAGGTTTGCAAATCAGAGTTCAAAAACTAAGGTCGACCGATAAGTTCAAAAACATAAATGGTTTTTGGCACTCACAGGATTATCAAGGCTACGCCCTAGTTTCAATGCTTGATGCCAACCCAAAAAATGAAGAGCTTTCTGAGAAACTATTGGGCATACAGCATAGGATTTGGCAACAAATTCAACTGCCCCGTCAGTTCTACTTAATGCCTAAAGAGAGTTTTCATCAAACCATTGTAAACACACTTTCAGGAAACAGGTTTAAGGAACACATTGAAAACAAAGGTTTAAAAAGTGTATATCCTACGATTATTAAAGATGCCCTTGATTTGGCATCCAAATCCAAATTGGGCCAACCTATTCAAATGAATTTCGCAGGATTGGGAATTTTTGGTTCGGCCTTCGGGGTGTTGGGTACAATCAATAAAACAGAAGATTGGAACGCAATTTTGCAATTGAGAAATGAACTTTACAGTAACGCTAACCTCAATCAACACGATATTAAACGTACAAGACCATTTATTGCCCACATTACCTTAGGTTACATAGATGGAGTATTAAGTGAAGCTGATAGGAAAAAATTGGTCGAGATTTTTAATGAAATCAATTCCTCTATCAACTTTTCTGATTTGGTGTTCAATATTGATAAGACCCAGCTAAGAAGTTACGACCATCTGGCCGAATTTGTATACAAACGAAACTATCCATCCTATAAATTTTGCGGACATGCTACATGATATTGAATTTTTCCCAGAGGAACTGCGGGATGCCCCGCCAACCATGTTGAGCGAAAAACCCACTATTCACCCTAGCTGCACGCTCAGAAAGTGTAAAGTTGGCGGATGGACGAGGTTGGGTGCCAATACAAGGATGAGCGAAGTCTCTTTTGATGACTACAGCTACACGGCAGGCAATGTGTCTATCGTCTATGCCACGGTGGGCAAGTTTTGTTCCATAGCCAATAGCGTTCGCATTAACCCGGGCAACCATCCGCAATGGCGGGTAACGCAAAATCATCTTACCTATAGGCGCAAACAATACGGATTCGACACTAAGGAAGATGAGGAATTCTTTCAATGGCGCAGAGATCACCATTGTACTATTGGCCACGATGTATGGATCGGCCATGGAGCCGTGATCATGGCAGGCGTATCTATCGGCCATGGGGCCGTTATAGGTTCTGGGGCGGTAGTCACCAAAGATGTCGGTAACTACGAAGTGGCCGTAGGCGTACCCGCAAAAGTGATCAAAAAACGTTTTACGGATGAACAAATAGAGAAATTATTGGAAATCGCCTATTGGGATTGGGACAGGGAAACCTTGGAAAAACGCTTTGACGATTTATTTGAAATAAATGCATTTCTGGAAAAATATCACTCAAAATGAAGAGAATAGCGGCTTTGCTTTTTGTTGTCTTTGGTGTCTTCTCATGTGAAAAAAGCGATAAAACAGACAATGAAGAGGAAATTAAAGAACTGGTATACGGGCGTGTCGTTTCGGTAGATAATGAAGCCAGTATAGAACGTACCGAAAAAACAGCGGCTTATCTAGAAAAAGAACTGGGCGTACCCGTACGGATTATAAAAGGAAGTGATTATGCCAGTATCATTGAGGCTATGAAAACGGGTAAAGTGGATTTTGCCATTACCGGGGCATTTTCCTATTCCATTGCAGCTGCCAAAGCAGGGGCAGAATCGTTGGTCACAACGGCATACACGAAAACTGGAACGATAAATTATGCAGGTTCCATGATATTTACCAGTTCTAAATCGGGTATTACATCCATAGAGCAAGTTATTGCCAACCCCCAGAACTATACCATCGCCTTTGCCGATCCGGCATCTACTTCAGGATACCTATATCCATCTAGCTATCTACGGTCTCGTGGCATAGAGCCTTCAGAAGACATGAAACAGACTCTGTTTGCCGGGGGCCATACCGCAGGCATATTTTCGTGTTTAACACAAAAAGTTGACCTCGCCTGTACGGGCAATACCTCTCTTGAACGACTTGAACTGCGAAATCGAATCGAGCCCGGTTCGTACAAGGTGCTTTGGAGAACAGACTCTATACCGCCCAGTAACGTTTATGTACGTTCTTCATTGCCAAAAAAATATAAAGAGGGCTTACAAAAAGCCTTTGTTCAAATGAAAGATAAGGATACCGCTTTGATGAATTTGGTTCGAAAGGCGTACCACAAAGACATTGTATATGTCCCTGCCGGGGATTCTTTGTATGATAACATGCGAAAACTTGTAAATCGGGAAATGGGCAATTTGTTGAAGTAAGATTAAGCCCATGAATTCAAATGGATGTTTTAGTACTTACCGGGGCTTGCGGAGTAGGTAAATCGACCATCGGTAAGCTTTGGGCGCAATCCAAAAAAGGAGTTTGCATCGAATGCGATTGTTTTACAAGTTGGATCTACGACGGGCATCCTATTACTACTGCTTATTTTCTTGAGGTGGAACCTGTGGTTGCCCACTTGGCCTGGCAATCAACTAAAGCATATTTAGACAATGGCTTTTCAGTAGCCATAGAAAATGTTTGGACACCAAAGGGCTTAGAGTTGCTCAAAATCAATATAGGTGAGCACGGGCTATGCGCAAAATTTGTCTATCTCACCTGCGATGTAGAAGAAAATACGAAACGTGACCAATTACGTGAGGGTGATTGCCCAATGAAGGAGCGTGTCGCCATTGTGCATTCAGAATTGCAAGCCTACAGCTGGCCAAGTTATGTGCACAGATTAGACACAAGCGGACTTACTTGTGAAGCAACTTTAAAGCAAATCGACACACTGAATGTTCCAGCTGAATAAATTATGATAACAGACAATACCAAACGATTTTCAGACCGTGTAAAAAATTACGTCACCTACCGACCGGGCTACCCAAAAGAGATTGTAACATTCCTTGAGGAGGCAACTGGCCTCAATACCGACTCCACAATAGCTGATATTGGTTCTGGTACCGGTAAGTGCAGCGAAATCTTTCTTGATGGTGGGTATGCAGTGACTGGCGTTGAGCCCAACCTTGAGATGCGCCTGGCGGCAGAAGCATTATTTGAAAATCAACCGCTTTTTAAAAGTGTGAACAGCTCGGCAGAAGCCACGACTTTAGAAGACGACAGTTATTCCCATATCATTGCAGGTCAAGCTTTTCATTGGTTCAATCCACCCTTGGCCAAAAAGGAATTTCAGCGCATTTTGGCTCCTGGCGGGTGGGTCGTACTTATTTGGAACGAACGGAACGTCCAATCGCCGTTTTTGGCAGATTACGAAGTGTTTCTGCACGATCATGCGGTAAAATACGCCGAGGTAGTGCATCGGAATATTGATGAAGGGGTGCTTGGCGCATTTTATAACCCTTTCTCTTATCATGTGAAGCACATGACTAACTACCAGTTGTTCGATTTTGATGGGCTATTAGGTCGGTACCAGTCCTCCTCATATGCCTATAAAGAGGGTGACGAACAATTTAAGCTTGCAAAAAAGGCATTGCAAGTTCTTTTTGAAAAGCATCAGCGTAACAATCAGATTAAAATGGAATATCAAACGAATATCTATTACGGGCAGCTAAAATGAAATACTATCTCTCCTCATACAAGTTTGGCGATAACTTAGATGATTTAAAAAGGCTTATCCCCAAGAACAATAAAATCGGCCATATCAACAATGCACAAGATTGCTTGGGTTACGATGTGGAAAGGACCAGAAAGTCGCAACAAGATCAAATGGAGTATTTAAACAGTATTGGTTTTGAATCGGAATCCCTTGATTTAAGGACCTACTTCCATAACACAGAAGCTTTAAAAGACAAAATCAGCGGTTTAGGGGCGTTATGGGTCTCGGGCGGCAATGCATTCGTGTTGCGCATGGCCATGCGACTTAGTGGCTTTGATATCATTTTTGAAGAACTCAAAACCAGGGATGACTTCTTATATGCAGGCTACAGCGCAGGGATCTGCGTGCTTTCCAAATCATTGAAAGCAATCGATCAAGTAGATGACCCACATAATTTTCCGTATCCTGAAATTATCCGACCTATTTACGAAGGCTTAGATGTCTTTGACTTTGCCCTTCTGCCACATTATGATTCCAATCATTATGAATCCGAAAAGATTGGCAAAGAAATACAACGCTGTATTGATAACAAATGGCTTTTTAAGGCTTTACGGGATGGAGAGGTGATTGTAATCGAGTAACTCAAATTTTGAATAAAAATATAACTATCAAAATAGAGAAAATAACCAGCTTTCCCTTTGATGGTTTTGATATTTTTAAGCGGGAAAGTCGGCTTGAAGGCTATCGGTTTCTCGATAGACTGGAATTGGACTGGGTCAACAATAAAAATCGGTTCAATAAGCAAGGGGAAGCTTATTATGTAATCAAAGTTGCCAATCAAATTCACGGGGTTGGGGGGATAAACAACAGCCCTTCTCATGAGCATGGGCTAAGAATTGGTCGGCTAAGACGGTTTTATGTTTTAAAACAATTTAGACGACAAGGACTGGGGCAAAAACTGTTGCTTCACATCATTGGCCAACATGCATCAAATTTTGAAGTGATTCAATTGTACACTACCAATCCCGAAGCAGCCAGTTTTTATGAAAAGAATGGATTTCAAGTTGTTCACGGTATTGAAAAAGTTTCCCACGAGTTAAAAATCATGGAAAAATACGACCATATCGGCATTGACTATAACGCTACCAGAAAAGCAGACCCCTTTTTAGCCCAAAAGTTGGTCGAACACCTGCAGCCAAAAAAGAATGGCAACTATTTAGACATTGGCTGCGGTACAGGCAACTATACCGTTGCCCTTAACCAAAAAGGGTATGCATTTGTTGGCATTGACCCCTCCACTACCATGCTTGAGCAGGCCAAACTGCAAAACAGTACGGTAGCCTGGAAATTAGGTGCCGCAGAAAACACTGGCCTGCCGTCCCACTCCCTTGATGGCATCATTGCCTTCTTGACCATACACCATTGGACGGATTTGGAAAAGGGATTCGCCGAACTCTATCGAGTACTTCGACCTAATAGCAAGTTGGCGGTGTTTACCGCAACCCCCAAACAGATGCAAGGCTATTGGTTATGTCACTATTTTCCTAAAATGATGGCCGATTCCATCGCGCAAATGCCTAGCCTTCAGACTGTGGAAAAGGCTATGCGCAATAGTGGACTCTCCAATTTAAAAACAGATGCCTACTTCATCCATAAAGAACTGGAAGATAAATTTCTCTATTGCGGAAAACACCATCCAGAGCTGTATTTTGACCCAAAAATCCAGCAAGGCATATCTTCCTTTTCCGCCTTGGCCAATAAAGAAGAAGTGAAACATGGCCTGTCTCAATTAAGGGAAGATAGCAATAGTGGAAAAATTAATGAAATTATAAAATCGTACGAGAACGAACTGGGTGATTATATGTTTATTTTGAGCGTAAAGGGATGAAACCAATAAATAGCAACGCTTTGTAATGAAAAAACACTTTAAAGCCGCTTATTTAATCCTAAAACAGAAAAACAAGATATTACTGCTTAGACGTTTCAATACGGGGTATGAAGATGGAAACTATTCGTTTATCGCGGGCAAGGTGGAACCTGACGAAAATTTTACGCAGTGCGTTATTAGGGAGGCGGAAGAAGAAGCGGGTGTGATCGTTAGGGGTAGCGATGTAAATGTCGTGCATGTCATGCACAGAAACAACCCGGAAACACAGTGGGTAGATGTGTTTTTTCAATCAACCAAATGGTCGGGAGAGATTACCAACAGAGAACCCCATAAATGTGATGACCTGTCTTGGTTTGATTTAGATGCGTTACCCAACAATACGGTTGAATATGTTAAGCAGGCGATTGAAGCCATAAAAAATGATTGTTTCTACAGCGAACATGGATGGGGGATTACAGTAAAAAAACAATGAAAGCAAAGGTATACAAGATAGAAACAGAGCGACTAATAATAAGGTGTTATAAACCCCAAGATGCGTTATTGCTAAAAAAATCGATTGACGAAAGCATAGAGCACTTAAGGCCTTGGATGTCATGGGCAAAAAAAGAACCAGGGGATATTCAAGCTAAATTAGATAGAATAAGAAAATGCAGGGGGGAATTTGATTTGGATATTGACTACGTCTTTGGAATATTTAACAAAAATGAGAACATGCTAATTGGTTCTACCGGTCTTCACAAGAGATTAGACAATAATGCAAGGGAAATTGGGTATTGGATAAATGTAAACCATGTGAAGATGGGATATGCAACTGAGACTGTTAAAGCACTCATCAAAATTGGGTTTCAAATTGAAGACCTCAAGAGGATACAAATAAAATGCGCGCCAAATAATCATGCAAGTCAAGCCATTCCAAAAAAACTGGGGTTTTTACATGAAGCCACTTTAAAAAATCGAAAACTAGATCCTAGCGGTAATTTTAGAGATTTTATTATATGGACCATGCTCAAGGAAGATTATTTAAAAAGTGACCTAACAGAGTTTGGGTTAACAGCTTTTGATATAGCTGATCATGAAATAGATTGCTGAATTAATGATAGATTTAGACTATATCGTACATAGCACCTCAACCGATAATGAAAAAGGTATTGCCAGTGGTTGGAGGGATTGCGAGTTGTCAGAAATCGGAACTCAACAATCATTCAAATTAAAATCTCTTTTAAGTGGTAAGAGCTATGATTTGGTGTATTGTTCAGATTTAAAAAGAGCAGTTCAAACGGCTCAAAACGCTTTTGGCGCTTCAGTTAAAATTATTCAGGATGCCCGTCTTCGAGAGTGCAATTATGGGGAGTTTAACGGAATGCCAAAGTCAGTATTTAAGGAAAACATGGTACAATATGTTAATAAATTATACCCCAATGGCGAAAGTTATGAAGAGGTAGCGCATCGTGTTTCAGACTTTATTGCAACGCTAAAGGTAATACATCAAAACGAACGGGTAGCCATAATATCCCATCATGCCCCGCAATTGGCTTTAGAGGTCATTGTGCATAACAAATCATGGCAGGAAGCCCTCGACAATGATTGGCGAAATACTGGAAATTGGTCCCCAACTTGGAATTATATCATTAAATAGCAATACTAATGAAAACAAAAAAAGTACTCCTTTTCGACATTGACGGCGTCATCAACAAAGCCCATTATTTTTCAAAGCCGTACGAACAAGAATTCGGTGTACCAAGATCGGAAATCAGACCTTTTTTTCAAACGGATTTTATTCCTTGCTTAACTGGAAAAGTAGATTTAAAAGCCATTTTACCACCTTATTTAAAAAAATGGAAGTGGAAAGAGGACGTAAACGCTTTTTTACATTATTGGTTTGCTCATGATGTGAAGCTAGATCATGAATTAATAGGTTTTGTTCAGACGCTAAGAGCAAAAGGATACTTCTGCGCCTTGGCCTCACAACAAGAGCAGTACCGAAAAAACCATTTATGGGAAACGAAAGGGTTAAAAAACAAGTTTGACCATTTTTATTGCTCTTCAGACATTGGATTTCTTAAAAAAGACACCCGTTTTTTTGATGCGGTGGTTCACGATTTAAAGGCTAAATCCTTAATCAAATTGGTAGATGAGGTTGTCTTTTGGGACGATACACGGACTTGTATAGCTACAGCATTGGAAAGTGGTATGGAAGCCATCCTCTTTAAAGAAAACGAGGACATTATCAATTATAATTTTTGATAGTGAAATATAAAGGAACATACATATTCACCTCAGAAAGATTGGGATTTAGAGCATGGAATGAAAATGATTACGAGCCGTTTGCAGCTATGAATTCCAATGAAAATGTAATGGAATATTTTCCTAAAACCTTGTCAAAAGCAGAGTCAGATAATTTTGTAACCAAAATCAAGAGTAGATTTAAAGAGTTTGGGTATGGTTTATATGCTGTTGATGAACTTAATACCGATGAATTTATTGGCTTTATCGGTTTCGCTTATCCATCTTTCGATTTGGGTATTCCCGGTTTAATTGAAATAGGTTGGCGAATTCGAGAAGAAAAATGGAACCAGGGTTTTACTACAGAGGGAGCAAAGACCTGTCTACAATTCGGTTTTGACCAGTTGAATTTTAAAGACATCTATTCCTTTACCAGTAAGGTGAACACCAAATCCGAACGGGTCATGCAAAAAATTGGCATGAATAAAGTTAAGGAGTTTGAACATCCTAAAATTGAATCGGGGAGCCATTTAAAGACGCATGTGCTTTATAAAATCGGGAATTTATGAAAATCCACATTTTCGGACCCGCAGGTGCAGGCACCACTACGTTGGGCAAGGCTTTGGCCACGGATAACATGCCCTATTTTGACGTGGATGATTATCGTTGGGAAAAAACTGTAATTCCCTTCACGACCAAACTTCCAAATCACGTGAGACAACAAAATATGTTAGCAGATATCGCGCCTTACAAGAGTTGGATTATTGGCGGCGAGCTTATTAACTGGGATGATTTTATTAAGGATGTTTTCGACCTTGTCGTATTTGTTTATGTGCCTCAGGACATTAGAATTGATCGCATAAAAAAACGGGAATACGAACGTTACGGTGATAAAATATACCATGAACCGCTCTATATGGAAAAGATGGCAAAGTTTATCGCATGGATCAGGAAATATGAAGATGACACCTTCGCCGGTAGCAGTAAACGCAAACACCTTAATTGGTTAAAAACCATACAATGCCCAATTCTAAAAATAGAAGGGGATACCACAACCGAAGAACGTATAAATGCTATTGTTAATCTCATAAATCGCAAATAATCTTGCCTTATTTTAATTTGAGTGCCAAAAGACCAAACCTTAAAGCCTTAGAACAGAATGAAAAAAAAGATAGGTATCGTTTTTGGGGGCAAATCCACCGAACACGAAGTTTCTCTCAATTCTGCTTCCAATATCTATGACGCAATTGATAAGGAACAATTTGATGTTGTTTTGCTGGGAGTGGATAGAACTGGAAAATGGCGTTTTAACCAAGAATATTCATTAAACAAGATGGATTTGTCTTCTATCGATTATTTTGAAAAGTCGAAAACAGTTCGCTTAGAAAGTAGGGATGGAAAAGTCTTTTTAGTGAATAAGCTTGGCAACACATCCATTGCATATTTTGATGTTGCTTTCCCAATTATTCACGGTTCTTTTGGTGAGGATGGCACCATGCAAGGCATTTTTAAATCCTTGGACATTCCATTTGTAGGTGCTGATATTCTAGGTTCTGCAATTTGTTTGGATAAGGACATTACGAAACGGTTATTGAGGGATAGTAACATTCCAATAGCTGACTTTATAACGGTCTATAAAGAGGATAAGCAAACGTTAGTATTTGAAGAAGTTATAGAAAAGTTGGGGGTGCCCTTTTTTGTCAAACCATGCAATACTGGTTCATCCGTAGGAGTATCAAGAGTTGCAGATAAAACTTCTTTTCAAGCGGCAGTCAATAATGCTTTTAAGTACGATAAGAAGATAGTACTAGAAGAGGCAATTGTCGGAAAAGAATTGGAGTGTGCCATTTTAGGAAATCAAAGCCCGGTAGCTTCGGTACTGGGAGAAATAAGGCCGGCACAAGATTTCTACACCTATGAAGCAAAATACCAAGATTCAAATGGTGCAAAAATGACAATATCGGCAGAAATTCCCACCGATGTGTCCGATAGGTTACGACAAATTGCGATTAAAGCCTATAAAATTACGTGTTGTGAAGGCATGGCCCGGGTTGATTTCTTTTTAAAAAATGACAACACCTTTGTAGTAAATGAAATTAATACCATACCTGGATTCGCAGATGCAAGTATGTACCCTAAATTATGGATAGCATCCGGAGTCTCCTATGCCGATTTGATAGCAAAGTTGATCGGTTTGGCCATTGATAAATACCAAAAGAACCAAGAATTGGAAACCACTGTTTGATGACGGCAATTTTTTTGACTAAACCCTAAGAAAAAATGAACTACACGGGCTATTCCGCATACGACGACGAAACGTTTTTCGAAAAATACCAGCAACGAAGAGGTAAAAAAGATGCACCAAACGAAGCCATAGAGCAACCCATATTTGATAATTTGTTGGGTGATGTTTCAGGAAAAACAATACTCGATTTAGGCTGTGGCGATGGTGCCTACGGAGTTGAATTATTGGAAAGAGGGGCAAGCTTTTATTACGGAGTGGAAGGAAGCCAGAACATGGCAGGTTTGGCTGAGAAAAACCTTACTCACCATAATGCAGAAATCAAGATAGCGGATATAAAAGACATCGAAATACATAAAAAGTACGATATCGTGATTTCAAGATTGGTATTGCATTATCTCGAAGATTTAAAGATTCTATTTCAAAAAATAAACAGCTGTTTAAACCATCAGGGAATCTTCCTTTTTTCAGTGGAGCACCCGGTGATTACCAGCAATTACGAATCCTATCATAAAAATGATAAAAGGAGCAATTGGATTGTCGATAATTATTTTGATTCGGGAGAACGTACAAATAACTGGCATGGCAAGCCAGTGGTAAAATATCATAGGACATTTGAAGAATATTGGAAAATCATCAAGAATACCCAATTTGAGGTGGAAGAAATGAGAGAATCAAAGCCCATACCATCCAATTTTGAAAGTAAGGAAGAATATTTGAGAAGGAAACGGATTCCGCTTTTTTTGTTTTTTAAAGTAAAGGGGAAATAGTTGTGTTATGAAAATACACATTTTCGGCCCCTCAGGATCTGGCGTAACCACATTGGGAAAGGCATTGGCAACTGAAAAAACGCCCTATTTTGATGTAGACGATTATTATTGGAAGCAAACAGAGATTCCGTTTTCTGAGAAAAGTCCCATTCCTGTTCGTCAGCAGCAAATATTAAATGATGTTGCTCCTTTTTCACATTGGATATTGGGTGGTTCTTTAATCAGCTGGGGTGATTTTATTAAGAATGATTTTGATTTGGTGGTGTATCTGTACGTCCCACAAGACATTCGAATAGCACGTCTAAAAAAACGAGAATACGAGCGCTACGGTGATAAGATTCATACCCATCCTTTCTGGGCAAAAAAATTGGCCGATTTTATCGATTGGGCTAAGCAGTACGAAGATGATACGTTTAAGGGGCGTAGTAGAAAAAATCACCTACAATGGTTGGAAACCCTGCAATGTCCGGTCATAAAGATTGAGGGCGATACTACTACAGAAGAACGTATTAATGCTGTTAATAACTTAATGCCAGACAAGTAAAGTCGCATCATTTTCAAGCTGCTTGAAATTATAAAAAAGAGAAGCCTATGGCCTACCAAGGAGTAGACAAACAAAAACTAAGGGAACGGTTTGAGCGGTTTGCTGAAAATGAATGTAAAGAGATTTCACCGTTGTATTACAACCTATCAAAGAAAATTTCTGAGGATAACGAATTATTGTATATTGCATCCTTTTGCAAACAACGGCAGCCAATACCGAATCTATTTTTGGCTTCCGTTCATTATCTTCTACGAAATAACCCGTCCGAACCCTTGGCAGGTTATTATCCTTCCATTACCAAAGCCTTCAATTCGAACTTGTCTTTTGATGCGTTTAAAGAATTTTGCATCCGAAATAAAAAGCACATCATCGCATTGGAGCAAACAAAAATTGTTCAAACAAATGCACTGAACAGATGTGCTTACCTCATGCCCATTCTGTCAAGTTTATTTGATTCAAAAGCGGTAAATCTCATCGATATCGGCACAAGTGCAGGGCTAACGTTAAACATGGACAAATACGAATACCATTATAACAATAGTCATTTCATAGGTGAAAGCCCTGTAAAAATTAGGAGTGAAATAAAAGGTGGTGAATTACCCAAATTTGAAAATATAGTACAGATAAAAAACAAAATAGGAATAGACCAAAATCCTATTGATTTAAAAGTAAACGAAAATGCAAACTGGCTAAAAGCACTTGTTTGGGCCGATAACACAGAAAGGCTTGAAAAAGTTGAACAAGCCATACAAATCGCCCAACAAGAACATATTCAATTTAAAAAGGCGAAAACAATTCTTGAATTTGAGGAAATCATTCAAAATCAAGAAAAAAACACGCCTTTGGTCATTTATCATACCCATGTGCTCTATCAATTCACGGTAGAAGAGCGAAAAGAATTTTGGGGTTTAATTGATACTATTGGCAGCAATAGGGATTTGACCTATTTAGCAGCTGAGGGCAGAAGCGTTTTCAAAAAAGATTACGGCCTCAATGCCACAATCGTTGAAATCACCAAGTATCAAAAAGGAGTCAAAACAACTGAAGTTGTTGCCACAACGAACGGACATGCGAATAGGATAAAATGGAACTAAAGACTTGGCATAAAAATATAGTCACTACTAAAGCCAAAATGTTATAAGAAAGGTGCGCAAATGATACTAAATGAAAAAAACATTAAGGAATTTATCTATAATTTTCAAAGTGCCAGCGCAACTAAAAACTTTAATGATGTTGAACCAATGATTCACCCCAATGCCTTATTTCGTTTTAATGACGGGGACTATCAAGGTATTACCAATATTAAAATGGCTTTTGAAAATACCTGGTCACATGATATCAAAAACGAAAAGTATATAATGAATGCTGTCGAAATAATTCATATCGACACTAATTCTGCCACGGTAACTTTTAATTATTTATGGTCAGGAGACACCCTAAAAGGACCTATACATATAGCAGGGCGGGGCACCCAAGTCTTGGTGGTACATGAAGGAGCACTTAATATTATTCTTGAACACCTAAGTCGATAGAACTATAAAATATCTTGGTGAAATCATTAAAAACCATCATTTCTAAAAAGCAAAAAGCCAATGGAAAGCACCTATCGACTTAATTTTCAAGACGACAAATACACCCTAGAAGGTATAAATATCCTCATCAAGTATTTTGCCTGACTCGTCAATAAATAGGTTGACACTCTGTTTGTCATTACGAATACGAACACGGTAGCCTGTTACGCCATCTTCCTTTACAAAGCTTACTCGATTCAGTTGATGCCCTTTATATTGCTTAAAGATGATTTCTTTTAGGTTTTCCGGTAAGGTATCTTGATAGGGAATGGTATTGCCAAATCGTCGTGCATTGATGCCCTCACCTTTTCGCTCTACAAAACTGTTCGGTTCATTGGGCTTTTTTACCAAGTCAAAAGCGTCGTAAAGCTCTCCAATAGCTGTGTACGACTCAAAAGACAGTTTGTCTCCTTCTATGGTGATTACCTGGAATAACTGGGTATTCTCTGCGGCCCGATTACGGTTAGCTTCCCAACCTTCCCAGGCATTGGGGCGTAACTTGTACATTTTTCCCCCACTAACCGATACCACGTAAACGGTTCCTGTTTTATCTCTTAGATTCACCCCATCTAATACATTATCACCTGGCGATACCCGTCCTCGTGCATAGCTATGGTCATGCCCCTGTAAAACCAAATCGACCTCGTGTTTATCAAAAATTGGTTTCCAAAGATTTCTAAGTTCTTCGTTATCTCTGCCCTCAGATGCTGAGAACAAAGGGTGGTGAAACGTGATTACTTTCCATTTTTGAGATGTGTTCGAAAGTACCTCATCTACCCACTTGGCCTGCTTTTCCGTTTCTTCATTACTGTTAAGGCCAATCACACGGGTATTTTGATAATCCATATAATACACACTCTCTTCTAAGCCTTCAGGTCCGTTTTCGGGTAAGGTGAATTGAGGCTTCCACTGTGCAGATAAACTTCTTATTTTATTTTTGGCTTCCTCATCATTCAAAGGGCGGTATTCATGGTTACCCGGCACGGGAAATGAAGGCAATGAACTATGAATCCAACCCCCGGCTATAAACCATTCTTCCCATTCTTGCTCACGATGCGCATTGTTCACCAAATCTCCCGCATGAATAATAAAACTGGCATCTGGTGCTGTTTTATATCCTTCGCGGATTAATCGCGACCACAACTCCAGAATAAAATTTTGGGTATCACCCACATATAAAAATGAAAACGAGTCTTCAGGATTATCACTGGCAGTTTTAAACTGGATCCACTCACTCCAACGGTTTCCATCACCCACGCGGTAGGCATAGGTCGTATTGGGTTGTAGGTCATTGAAGGTGGCTGAATGATAATTTGAAACGACTTCAGCAGTTTCAATAGCAGAAGCATCAAAAGTGGTTGTTTTTGCTGTAACGGTTTTTGCGTTACGCCAAAATTTTGGTGCCCCAGTAGCTATGGCCATCTCAGCAAAAGCTTCATTGATTGTGGGACTGGTTCGCCAAGTGACACTGGCCGTAGTGGCTGGATTCTCACCAAAATTCAACACTATCCTATCAGGATGTTCAGAAGGTTTGCTCCACTTGTCCTCAAAAAAGGGTTCTTGGTATGGGCGTTGCTCTTGCGAATGGCAGATTGTGAAATTTGCCACGATGGCTGTAAAAACCAAAAGTACTCTTCTCATATTTTGTTATTGAAAAATCAAAACTATACTTGCCTCATTAGTTCTTTGTTAAAAGAATGATATTATTCTAAAAGCCAACGATTAGGGAAGAACGTATTTATGTGGTCATTTTGAATAGTTATTTTCACAAAAGGCCGTCCAAAAGCTAACGGGAAGTTGAAGACTTCCCCGTTTCGAGGGCTTCAATTATCGTGAAATCTATCTAATAAGTATTACAAACCTTGTTCACTTCCATTTTTTTGCAACTTCCATTACACCTCTTTTTCATCATCCCCGATAGCTATCACCACTCCTTTTTCTTTGGCAAAACAACAACATCCTAATCTGAGGACGGCATAAACCAGGCCCCGCAAATGCGGGGTCTCTTTTTTATACGCCCATTTCATTTCAGGATGTTGTACTCCGATTAGCAACAAAAAAGGGTAACAGCGATAGGCCTTTAGTTTTGTTCTATAGATGAAATCTATTATGACAATGATGTTGAAAAGAGGGGGTCTGGGGGAGACTCATAACTCACAATTTTGTTGATAAGTGCAAAGGGGATGGGGAGAACCAAAGCGACGGCTAGGCAGTGGGCCTTGATAGAGTTTCGGTCCCCATCCCTTTCATTGAGGGATTTATGGAAATTTATATGAGTAGATTGAAAAAAGGACAGGGTGAACTTTAGCGACGGCCAGGCTAGTGGCCTTTATAGTGTATCAGTCCCTGTCCCTTATAACCAGGTTGTCAGAACCATATAGGATTTTAGCCTTAGCTAGTAAAGGTCTTAGTTTAAACAACCTAATTAAACCGGAGTAAAAATATGGAAATTAAGGAGGTCATCGGAATCGATGTAAGCAAGCTGACATTGGATTGTTGTATCCACAAAAGCCAAGAGTTCAAAGTATTCAATAACGATTCGGGAGGAATCGAGAAACTGATTGAATGGTCCTTGAAGAAAAGTAAATTGGATAAGGAAAACCTACTCTTTGTACTGGAACATACGGGCCTGTATTCTGACCACCTGGTTCGATTGTTGGACGGCGGTGATTGTCTTATGAACATTGTTTCCGGTCTCGAGGTCAAACGTTCGTTGGGCATTACAAGGGGCAAGGATGACAGAACGGATGCCAAACGGCTGGCACTTTATGGTTATCGCACGAGAGAGGAATTCAGTCCTAACAAAATCCCCAGTTCCACTTTGGCAAGGCTAAAACGGCTGATGTCCATGCGCAGGAAGTTGGTCGGCCAACGAGCTGGCCACATGGCGACCCTAAGGGAGCAAAAAAGGGTGCTGGAAGAAGACCCATTGTTGTTCTGGGTACAGGAAGATGTGATCAACCTATTGAGCTGGAGGATCAGCGACCTTGAACGGGAGATGGACAAACTCATACAAGGGGATTTGGAACTTAAACAAATGCTGGCATTATTGACCGGCATCAAGGGCATCGGCAAGGTAACGGCCCGTTTTATGATTGTGCATACCGTTGGGTTCACTTCTTTTGCCACATGGCGAAAGTTCGCCTCGTATTGTGGTATTGCACCCTTCCCACACACTTCGGGCACGAGTGTAAGGGGAAGGACAAGGGTAAGTCGATTGGCGAACAGGGAGGGCAAGGCCCTATTGCACCAATGCTCATTATCGGCCGTAAAATGCAATCCAGAGATGAAAGCCTATTACGAGCGACGCCTTGAAATTGGAAAGAGTAAGATGAGTACGTTGAACATCATCCGAAATAAATTAGTGGCCAGGGCCTTCGCAGTCGTGTCCAGGGGTACGCCCTACGTCCAATTGATGGGACACGCCTCTTAATTCACCGCTGCGCTTTAACAATAATCGACGGCTGCACCTTCCATATTATGGAAAGCGGTCGGACGAAACGGGATTCCTTTGTCCAAATTCAAATATCGGATTATGATTCCCATCCATCGTTTTTGTATCGCCCCATAGCCATTGTATTCTTTCAAGCTAAGGTCTTGCTCCACTACAACATCTCCGCCCTTATTCTTTTTTGATAGCGAAAAAACAACATCCTTTCTTGGACGACGGCATAAACCAGGCGCGTTGCGCTCTTTTTTATACGCCTTACCAAGCCAGGATATCGTAAGTGGATCCAGCATCAAAAAAGGTAACGGCGAAGGCGCTATGGGAAGTAAATCAAGACCGGAAATCATGAAAGCAAATCAAAAACTTAAAAATGGAACGATCCGAAAAGAATCAAAAAAGGAAAACGCTCCAGATATAATAAGTAAATCGATTCAAGGGGTTTGTGGGAAGAAAGCAAGAACAATAGATAAAGTCTATGGTTCTGGATTTGGATTTATCATAGGATACACTATGGGAAGTAAATCAAAATAAGAACTCATGAAATCATATCAAAAACATAAAAAGGAAGCGAAACCAAGGTTAAAAAAACAAAAAAGGGAAAACGCTCAGGATATAATAAGTAAATCAATTTTTATTAATCATATAAATACTAGAGTTATGAGTACGATCAGAAATCATGTACAGTTAATCGGAAACTTGGGCGATGCCCCAAAGATTACGGAGTTGGAGAACGGGAAAAAAGTGGCCCGGTTCTCATTGGCCACCAATGACTATTACAAAAATGCCAAAGGCGAAAAAGTGCAAAGTACCGAATGGCACAGTATCGTGGCATGGAGCAAGACTGCCGAGATTGTCGAAAGTTATGCCGACAAGGGCAGGGAGGTGGCCATCGTTGGCAAACTGAAAAACAGAAGCTATGAAGCTGAGGACGGGAGCAAAAAATATGTGACCGAGGTCGAGGCCAATGAAATCCTTTTGTTGGGCAATAGACCCAAATAAAGATAAAAGGAATCAAAAGTAAAAGAGGGCATACCGTCGAAAGTGCTGCCCTCTTTTTTCATTATTAACTTAATACAGATAACAATGAGCGCACAAGTTAGTGAAATAAAAGTCAGCTACCATGATAGCAACGTTCCCCTGATGCATCATAAGATTACCTCTTCGGCAGATGCTGCGGAAGTCCTTTTTTCCCATTGGGATGATGGTACCATCCAACTTAGGGAATCCTTTAAAATAGTACTGCTCAACAACAGCAATGGCATTAAGGGCATATTTGAAATTTCCAATGGTGGAATTACGGGCACCTTGGTGGATTTACGGATACTCTTTGCGGTAATCCTCAAGTCCTTGACCGTGGGTATTATCCTGACCCATAACCATCCTTCTGGACAACTGAAAGCCAGTGCTTCCGATAAGGCCATCACCCGAAAAATCAAGAAGGCAGCAGACCTTTTTGACATCAAACTATTGGATCATATCATCCTTGCCCCCAACTGCTCATATTACAGTTTTGCGGATGAAGGCATACTTTAAAACGGACATTATGATACAATTGAATTATTCCCATCTCGATGCCGATACACAAAACCAATTGTTGGCACAATCCAAACAGGATGTCAAAAAATGGTACGGTGTGGAATTGGAATTCTATGCTCTGAAAAACGACCTGGACTATAATAGTCTTTTAGAGGAAGAAGCTTTCCGAAATTTATATTCGTATTCCTACAGCTTCAATATTTGAAACCTCCACTATCAAAATAACATTGAAAAGGATGGCCAAAAGCCGTTCTTTTTGCTTTTGGGTCTTGTCAACGATTGGGGAAAACCCTTGCAAACCCCTCAAAACACCTTACCCAATTGTCTTAAAAATCAGGAATATGCCATCCTACCAAAATAGGGGCTTTACCTTATGGTATGGTTTTCCTGTATCGCCCTGTGGGGCGAAGGAAAAGCAAGAGGGTAACACGCTAAAGCGGTGTTACGGGGTCTGATTTCTTTTTCAAAGCCTTGAAAAAGAAAGGGTTAAAGGTCAATCTCTTGGATTTTTACAGATCAGCAAGCCCAAGATTTTGGCACAAAAACCCCAAAAAACCCTAAGAATTATAGAAAGTTTTGGCACAAAACCATGAAAAAGAAACGATATACATACCACTATGCCAATATCAACCTCCGAAGGGAGGTGACCGAACGGTTTCGGGCGTTCTCAAAAAAAGTGGCCCCTTCCCATGCAGAAACCCTAACGGCTATGATGGACTTTTTTGAATGGCATGGCTATTCCCCCTACCAACGTTTTGGAAAGGACATCCTTGCTGATAACCAAAAGACCCGCAAACGTATCGATGCCGTCATCGCTATCATCAAGGATATTGAAAAATCACAGAACATCCCCCTGATCAATATCGAGACCATGCTCCAGGCCTTGTTCGAAGGGAACCTGAAAAGGGAACGCCTTAAACCTCCACCTATCAAAATCCAAAAAGAAAAAAACAAAGAACAGCACAAGGTTTCCCATTTGGAATGGGAACGCCTACAACAAAAACACCAGGAGACACAGGAGCGGTTGATGCATCTTTTGGGGCAAGTGGAACTGGTCAAAAATCGCTTTGGAAACGATTACCTCAAACTGAACATCACCCGTGAAGAACTCGCGCGCTTAAAACGAACCCTAAACAAATAGTACCATGTATATCGCCATTACACCACAGAAATTGGATTCAGGTTATTCGAGCAGCGTATCGGACTATGTGGCCTATCTCGAAAAGGAAAACGAAACCCTCGAACCCGAAAACCAAGAGTTCTTTTTCAACCAGACCGAGGATAGGGTTTCGCCCGAAACGGTCATTTCTGAAATCGATGGCAATACTGCCAAACTCAAAAAAACCGAACCTAAATTTTACTCCTTGATTGTCAGCCCAAGCCAAAGGGAACTAAAGGCCATCCAAAACCAACCCGATGCCTTGAAGAACTATACCCGGGAACTGATGAAGGACTATGCCGCTTCCTTTTATCGGGATACCCCCATCACCGTGGACCAGATAAAGTACTATGCCAAGATCGAGCACGAGCGAACCTATCGGGGTTTTGAAAAAGAGATTTTGGAGAATGCACCCTATCGCAAAAGGATCGTACGGCTCCAAAACAATATCCGAAAAGTAGGCCGCGGTGAGATGGAAGGCAATGTCAAGAAAATGGAAAAAGAGCTGGCCCAACTGCAAAGGGACATCCCGCATAAGATCAATGGCAAGCCCATCACCGTGGGCACGAAAAAGGAAGGGGTGCAGACCCATATACATATCATCGTAAGCCGCAAGGATGTGACCAACACCTTTAGCCTTTCCCCAGGGTCAAAGTACAAGACCTCCGAAGTGGAGATGCACGGCAAAAAGGTACAACGGGGCTTTCATCGGGAGCAGTTTTTTGAGGCTTCTGAGAAGACCTTTGACCGTCTTTTTCAATACGACCGAAACTTTGTGGAGACCTATCGTGCCAAAAAGACCCTGGTCAAAGACCCCAGGGCATTTCAATTGCTTTTGGCTGGTTTGCCCCTTTCTGAAAAGGCCTTGGCCTTAAAATTGTTGAACAAAACGGGAATACGGGTGCCCTCCATTCCCACCAACAAAGTGCAACTGGCCCTAAAGATAATTCACCGATTAAGGAGGGGAATGGAACGTGCCGTTCAATCGGCCTCAATCGGAATTTGACATGGAACAACTGGAAACTGTACATATCGTATCGATACTGCTCTTGGGAAGCGTTCTCATTTGGGGAATGGTGCGACTCTTTAAACAGGGCTATTGGGTCAATTGGGTATGGCTGATGGCTTTGCTTGTGTATGGTTGGGTGGTGATATCAAGCACGGAGCAAGCTCTGTTTCTGACCTTGGTTTTGATACTTCCCCTAGGCTTTGTCAATGTACTTTGCTATGTCTTCTTTCCGAAAAAGAAGAGTATACCTTCGAATCGCACCTATCATGTGACTTTGCCCACTAAAAAAGGAATCCTGACCTTGGAGAACATTCGAAGGGGGATTGCCATTATCGGGGCAGCGGGCAGTGGAAAAACCGAAAGTGTCGTCCATGGATTGTTGAAACACTTCAGTCAGCACAACTTCAGTGGGGTCATCCATGACTACAAGGATTTTGAAATCACCGAACTGGCCTATCCACTTTTTGCCCAAAACGACACACAGTTCTTTATCGTTTCCTTTGATAGACTGTACCACAAGGTCAATCCAATTGCACCGCGATACCTACCCGATGAGGAAAGTGTCAATGAAGTGTCAAGGGTCTTGGTGGAAAACCTCTTGGAACATCAGGATGGGAATCGGAATGCTACGACCCGTTTCTTCAATGATGTGGTCGAGGGATTGATCGCTGGGATGATCTGGCGATTGAAGACCGATTTTCCAAAGCTGTGCACCCTGCCCCATTTGATTGCACTCTACCAACATTTGGACGCGGACCAGCTCATTGCTTTTCTGTCGGCCGATTTGACCTCTAGGGCGATGGCCGATGCCTTTATCTCCGGGGTGGATTCGGAACGACAGACCGCGGGGGTGAAAAGTACCCTCGCCAATGCCTTTAAAAAAATCAGTACCCAACGTATTTTTATGACCCTTTCAGCAGATGAGGTGGATCTGGACATCAACAATCCTGAAAATCTGGCGGTGGTTTCGGTAGTAAACAATCCCAAGATTGAAACTTCGCTATCTCCCATTATCGCTACCATTATCCATACCATCACCAAGCAAATGGCGGTACGTCACCGAAATCCTTCTTTTCTGTTGATGGAGGAAGCTTCCACCTTGCGTCTATTGAACATGCATCGTATTCCTGCAACCCTTCGAAGCTATGATATCAGCACTGTTTATGTTTTGCAGGATAAAATACAGAACGATATGCTCTATGGCGACAAAGCAAGCAAGGCCATTTTGAGTAACCTTTCCTATCAGTTCTTTGGGAAGGCCAATGACCCTGATACCGCCAAATACTATGAACGGTTTTTTGAAATTGTAAAGAAGGAAACCAAAAGTGTGAACAAAGGGCATAACCTCAACTTTGATACCCGGGTGACCAAAGGGGAGCGGGAAGTGGCGAAGACACGGGCTTCTATTTTTTATAGCTTACAACAGGGGGAGTTTGTGGTGATGCATGATGGGAAGGATAGAAAGGTACGATTTGGGAAGCCTAAATTGAAAAGGATGTTGTCCCTGCCAAAAATTGTCACCAAAGATGATTTAAGGCAGAATTTTGAGAGGATTCATTGGGAGGCAAGTAACATACTAAAGTGATTTATCAAAAAGTAAATAAGAACCATTAGTTAGAAAGGACTCCTTCAGAACTTGGTTGTAGTTTTTGCTGATTTTCAAATAGCTTTACAAAAAGAGTAAGAAAAGTTAATCAAATGCCTTACTTTTCCCTTCATATCCTGTAGATGGGAAGAGCCTTTCTAAAAGTACAATGTTGTGTGCCGTTTAGGGGTCAATAAACAAAGTAATTCAACGATATGGTTTTAAAATTTGACGAATTTCTAAGGTCTGTTTCTATTAGTAAAGACAGTTCTTACACCATATTACTTGGAGCTGGTTGCTCCATCAGTTCTGATATTCAATCGGCCTATGATTGTATCTGGGAATGGAAAAAGATAATTTACAAGAGTAATAATCCGAATGTCAAGGAATGGATAGAAAACTATAAGAATCCCAAAGTTCAAGATGTTATACAGACTTGGCTAGATAACCAAGGTAATTATATAGCAGTAAATGATGAAGATGAATACTCTTTCTATGCAAAAAAGTGTTTCCCAATAGATGAAAACAGAAGGCAATATTTCCAAAAGATATGCGCAAACAAAAAACCTGCAATTGGCTATAGAATGCTTCCACTATTGGTAAAGCAAGGGATGTTAGATTCAGTTTGGACCACTAATTTCGATGATTTGACAAATATCGCCTGCATAAATGATGGCGTTCAAGGTATTGACATTTCACTAGAAACGGTAAACAGAATAAATGAGAGAACACAAAATAAAAATGAACTCCCAATTATAAAGCTACATGGTGATTTCAAGTATGGTGATTTAAAGAATACTTCCTCAGAGCTCCAACAACAAGATGAAACACTCCGAAATAAATTAATTGAATATCTATCGGATAAAAACCTAATCATCTTAGGTTATAGTGGTAGAGATAAATCTCTAATGGAGACTTTAAAGCAAGCGTATTCAAAAAAAGGAGCCGGGATACTTTTTTGGTGTGGATATGGAGATGTAATTAACAAAAGTGTTTCCGAGTTGTTGAAACACGTGAACGAGCATGGAAGAAAAGGTTATTACGTTTCAACCGATGGTTTTGACAATACACTTGTCAACTTGACCAAGCTTGTGGTTGAAGAAAATTTTGAATTAAAAGAACAGCTAAAAAAATTAAAAAGTATAGTTGAGCTTGAAGACACTAGACCTTTCGAATTAGGAGTAGAAAGAAAGAACAAAGTCTTAAAAAGCAATCTTTACCCCGTTGAATTTCCAAAAGAGGTATTGGTATTTGAGGCAACTATTCCTGAACAACCGTGGAGAACAATCAAAGATAGAATTTTACAAGATGCTGCAATTTCGGCTATCCCCTATAAACAAGACATTTGGGCATTTGGTACAGCCGAAAATGTTCAGAATAAGTTTTCAGATTTAATACAAGGAAATTTGCAAAGAAAACCCCTGAACAAAATAAAAATATACCATAGTGGGATACAGTTTCTATTGTTATCTACTATTTGTAAAGTTTTTAGAGAACTGTATGCTCTACAGACTAATTTCAAGGACAAAGTATGGAATGAAAATAAATATGATACGATACATAACCTAAAAGTCTTTCATGCCTTAAAATTTGGTCTCGAAAAAATAGAGGGAAAATATTATCTCGCATTAAACCCCGATTTTCATATAGCTGAAACAGGTATTTCAAAAGAGATTAAGCAACAGATTGGGCTTACTTTTTTTCATAAGATATGGAACAAACACTTCAATGACTATTTAAACGACTGGAGAGAACAACTATTTACAAAATCCAGTTATGAGTTTCCATCAAATTCAGGAACTGGTTTCACATTTAAAATTAAAAAGAATCCCATTTTTACCGATGTCTGCGATTTGAATAACCAGTATTCAAATTCACATAACGTACCAGATTATATGGTTAAGATGAAGGGGGTACAATTCAAAGAAACTGGGTTACTCTTCTCCACAAAGCATGGACAAGAAAGGGTTAGTGATATACACCCTATGCGAGGATTACTAAACAATAAACCTTATGATACAGGCCTAAGCAAGATGTTGCCGGATACGATTAATCTGGGAGTGATATGTCCGAAAGAAGATGCTAAAAAACTTCATGACTTCTTAAACAAGCAGAATCAAGAAATTTCAAAAAATAATCCAAAAGACAATTACATAATTGACTTTAAAGGTTTTTATAAGACTTACGGATTGAGCCTTAATATTCCAGCTACCACTTCACAAAATTGGACAACTGTAAATAATCCAATAGCAAAATCAGCTAAAGAAATAGTCCATGAGATCAAAAGAAACATTTGTGATGCAATAAACAATCAATGTTCAATCGGAAGTCAAAAAATAGTTGTTATCTACATCCCTAGAAGATGGGATAATTATTTGGGCTATCGAGATGAGACAGAATCATTTGATTTGCATGACTATGTCAAAGCATTTTGTGCTGAAAAAGGTGTTACCTCACAAATTATCCGGGAAAAAACAATTTTGGACAGCAGTTTAGATTGTCAAATTAATTGGTGGTTATCACTTTCTTACTTCGTTAAGTCGTTTAGAACGCCTTGGGTGATAGACAATACAGATAAAACCACTGCATTTGCTGGTATAGGTTACAGTGTTAATTCCAAAGAAGATGATAAAGGGCATATCGTTTTAGGTTGCAGCCACATTTACAGTTCTAATGGCGAGGGATTAAAATATAAGTTGTCCAAGATAAATGATAATATAAAATGGATTAATAAAAAGCCTCATCTGAGTTATGATGATGCTTATGAATTTGGAAAAAATGTGATTAATCTGTTCTATGAATCAATGAATGATCTACCCAAAAGAGTTGTTGTCCATAAACGCACTTTCTATACGGAAGAAGAAAAACGAGGAATTTTGGATAGCTTACTAGACAACAAGAATATTGAAAATGTCGATTTGATTGAAATCAACTTTGAAAATAATATCAGATACGTCTCCAGTAAAATAAGGAACGGAAAAGCGGAAATCGACGGCTTCTCTGTATCCAGAGGCACGTGCATCCAATTAAATGGCCATGAAGCCCTGTTATATGCCCATGGTGTAGTGCCTTCGGTTCAGAATCCTAGGTTTAATTTCTATCCGGGAGGTAGATATATACCAAAGCCGTTAAGGATTATTAAACACTATGGCGGTGGTAATATTGAGCAGATTATGAATGAAATTCTTGGTTTGACAAAAATGAACTGGAACTCTTTAAATATGTATTCCCAGTTGCCAGCCACAATTTCTTCTTCCATTGAAATTGCTAGAATCGGTAAGCTAATAGAAAACACCGAAAAAATTCAGTACGATTACAGGTATTTTATATAAGACTCTACAAAAAGATAGTATGGATAAAATAGTAATTGATTTAGAAGAATTCAAAGGCAAAACCCCCAGGGAACTAAAAACCCACATAGAGCAAACGCTATCAAACATTAAATGCATTGTTAAAGTGCCCAGTCGAGATGGTCAAGGAAGATTAAGGGACTTTCGCCTTTCTGGTATTATCGATTTAAATGTCAGTTTCAAGGATTATTTTTTGGAAGATATTATCAATGAAAATTAAATTTTAAGTATATTTTATTATACGTTATTTGTATTTTTGTTATATTACGTATAAATAATTATACCTAATATGCAAATATCAAGTTTATCGGATACTGCCATTTTAGAAGAACTGACCCAACGCGTTCGGCAGCGGAGATTGAATCTCAACCTAACCCAAGAACAGGTTGCCAATAAGTCTGGGCTGCATAAACAGACCATCAAAAACTTTGAGTCTGGTAAGAATGCCTCGCTATTGACATTGATTCAAATACTTCGTGTGTTCGGTGATTTGGACGCCTTGGATAAATTTCTTCCTGACCCAGGAGTCAGTCCTATCCAATTGTTAAAACTAAAGGGAAAAGAACGGGAGCGGGCTTCGGGTACCGTATTGGACAATGAAAGTGAGTCGGAATGGTAGAGGTAATCAGGGTCACTTTGTGGGGCGAAGATGTTGGTGCCTTAAGCTGGGACAGTAATCAGAATTTTGGGTCATTTGAATTCTTCCCGAAGTTTTTCGACAAAGGTCTGGATGTATCCCCCATACACATGGGTATTGCTACTTCAAAGAACAAAATCTACAGCTTTCCTTCATTAAATGAAGAAGCCTATAAAGGCCTTCCTGGAATGCTTTCTGATGTATTACCTGATGATTTTGGAAACCGATTGATTGATCGGTGGTTAAAACTGAACGGCATTAACAAGGCAGATTTTTCCCCATTGGACCGATTGACCTATATTGGTTCTAGAGGCATGGGGGCTTTAGAGTTTGAACCGGCTCAAAAGTTGGGCTATGAACAAACTACGGAATTGAACATTGCCAGCTTAGTGGAGTTATCAGGTAAAGTGCTTCGAGAACGAGAAAATCTGACCCTGAACCTTCAAGAAACTGAGGCTTTAAACGAGCTTATCAAGGTCGGTACTTCTGCTGGCGGGCAACGTGCCAAAGCCATCATATCCTATAATTCAGATTCGGGAGAGATACGGTCGGGGCAAACAGGAGCTCCAGAAGGTTTTGAACACTATATTCTAAAGTTTGATGGGGTAACCAATGAAGAATTGGGTGATCCACAAGGTTATGGAAGAATTGAGTATGCCTATTACCTTATGGCCATTGCCTGTGGTATTGAAATGATGCCGTCACAGCTTTTAGAGGAAAATGGCCGTGCCCATTTCATGACCCAGCGCTTTGATAGAGTTGGTAATGGAGAAAAACTTCATATGCAAACCTTATGCGCCATGGCCCATTATGATTATAAGAAACCGGGTGTATATGGTTATGAGGATGCCTTTGAGATCATGAGGAGATTGAACTTGTCCAAAGCACAAGCCATACAGCTCTTTCGAAGAATGGTGTTTAACGTTATTGCTCGAAACCAAGATGACCATACCAAGAACATTTCCTTTTTGATGGACAAAACTGGGCTTTGGAAACTTTCGCCTGCATACGACATGACTTATGCTTATAACCCTTCCGGCATTTGGACAAACAGCCACCAAATGACGGTCCAAGGAAAAAGGGACAATATCACCAAAGAAGATTTACTGGCCGTAGCGCAACATATCAATTACAAAAATGGTCTTGACGATATTCAACGTATCGGCGATACCGTTGCTAATTGGGCTATATATGCCGAAGAAGCAGGTATTCCCAAATCTCAATACGAAACGTTAGGGAAAGCTTTTCGAATTATTTAAGGTATATTATAATATACTTTATTGGTTTTATTTATCTTAAAGTATATTTTAATGTACTCTGTGCTATAGCCTTCTCATTAGTGTCAATGACCTGCTCCCTTTACTTTCCAATAATTGAATCATGAGTTTTTCATTATCCGCAAAGGTGAATTTTGGCAGTACATAAACGAATCGACCTACCCCACCATTCTTTACAATTTCTGGAAGATTATGTACTTCAATAGGTTTTAGCTGTAATTCTTGATAGGAAGATTTTTTGTTCTGGTTTCCATTGACCTTAAAAATCTCTAAAGCATCAATTTCAAAATCAATACCGGAGGTATTCTTTATTTCCATCTGCAGATAAACCAGATCCTCCTCATACACTATGTTTTTGATGCTGAGTGACACCCCTTTCTTTCTCTTAGTAATGTTCTTACGTTCGGGTAATTGCAATAACTTTTGGCAGTTATCGGACAATGCTGACCCTTTGGTTTCCTGAGTAATTTCTTTTCTTACTACTAATTGTCGCTCCACTGAAACAGGTGTTTTGGTTACGCTGGGTTTACTCCGATTTTCATTCCCTATTCGTTCGGACAATTCAATAAAATGGTTCAGCACATCCAATTTTTCAGCATAACTGATGATATAAGAATAGACATTACCATCTGTTGTGATCACCAACAGGTTACTGTCTTCCCCTTTTGTTGCCTTAAGAAGCCCAAGTGTCTGACCATCTTCACGATTGAACGTAAAAATGAAATTTGAATTCCCAACAATACCCTGCCGTATCCTTTCTGGAAAGAAAAGGGCGGTATTCATTTTCTCATTGGCATAAATGGTATCCAATTCTTTCGCTTCTAGTGCGCCTCCCCACACTAAAGCAATTATAACCACAACTATTTTTTTCATGACTTTCTCGTTTTTGCTCCTAAAGGGCTTTTAATAAAACTTTATACTGATTCCTGACGGTCACCTTGACATTTCTATTGTTTCGCTGGAACACCCTTTTGATTCCACGTACCTGGGGAACACCGGGAATATTAACACCTTCAACCACATCATTTAAAACCTCCCTGGAGGCATCTTCCTTGAAACTGTTCTTGATATAAATTCCCTCAAGACCATCCGCTACATCATAGGCTGATAATTTATAAGGGTGATGCTCGACACCTTCTATTTCCAATAACAATCGGTTCGGTTGAAATTTGACAATACCATAGACTCTAGTGTTTTGTTTCAAAATGACCTCACCTAGTTTCAATTCGTTTACTATTCTTAATTGCAGACGGTCATTTACCTTGACCGTTTGCTCTCCATCAACAACGGCATAAAAGCTTGTTCCACTGTTTTCTTGTTTTAGTTTGGGACTTGTTGCAAAAAACAATTGCTGTTCCAGTGCCATGGAATTCAAATCCATGGATTCCTTTTCTTTAATTTTTAGGGTTGGTTTCTTAGACTCACTTTTTTTGGCAATTGTCTTTTTGGACGGCTTGTTTCTATAGCCATTTGTAGTGTAATCGATTCTTCCCAATTTATAGATGCTATCGACCACCCGTTGCTTTTCCTTATCCAATAGGTTTGGGTCAAAACGTCCCGTTGAATCCAGTAGTTTTTCATTGTAGATGCTTGGGGCAAAACGTTCCCTTTTTTCTTCTATGGCATCCACGGCAGCTTTGCGAGATTCAAATGGAGCCAGGTCTTCTGGCAAATCTGGCACTAAAGTGGTTTGCAACTCATTCCCCGTATTATCGTTATCACCCCAAATGAACAAGGCATAGCCGACAATAAAAGCAGTGACCAAAACAACCACCGAAACAAATACAATTTTCTTTTTATCCATTTTCATAGCGTTATTCTTTAGGGTTCAACTTTCTCAATGATTTTTCGAAGTAATCGGAAATCAACAATCCATGGGTATTATTAGGAAAATGTCTTTCCACCAGTAATAAGTTTCCAGTGGTAACCAGTTCATAGTTATCGACGGTCGAGCCCCGATTGATTTCAAATTGTACTACTGTTTGAAAAGCATATGGTTCTGTATCCAATAACAACTTGGATTCAATGCTAATGACTTTTTGAACCAATGAATATTGCAATAACCTATTGTATACTCCCTCGGACTTCTTTTGTCTGTAAACCTCATCGACAGAGGCATTTCCCAACCATAGGGCTTTCTCCAAATTCTGCTCAAAGTTGTTGGGGGTAAGACCATAGAAGTTTTGATGGAACAATGCCAAATGCGCTTTGGCCTCTATTTCTAAATTTTCCTTTTGTTGCACAAGCTTCAATGGAATGATACTGCCATCCGTGTTCACTGCAAATGCTGAGTTTAGGGCTTTTTTATAGGTGCTGTAAATCAATATTCCCGAAAAGGTGACCGATAAAAAAGCCATTACTGTCACTGAAATGGCCACAAAGCGGTTCAGCTTTAAGACATCATAAATATTTTTATATGGAGTTTTCATAAGCTTAGTTTTAATTATTGGGTGAACAGACGCAGCGTGAATGTGATGGCTCGTTTATACAGTTTGAATTTTAGGAATACAATGAATCCTATTGTAGCTGCCTCGACCAGTATTTTAATGATGTTGCTATCGGTAGGAGCACCAAAAAGGTTGGTCCAAAAATTGGCGTTGATTTCCGAGTACAATAAATTGACGAAAACGTTCACCAAGAAAAATGCAGGGACCAGCATATATACAGCCGCATATAGTTTGAAAAAATTATAGGCCATAGTCCTGAACTTCTCAAAGACGGCCAATGAAATGACCAATGGGAAAAAGGCCTGTAGAATACCCAACAAAAAATACCGTTCCGCCAGAAACAATGGGTAAATAAATAGGTCGATCATCCACAATACCAATCCAATTCCGAATGAGAACATCTTGATACCGAATACAGGGGTGACCAAAGCTTCATATAAGAGGGCCATGGCTTTGGCAGCAGCATCTAAAGGCCCAACGTTTTCCTCAATGGGAATATCTTGAAGCTGCAAGGGCAATAGTGCTGGTGCCGTGTTTCGGTATTGCCCTTCTATCGCCACCAAAATACCATCAAAAAAGCTGAGGATTTGGGTAGAAAAAATGACCAGAAGAACAATGGCAAAATTCTTCGCCAAGTCCCCCGGTGAAAGCCCCCAAGTGTATCCATGTCTATCAGCAACCCCCTCATTGTATTTTTTTAGGATATTGATTAGGAAGAACAAAACACCAAGGGCCTTAATGCCCACAATGGTGTATTGCGAGAAATCGCTGGCTTTTATCGTTTGAAAGACAGCATCCACATACTCCAATCCAATCCCTAAAAAAATACCTGCCTGCATGGTTTAAAAATTAGTATCTCGATTATTGATTCGCTCCTGCATCTGACGAAAGGCGATAATTTCTTTATAGCGTTCCGTTCTCCTTTCGATTTCAGATACCATTTCCTTAGATTTTTGCTCCCGTTCCTTTAGGACTTTTGCGCGCTCCCCATCCGTCATTTTTAAATGATCACTCGAAAGGATTTCGGATATAAAATCGAAGTCATCCAAGGCATTTTCAATAATGGAATTAAAGGAATTGGACACCCTTTCTACTTCCTCCGGACGTATGTGAGGTGAGCTCAGAATGGTTCTTAAATCATCTCTTACCGTATTAAAGAGGCGTTCATTATTCCTGGCAATTTCCCTGACTGCTTTTAGCTGCTTAATTACATTGTTGACCTTTTCTATTCGCTCTTTCTGTTCTCTTAGAAACTCTACCGTTTTAAGCAGCTCGGCTGTTTGTTTGGCAGATTCGATGATCTGTTTCCCTAACGTGATGAAATTGGTGTTGTCGTAAACAGGCATGCCTTGGGCTTTGACTTGGGCACACCCAAATACCAATACCATTAATAAGATTCCCAATATTTTAGTTTTACTTCTCATGATATTTTCTTTTTGATTATTAGAATGCGGTCCTTGACCGTTTGACAAATTTTTTAATGGCGGTTTCCATACAGCCACCCTCTTTATAAATCCGCATGATGCGATCATTCTCTGCACCATCGGTGAGGTAGGCCGCATAGACTTCGGGAGGTACTTCCAACCGGAACACATTGCTTTCCTTACCGATTTTTATGAATATCTCGGTGTACTTTCTTGAACCACTGAAATTGTTCTTGATTGATTTCAACTGATTCAGATCATGGCTGGAAAGATTCAGGCGTTTTACCAGTTCGCCATATCCTTTTTCATTGTTTAGGCTGTAAATAACCTGGGTGTTTTCAAGAATACTGGCAGAAGTGGAATTGTTGGGCAATTGATTGATGGACTGTAGGATAATCCCAATCGCGCCCTCTTGCTTGCGAATCGCTTGATAGTAGAATTCCACACTTTCCAATACATTTGGAAACTTCAGTTGCTTGGCAAATTCGTCGAATAGAATTACACCTTTCTCATTTCGGTTTTTCCAAATGGTCCGTTGTATCGCGGTTTTGATGAGCTTTAGCATAACCGAGAGAATCTCCTTGTTGTCTTTAACTTCATCCAACTCAAAAACAATCAACCGCTTATCCTCCAATCTATAAGATTGATCTTCGTTTATCTCGAAAAGAAAACTGTACAGTCCGTCCTTAACATACTCCGAAAGAACGTGTAAAAAGTTGGTCATGTTGAAAAAAGCGGCATCAATGTCCAAACTCTTCAACAGCTGTTCTTTTTGACGCTTCAAAAAAGAATGGAAGCTCGATAGCGAATGCTTTTCGGTAGTTTGTTGATAGTAATACTTCAGGATTTTTTTGAGGGAAACGGACTGCGCCTTGGTGACCTTTAATTCTGAGGACAACAGTTCAAATAAGAAAACGGCCAGGTCTTCCAAGTGTTCGGGGGTCACATCTTGAAAGCTCGAAACATAGAAAGGGTTAATACTTAGATTTTTTCCGCTTTCATAGCGCAACACCAGATAATCCTCAGGATAGAGCTGTGCAAATTTGGTGTAAGAACCACCCAAATCAATGATGACCAAGCGTACTCCGGCCTCGAAATATTGTCTGAGAATGTTGTTGGCCAAAAAGGACTTTCCCTCGCCCGTTGGAGCAAAGATGGCAAAGTTTCTTGCTTTTATTCTCCGCTTCCCCTCATCCCATACATCTTTGAATACCGGGATATTGTGCTTTCGGTCATTGAACAATACCCCTTTTTCATCCGAGGCATAATTGGTATTGTTTATCAATAGGCACAAGGCATGTTTGAGTTCGAGAACATATAGGTCTTCATTGGAAAAGTTGGAGGCAAAACAAGGATGGCTGTTCAGGTAATAATTTTTCCGCTCCTGGTTGCTGGGGCTATATCCCGTGACATCAATTTCCTTTAATACCGATTTGATTTGGGACCCGATTTCGGAAAGTGCCGTGCGGTCATTTCCCCAATAGATGATGTTGTTATGGCCGCGAATAACCCTTGATGAATCATCATTATTGATTTGGTCTAGAATGGCCTGTACCTTTTTTAAGGTGATTTTGTTTTGTGAACCAAAATTTGAACTCTTTTGTAGCTCCTCAATTTTCTTGTCCAACACCTTACGCCATTTATGTTTGTCGTCGAGATATAGTATTTGATTGACCATGTGGTTTTCATTTAGGTCTAGACCAAGCCCGTCCATAAATCCTTGGTGGAATACAAAATCATCTGAGGTGAACTTTTCATTGACAATGGAAGTCTGAACGTTTTGCCCGAAACACAGTTCACTGTTGATGGCAAGCATATCAAAAAAGTGTTCGCCTATTTGGATAGGGCCTTTCCCAAGTTCCATGGCCGTGTCCAAATCCGTATTGAAGCCATTGAAATAAGTACTGCTGAATTCAAGTATGGCATCTCTAGACATGGGCGAAATACCAATCATTTTATGGTTATTGACAAAAGAAACCGTATCGGAAACTGCTATTTTGAACTTATGGAGCTCATTATCACTCGGCAACAATAGTTTATCCCCAACCTTTTTAAAGGGATTCACCAGTTTTGAACTGTTAAGAAGCCTGTTTTTGGACAAGGTCAAAAACAGATAGGATTGATGGTCAATGTATTCCCTACCATCAAAATATACCCCTGTGGCATCCGAAAGGAAAGTCCCAGCCGGAAGCCTGTCACTCCCAAACTCTTTCTTTTGATATACTTCCATTTTATGAATGAGGGTTCCGTTGGGCAAAGATTTTAGTGCCTGGAACCAAATGGCGTGCAAGGCCTCATAGTCTTTTTCGGACTGGGAATAGATCTCTGGCATGTTACAGTTAAAACAGGCCACTACATTTCCATTGCTGGCAAAGACAAAATTGTCTTGCACATCTAATATGGGGCGGTATGTTACTAAATCAATACTTGACATGGTCCAAGACACTTTCTTTACGATTACTAATGGATTTTGGAAAAGGGTTGACCAAGGAGATATGCCTTATTCTGCTGCCCAGTCTTGTCAATAGGATATAGAGCGTGGCATTCCAAATGATGCCTATGGTGATGACCACTAGGCTGAATGAGAATATGATGACCAATAATGAAGCTACCACCGAGATCATCATTAGCGCAAAAAGGGATGTGGGAAGTCCCCATATCATGGCCCTTTTGCGAATATTTCGATATACTTCGTACTTCTTCATCTTCCTATCGCTATACAACAATTCCAATGAGATAGGTGAAGATGCCAACGACCGCTCCTGCAATCAATACAAATACCAAAACACGGGTAATCCCCTTTTTTAAGTCTGCATTTTCTCCAAAGAAATGCCCTGCATTGAATAAAAATCCAATCAGGAAAATAACCCCAAGTATGATGGGGAAAATGGCTCTAATGGTATCTGAAACATCGTTTACAGAGTCTTCGATACCACCGATTTGGGCAAATGTGGGCAAACTCATTAGAAGCATTGCCCAGGTTACTTTACTTGTTTTTTTCATGACTGTTCGTTTTGTGGCCTGATGAGGGCCTGATGATGAATAAACTTGAGGCAAACTATTATTGAGGAATTGGTTGGATATATAATCCCTAAAAATTAACAGTGGAACGCGTTAATTTTTGGAAAATAATAGGCCTTGGGGTCAAATTGATAAAAATTGTGAAATGAAATCTCTAACAGAAGAAGATGAGAACTAAAGCATTTATAGCACACTTTTCACTCTTGATTATAATGAATTTAGGCTACGGTCAGGAGAAAAAGATTTTGGTTTTGGACCCAGGGCACGGCGGAATAGATTCAGGTGCAATGGCCACAGGCCATCTTTACGAAAAGGATATTGTTTTGGACATTGCATTTAAGATGCAGTATTGGAACAGGGAATTGTTATCAGAATACTTTGATATTTATCTTACCCGAAGCATAGACACCCTCATAAGTTTGAATCATAGAACCAAGCTGGCCAGGCATTTAAAACCCGATTTGTTCGTTTCTCTTCATTGTAATCATGCTCAAAATAAAAAAGCTACCGGGATTGAGGTGTATACCTTTTTGAAAACTGAAAGCGCAAACAATTTTCAGTCAAAGTCAGAGGTGCTTGCCGAGGTAATAAGTGAAGGAATTGCAAATAATCTAGGGTTTGCAAATAGGGGAGGCAAAACAGCTAATTTTCAGGTATTACGGGAAACCAAGAACATATGTCCCGCGGTACTGGTAGAAATGGGATTTTTATCAAACATGGATGAATCAAACTATTTGAAACTTAATGAAAAAAGGGAGGCACTGGCGTTGACGATTCTTCTTTCCTTGTTTGACTCAACATCACTTGAATTCGGACCACAGTAAAGGGTGTTCACTTGCCATGTTCAATTCGCCGTCCATAGATTGATAGGTATCCCACTTAGGTCTTTTACCCGGCCATATTCCTTTTCGATTGAGACCACAGTTTTGAGTGTGCTCAAATAGTTTTGATGACACCATTAAATAATCTTGCTGTTTGATGTTCACACCTTTGGTATAAGCGCCAAGCCTATAATAGGATGAATCGGAGCCAGTATCCAAAGTAACTTCAAAATTCTTGTGGGCATTTATCTGTTTGAGTAAAAAGCGCTCAATAAATACCCTTACATGTTTATTAAAAGAAGGCAGGCCTAGGGTGCCAGCCAAAACAAAATTTTCATTTGTATGGACGCACATTTCGACTAAGGCATACAACTTATTGAACCGCTCTGTTGTTTTTTCGCTTAACGAATGCTCTTCCAATAGGGCGTTGACAATAAACACGTCCTTATTTGTAGGCGTATTGACCGTATATAGTTGAACGTCATTTTCAAACAAGTTCCTACCGGAGGTGTCCTTTTCATTGGCAAAAGAATTGATGGTCCTGAGCTTAAATCCTTTTTTCAATAATATCCCCAGCCCGCGATTTGTACGCGAATTACCTTCCATAAAAAAGACTTCCGCATAAGCCTGTTTTAGGTATACTTTATTGAAATGAGATAAAGCCAATCGGTTTTCTACCTCTTGAATTATTAAAATATCCGCACTGCAATCAAGAATTACTTTTGCTTTATTGGTGATTGCTTTAATGGGAATGGACAAGGATCTACTTTTCGCCCAACCCACCCAGTTCTTTGTGGAATTTCCATGACCTTGGTGATTATCGATTAGTGGACTGTAGAAAACCTCACCTTCTATATTTTCTAAATGTACATTTTCAAAACCGGCATCATTGTGGAACCCAATGAGTACGGCCAATTCACGTAATCGGTTGAACTCATTTTCATTCTTGCATCTTTTTAATTGAATGGATTCAAACTCTTCTTTCCAATCCGGCAAGCGTTTTTCACGATAACATTGCACCAAATCTATGTGTCGATAGAAAATGTTCTGAAAATTGTAGGACGCTATCTTCATGGCAACAGAATTTTTGATTTGGTTTCATTCTTGACCATGATTTCATTGATCTTGGTTTCATCATAATAAATGATACCACCCAACTTCGTAAAGGGGATTGTTTGGTTAATCCTAAAATTTTGGAGTGTACCCGGACTTATTTCCAACTTGTCCATAACCTTTCCCGACTTTATCCAGCGATCTATGGTAATGCGTTCATATTTGATTAAGATTTCTTTGATTTCATAAAGCATTTCTTCTTTTAGCCTTTCCAAATCATCCGATGTAACTATACTTGCTGGCATATCTCTTAGTTTTAATTGCTAAGCAAATATGATTTGGTTGGAAAAATAAAATTCACAAGGTGTACCCAAGTTGGGTGAAATTTTAACACTCTATGGCAGATGAATTGCGAAGTATTTTATTGATCTCCTTTGTCTAGATCCGATAGGAGGTTAATGGTCAAATCATCCAAAAACTTAGTACGACTCTTTTTCCTGATTCTTATATCACCATAATTTTGATAAGGGTCACCGGAATTAAAATGAAATACATTCTCAAGAGCATGTACAATCTCTTTAACACTGACCTTGCCCTGATTTATTGCCCTACTGCTTTTAAGTGCATATGCCAATTCCGTCATATCAGTTTTACTGGCTGTCCAATTCAGCCTGTTTGAAAAAATGATTTTGTATCCATTAAGCTGGCCTATATTTTTTAACCTAAAATCTAAATATGATATCAATTTTCGATTGGCAGTTAACTTAGCCAACAATAGGTCATGCGAAGTGCTGAAATCTGGATCTCTAAAATAATATTTGGCGTGTGTGATATTGAATTCGTTGAAATATTCACGAGTAAAATAATGGTCATCCAGATAATCTTTTCCTTGATCGATGTATTGAATGAAGTCTAAATTTTGCGAGAAGAAGGTATTCAGTTTCTTAAGCTTCCTACTTGTATACTTTTTCTTACTGGCATCATCTCCTTTTGGAAAGTTTACCTCGAATGACTTTAATTCAAAAAAGTACACAAGATTACTTAGAGGTACCTGTTTGGTACTTTTAAAAAAATAAATCTCATTCTCTGTACTTGAAAATGTTTCTTTGGAAACATAGCGTTTCATTTTGGTCAAGAGGTTTCGACAAAGCACAATGGAGAGATCACACCTTTTGACCATATCTCCGGTTATTGATTCAATTCTAGCTAATTCTTCTGAAAGTTCTTGAGATAGTAGTTGTAGTTCCATAAGCTGACCTTTAAGCGTTAGTAACCATTGTAGGTCAAAGCAATATTGAATTGGGGCTATGCTTTATCTAAAGGTCAGACCATATTAAAAATAAGCATCAATTATTGTGCCTTATTTCTTGTTAATTATAAAAGCTATAACAATAAAGGAAAACATGAAAACCATACTAAGCGAATGGCTTGTTCTAATGAGCAAAATTCCTAAAAATGGTATTTTCTAATAGGGATTGACCGAAAATGAGGTTATTTGACCCAAAAAATGTTAAAATTTCAATTTTAACACAAAAGTGTGCAGAAAGTGTGCAGAAAAAAAGGCTTCCAAAAGTGTTAACTCTCGGAAGCCTTGCTATTACTGGCGGTCTGGACGGGACTCGAACCCGCGACCCCCTGCGTGACAGGCAGGTATTCTAACCAACTGAACTACCAGACCAATGATTTTATCGTGTGTAGACTCTAGCCACAGCTAGATTCAAATCTTGTTCAAATGCTTTGAATAAAGCGAGTGCAAATATACACCCTCATTCGTATTGAACAAAAATTTTTAAAAGAAACCTTTGGGTCAAACGAACTTTTGGCGCTCTATCATAAAGGTATTCAGTAACTGGGAAAAATCAGAACGTATATCCACTCCCATATATTTTATCTTGTACTGTGCGCAGGTGAGCATCAGCTCATTTTTATAGGCTAACACCTGCTTTTCATAAGCTTTTTTCACATTTTCGGCATAGAGGTCGATATGTTGGGCACTTTCTACATCGATATACCGTTTCGGAGTATTGTCAAAATCAAATTTAATCTCATGTGTATGGTCCAATAAATGAAAAAGGACTACTGCATGTTTATTGTACTTAAGATGGCGAAGGGCTTCGAACAAACGGTCTCTTTCTGTTTCTGTCTGGAACATATCTGAAAACAAAAAAATCAGACTTCGTCTGCGTATTTTTTCTGCAATTTGGTGTAAATATGTGTAAGTTTTTGTGTTCCCAGAACTGGTGTTTTTCTTACTGACAGCGTTAAGTTGTGCATAAAGCATCTGAAAATGACGTTCACTACTTTTCTCCTCAGTATAAAAGGAGTAGGTGTCTGAATAAATACTGAGACCGACTGCATCTCTTTGTCTTTTAAGCATTTGCATTAAAGCGGCAATGGCGAGAACACCAAAACCAATTTTATTCAAATGTTGGATATCAAGTTTCTTGATTTCTGGATAATACATTGAAGCGGAATTATCCAGAATCATGTGGCACCTTAAGTTGGTTTCATCCTCATAACGTTTGGTAAAGAGTTTATCTGTCTTGGCAAAAAGCTTCCAGTCCACATGTTTTGTGCTTTCCCCAGGATTATAGATTTTGTGTTCTGCAAATTCCGCAGAAAATCCATGGAACGGGCTTTTGTGAATTCCACTGATAAAACCTTCAACAATCTGATTGGCAAGAAGCTCAAGATTTTGAAAAAGTTTGGTTTTGGAAAGCTCTGACCTTACATCCATACTTCAATTACGCTCGAAGATAAAATAAAAAAGGCTTGGCATACGCCAAACCTTTCCCAAAGTATGATTTTTAATCAAAGCCTATAATACTGCTTCGATTGCATCTGTATACGCTTTTTTAGGAGATACGCCTACCTGTCGGTTTACGATTTCCCCATCTTTAAAGACAAGTACCGTTGGAATGTTTCTTACTCCGTATTTTGCAGCAAACTGTTGATTTGCATCTACATCTACTTTACCGACCACCGCTTTACCTTCGTATTCGCTACTTACTTCATCAATGATGGGCCCCACCATTCTACAGGGACCACACCAAGCTGCCCAAAAATCGACAACCACCGGTTTATCACTTTTAAGTACTACGTCTTCAAAAGTGGAATCTGTTATTTCTAGTGCCATTGTATTTGATTTATCATTCGCAAAGTTAGTCAAATAATGCCCACATTCCTTACCCGTACCGTATTCGTTTTCATTATTGCGCCATTAGTGTACGTTATGGCTAATCAGTTGAGTTTGTAGTATATATCGTTTTCCTCCAAAACATCCAGCAATTCTGAATTAATCTTCACTTTTTGTTTTCTGCTGGAAAGATTCAACTTTATTTCGTCCTGCATTTCGTAGATAACAAAATTTAGGGGCAGGTCCCCTTTAAAGGTTCTCAACGTATCCTTTAAAGTTTGAATTCGTTTTTCCTGTAAGCGGTCAATGTCCAACTTAATGGTCAGCTTTTTGGCGTAGGCATCCATCACGTCCTGAAGTTGCTTAAAATCATTGTACTGTAGGCGTGGTTCTCCTTTCTTTCCGGTTTCACGATTGACCCATCCTTCCCGTACAAAGGCTTTTAGGTGAACGAATGAATTGATCATCAAGAAGTGTCTGAATTTTAAGTAGTCCTCCCCGAAAATGCGAAATTCAAAAGAATCCATATAATCCTCCAGAGTAAAAGCGGCCCAACCCTTTCCATTTTTGGAAATGCGGTGTTGTACATCGGTAATGACACCGGCGACGCTGAGTTCTCGATTTACATGATTTTCCAGTTGGTTAAATACTGAAACACCACTGTTGCAAAATGAGCTGATCTCTTTCCTGAAATCATCTAATGGATGTCCGGAAATGTATATGCCCACGACTTCCTTTTCTCGACGCAATTTCTCCATGGTGCCCCAATCTTCGCAAGGAGGTACTTCTGGTTCCGGAATTTGTACTTCACTGGATTCACCAAAGAGGCTTACTTGTGAGGAGTTTAAGTTTTCCTGATATTTTGCCCCATATTTTATCGTTTTTTCCAAGAAACTGATGCCATCTCCATCATGATGGAAATACTGTGCGCGATAGGTATCTGAAAACGAATCGAATCCGCCCGCCAGTGTTAGGTTTTCAAAGGATTTTTTGTTGGCGGCACGCAGGTCCACTCGTTTTGCCAAATCGAAAACGGAACGATACGGACCATTTTTCTTTCTATCCTCCACTATGGTTTCAACAGCAGAGCGCCCAACACCTTTTATGGCACCCATGCCAAATCGGATAGCATTGTTCTTATTAACGGCAAACTTGTAGTAGGATTCGTTGACATCTGGTCCAAGTACCTCCAATCCCATCCGCCTGCATTCTTCCATAAAGAAAGTTACCTGTTTGATGTCGTTCATGTTATTGGACAAAACCGCAGCCATATATTCTGCGGGATAGTGGGCTTTTAGATATGCGGTTTGATAGGCGATTAAAGCATAACAAGTGGAGTGGCTCTTGTTGAAAGCATAGGAGGCGAACGCTTCCCAGTCCTTCCAAATTTTCTCCAATACTTCTCTAGGATGACCATTTTTTTCCCCACCATCCAGGAACTGTGGTTTCAGTTTTTGTAGTAGTGCAAAAATCTTTTTTCCCATGGCTTTACGGAGCACATCGGCATCGCCCTTGGAGAAACCTGCTATTTTTTGCGACAAGCGCATGACCTGCTCTTGATACACGGTAATGCCATAGGTGTCCTTTAGGTATTCTTCCATCTCTGGAAGATCATATGCAATTGCTTCCTCCCCATGTTTTCTTGCAATAAAACTAGGGATATACTCCATAGGACCGGGACGATACAGGGCATTCATGGCGATGAGGTCGTCAAAAACCGTAGGCTTTAGGTTTTTCATGTGCTTTTGCATTCCAGGGGATTCATACTGGAATATACCCACGGTATCCCCCCTTTGGAAAAGTTCATAGGTCTTTTCATCATCTAAAGGAAATTCATCTGGATTGAGTTCCACACCAGAGCGGGCTTTTACTATTTTAACCGTATCCTTTATCAGGGTCAGGGTTTTCAATCCTAAAAAATCCATTTTTAGGAGTCCGGCATCCTCAACGACCGAGTTGTCAAATTGAGTTACGTATAGGTCGGAATCCTTTGCTGTGGCTACGGGGACAAAATTGGTGATGTCATCAGGGGTGATGATGACCCCGCAGGCGTGTATCCCGGTATTTCTGAGGGAGCCTTCCAGTACTCGCGCCATATTTATCGTTTGCCCTTCAAGGTCGTCCTGTTCTGAAAGATTGAGAAGTTCATGGACTTTTTCCAATTCATCTGAACGGAATTTTTTCTTGAGCTCAGATTCCTCCATGCCAAAAATCTTATGGAGTTTTCCCATGGTGGGAATCAATTTGGCAATCCGGTCCGCATCATTAAGAGGCAGGTCTAAAACCCGTGCTGTATCCCGGATGGAGGATTTAGCAGCCATTGTTCCATAGGTGATGATCTGGGCCACTTGGTTGGCTCCGTATTTGTCAATTACATAATCCATGACTTTTCCGCGTCCTTCGTCGTCAAAGTCGATATCGATGTCGGGCATGGATACCCTATCTGGATTCAGGAACCGTTCAAAAAGCAAGTCATATTGTAAAGGGTCGATATTGGTTATGCCCAAACAATATGCCACTACGGAGCCCGCGGCGGAACCTCTTCCTGGTCCTACGGAAACTCCCATGTTCCTGGCTTCTCTGATAAAATCCTCAACAATCAGAAAGTATCCAGGATATCCTGAATTCTCGATAGTCTGCAACTCAAAATTGATACGCTCCGTGATTTCTTCCGTGATTTCTACATACCGCTTTTCCGCTCCTTGGTAAGTGATATGCCTCAGATAGGCATTCTCTCCGCGTTTTCCGCCGTCATGGATGTCAGCCTGAACCTGGAATTCCTGTGGGATATCAAATTTTGGGAGCAATACATCCCTGGCCAGTGCAAAAGGCTCAATTTTATCAATGACCTCCTGTATATTGAGTATGGCCTCTGGAAGGTCATTGAACAATGATTTCATTTCCTCAGAAGACTTAAAATAGTATTCTTGATTGGGTAGACCATACCGATACCCACGCCCACGTCCAATAGGGGTGGCCTGTTTTTCTCCGTCTTTTACACAAAGCAAAATATCATGGGCCTCGGCATCCTTCTTATCACAATAATAGGTGTTGTTCGAGGCAATTAGTTTGACCCCATGTTTTTTGGATAATTGAACAAGACTTTGGTTAACGCGGTCCTCATCTTCCTGATCATGTCGCATTACTTCAATGTAGAGGTCGTCTTCAAATAAGGATTTCCACCATAGCAAAGCTTCTTCCGCTTGCTTTTCCCCAACGTTTAATAGTTTATTAGGTACTTCTCCATATAGATTTCCCGTAAGTGCGATGATATCCTCTTTATACTGCGCTATGATTTTTTTATCTATGCGAGGAACATAATAAAAGCCCTCGGTATACGCAATGGAAGACATTTTGGCCAGATTGTGATAACCTCTTTTGTTTTTGGCAAGTAGGACAATTTGGTATCCATAGTCCTTTACATTTTTATTGGTATGGTCTTCACACACAAAAAATTCACAACCCAGTATTGGAGTGATTTCTCGTCCATTGGGTGTTTTGCCTTGTGCTTCTAGCTGCTTATTTTCTTCATTAACTGCTTTGTTGTGGTTTCCCACTTCCTTCACAAAATGAAAAGCCCCCATCATATTGGCATGGTCAGTCAGGGCCACTGCGGGCATCCCATGGTTTGCAGCGGCCTTGACCAGACCTTTGATATTCATCGTTGACTGAAGTACGGAAAATTGGGAGTGATTGTGCAAATGCGCAAAGGTGGCATGTGCCAAACTCGCTGCATTGGTATTGATTTCTTCTTGGGATATTTCTCCTGTGGCCGTATTCCAAAGAGAATCCGCAATTTTCTTTGAAGCGGCCTTTAGGTTGATATGTTTGAGCCCGATGAGCTCGATTTCTTTGGGATTGGCTTTGGAGAAATGCTCAAAATAATCGGGTTGTACATCCAATTCTTTTAAAGAATAGTGCTTTTTTCGAACCAACTCTAAAAAACAACGGGTGGTAGCTTCTACGTCCGCAGTGGCATTATGTGCTTCCGCAAATGTTTCCCCAAATAAAAATTCATGCAGTTCGGTAAGTGTGGGCAGCTTGAATTTTCCGCCACGTCCTCCCGGAATTTTGCACAATTCAGCGGTCGCCTCGGTACAGGTATCCAAAACGGGTAATGCTGCCAAGTTGCTGGAAATTCCCAAGCGGTGGAATTCACATCCTAAAATGTTGACATCAAAGTCCACATTTTGGCCAACCACAAACTTGGCTTTAGAAAGCACTTCATTGAAAAGATTTAGAGCTTCTCTCAGGGAAATACCGTCTTGTTCGGCCAAGGCTGTCGAAATCCCATGAATCTGTTCCGCTTCATAGGGAATGTTGAAACCGTCGGGTTGAACCAGCATATCCTTTTGTTCCATCAAATTTCCCATGCCGTCATGCAATTGCCAGGCAATTTGAATGCAGCGTGGCCAGTTGTCAGTATCGGTAATAGGGGCGTCCCATCGTTTGGGAAGACCTGTGGTTTCGGTATCAAAGATTAAGTACATAGCGTCTTTTCTCGTCAGTTCAAACGTGGTTGGAAACCACGCCAAGGTAACAGTTAAAATTAAGTAAGATGTGTGATTTCTGGAAAGGGAGTTGTGAAGAGTTATGAACTAAAAAAGTCAGGATAATCCTGACTTTAGCAATAAAACTCTATTTAATTCAAAAATTTGTTATCGAAACGCCATCTTTGTTGCTCAATCACATTCTTTAAAGGGTTGCCCTCCGGTTAATGTTATTGTAGTATTGCATCCTGTATCTCTTGTATTACATCCCAAAACACCTCCTGAAACGCCTCCCAGAATTCTTCGTGTTTTAAAATTGGATACTACTTTTTTGTTGAGTGCCAATACATTTAAATTTTTTCTTTTCATCTTGTAATAATTTAGGGTTTCTCTAAAGTAAAAAATGAAAGTTTTTTCTTTATTAATTTAGAGTTAAAACGTTCAAAAAGAATATATTAATTAATTGTTAATACTTAAAAAGGGCTGATTTCAACGTTTGGATTACCCTTGGTTTTGGCACCAAAGATGACATAAATACTGCTTTTTCTTTTCAATTTCGGTACCATTGGGAATTGCATCTTGGCGGTTTTTAAAATACTTGGTATGTAATTTCTTAAAAATAGGGTTTTGAGGGGGGCTAACAAGTAAAAAAGCCAAGCAAAGCTTGACTTTTGATTTTTGAAAAAGAGCCTATTCCTTTTACGACTGAATTCGGCTCTCATAGAAGCTAGGCACACGGTGCAATTGGGTCGCTAGGATTTGTCACCATACTATTGCAGCCATTATCTTTTGTATTACATCCTAAAAGACCTCCTGAAACGCCTCCAAGAATTCTTCGTGTTTTAAAATCGGATACTACTTTTTTGTTGAGCGCCAATACATTTAAATTTTTTCTTTTCATGATATAATAATTTAGGATTTATCTAAAGATATTATATGAAAGTTTTTTCTGTATTAATACCAAGTTAAAACTGATTTGAACTTCCTGATTTAACACTATCTTTAACAGTATTCACAGTTTTTAACTCCTTAAAAAGTATTCCATATCGCAACTGTAAAAGTGCTTGACCATACGGCTTATGAAACATCAAGAACTAGAAGAACATTTGTTGAAATTAGCGGAAATTACCGCCGAAAAATATGCTGAAGTAGAACACCTTGGTGTTCTCGCTGGCCAATCGGGTATTGCCATGTTCCATTTTTACTGCGCCAAGTATTTTGATGATGATAGGTTCTCCGAAACTGGCGTTGAAATCATATCGAGCTGTATTGAAAAAATCAATGAGGGGTATTCCTATCCTACTTATTGCACCGGAATTGCTGGATTTGGTTGGGTTTTGCAGCACCTGCTGGACGAGGGCTTTATAGATTTGGATTTGGACGAGCTGCTGTCCCCATTCGATATTTACCTTAAATCCCAAATGCGGTTGGACCTCGAAAATGATTTTTTTGATTTTTTGCACGGGGCGATGGGTTATGGATTTTATTTTTTAAAAAGGATGTTGAGTGAGCATACCTCTGAAGAAATCAAGCAAAAATATACACTTTACCTAGAAGAGTTGATCGATGGTCTGGAGCGCATGTCCAAAAAGGATGCTGGTGGGTTATGGTGGGAATCTATCTTAAACAAAGAGCAAAACAACCGCGGGATCAACCTTAGTTTTTCGCATGGAATGAGCAGTATTGTTTATATTCTATCAAGATTTTATTTTGCTGGGATTTCACAATCCAGGATTAAAACTATTTTAGGTCAAGTTCCAAGTTTTCTGATAAAGCAAAAAAACCCGGGAAAAGATGGTATTTCCCTTTTTCCAAGCTGGATAGAATTGAATAAGCCGTTGGAATACAAAAGCCGTTTGGCCTGGTGCTACGGGGATTTAGGTATTTCATTCGCACTCCAGTGGTTATCCAAAATATTGAACGACAATGAATTATCAGTGATGGCAGAGAAAATTTTGATACATTCGAGTCAAAGAACAGAACCTGAACTGTCATTGGTCAAAGACACTGGTTTCTGCCATGGTTCGTTCGGGAATGCCCAAATCTTTCGGGTGACGGGTTTGCATACAAAGCAGAAAAAACTTCAAGAAGTGGCTGATTTTTGGATGAAAGATGGATTGGCGCAATATACGGGTTCGCCCGAAGAACCCTTTAAACAATGGGTCGCACCTGATAAATCGTGGCGTATGGAATTAAATCTTTTGGAAGGGCTTTCTGGTATTGGTCTGGTGTTGATAGATCATCTGTCCGATAGTCCCAACAATTGGGACGAATGTTTAATGTTGCGATAGCGATATGAGTAAATCAGCGTTTCCATATCAGGCTTTTGAAAATTTTGTTTTGAGGACCCCTTTGCTCCCTTTTCAGTTTTTTCAGGAGTTGACCGCCAAAGAAAGACTTGACGATATCGAACTAAAGCGGGTTTTCTCCATTTCAGTGGTTCAGGAAGCCGTCTTTTTAGCATCACCGACCTTGTATTTTGAAATTAAAAAATGGGTTGAAGGTACCTTGGATTCCAAAAAACATACCAAGGTCAAACGCTCTTTTTTGAAATACATCGCTAGAATGAGTTCTCGCTCCACTCCTTTTGGATTGTTTGCTGGATGTACTTTGGGCAGTTTTTCAGAGACTACCCAGCTTGAGCTGAAAAACCACATGATGCACAAAAGGTATACCCGTCCGGACATGAACTACCTGGTGGCACTCTCTCAGGATTTGGCAAGACTTGAACACATTAAAAAACAACTCGTGTATTTTCCAAATTCCAGCATATATCCTATTGGGGAGCAGTTGCGGTATATTGAATATTTCTATTTGGACAGTCGTAGGCAGCACCATATTGTTGAAATAGACAGTTCTGAATATCTTGACAGGGTATTGCACACAGCTTCCGGGGGGGCTACTTTACAAGAATTGGGAGGTCAACTTATTGATGAAAGTGTATCGGAAGATATGGCCTATGGTTTTTTGGACGAGTTGATGGAAAACCAAGTGTTGACCAGTTCATTGGAACCTTCCGTGAGCGGCCCTCCCTTTATTGAGCAGATTTTGGACGTGTTGCAACCACTTGATGGTTGTGATGAGGAAATTATGTTTTTGGAACGCATTTCACAAAGTTTTTTAGACCTCGATGCAACGCTTGGGAATGCTCCCGAAAAGTATCTGGAAATCAGTGAATACCTCAAAAATAAACCCACCCAATTCGAGCTGAAATATCTTTTTCAAACTGATATGGAGCTTCAAACCTTGTCTTGCGAGTTATCCAATGCATACACAGATCATATCAAAAAGTCCCTAATCTTGTTCAATAAGCTTAGCGCAGCATCCACCAAAAGCAACCTTAGCATGTTCAGGGAAGCTTTTCTTGAACGCTATGAGGAACGTGAAATGCCGCTGTGCCATGTATTGGATGTTGAGACCGGAATCGGCTACCTGCAAAACAGCAATAGTGGTGATATCAATCCCTTGGTGGATGAGTTGGTAATTCCTCCTGAAGAAGACCCTTATCTAGAAAATGAAGTGAAATTCAATACGGTGTACCGTATACTTTTTGAAAAGTTGAATAGAGCGAAAGAAACCAAAGCACAAACCATTCGATTGGTTGACGCGGATTTTGAAAACCTGCCCGTGAACTGGGATGATTTACCCGATACGCTTTCTACAATGATAGAATTGGTGAAGGAAAATGATGACGTAAAAGTCTTGGTATCGGGATGTGGAGGTTCCTCTGCAGCTAATCTTTTGGGCCGGTTTTGTCATGCAGGTAGCGCGATTACCCCCCATACAAAACATATCGTTTCAAAAGAAAGCGACATACAATCACAGAAGATACTCGCTGAAATTGTGCACTTACCGGAGGCGAGGGTAGGAAATATTTTAATGCGGCCTTCTTTCCGGGAATTTGAGATTCCCTATCTTGCAAAATCCAATTTATCCGCGGAAAAACAGATTCCTTTAGAAGACCTTTTTGTATCTGTACGAAACGGGAGAGTGGTCCTTCGTTCTAAAAAATACAATAAGGAAATCATTCCGCATCTTACCAACGCGCATAATTATTCCACAAATGCGCTTCCCATCTATCAATTTTTATGTGACATGCAAACCCAAAATCTAAGGGGGAGTATTGGATTTGGTTTTGGACCCCTCAATAAGTTTTTTGATTTTTTTCCTAGAGTCGAATACGGTAAACTCATTCTGCAAGAAGCAAGGTGGCGCTTAAAGAAGAGGCATATCGAACCAATGACGGAAGCAAAGAACGATGATGGCACATTACAGTTGGAAGTACGTAGACTGCGAAAATCGAAAGGCATACCACAATATTCCATGTTAAGTGATGGAGATAACGAACTGCTCATCAACTTCACTAATCTAGATTCGGTACGCATGCTTATAAACACGGTAAAAAACCGGGAAGAGTTTATGTTGAGCGAATTTTTGCACGCCCAAGCGGGTTTGGTTACATCCAAAGAGGGGCATTTTGCCAATCAGGTAGTGATGTCCTTTTACAACCAGAAGAAATTAAATACTAGGTCCAACATCCAAAATGAGGTCCAATATGCCGCAACGTAGTTTTTTTATAGGGAGTGAGTGGTTGTATTACAAGCTCTATATGGGATCGAAAATGTGTGATTCCGTTTTAACAGAGGTAATATTACCGATGGTACAGGTCTTTAAATCGAAAAAATGGATATCCCAATGGTTTTTTATTCGATATGCCGACCCTAAACAGCACTTGCGTATTCGTTTCCAGCTAACTGAAAAAAGTACACTTGGAAAGATTGTTGAAGAAGTTCACCAAGCGCTTGCTCCTTTTGTGGAACGCGATTTGATTTGGAATATCCAGCTGGACACATATCATCGCGAAATGGAAAGGTACGGTACAAATACCATGGAGTTGTCTGAGACCGTTTTTTATTGTGACAGCGAGGCCGTTATCGCGTTTTTGGATTTAATAGAGGGTGATGAAGGAGAACAATTGCGTTGGCTGTATGGACTACGTGCCGTCGATTTGCTCTTGAGTGTTTTTGAATATGGCATTGACGAAAAACTAAAATTCATGGAAAACCTGAAAATAGGTTTCGGAAAGGAGTTCAATATGTCCAGACCTTTAAAAAAGCAGTTGGATGATAGGTTTCGAAAGGAAAGGCAGACCATAGAAAACTTTATGGGCTTCACAAAAGAAGAAGAGCCCGAGTATGTGCCTATTCTGGAGGTTTTGCAACAATCTTCATCCGCGCTTAAACCGGTGGCACGTAAAATTCTAGAGATGGATAGGAAGGATATGCTTCAGATTACGAAGAACGGTTTATTGGGAAGTTATGTTCATATGCTAATGAACCGCTTGTTCAAATCCAAAAATAGACTGAACGAGATGGTCTGTTATGATTTTCTGTATCGGTACTATAAGTCTTCAATCGCGAAACAAAAGAAAATGACCGCTCCTTCTTGATTCATAAAACATCTTTATATTTTTCATAAGGATTTTAAACGGTTAATGATTTGTTAATCGGATAGGGTCCCATGTAATATCTTTTAACTTGTAGGAAAAGTATTATTAATTAAATATATCAAAATGAAAAAACGTAAAAAAATTGGTCTTACCTTAAGCAAGAAAGTAGTCTCGAATCTTTCTTCTTCAAAAATTACAGGTGGAGGTACATCATTGAACCCCGAATGCTTACCTAGTCCGTCCAGGGTCTGTTCATTAGGCTGTACGGCCCCCTGTCCAGATACACGAGGGTGCGATGAATAAGTGCTAAAAAGAGAAGGTCCAATTGACGTTCGGAAAATGAGATAAATGCCCCTCTATCTTTAATGAACTCTACCTTTTCGAGGATTAAGACCCCTGATTCCATACAAGAACAGGGGTTTTTGATTTGTATCAAATCCAGATATACTGGTTTGGTAATGATACTAATCAAAAGAATTTCATCAAATTACCCGTGTTAAGTTTTTTTACGATCTGTCAAAAACCTTCCGCAGTTCATAAAAAACGCGCTGTAACACGCTCAACTCTTCCACTACAATTTCTGCTGTTCCTTGCATCTCCTGTTTAAAAAGAATCTCTTTATCAAAAGAGGTATTCAAGCTTTTGATAGCTATGTAAAGGGTATAAAACGTTTGTTCTCCTTGTTTGGGAACCTCAGAAATATTTTGAATTTCACCAGTAAGGCTGCCCCATTCTTCGAAAGGATAATTGTCTAGTTTTACCACTACTTTTTGCCCAACTTTTACCTTACCGGAGTTTCTGATGGGTAATGTGACGCGTCCGATAATACCTTCCGTTTTTTTAGGAACGATGGTGAACAATACTTCTCCCACCTCAATATTTTGATATTGGTCCCAGATATCAAAAACCGTTACCATACCTTCAATTGGGCTTGAGATCAAGTATTGCTGTTCCCAGGTATCCAGTGCCGAAACAAGGTTTTGCTTGGCGTTCCCCAACTCTTGCTTATAGTTGTTTTCAAATTCAGTCCCTTGAATATTGGTTTTTGTCAGTAGGTTGTTAAAATTGGCGATTGCAATCTGGGTGTTTGAAATATTGGTCAAAAAACCTTCATATTGCTGTTGATCTGCCAAATAGGCCCTATGGGCTCCTTCATACTCTGATTTCGAGATTACCCCTTTACCAAATAAAACTTTATTGCGCTCGAAGTTGTTTTTGGACAGGTCCAAATCCCGTTCAAACAGTTCCAGTTGTCTTTTTTGATTAAACAGAAATCGTTGTTGTTCGCTAAGTTGCTTCCTGATAAGGGCCGACTCTTTGTTATTTGGTGATAAGGTGTTGTATAAAATAAAGTTTTGATAAGCTGAAAGAAAATTGCCGTAAGACAGCTGTAAATCCCCAAGACTGAGATCGGAAGGAAAAATGCTTTCCAAAGAATCCAGCACAGGAAGCGATTCGTCCTGTTCAAGCTGTTTTTTGAGGTAGATCACATCTTCAAATTTTGCAGTATTTTCAATCTCGGCTAAAATCTCTCCTTGCCCGACCGGTTCGTTGGGTTTGACAAAAACCTTGGTCAATCTGCCTGAATTTCTTGCTTTTAAATAAATGGGTGGATTTTTACTTGTAATTACAATATTGGCCGGAATAATGTCATTGTAACTGATTACCGCCGACCCGATCAGCAGTAGAACCACAATACCAAAAACCAAGGTGGTGCCCCATCGTATCATCCAGTTCGGAGTTTTGCCCAAAATCTCTTTTACCAGGTCTGATCGTTCGTCCAGTAAATTGAATTTTTTATCTATCCCGTTATCCTCCTCCATATTATTGTCCAAGTTCCAACTGGTTTTTTACCAAAGAGTAGTACAGTCCCTTTTTAGAGGTCAATTCCTGGTGATTCCCATCTTCAACTATTTTTCCCTGGTCCAAAACAATGATTTTATCCGCATTTTTAACTGTACTTAACCTATGTGCTACGATGACCACAGTTTTTCCTTTATAAAACGATTCCAATTTCTCCATGATTTCTTTTTCATTATTCGCGTCTAACGCACTGGTGGCCTCATCGAAGAAAATATAGTTTGGATTTTTATACACGGCCCGAGCTATCAGAATCCTTTGTTTTTGTCCTCCACTGATGTTGATTCCCGAACCACCAATTTTCGTATTGAATCCAGAAGGGAGTTGCTCGATAAAATCCAATATATTGGCGACATCTACTGCGTGAAGTAGTCTTTTTCGGTCGATGACGCCTTCCGAATCGGATTCCGTAATGTTCCGAGCTATGGTATCACCGAACAAAAAGCCATCTTGCATGACAGACCCACAATTTTTTCGCCAAAACGAGGTGCCCAGATTTTTAAGGTTGGTATTCCCCACGTGTATTGTTCCCGTGGTTGGATCATAAAATTTCAACAAAAGTTTTATCAACGTGGTTTTTCCGCTCCCACTGGCGCCCACTATCGCGGTAATTTTACCTTGGGGAATCTCCAAGGAAATGCGGTTCAATACCTTTGGTGAAGTTTTGCCACCATATTGGAACGTCAATTTTTTTAAGGAGATACCTCGATTTTCCGGCAATACCTTAATAGGCTCCAAGCTTTCGTTCTCCTCATCTTCTTTATCATGTATTTCGGCAAGTCGTTCTAGACTTATTTTTGCATCCTGCCCGGTCTGAATAAAGGTAATGAAGTTGTTGATGGGCAGATTAAGCTGTCCGATAATGTATTGAACGGACAGCATCATCCCTAAAGTCAAGTTCCCATCGATTACCGCTTTGGCAGCGACAAAAGTGATCAGGATATTCTTTAACTCGTTAAAAAATCGACCCCCGACATTTTGGGTTTGCGTCAAGGCCAAACTTTTTAAGGATACTTTGAAAAGCTTTACTTGTATCGCCTCCCATTCCCAGCGTCTGCGACGTTCCGAACCATTTAGTTTAATCTCTTGCATCCCGGAAATCAACTGATAGATACTACTTTGATTATCCGCCGCCTGATCAAATCGCTTGTAATCCAGTTCTGCCCTTTTTTTTAAGAACAAGAGCGTCCAACCTATGTAAATAAAGGAACCGATAAAAAAAATCCAAAAAATAGCCCAATCATAATAGGCCAAGACCACCCCAAAAACCAAAATGTTGAATGAGGAAAAAATCGTATTTAAGGTTGTGCCGGAGAAAAATTGCTGTATACGTTCATGATCATAGATGCGTTGAATGATATCCCCCGTATTTTTTGAATCAAAGAAAGCGATGGGCAAGCGCATCAGTTTTATCAAAAAATCTGAAATCAGGTTGATGTTGATTCTACTGGTAATGTGAAGTAATATCCAACTTCGAATGACTTCTACGGTGGTTTGGGACACAAACAGCGTAAGTTGCGCAATCAAGATGAGATAAATAAAGTTGATGTTCTGATAATTGATTCCGTAGTCAACTATAGATTGGGTGAGAAAGGGAAATATGAGTTGGAGGATACTACCAACGAATAAACCTAAGAACAGTTGGGTGATATATTTGGTATAGGGTTTAAAATACCAAAACAAAAATTTAAACCCGTATTTCTTGGGCTCATCTTCACCGTATTCATAGAACTTTGGTGTGGTTTCAAAAAGCAACAGATAGCCCTCCGTGGACTCATCAGCTCCCTTTCCTATCCATGCTTGGATAAAGTCCTTTTTGGGATAATCCACAAGACCGTGTGCGGGATCGGCTACGTACACCCTATCTTTTAAGATTTTATAGACTACTACAAAATGTTTTTGACGCCAATGTGCTATACAGGGTAGCGGTACTTCATTCGTTAATGTCTTAAAATTAACCCCTACGGCCAAGGTGTGGAAACCGATAGTTTCTGCAGATTCGGCAATGCCCCCTATTGAAACGCCTTCTCGGGTAATGTTGGATGTCTTTCTTAAAAAGTCAACAGAATAGGAACGGCCATAGTACTTTGCAATCATCCTCAAACAAGTGGGCCCACAGTCCATTTGGTCCAATTGCTTAAAAAAAGGAAATCCTCCAATACGAAACATACTCTAAGATACTAATAAAAAGACAGTGAAATATTACAGAAGTTGTCACTTTTCCGGGAGTGTATCCAAAATAGTGAACCGGGTTTTTGGTATTTGATTGAATTTATTGTTTAAAAAATAGTGGGAAAGATGAAAACTTTGGAGCCATATTTTTCTTTGAAATTTCCCGGAAGTATGCAACTAAAAAGCACACGTTGACCTATCAATCAGAAAATAAGTTTATATTTGCACCCGCTTTTGGACAAAAGCACGTTTTGAAAGAATTAATAATCAGGGTCGGGCACCCTACAAATTAATGTGATATGCCAGTAAAGATTAGACTTCAAAGACACGGTAAAAAAGGCAAACCTTTCTATTGGGTGGTTGCTGCTGATTCAAGATCAAAAAGGGACGGTAAATTTTTGGAAAAACTGGGAACTTACAATCCCAATACCAATCCAGCTACCATCAATTTGGATGTGGACGGTTCCGTAAAATGGTTGCAAAACGGTGCGCAGCCTACGGATACTGCTCGCGCTATCCTTTCGTACAAGGGGGTTTTGTTGAAGAAACACTTGTTAGGTGGTGTTAAAAAGGGAGCGCTTACCGAAGAGCAAGCAGAAGAAAAATTCAATTCCTGGTTGGCAGACAAAGAGAAAGGTATTCAAGCTAAAGTAGATGGCTTGGATAAAGCAAAAGCGGACGCGAGGGCCAAAGCGTTGGAAGCAGAAAAAGAGGCAAACGAAAAGCGAATCGCTGCTTCACTACCCGAGGTAGAAGAGGAAGTTGCCGAAGAAGCTGCTCCATCTGAAGCTACAGAAGCAGTAGCTGCGGAAACCACGGAAACTGCTATTGAAGAGGTTGCTCCTGCTGAAGAGGCTCCAGCCACTGAAGCTTCTGCCGAAGAAGAATAAAAAGGATTTCGATGCGCAAGGAAGAGTGTTTCTACCTGGGCAAAATCGTATCAAAATATAGTTTTAAGGGTGAAGTATTGGTGAAATTGGACACCGATGAACCCGAAATATACGAAAACATGGAATCAGTTTTTGTTTCATTGGGAAACAATCTGGTTCCATTTTTTATTGACCGTTGCCGTCTGCACAAGTCTGCTTTGCTGCGCATTGATTTTGAAGAAGTGAAAGATGAGGCCGCTGCGGATAAAATATTGGGTTCTGAATTATTCCTCCCGCTTCACATGCTTCCGCCACTTTCTGGCAATAAATTCTACTTTCATGAAGTAATCGGATTTACAGTGATGGACGAGGTACACGGTGATATCGGAATCATTAAAGCGGTTAACGACAGCGCCTCCCAAGAACTTTTTGAAATGAACAAGGACGGAAAAGAACTATTGATTCCCATCAACGACGACATTATAACCAAAGTCGATAGGGAATCAAAAACTATTTATGTAAAAACTCCAGAAGGTTTGGTGGATTTGTATCTTTAAAACAATGACCAAACCATTTAGATTCAAACAGTTTAATGTTCATCAAGACCGATGTGCCATGAAGGTAGGCACAGATGGAGTGCTTTTAGGCGCCTGGGTGTCCCTCGAACATCGACCCAAGAGTATTTTGGATATCGGGGCAGGAACCGGTATTATCGCTTTACAATTAGCTCAACGGTCCGGTGCCGAAGTCATAGATGCCCTTGAACTGGAGGAAAATGCCTATGAACAGTGCGTAGAGAATTTTGAACGTTCCCCCTGGAGCGATCGCTTGTTCTGCTACCATGCCGGTTTGGATGAGTTTGTGGATGAAGTTGATGAAAAATATGATTTGATTATTTCCAACCCTCCTTTCTACGAAGAACAGGTTCCAACGGGAAGTACCGCTAGGGACATGGCCAGACAAAACCAGTCGCTACCTTTTGAAGAGTTGATTCAAGCTGTTTCCAAGCTGCTCGGTGAAAAAGGTGTTTTTGCGGTAATCGTGCCATTTAAGGAAGAACCTAATTTTATGTCCGGCGCTTCAGAATCAGGCCTTCTTTGCTCTCGCATAACTCGGGTCCGTGGCCATCGGAAAAATGAAATTAAGCGAAGTTTAATGGAATTCGGTTGGGAACGGCAAATAACAAAAGAAAACGAACTGGTTATCGAAAAAGCTCGGCACCAGTACACCCCTGAGTATATAAATTTGACAAAGGACTTCTATTTAAAAATGTAACAAGCCCCTCTTGTATTGTTATATTTCCTTCCTACCTTTGGTCAAAATAAAAAATTGCATGAAGCCAGACTTGTTTGAAGCCCCTGATTACTACAATTTAGACGATTTGCTTTCCGAGGAACATAAGCTGGTTCGAGATGCTGCCAGACAATGGGTTAAGCGAGATGTTTCACCCATCATTGAAGATTATGCCCAAAGAGCAGAATTTCCTGAACAAATCATAGCAGGATTGGCGGAAATCGGCGCTTTTGGACCGTACATTCCTGAAGAATTTGGAGGTGCAGGCTTAGATCAAATCAGCTACGGATTAATTATGCAGGAGATTGAAAGGGGAGATAGCGGGGTGCGTTCCACGGCCTCCGTGCAATCCTCTTTGGTCATGTACCCCATTTACGCATACGGAACGGAAGAACAGCGTAAAAAATACTTGCCGAAGTTGGCTTCGGGTGAATGGATGGGCTGTTTTGGATTGACTGAACCGGATCATGGTTCCAATCCTGGAGGTATGGAAACGAAATACAAGGATATGGGAGATTATTTCCTGTTGAATGGTGCCAAACTATGGATTTCCAACTCACCATTTGCCGATATCGCCGTAGTCTGGGCCAAAAATGAAGAAGGTCGTATACATGGACTTATCGTGGAGCGGGATATGGAAGGCTTCTCAACGCCCGAAACCCATAATAAATGGTCGCTTAGAGCCTCCGCTACCGGCGAACTCATTTTCGATAATGTAAAAGTGCCAAAAGAAAATCTGTTGCCCAATAAATCCGGACTGGGCGCGCCACTAGGTTGTTTGGACTCCGCGCGATACGGTATTTCGTGGGGCGCCATTGGAGCTGCCATGGATTGCTACGACACGGCACTGCGTTACGCGAAGGAACGCATTCAATTTGGAAAACCCATTGCGGCAACCCAATTGCAGCAGAAAAAACTGGCAGAAATGGTGACCGAAATCACTAAAGCACAACTGTTGGCCTTTCGGTTGGGGCAATTAAAGAATGAGGGGCGAGCTACTACGGCACAGATTTCCATGGCGAAACGCAATAATGTGGAAATGGCCATCAGAATTGCCAGAGAAGCGCGTCAGGTATTAGGGGGTATGGGAATCACTGGCGAATACAGTATTATGAGGCACATGATGAACTTGGAGAGTGTAATTACCTACGAAGGCACTCATGATATCCATCTCTTGATAACCGGAGCGGATATTACAGGATATCCTGCCTTCAAATAGAATACCATCTTTTCTTTATTTTTAGAGGGTCATAACCAACACCATAATTACTCAGGATTGTCTTCCCGAAAAATTAAGACCAATGCACGCGAACACAAGAAGAAAATTTTTGAAGCAAATGGGGCAGGGAGCTTTGGGTTCATTGACACTCCCCGCTTTTGGAAATACATTAAAGACCCACTGGAAAACCGTAGGTCTTCATGAAAAGAAAGAGGCTTCAGAGGATTTTTGGCATTTGGTAAAATCCCAGTTCAACTTAGCTGAAGGGCTACATTATTTCAACAACGCTTCATTAGGTGCCTCATCAACCCATATACAACAGGCGACCCATCATTTTAGAAATGTTTTGGACGGTTTTCCTTCTAAATATATGTGGGGCGGTTGGGAAGATGAGAAAGAGGAAGTGCGAAAAAAAGTAGCCGATCTATTTTCGGTGTCTTCTGAAGAAATCGCATTGATACACAACACCACAGAGGGCATGAACCTTATCGCCCGCAGTTTTGACCTCAAACCTGGTGATGAGGTGATATTGGGGAATCACGAACATGCTAGCGGTACCATTCCGTGGGAGGTATGGCAAGAAACTAAGGGTATCAAGTTGATACGGCCGGAGCTGCCCATCTTGCCCGAATCCGTAACAGATTTGGTGAATGTGTATCAAAAAGCAATAACGCCCAAGACCAAAATAATTTCCATGTGTCACATTGTTAATACCAATGGAATGATTTTGCCCGTCAAAGAGGTTTCAAAAATAGCCCACGAAAGAGGAATTTTGGTTGGTGTGGATGGTGCACAATCCGCTGGGATGTTCACTATCAATTTAAAGGAACTGCATTGCGATTTCTATACGGCCAGTTCGCACAAATGGTTGTTCTCCCCAAAAGGGGTTGGTATTTTTTATGCGAAAAAAGAAAGCCAAGAGTTTCTTAAACCCCTGATGGTCGCTCGAGGCCATAAAGACCTTAGCATACGCAGGCTTGAAAACTACAATACTCGAAATCTCGCTGAAGTTTTAGGATTGGGCGCTTCAATAGACTTTCATAATACCATAGGCGCAACGCAAATTCATGAACGTACTTTTGAGCTGAAAAAGTACTTTCGTTCAAAAATTGATGAAGATTCCAGGTTTTCCATTAAAAGTCCAGCTTTAGATGAACTTTCAGCAGCAATCCAGGTCGTTGAGGTCAATGGGAATGATGTGAAAACCGTCAAGGAAGAACTTTGGAACCAGTACGGTATTGATTGTCGTCCCATGTCAAGTCATACTTTAAATGCTTTACGCCTTTCTTTTGCCATTTACAATACCAAAAATGATATTGATTATCTTGTGGATGCCCTACAGTCCCTTGCTGGCTAGCATTAAAATATAGCTTTTTCCAGGGTGACTTTTATCGATTTGCTTATGGGGGTCTGACTTCTATCCGCAAAATGGTTGATAGGTACCAGAAAGTTGGTCTCCGGATAGTATGCTGCTAAATTCCCCTTGGGAATTTCATAAGGAATTATTTTAAAATACTTCGCCTTTCGTTCTTTTCCATCGTAGGTGCTGGTAAGATGAACCACATCATATTTTTGCAGTCCTTTTGCTTCTATATCCTTTTCATTCATGAACAAGACGCGTCGCTCGTTGTAAACACCTCGATATCTGTCGTTCAAACCGTAGATAGTCGTATTGAACTGGTCATGTGAGCGGATGGTCATCAATAGCATTTCATTTGGCTTTAAATAATGCTCTGGTAAGGCGTTGATGCTAAATTGGGCTCTTCCGTTTGGAAGATTGGTAAAATCCAACTCTCTTACCGTATTGGGCAGATAATATCCTGAGCCCTTCGCGGCTGTCTCAGTGTTTTTAAACCCTTTGGCCACTTTATCAATATATTCACGGATAAGTGCATAGTCATTTCCCAACTTTTTCCAGGGCACGGAATGTAAACCTTTAAAATAGGTGTTTGCCATCTGTGCTATAATTTCCGGTTCACTTTTTAAATCACCTTCTACAGGCTTTAAAAAACCCTTTGACCATCGTACCTTGCCCATACTATTTTCAGTAGTGATGAACCTGTCCAAATTCTTTTTTTGGTCTTTTTCGGAACGCCCCAAAGTAGGTAATATCAAAGCAGTTTTCCCGGTCACCAAATGGGAACGGTTCAATTTTGTGCTTATTTGTACGGTAAGTTCACAGTTTTGGATGGCTTCCGCCGTGTAGCGCGTATCCGATGCCGCCATTAGGAAATTACCGCCGAGACACACAAAGACTTTTGCTTTTCCCCCGTACATGGCATGGATGGCCTCTACGGTGTCATATCCTTGTTTGGTTGGCGCGATAAATCCGAAATGTTTTTTGATACGGGCGTTCAAGGAAGGATTTACATAATGATGGATGCCAACACTTCGGTCTCCCTGAACGTTGCTATGACCGCGTACCGGGCAGGTTCCAGAATTGGGTCGGCCAATAGCTCCTTTTAAAAGTAATAGATTTACAAATTCCCGTATGTTCTCCACTCCATTTTTATGTTGGGTCAGGCCCATGGCCCAGCACACGATAATTTTTGACTTTTGGGCGAGCAGTTTTACCGTGTCATCAATACGCTTCCCATCAATACCGCATTTTTTCAATAATTCTGATTCGTCATAGTTCTTGAGATCCAGAACAAGGTTTTCATATCCGTCGGTATATTTTTTGATAAAGGTGTGATCAAAAATAGAACCCTTGCTTTTTTCGTCAAGAAGCAGCAATCTTTTTAGCAATAACTTGGCCAATGCAATATCTTGATTGATGTTTACAGGCAGATGGATATCCGCCAAGGCAATTCCGTTGCCTACCCAACCCTTTATTTTTTGTGGGTTTTTAAAGTTGACCAGCCCAGCTTCTTTTAGCGGATTTATGCTGATTATCTTTCCACCATTTTCCTTGCATTTTTCCAAGGCGGATAACATCCTTGGATGATTGGTCCCTGGGTTCTGGCCGACAACGATAACTAGTTCGGCACGATAAAAATCCTCCAACTTGATGGAACCTTTGCCAATACCCAAAGTCTCGTTCAGGGCAACTCCACTACTTTCATGGCACATATTGGAACAATCGGGCATATTGTTGGTGCCCAATGCGCGCGCAAATGTGCCATACAAAAAAGCAGCTTCATTGCTGGAGCGACCCGAAGTGTAAAATATAGCTTCATCTGGAGAACTCATTTTTGTAAGTTCTTTGGCGATGAGTTGATGGGCATCTTCCCAAGAAATGGGTTCGTAATGGATACTATTGGGTCTCAAAACCAAGGGTTGGGTAAGTCTACCGAAATGGTTCAATTCGTAATCCGATAGCAATGATAGTTCTTCAACGGAATGTTGGGCAAAAAAATCGGCGTCTACTATCGTGTTGGTCACTTCATCGGCTAAAGCTTTAGCTCCATTCTCGCAATATTCGGCTGCCGTCTTGGGTTTTTCCGGGTCGGGCCAGGCGCAACTAGGGCAATCGAATCCATCCTTTTGGTTCATTTTCAACAAACCCCTAAATCCCTTTGTGACTCCCATCTCCTTGAAAGTGTGGCGTAGGGCCTGCTGTACGGATTGATACCCACCAGCATATCCCAAGGGTTCTGTAAATGTCCCATCTTCTGAAAAAGTCAATGGTCCCGTAAGTGAAATTTTCCGATTGGTTTTAGCTGACATGCGATGATCTCCAAAAAGTATTCATGGAGTGAAAGTAATCATTATGAAAATCTTGTGGGTATGATTTGTGGAGAATACGTTACAATGTCAAGTTTAAAACTAGTGTTCTTGCAAAGGTTTGGAGCCGTTAGGTATGTTTCCTGGTTTTGCACTAAAAAATCGTGTGCTTGTCTTCATATCTGCATAGCGTGGGTCAGGTACATAGTCCTGTTTCTTCATCTTTACGACCTCGATACTCAAAAACCCAAATTCTTCCACCACCTTACCATAAAACCTATAAATGCCTTTTCCCCTGAAAAAGTATTTAGCGGCCACCGGAGGGAAGAGTACGGTGTCGAACACTTCCCCATGTTGATCTACCAAAGTGGCAAAGTGCATCTGTTTTCCGGTATGGGTCTTGGTGTTTTTTACGGTGACCAGATACCCATAAATATCAATATACTTGTTCAGATATTCATATAAGTTGCGCTGTCCGTTGGAATTTTTAGGCGTTTCAACCAATAAATCAAAAGGACTGCACAAACAAAAACCCAAAAGTTCCAATTGTTCAAAAGCGGTTTCCAAAGAGGTGGTGTGCAATTGGGGAATCTGGAATTTTTGATGCTTTGGTGGAAACAGTTTGGGATGTTCCAAACGGTCATTTTTGGACAACATCAAATGGGTTTTCCAAAGCAGTTCGTGCTTGTTGATGCCCGTAAATCGGAAAGCGTCAATCCGGATAAGGATAGCGAGTTGTTCGATGGAAATAAAAACCCGGTCCAAAAAATCTTCCAATGAGCGAAAGCTTCCATTGCGGGACCGTTCCAGTACAATGCGTTCCATGACCCGTTTCTCCAAATCCCGTAGGTACATCATACCCATATAAATATGCTTCCCGGCAATGCGATTTACAATAGCACTGTTGTTGATGCAAGGTGGATGGATAGTGGCTCCCAGCATTCGTGCATCGTGGATGTAGAATTCCGAACGGTAGAAACCGCCCCCGTTATTGAGCACGGCCACCATATATTCCAAGGGAAAGTAGGCCCTTAAGAACAGGCTTTGGTAACTCTCCACAGCATAAGAAGCCGAATGTCCTTTGGCGAAGGCATAACCGGCAAAGCTGGCCACTTGGTCCCAAATTTCAAAAATCAAGGTGTCGGAGTACCCCTTTTTTCTACAGTTGGAAATGAATTTGTCCTTGACCTTCTGAAATTCTTCGCGCGAACGAAATTTTCCACTCATTCCACGACGCAAAACATCGGCCTCGCCCAAATCCAAATCGGCAAAATGGTGGGCCACCTTTATCACGTCTTCTTGATAGACCATCACTCCGTAGGTATCGGGCATGATGTCCAACATTATGGGATGGGCCTTTTCTTGGGCACGGCCTTGGTTCCTATGCCTTAAGATGTACTCTCGCATCATACCGCTTTTGGCCACCCCCGGGCGAATAATGGAACTGGCCGCCACCAACCCCAAATAGTTGTCCACCTCCAACTTTTTGAGCAACATCCGCATTGCAGGGGACTCCACGTAAAAGCAACCCATGCACTGGGCAGTTTTTATGAGGCTATTGATAGAGGGGTCTTTTTTGAAACCTTTGATATCGTGAATATCGACCTGCTCAAATTGTTCAGGTTGATTGTAGGCCACAATTTCCAGGGCCTCTTTGATTTTGCCTAGGCCCCGTTGTCCTAAGATATCAAATTTATAGAGGCCAACATCTTCGGCAATGACCATATCGTATTGGGTGGTGGGAAATCCCTTTGGGGGAAGGTGGGTGGCAGAAAACCAATGTAAAGGTTTCTCACTGATAAGAATCCCTCCTGCATGAATACTCAAGTAATTGGGCTTTCCTTTGAGAAGCTTACCATATTTAAGGACAAGTTTGGAGATTCCGTCCATTGTATCAAAACGGTGGTGTCCCTCGCTCAACGAATCGATTTCCTGTGGAGGAAGTCCGAATACTTTTCCCAATTCGCGAATAACACCACGTTCCTTAAAGGTTACATAGGTTCCTAAGAGCGCAACATTGTCAAAACGGTCAAAAATATACTGGGTCATGGAAGGACGGTCTTTCCATGAAAAGTCAATGTCAAAATCAGGGGGGTTGGCCCGGTACAAATTGATGAAGCGTTCAAAATACAGGTCCAGCTCCATGGGATCCACATCGGTAATGCGAAGTAAGTAGGCTACAATGCTGTTGGCACCGCTTCCTCGACCTACATAGTAAAATTTCCGGCGCTTTGCTTCGGAGACAATATCCCAATTGATCAAAAAATAAGAGACAAATCCCATTTTCTTGATGAGCTTCAACTCTTTGTCCAACCTGTTTTTGATGGATTGGGTCACTTTTTCATAGCGATAAGGAAGTCCTTCGTAGCATAATTTTTCAATCAATTTTTCGTCCTCTTCCACGCTCCCCAAATAACTGTTTCGATTTTGGGGTTTTCGACCCTTGGAGAAATCAAAGTGGATGGAACATTGTTTTAATAGACGTTCTGTGTTTTCCAAGATGAAAGGGTACTCGGAGAAGGCAGCAGCTAGGTTCTCGATGGGATACATTTTTTCATCTTCATCCGCTTCTTCTTCCTTGGGCAGTTTGCTCAACAGCACGTTTGTGTCAATGGCCCTGAGCAGACGATGGGCATTAAAATCTTGCTTGTTCCTAAAGGTAACGGGCTGTTGTACTACCAATTTGTTCTGAAAGCGCATCAATCCAGAAAAGGGGAGTTTCCGAAGATTTTTCAGTGAAACGCCTATAAATTCGTTTTCCTTGAAATTTTGCAATTCATGCAGAAGGACTTGCTCAAACGGATATATCACAAAAGCATTCTGGAAAGTAGGTGCTTGTGTGGGAAACTCCATATCATGATGCAGATGATGGGATAAAAAATTATTGAGTTCCAGATATCCTTGGTTGTTTTTGGCGATGCCCACATAACAAGCTTGCACCCCATTTCTAAAATCGATACCAAGTATGGGACTAACATTATATTCAGGTGCTTTTCGGACAAAATTCAAGCAGGCCGAGGTATTGTTGATGTCGGTAAGGACCAATCGGGCCACATGATTTTGTTGGGCCAATTGCAACAGTTCCATTTCGGAAAAAGTTCCGAAGCGCATGCTGTAATATGTGTGGCAGTTCAGGTACAATTTTTAGTAATCAGTAATCAGTAATGGTTCTTGGCTGTCAGGGACAAGTTGTTTTGCTCATTGTTTTCTATGTGCCAAAACCACCGGAGGTAATCCGTTGAAGGGATTGTGCATTCTACCTATGGTCTTGGCCCCCATGGCCGAAGCCCTAAAAATGCTTCGGTCCCCGAAGCGGTTTCGTACTTTATCCATGGCACTGTATAGATTTACAGTCTCTTTGGTATCCTCAAAAAGATTAATTTGGTAGTTCCCCGAAACGAGATGGCTAAAACGGATACCGACCAAGCGTACCAGCATTCGCTTGTTGTAAAGCCCTCGGAAAAGTTCCAAAATCTTTGAGATGAGAACATGGTCTGCACTGGTGTAGGGAATCCGTAGTTGCTTGGAATAGGTGTTGAAATCTGAATATCGAATCTTCACCGCAATACAGGCAGTGAGTTTATCACCCCTACGGAGTTGATAGGCTAAATTCTCGGTCATTGCAATCAAAATCCCCTTGAGCCTCGATACATCAATGGTATCTTTATCAAAAGTACGCTCAGTGGATATCGATTTCCGGTCGTGGAAGGGAACTACGGGGGTATGGTCAATACCATTGGCCCTTTTCCATATCACTGCTCCATTGAGTCCTAGTACCCGCTGCATGATGTCCATGGGCATTTCCTGTACTGTTTTGACCTGTCGTATCCCTAAATTTCTGAGGGTCTGATAAGTTTTGTCCCCGACCATGGGAATTTTTTTGATGGAAAGGGGTGCCAGAAAAGGTTTTTCGTGCCCAAAATCTATCTTGAGTTGGTTGTTGGGTTTGGCTTCATTGGTGGCAACTTTGGACACTACCTTATTGATGGAAAGCCCAAAAGAAATGGGAAGGCCCGTTTCATGAATTATTCTTTTCCGCATTTCAGAAGCGTATTTGTAGCAACCGAAAAAACGATCCATCCCAGATAAATCAGCATAAAATTCATCTATGCTCGATTTTTCGAAAAGAGGTACGTGTTCTTTGATAATTTCGGTCACTACATCTGAATATTTACTGTAAGTGCCAGCATTACCTCGAATAACGGTGGCCTCAGGACAGAGTTCTTTGGCCATTTTCATGGGCATGCCCGAATGTATCCCGAACCCTCGGGTTTCGTAGCTACAGGCGGCGACCACACCCCGGTCACTCACTCCGCCCACCAGCAGGGGCTTATTTTTGAGCTCTGAGTTAATGATACGTTCCACAGATACGTAGAATGTATCCAAGTCTAGGTGTAGAATGGTTTTTTTCATCGTTTAGTTTAGCAGGAAAGCTAATATATGGAATAATTCCATTATTATGGAAATAATCCATAAAAAATAAAATGCAATTATATCATGATGTTATTTATCAAAAAACCTTTATATCTTTGACTCGTTGTGTTGTGATGCATCTTTGGTGCAGATCATTGAAAGGCTTTCCGTATGGGAGGCTTTTTTTGTTAGTACCTTTGTATAAAAACGTATATCATGGACATTTTTGAACTCATACAAAAGCGAAGAAGTGTATTCCCTCCACAATACAATGACAAGCCCATTCAAAGGGAAGCTATAAAAAAGATATTGGAAGCGGCCAACTGGGCTCCGACCCATAAAAAAACGGAACCTTGGCGCTTTAAAGTTCTTCAAGGTGAAAAAAGGAAAGAGTTGGGTGTTTTCTTATCCCAAAAGTATCAGGAGGTCGATGCTCGACCTAAGCAAATAAAAATCAAAAAGTTACAGGAGAATCCAATGCGTGCTGCTGCAATAATTGCCATTTGTATGCAACGTGACCCGAGTGAAAGTCTACCAGAATGGGAAGAATTGGCCGCTACGGCCATGGCTGTCCAAAACATGTGGCTGTGTTGTACGGAACTGGGTATAGGTTCCTATTGGAGTTCACCGGGATTGATAAAGTACATGGATGAATTCTTTGATTTGCAAGAGGGTGAAAAGTGCCTTGGTTTTTTTTATATGGGTTATCATGAAGAGGAAATAGATACTTCACCCAGAAAGCCTATTGAGGAAAAAACGGAATGGTTGGATTAAGTGAATGAAAAAATTTCTGCTGAATATTCAATCGCTTTCCAGGTAAAAAGTCCGAGGTAAATCACGGTGATAAGAAACTTTAAAAAGGTCCCGGTCAGAAACCCGATAAAGGACCCAAAGGCCGCTTTCAATGCTGTTTTATTATCTGATTTATTGGTCAGTTCACCCACCAGTGCTCCAACAAAGGGCCATACGATTATACCAAACGGACCTAGGATAGGAAAAAATATAGCCACCAACAGTCCAATAATACTGCCCCATATACCTGCTCTGCTACCCCCAAATTTTTTAGTTCCTGCAGCTGGGATAACATAATCCAAAACGGTCACTGTCAGAGCGATGGTCAAGGTTATTCCCAACAGCCACCAATTGTCTGGGACAGCAGTGGTAAGATATAGCAGCAACAGTCCGACCCAACTCAGTGGTGGGCCAGGAAGTATGGGCAAAAAGCTGCCCAGAATGCCGACCAACATCAGTAGAAAACCAAGAACCAGAAAAAAAATGTCCATATATTGGATTTATTGAATAAGACAAAATTAAGCCCAAAATGTTACATTCACGTCTTCCACAAAATTGTAAAGTGTGTATTTAAAATCGTAATTTCGATGAAATCTTAAAGGCACATGCGGCAGTTGATATGGATATTTTTTTTAGGACTATTATCCGCCTGTGAACTTTTTGTTTCCAAAGAAGAGGCCACCCAAAAACTGGTTGAAGAAGAACTTTTGCAAATCAATTGGGATGATGTGGACCAATATCCTTTATTTGATGCTTGCCGAGAAGATCTTTCCAAACCTGAACAACGGGCTTGTTTTGAAGATACAATGATAACTCAATTGGGAAAAGCTTTGGAAGGTTTGGAATTTGAAGTTGACAATGATTTGAACGATACGGTGTTGATTGATTTCCTGATTGATGAAGACGGATTCATCACCATTCAGAACGTGGAGGAAAAAGCCAGTGTTCTGAATGAAATTGAAAATTTCAACTCAGAAGTGACCCGAAGATTGAATGATTTTACCACAGTCGCTCCGGCCATAAAAAGAGGCATTCCCGTTAGTGTACGTTTTAGGTTGCCCATTGTACTTAATACCCAGTGATTCATTGAGCAAGGAAAAAATCATTTTAGGAATAGACCCGGGTACCACAGTCATGGGTTTTGGCATCATCAAGGTCATCAATAAGCAGATGCACTTTGTGCAGATGAACGAACTGATGCTTCGAAAATATGATGACCCCTATATCAAGCTCAAAATCATCTTTGAAAGAACCATAGAATTAATAGATACTTTTCATCCAGATGAAATTGCCATTGAAGCTCCGTTTTACGGAAAGAATGTGCAGTCTATGTTAAAATTAGGAAGAGCCCAAGGTGTTGCCATGGCCGCTGGACTTTCCCGTCAGATACCCATAACTGAGTATATGCCCAAGAAAATAAAAATGGCGATTACGGGAAACGGAAATGCCAGTAAAGAGCAGGTGGCCAAGATGCTACAGGGGCTTTTAAAACTAAAAACATTACCTAAGAATCTGGATAGCACGGATGGCTTGGCCGCGGCGGTATGCCATTTCTACAACGAGGAAAAGCTAGTAGTTGGTCATAAGTACACGGGATGGGAAGCTTTCATCAAAAAAAATCCCCAAAAATTAGGGTAAAATGGCCGGTATCTACATACATATTCCTTTTTGTAAACAGGCGTGTCATTATTGCGATTTCCATTTTTCGACCCAGTTGAAGGCCAAGCACGAAATGATAAAAGCGCTTGAGAAAGAGTTGGTTTTACGTAAAGAGGAACTGGGAAGAGAGACCATAGGTACCATTTATTTTGGGGGCGGGACCCCCTCGCTCTTATCGGAAAGTGAACTAAGGGGATTGATAGACACGGTGTACAGGGAATACACTGTGGTTGAAAAACCAGAGATCACCTTAGAGGCCAATCCAGATGATTTATCGGCCTGGAGTTTGGCAATGTTGTCCAAAAGTCCTGTCAATCGTTTGAGCATAGGCGTCCAATCTTTTTATGATAAGGATTTAAGGCTCATGAATCGGAGCCACACTGCAGCACAAGCCGAAATATGTATCCAGGAGTCCAAGCGCTATTTTGAGGATATTTCCATAGACCTTATTTATGGAATTCCAGGGACGGGCCATCAGCGTTGGGAAAACAATGTTATAAAAACCTTGGAGCTGGAACTCCCCCATATTTCCAGTTATGCATTGACCGTAGAACCTAGAACGGCCCTAAAAAAGTATGTTGAAAAAGGCATAGTCCCCGATGTGGATGATGAGCATGCCCAACAACAATTTTATATACTTCTGGAAATGTTGGAGAATGCGGGATATATCAACTATGAAATTTCGAATTTTGGAAAGCCGGACCACTTCTCCCAGAATAATTCTTCGTACTGGCAAGGGAAACCCTATTTGGGAATTGGTCCTTCAGCACATTCTTTTGATGGTGTTGGACGTAGTTGGAACGTTAGGAACAACCGGAAGTATATTAAGGCAATTGAAGAAGATAGACTACCCGTGGAGCGAGAGACTCTCTCTGTGACGGATAGGTACAACGAATATGTGATGACGGGCCTACGAACGATCTGGGGGGTTTCGCTCGAAAAAGTGGAGCAGGATTTCGGAAAGCAGCATTTGGCGTATTTGGAGATGCAATTGGATAAATATCTACAAGAACATCTTCTGTACTTGGATGGGGACCGATTGCTGGTCACCAAAAAAGGGAAGTTTTTGGTAGATGGAATTGCATCGGACCTATTTATGGTTAATTTGGTAGTATGATTGCCACGATTGCCCACGGTCCCCATGTTCACAAAATAGATTTGGCGAATCCGATGGATATTTCAATCCCACTGGTGGGCGGTGGGAAAAATGTAAATGCATGGTATTTGGACCTTCCTGAGATAGTGCCTGTTCATGGGGATGGATTTATCGGAAAAGTTGCCGAAGGTGGAAATGTCAATTTTAATCGCATCAATTTTAATCCTCATTCCCATATGACCCATACCGAATGCCTGGGTCATATAACCCGAGAGCTCTATTCCGTGAACCAACAGTTGAACACGTATTTTTTTTTAGCGGAGCTTATTACCATTGCACCAGAGCGTAGGGGTGAGGATTTGGTGATACCTGCAAAACCGTTGGAACTTGCGTTGAACAAAAAGGCATGCGACGCCCTGATCATTCGCACCCTGCCTAATTCGGAATCCAAGATGTCCAAAGATTATTCCCATACCAATCCACCTTATCTTCAGGAAGAAGCGATCCGTTTTTTGGTAAGTCTTGGCGTGGAACACCTTTTGGTCGACCTTCCATCAGTGGACAAAGAAAAGGATGGTGGCGCATTGGCCTCTCATAAAACATTCTGGCGCATAGGAAAAAAAGAGCGTAGGCAGGCTACCATTACGGAACTCATATATGTTCCCAATGATATTGAAGACGGTAGGTACTGGCTTAATCTCCAAGTGGCTCCTTTTGAAAACGATGCAGCACCCAGTAGACCGGTGCTGTACAAAATATTGAATTGACCCATTCTTGAACAATCTTTATATATTTAGAAAATGGAGGGTCTTTTAGAAGTCATATTGGGGTTGGTTCTAGGTGGTATTCTCATGTATTTGCTGTTTTCCCTATTCCGAAAAAAGCAGAGCAAAGCGCTTACGGTGAAACAATCCACGGTATTGCTGGACAAAATTAGAAGTGTTTGCAAGTTGGTATCAGTAGAAGGGGATTTTGCAGAGATCTACCACTATGAAAACACCAAAGAAGGTTTTATGAACCTCATGAGCAGCAAAAAAAAGGCACTCATTATCGTGAAAGCCAAAGCCCAAATAGGATATGACCTAAAAAAACTGAAACTAAAGGCAGATAACGATAAAAAGAGAATAATCTTAAATCATTTTCCAGAACCGGAAGTGCTTTCCATTGAACCTGATCTTCAATTTTACGATATGAAAAATGGTCTTTTCAATAGTTTCTCCCCTGACGACCTCACTAATCTTAATCAGGAGGCAAAAGATCATATCAGACAAAAGATACCAGATAGTGGTTTGATGGATACCGCCAGGAAAGAGGCTATTCAAGCAGTTCTTTTGGTGGAAAAAATTGTCGAAACGATAGGTTGGACCCTCGATTATTCGGCTCTGGAGATAACAAATACGGACTTACAATTTTTAAAAGAACAGAATACGACATGAAAACAAGGATAATAATGCTCCTTTTGGTTGGAGCAATAAGCGGCACATGCTTTGCCCAGGATGGGAATACCATGAAAACTTTTGACCCGGCCTTCGCCCATACCGTTTACTTCTGGTTCAAAAACCCTGACGATACTGATGGACGTGCCCGATTCGAAAGTTCGTTAAAGAAGTTTCTGAAGAATTCGAAATATGCCAAAACCGATTTCATTGGCATTCCGCCCAAGGCAACGCGGGATGTGGTAGACGATTCCTATACCTACTCACTTATCGTAACTTTCGATTCTGCGGATTCACAGGAAAATTATCAGAACGAGGAAGCCCATCTCCTATTTATAGAAGAATGTAAGGACCTATGGGAACGGGTCGTTGTTTATGATTCATTTGGTCTCTGATTATGGATATCGAATATTTTCGAACCTATTGTCTTGGTAAAAAAGGGGTGACCGAAACGTTTCCTTTTGATGAACATACCTTGGTCTTTAAAGTGATGGGAAAAATGTTTGCCCTGGCTGGCTTGGAAAGGGTGCCGTCCCAGTGTAATCTAAAGTGTGATCCTGAACGGGCCATTGCCCTGCGTGAAGAATACGACGGTGTTATCATTCCCGGATATCACATGAGCAAGACACATTGGAATACTTTGTATATGGAAAGTCTGCCTCCGGGTCTGATTACAGAGTTGGTGGACCATTCCTACGATTTGGTAGTATCCACATTACCAAAGAAGATAAAGGCACAATGGGAAGGGATGCCCTGAAAAATTTGTCGAAGGTATTCTACCATTCGTCGACAGTTTTGCATACATAGACCTAATTGTAAGCTTTTTCTTAATTTTATTTCAAACCTTTGTAATCTAAAGAAAACGTGCCATGAATGTTCTTTTCATCGAAGATGACATGATCGAGACCATGAAAATGCAACGGGCCATTTCCAAGTTTCAATCTAAACACAAAATTATTGAAGCTAAAAATGGTGAGGAGGCCATGGATATTTTAAAAAAAGGTAATCTTCCCGACATCATTCTGTTGGATTTGAATATGCCGCGCATGAGTGGGATAGAATTTCTCTCCATTTTAAAAGCGGATGAAAAACTGAAATACCTGCCCACCATTATTTTGACCACATCCGAAAACCGGGTCGATTTGTTGAAATGTTTCGAAATTGGAATCGCCGGATATATCATAAAACCCCTGAAATACGAAGACTATGAGGCAAAGTTGAAACGTGTTTTCGAGTATTGGGAAATCAGTGAATTGATCAAAGCCTAACAAAAATCCTCATTTCACAACATTCTTTTTAGCTTAAGTAGTCCAATTCCTACTTTTAAATCATAATATTCTTTATTATGAAAGGAATTGTATTCACCGAGTTTTTGGAAATGGTGGAATCCACTTTTGGATTGCATGTCGCGGACACCATAATTGAGAACAGCGACCTTCCCTCAAGTGGCGCATACACTTCGGTCGGGACCTACGACTTTAACGAGATGGTATCCCTATTGACCGAACTGAGCAAGGAAACCAACATTTCCATAAACGATCTTCTGTATTCCTTTGGGCATTATCTGTTCACTGGTCTGGCGCACGCACACCCTGAAGTAGTATCCAGTTACAAAACACCCTTGGCCCTTCTTTACTGTATTGAGGACCATATTCACGTTCACGTCAAAAAACTGTACCCTGATGCTGAATTGCCCCAATTTAAAATTCTTTCCAAGACCGACAAATCGCTGGAGATGGTATACAGTTCTTCACGAGGTTTGTACGCTTTGGCCCATGGACTTATCGTAAAGACTTTTGAACATTTTGAAAAAATCGTCAACGTAGATTATAAACTGCTCAATGAAAACGGAACAGAAGTCAAATTTGCGATTGTCCAAAATGGATAAAAACGAAGTCGCTATGCTCAAAAGGGCTATCGAACGGGAGAAAAAAGCCCGTAAGGCAGCAGAAAACCTTTTGGAACAGAAAGCAAAGGAACTTTATGATGCTTCCCTTCATTTAAGGGAAGCCAACGGCCGTTTGGAAACGCTTTTGAACAAGCAGGGCAACTCCATGAATAGTGATTTTATCAATATCATCGACCCTTATGTGGTCATGGGATTGGATACCCGAGTCATAAATATGAATACTTCCGCCAAGGATTTCTTGGGCGTGGATCATACCGAGGAAGAGATATACCTCTCGGGTTTGGTACATCCTGACTACGTGGAATATACCGCAGAATCCTTTCAGAGTCTTCTACAGGTGGGCATACTTAAAAACTATTCAGCGAGAATATATGTAAAAAATGGTGTAGAAAAGTACGTGAACATAAATGCCAGTCTTATTTATGATAAGGAAGGGAAACCTATTGCAGCGCAAGGTGTGATACGGGATATTACCAAGGAAATGGAAATCAAAAAAATGCTCAGTAGGCAAAAAAAGCAACAAGATATCATTGTTGAAAACTCGCCTCTGGGAATTCTTCTTATCGTAAAGAACAAAATTGTCAGGGCCAACCGTTCCTTCATGGACCTACTGGGATATTCTGAACAAGAACTGATTCGGTTGACCTTGGATGAAATATCCTCACTTGAGGAAAGCAGTCGCTATGAAGATATGAATCAGACCTCTCAAAATGAAGACCTGAAACGATTTACGATAATCCGAAAGTTTTTCAAGAAAAATGGAGAGACCTTATACGGTAAGACCTCTATCAGTTCCGTGATGAACAAGAAGGGCAAAATCACCTACAGCGTTGTCATGATCGAGGATATTACCCAAGAGAAAAAGTCAGAGGAAAAATTGAGGGCCTCAGAAGAACGAATGGCAACCCTGATAAAAAACTTACAAACTGGTATTCTTTTGGAAGATGAGAACAGGAAAATAGTCCTGGCAAACCAAAAGTTCTGTGACCTTTTTGGAATTCCGGTAGCTCCGGAAAATCTTAAAGGGGTGAACAGTAAAAAATCTACACATAAGTATAAAAATCTATTCTCGGAACCAGATAAGGCAATTCGTCGCATCGATTATGTTCTGGAGCGCAAAGAGGCGGTCACCTCGGACGAAATGGAGCTTTTGGACGGAAGGACCTTTGAACGGGACTATATCCCCCTTTTCACTAATGGCGAGTACCAAGGTCATTTATGGAGCTATCACGATGTCACCCTCCGGAAAAATTATCGGAAAAATTTAGAAATCCAAAAGGAAAAATATGGAAGCATTATCGCCAATATGAACCTGGGCTTGGTGGAGGTGGATTCCGATGATAATATCCTAATGGTCAACCAAAGTTTTTGTGATATGGTGGGATATACCCCAATCGAGCTGATAGGAAGAAATGCGGTTGAGGTAACCAATATTGTGGAAGAGGACCAAGAGAAATTGAATATCCACAATCGAAAGAGAAAACAGGGAATATCCGATTCGTACGAACTGGGTGTGTTGACCAAAAAAGGTGAAAAAAGGTTTTGGCTAATAAGCGGAGCACCAAAGTATGATGATTTTGGCAATGTAATAGGTTCCATAGGAATCCACTTGGATATCACGGAACAAAAAAATCTTGAACTTCAAAAAGAGCGGTTGTTGGAAGAACTGGAGGCGAGCAACAAGGGACTTCAAGAATATGCCCACATTGTCTCCCATGATTTGAAATCTCCATTGCGAAGTGTAAGTGCCCTGGCCACATGGCTATATGAAGACTATAAGGACAAGCTGGACGAAACGGGCCGTTATAACCTGAAAATGATGCAGGAGAAGATTGAAGGAATGGACAAGCTCATTACCGGTATTTTAAAGTATTCCACAGTAAACAGTGAGGTCTTTGACAATACTGACGTAAACGTGAACGAAGTGATCAAAGAAATCAAAGAGATTATCTACATACCGGAAAACGTAACCATAAAAACCGTTCGTGATCTCCCCATAATTAAAGCCGATAAGACCAAAATCCATCAGCTTTTTCAAAACTTTTTGAGCAATGCTGCGGTAAATATAGATAAGCCCAAAGGCGTTATCGAGATAGATTTCAAAGATACGGGCAAGCATTGGCAATTTAGCGTTATGGACAATGGTGTCGGCATTCCCGAAGAATACCACGAAAGAATATTCCAAATCTTCCAATCCATAGGCAATCAAGAACGCTCCACGGGAATAGGACTTTCCATAGTGAAGAAGATCATAGATAGATATGATGGAAAAGTATGGCTCGAGAGCGAGATAGGTGTAGGTACTACATTCTATTTTACGTTGGCGAAAAACCCAGAAAATCAAAAGACATGAAAATACAGCAAGCGATAAAAAAAGCAAATTCAGACTGGAAGTTTACCCAAAAAGAGGCGGTTCAATCACCCTTGGTCCTTGTATTTGGAGATCGCACTTTATTGGAAGACGAGCGTATATACGAAGAGGTACGTGAAATGTATCCCGATGGTTTACTGGTATTTGGATCCACATCAGGTGAGATTTTATCGACCAATGTTTATGAAAATAGTCTGACCATCACCGCTATCGAGTTTGAACGGACCACTTTTGAAATAGTGCACAGAAATGTATCAGATTTTCCGAGTGTTCAGGCTATGGGAGAATGCATTTCCAGTACATTCAATCAGGACCACTTAAGGCATGTGTTTGTAGTTTCCGATGGAAGTTTTGTCAATGGCAGCGGATTGATCAAAGGATTGGAAAATGCTCCCGATTTTCAAGCGTCCATAACAGGTGGATTGTGTGGAGATGGCGCCCGGTTTGAAAAAACACTGGCTAGCTTTAATGAAAATCCCAAGCAAGGGGAGGTCGTTGCCATTGGGTTTTATGGCGAAGATTTAGAGGTTTCGTATGCCAATTACGGGGGGTGGACCCCGTTTGGTCCAGAGCGTGTCATCACAAAATCCGAAGGGAACGTACTCTATGAGATTGATGGTAGACCAGCATTGGACCTGTATAAAAAATATTTGGGCGACAAGGCGGAGCAATTGCCCCAGGCAGCCCTTTTGTACCCACTAACCGTACAGGATAAGCCCGGATTTGAACCTTTGGTGCGGACGATCCTTACTATTGATGAGGATAAAAATTCAATGGTGTTGGCCGGGGATGCCCCTGTGAATTCAAAAGTTCAGTTGATGATGTCCACAGTCGATGATATTGCACAAGGCGCGGCAAAGGCGGCATGTATGGCGATGAAAAAACGAAAGAAAAACCCCGAATTGGCTCTTTTGGTAAGTTGTGTGGGAAGAAAACTGGTTATGGATCAGCGAACCGAAGAAGAAATTGAAGAGGTGGCTGAAGTAATTGGTCCGGATGCAACCATAGCGGGATTCTATTCCTATGGCGAAATGTCTCCATTTACCGATAGCAATCAATGCCAATTGCACAATCAAACCATGACATTAACTCTATTGAGCGAATAAATGCACTCGTTGTTAAAAAGGCAAATACGGAAACACCTCCCGGACGATTTTAAAGAGAATCCGGCATTGGATGCATTTTTCAATGCAGTCAGTGATTCGTATTCCAATTTTGACGAAAAAATAACCATGATTCAGAGGGCTACGTCCCTAAGTTCTACTGAACTTTTTGAAGCTAATGAACGGCTTAACACAGAGGCAGAAGCCCAAAGAAAAGTACTTAAATCCCTGAGCCAAGCGGTGGCGGATGTCCAACATTTAAATGGAGATGCAAAGGCAATGAAGTTTGATCCACTAAAACTGGTGGAGGATATTGAACAACAAGCCCATAAACTTGTGACAATAACCGCGGAGAAGGATGTACTGTTACAAAATTTGGAGCAACAAAATGAATCTTTGAACAATTATGCCCATATGGTTTCCCATGATTTAAAATCCCCCATCCGCAATGTACATTCATTAGTAAGCTGGGTATTTGAAGAGGGTCGGGATAAATTCAATGCCCAAAGTCAAGCTAATGTGGAACTTATATTTCAGAACCTCACCAAAATGGATAGCCTTATCGATGGAATATTAGAACACTCGACCATAGATTCGCTTAAAGAGCCACCCGTTTTGGTCGATTTATACACGCTTATCGATGAAATTGAAAATACAATCTATGTTCCTGAATCGGTCACCCTTAAAAAAAGCAGAAAGCTTCCAAGGCTCTTTACTGGGAAATACAGGATGGAGCAGCTGTTCAAAAATGTAATCACCAATGCTATCGCAGCGATAGAGAACAAGGAATACGGACTGGTTGTGATAGATGTAAAAGAAGAGAAAGGAAACTGGTTGTTCAGTGTCACCGATAATGGCAAGGGGATTCCCGATCATCTTCAGAATGGCATATTTGACATGTTCAGGAAATTGGAAAACAATTCAGATGCTACGGGCATCGGGTTGGCCCTTGTGAAAAAAATCATCAATTATTATAAAGGAGATATTTGGTTGTCCTCCGAAGAAGGCAGGGGCACCACATTTTTCTTCACTATCAACAAAAATTTGGACTATGGAACACCCTAATCTTGATTACATAAAGGAAATCTCAGGAGGTAATGAAGTGTTTGAGAAGAAATTCTTGAACATCATCCAAACCGAGTTTCCCAAGGAAAAGGAAGAATACATGGAAAATTTAGAATCGGAAAAATTGGATGAATCTGCAAAGATTGTTCACAAAATCAAGCACAAGCTCGGTATTTTGGGATTACAGGAAGGCTATAGATTGGCAATTAAATATGAAGAAGACCTAAAATACGGCGATACGAAACTACAAGGCCAATTCCATGAGATTCTGCATACCGTGGAGCAGTTCATACTAAAAATAGCATAAGATGAGAAGTATCATTGTTGACGATGAAGCAAGTGCCCGTGCCATCGTGGCCGAGCTTTGCAAGACGATTCCAGACATGGAGGTCAGGGCAGAGTTTCCCAATGCGCTTGAAGCCCTCAAGTTTTTGAAAGACAACCAGGTGGACCTTATATTTTTGGACATCCACATGCCCAAACTTACTGGGATTGATTTCATCGAGACCCTGCAAAATCCACCGAAAATTGTACTGACCACTTCTGATAAGAATTTTGCCATTGAAGCGTATGAATATCCTTTTATTGTAGACTATCTGGTGAAACCGATAAGTCAGGAACGTTTTCAAAAATGTATAGTGAAATTGAACGCTGCCTTTAATCAAGTTTTACCATTTACTTCTTTTGGGACCAAAACGGATAGGGACCAAGAATTGTACATTAATATCGATAGAAGACTTATTAAACTAAAGTTCAACGACATTCTATTGATAGAGGCGAAAGGGGACTATATTGAGATTCAGACTTTGGATAAAAGATATCGGGTACATTCCACTTTAAAGAAAATAAAGGATAAACTACCAGAATCCCGGTTTTTACAGATTCATCGGTCTTTCATTATTAATTTCACCCAAATTGTGGATATCCAAGATAACAGTGTGCTTATTGAAAAAAGTGTTATTCCCATTAGTAGATCCAATCGCCCGGAACTTATGCAAAGATTGAATTTGTTATAAAAAGAAAGAAAAATACTACAATATTTGAAATTATATTCGTTATTATTATTGGACGCTTGATGAAAATGTTAAAACAAAAGTTGTAACCATTTAAATGTTTTAGCATATGCCCTTGGAGATAAAGGAAAATAGAGGAGTTTATAAGATTTTGGGAGAAGTCACTGCGCAACATGTGGGGGTACTAAGTGCCTATTTCGATTCCATTTTGGAGCGCCATGAAAGTTTTATGGTAAATCTGGAAGATGTGACCGTATTGGATTCTGCCGCCGCCCATTTTTTTGAGAAACTTTATCGAAAATCCGCAGAGTTGAACAAAGTGGTCGCTTTAATTGGGAGACAGAACGATAAGGTTTTGGAAACCATGAATACTACGAAGACCAACTACATCTTAAGTGCCGATAGGGTCTAAGTAACATCTCTTTTCCATGCAGGTCACACACTACCAATCTTATTTTGGAATAACACCAAAGCAGCTCAATTCGGACGATTTTGAACGACTTGTTTTGTATTTTCAACTTTTGGACAAAGTGGAAAAACCTGTTGTGAGTCTGTTAATTCCCATTTATCGGGCCAAGGAAACCTTGGTGGCACATATAGTCTCGCTTTCCAAATTGAAGACCATAATTCCGTATGAGGTCATTTTTGTGGAAAATAATGCCGATGAGGCCTCACTCGAAATTTTAAGGGAGCTGGGCGCCAGAACGGTGAGCCAGTCCAAGCAGGGAATAACCCATGCCAGACAAAAAGGGTTAGAAGAAGCCCGGGGCCAAATACTATGTAGTATGGACCCTGATACGCTTTATGACCCCTACTACATCGATAAGATGGTGTTGCCTTTTTTCCAAGACAAGGATTTGGTTTTGTGCTATTCTGTGTCCAAAAGCTATGCACACGATTTTCAGCTTTCTAGTAGGATGAAAATTCGCAATGCACTAAAGGTTGCCTATTTTAGATGGAAGATATCGAGAGGCTTTATCCATAAAATAAAACACATACGAGCCGTGGGAATGGCCATCAAAAAAGAAGTCATTGATACCATAGGATACGATACGGACCTAAGAGCGGTTTCTGGCTGTGACGATGGCATGTTGGCTATACATCTTTACAATAAAGGAAGGTTCAAATACATCCCAGTTGATATTTACACGGCATTACCTCCAGAACGGGAACCCGGACAACCGTTTCCCTTCTGCAACGGCCGGTTTTACGATTTTAATGCACCTATCGAAGAAGCCTGCGAAGAACTCGGGATCACAGAATCCCGTGTTTGACCAAACAGTTCCTGTTTTTTTGTTTTACACGGTTTTCAAGACGGGTTTCCTTTTAGAAATACATTAGGCCAGAAGCACTCCATCAGTAAGTCTCATGGCCGGACCGTTGGCCGATAAGCGTACAAATACCAAGACCTCCTATAAATTGCTACTTACAACATCTTCTTTTGGTTTTACAACATAGAATTATTACAAAGTAATATTTATCCTACTTTCACAATTGTTAAGGACTACATAATAAAAACAATAGGAATCATGAAAATTTTAGTTGTAGACGACAAACAATCGTTAAGCGAATTGGTATCCCAATTCCTAGGGCAATCGTACAAGGTCCATACCACAGAAGATGGCCTGGCGGCGCTGAGCTGGATGCAGGACGGAAACATCCCAGATTTGATCATTACCGATTTGGAAATGCCCAATATGGACGGTTTTGAGCTAATCCAAAAGGTAAAGGAGAGTGGTTATTTTTCCAATATACCCATTATTGTACTGAGTTGTAGGGACAGTAGTTCCGATCGCATCCAATGCTTAAAGTTGGGCGCCGATGATTACTTGGTAAAACCTTTCAATCCAGAAGAACTCCTGATCAGGGTGGAAAAATTATTGGTTAGAACCTAAGAAACTCCAAAACATGGAAATTGTATCCGATAAAAAAATCCGGATTCTTTACGTCGGCAATGATGTAACAATGACCAACCAATTTTTGGCCTACTCACAAAAAGTGGATTTCCAAGTGGTGGATAATGCACTGAACGCCATAACCTGGTTGGAGCAGAACCAAGGGATAGATGCCATTCTCTGTGAAAAACTGATACCGGGACAGACCGGTATTGAGTTTCACAAGACGCTCAAGAAGCGTTTTGCCGATCGTCCTGCCATTCCATTTATCCTAGTGGCCAAGGACAGAAACAAAAAAGACCTATCGGATGCTGTAAAAAACGGGATAGACGACTTTTACGTACAACCTATATCCACGCGAAACGTTATCGATAGAATCCAGTTTCTCAAAGCGTTGCGTGCCAATTTGAAAAGAGAAAAAATTGCTCCGTCCAATACGGAGTTGAAAGAGTACAAAATCGGTTTTTGGAAACGAACCTTCGATATCACCATCGCAGGAACGGTGTTATTGCTCGCCGCTCCTTTTCTTCTTTTGGTGATTTTGGCCATACGCTTGGAATCCAAAGGAAAAGTCTATTACATCTCAAAAAGAGTGGGGACAGGATATAAAATATTTGATTTCTATAAACTCCGCTCCATGTACCCCGATGCAGATAGGAGATTGAAGGAATTCCAGCACTTGAACCAATATGTGCATGAGGGCGAAATGGAAAATGGGGAACATGAACTTTATAGGGCGGAAGAAAAGCCCATGACGGGGACCATGTTGATCGGGGACGATAATGAAGTAGAAGAAGTGCATCATAATTCCAAAAAAAGGGAAAGTGCCAAAAGTGCTTTTATAAAGTTTGATAACGACCCACGGATTACCAAAGTGGGAAAGGTTATCCGAAAACTTAGCATCGACGAACTTCCCCAATTAATCAATGTATTAAAAGGGGATATGTCCATCGTGGGCAACAGGCCCTTACCCCTTTACGAAGCGGAAATGCTGACCACAGATGAATGGACGGATAGATTCAATGGTCCTGCCGGTATTACAGGATTATGGCAAGTGGAAGCCAGAGGAAGAAGTTCAAAAATGTCTCCCGAAGAAAGAAAGCAATTGGACATAAAATATGTGAAATACGCAAACAGCAAGTACGCTTTTCTAATAGATATGTGGATTGTGCTACGAACCTTTAAAGCTGTTTTTCAAAAAGAAAATGTGTAATGCGGAAAATATGGGGCGTTTTACTGTGTTTTGGGATATTGCAAATGACAAACGCACAATCTATAAATGATTTTATAGAAAAAGGTCTTGAAGAAAATGATATCAGCAAGAAATTGCCGCCTTTGGATACGCTGATTGCCATGGCAAGGGAGTATTCTCCTTTTATCAAGGTGACCGAATCCGAACAGCAATACCGAGATGGGGTCGTATCTGCGGAGCAACGGGCTTGGTTGGAATACATAAATCTCGAAGCGGGTTATAACTACGGCATTTTTGACAATTTAAGTAATTCCCAAATTGCTGGAGACCCCCAGAGTCAGACGCTTTTTTCCACGGAACAGAGCCGATATAATGTAGGAGTATCCCTGCGTTTGCCGCTCTCCGCAATAATCAATCGAAGAGCTCGGATATTGAGCGCTAAAGGAGAAGCAGAGAAAGCCCGGTTTGAGACCCAGGTGGCCGAAGTAGAACTGGAACAAAAAGTCGTGGAACTATACAATGATTTATTGAAACACCATCGCATGTTCTTCATATCCGGTTCTATCGTTGATAATTTCAGGGTACAGTCCATTCGGGCCGAAAAGGACTTTGCCAATGGGGTCATCAACGTCACCGAATACACGCGTCTCCAACAAATGATGAACCAAGCCACCATGAATTTTGAACTACAACGCTCAGAGTTTGTGGGTTCGGTCATGGCCTTGCAAAGCATTGTCGGTGCAGATTTGAATATATAGAAATGAAGTTTAACCTGTTGTTTTTTGTCCGCTTGTTGCTTCGGCACATAGGTTTGCTCATCGGAGTACCCGTCATTTTGGCTTCCATGGTATTTTACCTGACCCGAAATGAGCCCAAAGTGTACAATTCCAAAGCCCGTGTGTATACGGGCATAGCTACAGGCTCCAATATAGAATTGGAGAATACAAAAATCGACTTTAGGGCAACCAATACCGCCTATGACAATCTACTGAATCTGATAAAGGCCAGAACTACTATTGAAATAGTAGGATTGAAGCTTTTTGCACAACATATGGTTTTGGACAGTGCCGATGTTAAAATCATCTCCTTTCAGAAATACAACAACCTTATGGAAATGGTTCCCACGGAAGTAAAGGAACTTGTAGTCAAAGGAGATGTGGCCGGGACCTATCAAAATTTTTTGGCCTTAAAGGAATCTGATCATACCAATTTTATTTATAAGCTTATCAACTTGGACCATCCAGATTATAGTATTGATAAGATTTCTGGCAAAGTGGGTCTTAGAAGGATATCCAATAGTGATTTTGTGGATATTGAATATGAATCCGAAGATGCGGCGATATGTCAAAATACCTTGCTCATTTTATGTGAAGTCTTTGTCCAATTGAATGCGGATATCAAGGTGAACCAATCGGACGCAGTGGTAAAGTACTTCGAAAGACAGCTGGGAGCTTCCACAATTGATCTTAAGGGAGCCGAGGATGAGCTTTTGCAATTTAACCAGAGCAATAACATCATAAATTATTATGAGCAGACCAAGCACATTGCTGCGGAAAAAGAAGAGTTTGAAATAAAATACCTAGAAGTCTTTCGGAAATTCAATGCTGCCGGAGCCGTTCTTGGGGTTTTGGAGTCAAAGCTCGAAGCTCATGAACTTAAACGTGTTTCAAGTGAAAAGATAATGAACCTGCGAAAGGAACTTTCCACCCTCAGCTACGATGTGTCCATGCTCACCCTGGGAATAGATTCGGATAGTACCCTGCAAGACCAAAAAACGAAGGAAGCCGAAGATAAGATGCGACAAATTACGGCCATTGAAAACGAGTTGGCCCGTAATATCGATACAATCTACAAAACAGATTATGATACCAAGAGCTTGGCCGCTACCAGCGTACTTTCTGATTGGCTTATGAAGACCATCGAATACGAAGGCATGAAAGCCCAGTTGGAGGTAATGGACAAAAAAAGGGAAGAGTTCAAAAAGCTATATCAGGAATTCTCTCCGTTAGGGGCCACGATGAAGCGCCTGGAACGTAAAATAGATATTGCGGAAAGAGAATATCTGAGTTTGCTACATAGCTTGGGACTGGCGAAACTAAGACAACAAAACGTGGAGTTAAAATCGAACATTAAATTGACCGAGACCCCTTTTTTTCCTATTAGTCCCAAACCCAGCAAGCGAATTTTCTTGGTCATCGTAGCAGGACTGGCCGGTTTTATCCTTGTGGCCGCCACCGTCCTGGTGCTCGAACTTTTGGATGGAAACATCAATACGGCAACTCGGGCAGAGGACAAAATCGGACTAAAGGTTTCTTCCATTTTTCCGGTAATTGGCAATACGAGCTCAAAAATTAATTATGACTACCTGAAAAATAAAGCGGTCAACGCCATATCCAGAAATATCATTTTAAATCGGTTTAAGAAAGACAAAGAGACCGAACCTGTGGTCAACATGCTTTTTTCCACCCAAGAAACGGAAGGTAAAACATTTATTTGTAGACACTTATTGGCAAAATTATGCGAGTTGGATTATAATGTGCTGCACATCACCTATGATTCTGCAGATTTGAGTCTGGCGCCCAAATGCTATCAAAAAATAGTGTATCCCATCAGCGACCAACTCTATAAAATTTCAAGTGTAAAAGAGTTCGATCATTCAGGTACCATAGAAAACTACAGCATTTTTGATTTTATCCTCCTAGAGATTCCGGGCATTATCAAAAATCCGTTTCCCGTTAAATTAGCATCAACCATGGATTACACATTTTTGGTTACCCGCGCGAATAGGGCTTGGAGCGAAGCGGACAAAAATGCATTGAATCTATTCAACGAAGCTACAACAGGACCAGAACCGACCATTATACTCAATGGAGTAAAGGTTTTGGAAATGGAAACCGTAGTAGGGGATCTGCCCAAGAAAAGGTCTTTGGTGCGAAGATGGGCCAAGAAAGCCGTGCAATTCAGATTTTTTACCAAAACCTCGGTGGCCTAATGTTGAAAAAGTTGAAATATATCGGAAAAGAGAAAAATCTATCCTCCTTGATGGCGAATGTAAGCGTAGCTTTTTTGGGCTTGGTCGGTTTCATGCTTCTTACGCGGCAGTTGCCAAAGGAACTTTTTGGGGAGTGGGTGCTGTTCATCACTTTGGCCACTTTTGTGGACTTATTGCGATTTGGACTGACTAGGACCTCCTCGGTTCGGTTATTGTCGGGGGCCAAGGCTAGTGGAAAGAAAAATATTTTGGGCTCTTCGTTCAGGATAAATCTTATGCTGTTGATAGCACTCACCTTTTTTTGCTGGTCTCTTTACGGTCTTCTTGAAATTTCAGGACAAACAATTAACAATGGATACCGTTTGTTTTTGATTTACTATCCGTTCTTGGCCTTGTCCAACTTAAGCTGGAACAATGCTATGTCCCTTTTTCAAGCGGAACAGAATTTTAACAGAATGATGTGGGTCAGGTTGTCCAATGTAGGCCTGTTCTGCTTGTTCCTGGCGTTGAACCATTGGTGGTTGGGATTTGGTTTGGAAGTCATTATTTGGACAAATATTGGCGTCAATGCCCTGTCTGGTGTCTGGTGTTCACTGAAAAACTGGGATGGGCTCACCTACATGGGCCACGCTAAAAAGGAAATAGAACGAGACCTGATAAACTTTGGAAAATACTCCATGGGCACATTGATAAGTTCGAGCTTGTTGAAGAGTTCGGACACCTTCATTATTGGGATGAGCCCTATTCTGGGTTCGGCGGGCATTGCCATGTACGCCATACCTCTAAAGTTAACGGATCTATTGGGGATTCCGCTGCACAGTTTTACCATGACAGCATATCCAAGAATGGCCAAAAAATCAATGGAAGGCAACATATCGGGAGCTAAAAAGATTTTCTACTCCTACGTCGGGATTGTGACCTTGTTGTTCTTTCCGGTGGCTTTGATAGGTTTTGTATTTGCCGAACAACTGGTACTTTTTTTGGGAGGGAACGAATACTTGGATGCTTTACCGCTGTTGACAATGATTTTTCGGGTATTTACGGTTTACATCATGTTGCTTCCCATAGATCGATTTACAGGAGTTTTATTGGACAGTATAAACAGGCCCAAACTCAACCTATATAAAGTATTGGTCATGACAGGTTCTAATGTTGTCCTAAACGTTTTGGCAGTTTTCGTCTTCCAGAGTCTTGTGGCGGTGGCCGTAGGAACCGTACTTTTTACGATTATGGGGATGCTTCTTGGGTTCTATTATCTGAAGAAGGAAATAGAAGTGAAAAGCCGTCATATTTTTTTTGAAAGCATCGTGTTTTTAAAAAACCTAAAAACACATTTGGGATAATGAATCCATTCGAAAAAACACAAGGTTCAGATTACCTTAGGAAGCCTTTACCGATACTGTTGTTATTGTCCGTGGTACTTGCCACGGGGCATTTAACGGCCACAAAAGGTCTGGTTGCCGGTTTGGCGGTCATGGTTTTACCTTTTGCGGCCTTCTATGTGGGGGCCCTTTTTGTAAACCCCAGGATCGGGATTATTACCATATTGATTTTTAACTTTTTTGTACTGGGAATTGGACGCTATATTCCCATGACCTGGGGACTTTTGATGGACGGACTTATGGTGTTGATGTACTTGGCGCTTTTCTTCAAAGCGTTCCGGATCAAAGTTCCTTGGAAAAGGGCCAACTCGCAGCTGACCCTTTTGGTCTCGGTTTGGTTTGGGTATGCCATATTACAAATTGCAAATCCCGAAGCGGTGAGTATCGCCGCATGGTTTTACGCCATGAGAGGTCTGGCGCTCTATCAGTGGTTGTTTGTGCCCTTAGTCTTTATCTTGTTTAATACAAGAAAAGATTTACATCTATTTTTTATCATCTGGGGAGTGCTATCGGTCCTGGCGACCCTGAAAGGCATGCAACAATTGATTTTTGGCGTGGACTCCTATGAACAGGCATGGTTGGATGCCGGTGGCGATGTTACGCATATCTTGTTTGGAAAACTTCGCATTTTCTCATTTTATTCCGATGCAGGACAGTTCGGTGCTTCACAAGGACACACGGGAGTGGTTTTTGGAGTCTTGGCTCTCTTTGCCAAGAATCGAAAATTTCAAGTTTTTTGTGGAATTGTGGCGATGGCCGGATTGTTGGGCATGATGATATCTGGAACACGAGGTGCTATAGCCGTGCCCGCTATGGGAGGTATCATGTTCATTTTGGTAAGAAAGCATATTCCCAGTATTGTTCTTGGCGTAATAGCGGGAATAGGTGTATTTGTATTTTTCAAGTATACCACAATTGGAAATGACAATGATCAAATACGAAGAATGCGAACCGCTTTCGATCCCAATGATGCCTCTTTGGAAATGCGAAGGATCAATCAAGCGAGACTTAAGGGATATCTGGCCACGAGACCTTTGGGAGGTGGAATTGGTTCAACTGGAAATTGGGGCAAGCGTTTTTCCCCAAACACATTTTTGGCCAACACCGCTACAGATAGTTGGTTTGTGGCAGTTTGGGCAGATACCGGAATCGTTGGACTTTACCTGCATCTGTTCATTCTGTTCTTTATCCTGATTACAGGAGCGTACAATTGCATGTTCAAAATACGGGATGATTGGTTGAAAGGACAGATCACCGCATTGGTCTGTGGTATGGCAGGTATTATGTTGGCTTCCTATGGGAACGGTGTCTTTGGCCAATTTCCGACCTGCATTTTGATGTATACTGGAATGGTCTTCATTTTCATTTCCCCAAAATTGGATCAAAAAATCAGGGCTGAAAAAGAAACCATATTAAAATTGCAAACCGTATAAAAACGAGATTATGGAACCTTTAGTCTCTATAATTACCATAAACTATAACGAATCCGAGGTAACCTTGGACCTACTGCGGTCAATAAGGGGCCTTACGTATTCCAATTATGAGATCATTGTTGTCGATAATGCTTCGCCGCAGGATAATCCCGATATCATCAAAGAAAAATACCCCGAGGTTTTTCTGATAAAAAGTCAGGAAAACCTTGGTTTTGCCGGTGGAAATAACCTTGGGGTAAAACAAGCCAAAGGGGAGTATCTTCTGTTTATAAACAATGATACCATCGTTCCTCAAGATTTCATTCAACCTTTGGTGGAAACCTTTCAAAGAGATAAAGGCATCGGTATGGTAAGTCCCAAAATCAAATTTCATTGGGACCCCACACTGATTCAATACGCTGGGTACACCCCAATGAACAAATGGACCATTCGCAACAGTAGTATTGGGTACCATCAAAAAGATGATGGAAATTTTGATACCCCCATGGAAACCCAATCCATTCATGGCGCTGCCATGATGGTCCCCAGGCATATCGTGGATGAGGTCGGTATGATGACGGAAGTCTACTTTTTGTATTACGAGGAACACGATTGGGCAGAAATGATAAAACGCGCAGGATATCGGATCTTTTACCAACCCAAATCCCACATCCTTCATAAGGAATCGGTTTCCACTGGAAAATTCAGCCCATTGAAAACCTATTATCTTTCCCGTAATCGAATTTTGTTCGCACGGCGAAATTTCAAACCGTTTCCGCTATGTATAAGTCTGGCATTTCAACTTTTGGTTTCGATTCCGAAACAGACGCTCACATTTACCTTAAAAAGGGAATTTGAACACTTAACGGCATTTTGGCAGGCCATTTCGTGGAATTTGAGGTATAGGACCGGGGCGCAATAGATACGACATCCATCAATTCAAAACAGCTATTGGTCAAATCAATGGGCTGAATTGACCCTGAAAAAAGTATATTTCTTTCCTAACCGAATATCAACGTGTATGCTAGGCAAACGGTTTTTGGGAAAGCTGTTTTTTACGGGAATTGTTCTCATGGCGATTTACGCTTGCGTATTCAAATTATTCGATAGGACCAAGAGCCCCATTGTCAATATTGCGCTACGGGAAAATGGAAAAACTTATATTTTCTCGTTAATGACCTCTGAACAGGTACAGCACCAGATTTCAAAACACAAAAGCCCCGTGGCCCTACCATTTTTAAAGCTCTATTCGGAGGACAAAACACTGTACATAGAACCCGAACACATAAAGGAAATCGTCAATGTGCTCTGTGGTAACTATACGCTACACGATTACCCTGAGCAAAGTTTTGATGGATATGTTACAAATGGCCCATCAGATTGTGGTAAACATTCGGTTCATAACACGACCACAGAAAAAATAGGGGAACAAGTTTTGCACCACAACTATTATCTTATTCATCCAGAGACCAAAAATTCAATGGCCATTCGTTGGAAATTGAATCCGAGTACCGGTGAAATACAAGCGTTGGAGAATTGTAGTGAAAAAGCATTTCGAATAACCGAAAACCCCCATCCTGGGGAAACCTACACGTTTTCTAAAGAATTTGTAGTAGTTGATCTAAACTACTTGACACATTTTTTTGGGAAGGGTATCAATCTCGAATTGGAAGCGGAAAATCAACTGTTGTATATTTATGCAAACAATTGACCCGGAATCCTGAACCCCAAATTATCTACCAATTTCCAGTAAACGAGATGAATGCACCTATTTCATCAAAATAAGTAGTCCGTTTACAACAGTAATCATCTGATTTACAACAATTACTTTTCTTATATAAAATGTAGGATAATATTTACAATAATTATTCAATCCAAGATATTGGGAAATACCAGTTTTAAAATTCACTTTACAATCCAGCTGCACTAACTACCAACTTAATGAATAGGTTAAGTACCGTGCCGTCAAGAATTATGAACGTTGTAAACCCAGTATTTGGAGAACTATGGAAAATAAAAATAATCAGCTGTTAAATACAAAACGAAATTCTAAATCATGAACATTACAGTAGTAGGAACAGGTTATGTCGGATTGGTCACGGGGACTTGTTTTGCCGAAACCGGAATCAATGTCACTTGCGTGGATATTGACGAAAAGAAAATTGAAAGATTAAGGAGGGGTGAAGTCCCAATTTATGAACCAGGATTAGATGTGCTCCTTGAGCGGAACATCGATAAGGGAAGAATCTCCTTTACCACTTCTTTGCAAAAGAGTATCAAGGAGTGTGATGCGGTTTTTATTGCCGTTGGGACACCTCCGGATGAAGATGGCAGCGCTGATTTAAAATATGTTTTAGGTGTGGCCCGTGAGATCGGCCAGTACATGGAAGATTACAAAGTGATAATCACAAAAAGTACCGTACCTGTTGGAACTTCCTTTAAAGTGAAGGCAGCTGTGGAAGAAGAACTGGCGGGACGAAATGTGCGAATACCTTTTGACGTGGCGTCCAATCCCGAATTCTTAAAAGAAGGTAGTGCGGTCGATGATTTCCTGAAGCCCGATCGGATTGTGGTTGGCGTAGAGAGCAAAAGAGCGGAAAAAGTAATGAAACGTCTGTACAAACCCTTCCTAATGAACGGTCATCCGCTCCTTTTTATGGACATTTTCTCGTCGGAGATGACCAAATATGCCGCGAATTCCATGTTGGCGACCAAGATTAGCTTTATGAACGATATCGCAAACCTATGTGAATTGGTCGGGGCCAATGTGGATTTGGTAAGAAAAGGGATAGGCTCTGATTCCAGAATAGGAAATAAATTCATTTACCCAGGTACGGGCTATGGGGGAAGTTGCTTTCCGAAGGATGTACAAGCCTTGGTTCGCACTGCTGATGAATATGGCCACTCCCTAGAAGTATTGAAAGCTGTGGAGGCAGTAAACTATAGACAAAAGACCACCTTGGTGGAAAAGATAAAGCATCACTTTGGTAAAGACCTCAAAGGTAAGCAGTTCGGTATGTGGGGATTGTCGTTCAAACCAAAAACGGATGATATGCGTGAAGCGCCATCGCTGGTAATAATTGATGAGTTGAAGGCGTTGGGCGCAACCATTCGGGCCTATGATCCTGTTGCTATGGAAGAAGCGGAGCGAATTTTAGGAGATAAAATTGAGTACGCGAAGGACGAATATGATGCCATTATAGATGCAGATGCACTGCTTCTGGTAACAGAATGGTCTGAATTTCGAATGCCCAATTTCAGAATCCTGGAAAAACTGATGAACCAAAAGACCATCCTTGATGGACGAAACGTCTATGATCCAGAAGAAATGGAAGAATTGGGGTTCACCTACTACAGTATTGGTAGAGAAGTCATTAACAATGCGCATACCCAAACAATTAACATTTAAAGCGATAGAATGAAAAGAATATTAGTAACTGGTGGTGCGGGCTTCGTAGGTTCCCACCTATGCGAAAGACTGCTTGACGCAGGCAATGAGGTCATTAGCATGGATAACTATTTTACGGGACGAAAAAGCAAAATAGTCCATTTGTTGGATAACCCCTATTTCGAAATCATCAGACACGATGTTACCTTACCCTTCTTTTTGGAGGTTGACGAAATCTATAATCTAGCTTGTCCCGCTTCCCCGGTCCATTATCAGCATAATCCCATAAAGACAATCAAGACCTCGGTTTTGGGAGCGATAAATATGTTGGGAATGGCCAAACGTATCAAAGCGAAAATTCTTCAAGCATCAACCAGTGAAGTTTACGGTGACCCAGAGATACATCCACAACCCGAGGATTACTGGGGGCACGTTAACCCGATCGGAGTACGTTCCTGTTATGACGAAGGAAAGCGATGTGCAGAATCCCTGTTCGTCAATTATCATACGTCGAACAACGTATTGGTCAAAATTGTCCGAATCTTCAACACCTATGGACCTAGAATGGAGCCAGACGATGGGCGTGTGGTCTCTAACTTTATAATGCAGGCACTTCAAGGTAAGGACATCACGGTTTTTGGGGATGGAACCCAGACCCGAAGCTTCCAATATGTTGATGACCTAGTCGATGGCATGATTAAAATGATGGATACCGAAGACGATTTTATCGGACCCGTTAATATTGGTAATCCAGGTGAGTTCACCATGATAGAATTGGCGGAAAATATTATTGATCTCACCGGATCGAAGTCCAAAATAATCCATTTGCCCCTGCCTTCGGACGATCCCATGCAGCGCAAACCAAACATTTCCTTGGCGCAAGAGAAATTGGAAGGTTGGGAACCTAGAGTGGATTTGCGAACGGGGCTCACCAAAACAATCGGCTATTTTGACAATCTGCTTCAAGAAAAATCCATAAGGGCTTTGATTGAAAGTTAAAAAGCAGAAAGAAGAATGGAGGCATTAACGCTCATATTGAATGGTATTGAAATCCTGATTATCGGATATTTTGGCTTTGCTTCCATTTACGTCTTTGTTTTTGGTTTTGCAGGTCTTTTTGAGACGAATGAAAAAGAGACACTTTTTCAGAAACAACGAAAAGTTGCGGTGCTCATACCTGGATATAAGGAAGATGCTGTGATTGTTGAAGTCGCAAAACAAGCTTTGCGACAGACATATCCAACGGACTTGTATGAAGTCGTGATCATAGCTGATTCGTTCCAGGAGTCTACTTTGACCGAGCTTAAAAACCTGCCTTTAAAGCTTGTGGAAGTCTCTTTTGAAAAGAGTACCAAATCCAAAGCACTGAACAAGGCCATGGAAGTAATCGGCGATAACTATGACATTGCTTTGATTTTAGATGCCGATAACATCATGGAACCGAAGTTTATTGAAAAAATTAATGATTCTTTCAATCAAGGATATAAGGTAGTCCAAGGGCATCGGGTGGCAAAAAATACAAACACTCCGTTCGCCATTTTAGATGCGGTCAGTGAAGAAGTGAACAACCATATTTTTAGAAAAGGACATCGCGTCTTGGGTCTTTCCTCAGCATTGATAGGTTCCGGGATGGCCTTTGATTATTTTTTCTTCAAGAAAATGATGTCCCAAGTAAAGGCAGTTGGAGGTTTCGATAAGGAATTGGAGCTCGAATTGCTACGAAAGCGAATCAAAATTGAGTACCTGCACGAGGCTTTGGTGCTAGATGAGAAAGTCCAGAAATCGGAGGTTTTCGCCAACCAAAGAAAGCGTTGGCTTTCGGCGCAATTCGTCTATTTCCAAAGATATTTTTGGGCCGGTTTAAAAGCACTTTTTACTAAAGGGAATGTGGACTTCTTTGACAAAGTATATCAAATGGTATCACCGCCACGGGTGCTGTTGCTGGGTTTGGTCTCTATGTTTTCAATTTTATATTTTACTTTGGGTTTTTTTGGTTGGACTTCTATCTTGATGGTCAACCCTTTTTTGTGGTATGGTAGTTTTTTCCTTACCATTCTGGCCTTTGTCTTTTCAGTTCCTAGGAAATTCTACACTAAAAGGACACTTCACGCCGTCTTGACCCTTCCCAAAGCATTTTTACTCATGTTTCTTTCTTTGTTCAAATTGAAAGGAGCCAACAAAAAATTCATCCATACACAACATGGAACTATCAACACGCCCTAAAATGAAAATAGGCATTGAAGGACAGCGCTTGTATCGCAAGAAAAAGCACGGTATGGATATGGTGGCGTTGGAGCTTATCAAGAGCCTCCAAAAAATAGATACGCACAATGAATACGTGGTCTTCGTTCGTCCTGATTTCGACAATATCTGTATCCCAAAAGCACCGAACTTTAAAATTGTTGAGGTGCATTCTAGGTTCGGTTATCCCGGATGGGAGCAGTTTGCCTTGCCCAAAGCTGCGTATGCGGAAGGGTGTGATGTTCTGCACTGTACCAGCAATACAGGACCTCTTTTTTCAAAAGTACCCTTGATAACCACACTACACGACATTATTTATTTGGAAAGCATCAGTTTGTTCAAAAAGGAAGGTACATGGTACCAAAAATTGGGCAATATGTACCGACGATACTGCGTACCTCCGGTGATAAAAAGAAGTAAGAAGGTCATCACGGTGTCCAACTACGAAAAGAACCGCATCAACAGTCATTTTGGTTTTACAGATGATAGGCTCACCGCAATATACAACGGGGTAGGAGGCCATTTTAAAAAGGTGACGGATCAGTCTAGACTAAATGCCATCAAAGAAAAATATGGATTGCCTGATAAGTTCTTTTTCTTTTTGGGGAACACTGATCCCAAGAAGAACACCAAGGGTGTTTTAAAAGCTTTTGCTGATTTCAACGAACAATACCCGGACCAATATAAATTGGTGATGCTGGATTATGACAAGATAGAGTTTGAAAGACTACTGAACACCCTGAAAATTGAAGCAATCAAGGATTTGGTGCATTTGACAGGTTATGTCCAGAATCTGGACCTGCCGGCAATCATCAGTCAATGCAGTGTCTTTTTGTATCCTTCGCTTCGCGAAAGCTTTGGGATTCCAATTTTGGAAGGCATGGCCTGCGGGGTTCCGGTCATCACATCAAATACATCTTCTATGCCCGAAGTAGCGGGCAAGGATGCCGCATTGATTGTAGATCCTTTTGATTCTAAACAAATTACGGACGCCCTTATCACCTTAGTGGAAGATAACACCTTGGCCCATCTTTTGGCAGAAAAAGGAATTGAGCGTGCCAAAAACTTCTCTTGGGAAGTAATGGCCAAAAACGTATTGGAACTCTATCAAGATGTACATAAGGAACTTAAACATGAAACCGTATGATCAAGGATAGAGACATTGTTGTAGTAGGAATACAGGCTTGGGATATTGAAATCGGGAGTAATTGCAAAAATATTGCACGTGAATTCGCGAAGCACAATCGGGTGCTTTACGTAAACCCGCCTTTGGACCGGGCTACTCTTAAAAGAGAACGCGAATCGGATAGAATCCAGAAAAGGCTTCGAATTAAAAATGGAAAAGAAAAAGCCTTGGTCAAGATTCAGGAAAATCTTTGGAACCTCTACCCAAAATCCATGACGGAATCCATCAATTGGATACCCTTCCATGGATTGTTCAAAATGCTGAACAGAAGAAATTCAAGATTGTTTTCTGAGGATATCAGGGTAGCTATGCGTGAACTTGGATTCAAGGATATCTTGATTTTTAATGATAGTTCCATGTTTTTGGGACTGCATCTGCAAGAGTATTTGACTCCAGAAAGCTATACGTATTACATGAGGGATTATCTTATCAAAGTGCCCTATTGGCAAAAACATGGAGAGCGAATTGAACCTCAAATCATAAAAAAAGCGGACACTGTGGTCAATAACTCAACTCTATATACAGAGTATGGGTTGGAACATAATCCGCATAGTTATATGGTGGGCCAAGGTTGCGATGTTTCCTTGTTCAATGATACCGAAAATGCCATCGAAATCCCAAAAGAGTTTGAACGTATTCCAACTCCTATTTTAGGCTATGTGGGGTATTTGACCAGTATGCGATTGGATTTGGACTTGCTGGAATATCTGGCGAAATCCAGAAAGGAGTGGAGTATGGTCCTAGTGGGTCCTGAAGATGAAGATTTCAGGAATTCCAAACTACATGAGTTGGATAACGTATTCTTTTTGGGAAGGAAGGATGCTTCACAATTACCAGCTTACGTAAAAGGGTTTGACATTGCGATGAACCCGCAGGTGGTCAACGATTGGACCATTGGAAACTATCCTAGAAAGATCGATGAATACCTGGCCATGGGGAAACCCACCTTGGCGACTAGAACAAAAGCCATGGAAATGTTCCGTGAACATGTTTATTTGGCAAATACTAAAGAAGACTATTTGGAACTGGCGCAAAGAGCGCTGGATGAAAACTCCAAGGAACGGATTCAGGCACGAATCAATTTTGCCAAAAGCCATACTTGGGAGAACAATGTAAAGGCCATTTACGAGGCCATTAAAAAATCAGCTTAATACCGTCAATATGGGATGGGTCAGTAAAATGAAAGGGAATCAGAAGATAAAAGCATTTGCTTACCGGCTTATTGTACCAAAGAATCAAGCAAGACCGCGTCTTTGGGTCAAGTGGTTTATAAATCCTTTCTATCACAAAAAAGGAAAAGGTGCTACCATTTGTCGTAGAACGCGAATGGATGTATTACCCTGGAACGCCTTCGAGTTGGGCGCGGATTCGACCATTGAAGATTTTGCGACCGTAAACAATGGCGTAGGAGCGGTAAAAATTGGTGATAGAACTCGTGTCGGACTGGGAAATACGCTCATAGGACCGGTAACCATAGGAAACGATGTGCGTTTGGCACAAAATATTGTCCTTTCCGGTTTGAATCACAACTATGAAGACGTATCCAAACCCATTCATGCCCAAGGCGTATCCACCGCACCCATTGTCGTTGAAGAAGAAACCTGGATTGGCGCCAATACCGTTGTCGTAGCTGGAGTAACGATAGGTAAACACAGCATAGTCGCTGGCGGAAGTGTGGTCACCAAAAATGTACCGCCCTATTCGGTGGTTGTTGGAAATCCGGCACGTGTGGTAAAAACCTATAATCCAGAATCTGGGGAGTGGGAAAAAGTAAATAAAAAAAATCTAATAGCAGTATAGCGTAACAACGATTTCATGGAATTTTTAGCCTATTTTTTCTGGATTGCCCTGTTCCTTATTTTTTACTCCTATTTGGGATATGGCATTTTGCTTTTTGGTATTATAAAACTCAGAAGATTGTTTGGGCTTGGGAAGCCATTTTCAGGAAATGAGGATTATCAACCAAATGTTACGCTTTTTGTAACGGCTTACAATGAAAAGGACTTTGTGGACCGCAAAGTCCGGAATTCTAAAAGTTTGGAGTATCCTGAGGACAAAGTGACCCAAATTTGGGTGACCGACGGATCAAATGATGGCACTCCGGACTTATTGAGAAAGTATCCCGGAGTACAGGTATATCACAGTGAGGAGCGTACTGGTAAAATTACTGCCATGAACCGGGGTGTTGTTTTTGTAAAGACACCCATTGTTATTTTTTCCGACGCGAATACGGATTTGGGAAAGAATTCAATACGGGAAATTGTCAAACTGTTTCGGAATCCCAAAGTGGGGTGCGTTTCCGGGGAAAAACGAATCTATTCCAAAGACGCCGATAGTGCCGCTGGAGCAGGAGAAGGGCTATACTGGAAGTATGAATCCCAACTCAAAAAATGGGACGCCGAACTCTACTCGGCAGTAGGAGCGGCAGGAGAGCTCTTTGCCATCAGGACCGAACTCTGGCATGAAGTGGAAAAAGATACCTTGTTGGATGATTTTATGATATCCCTCCGTGTGGCCATGAAGGGATACACCATTCAATATAATCCTGAAGCTTACGCGATAGAATCCGCTTCTGCGGACGTTAAAGAAGAACTGAAACGAAAAATACGAATTTCGGCGGGTGGGATACAGTCTATCCTTCGGTTGAAACCCTTGTTGAATTTTTTTAAATACGGCACCCTATCATTTCAGTATATTTCGCATCGCGTATTGCGATGGACATTGACACCCCTGCTTCTTTTATTGATAATCCCAACAAATTTTGTGCTGGCCGACAGTGAAGGATTGTTTGATTTTGGGTTGTATAGTTTACTTTTTTGGGGCCAAGTAACTTTTTATGTGGCCGCTTTGATTGGATGGTTTCTGGAAAATAGGCAAATTCGATTCAAGCTATTGTTTGTTCCTTACTATTTCTTTATAATGAACCTGTCTGTTTATTTGGGTTTTAGCAGGTATATCAAAGGAAGCCAATCCGTGAAATGGGAAAGGGCCAAAAGGGGCGATGTAAATCCCCGCACAGCGGCTTAAGCGATTTCTTTTTCCGTATAAAGCGGGATGTCAAAATAGAAAGTACTGCCTTGACCTACATCGCTTTTGATTTTTAAATCACCACCATTTTTTTGTACAAAACTTTGGCAAAGTACTAGACCCAAACCAGTACCTGGCTCTTTTTCCGTACCCAGTTTGCTGAAGTGTTCGTTGGGATTGAGGATTTTTTGGATATCCTCGTTGGAAATGCCATTGCCGTTATCTTGGACTTCTACAACGATACTATTTTCTTCAAGTCTTGAATTGATATGAATTGCCCCTGCTACGGGTGTGAACTTAATGGCGTTGGACAACAGATTTCGAAGCACTGTTTTTATCATATTGTTGTCGGCAAACGCAAAGGTATCCAAAGGGACATTGTTGGAAAGTTCAATTTTTTTGTGTTCACTTCCCAGTTTCAATAGGCGGAGGGTTTGCTCAACCAGTTCATGTACATCCAGCTTTTCAGGAATCATTTGGATTTGGTCACTTTCTGATTTGGCCCAACCTAATAAATTTTGCAAAAGATTGAGCGCTTCATCCATCGTTTTTAGAAGTCCAAAAATGGTTTCATCCAAAAATGAATCACTTTTTGGGTCAACAATCCCCCGCATAATAAAATCCATTTTGAGCTTCGCAGCACTCAGGGGAGATCGCAGATCATGACCTATTATAGAAAACATACGGTCCTTTAAGTCGTTGGACTGTTGAAGATTTTTAGCCTGCTCTTCAATTTTTTTACGGGCGCGCATCAGTTCCACATGTGTTCGAATGCGTGCGATGAGCTCCTGCTCGTTGAATGGTTTGGTCACGTAATCCACACCACCAACTTCAAAACCTCTTACCTTATCTTTCACGTTTACCTTACCAGTAAGAAAAATGATGGGGATATCCCGATATTCTTTAAATGTTTTGACCTTTTCGCATAATTCAAATCCTTCGATCCTTGGCATGATCACGTCCAATAGAATAAGGTCGGGTTTGCGCTCCTGTAAGAGTTCAAAAAAATAATCATCATCGCTGGTGCCAACGAATTCATACTGATTTCGCTCTAGAATGAATCGAAGCAGTTCTAGATTCAGTTGTTCGTCATCCACAGCTAGGATATACGGCTTTTTCAGATTTTCGGATTCCATAGCAAATAAAAATCGTATCACTAAAGTAGGAAAAACTTTTAGTATGAATACGAATTAACTTTTAAAGACCAACTGAAAAGGTTAATTAAGTTGGTGGGTTTCAGCATTAAACCTATCTTCAAGGTGTTCTACCAACAAAAAACACGCTTTCACAACAATAATTGAACGGCAGAAAAAAGTAAGATTATATTTACAAAATAAGTAATACATAGCCCAAACAATGGCAAACATTTTAGTAACTGGCGGAGCCGGTTTTATAGGGTCCAATTTCGTACCTTACTTTTTGGAGACAAGACCTGATGATCACTTGATCAATATAGATGCGCTTACCTATGCAGGCAGTGTTGAGAACTTAAATGAAGTAGAAGGACATCCCAGATATTCTTTTGTTAAAGGGGATATTTGTGATAGAAAGCTGGTAGAAAAGCTTTTTGAGCGTTTTGATGTTCAAGCGGTGATTCACTTTGCCGCAGAATCCCATGTGGATAATTCCATAACACACCCCGATGCGTTTATGCAGACCAACATTATGGGTACATTTAATTTGATTGATGTAGCAAAAAGGTATTGGATGGTCAGTCCGGGGGTATACAAGGAAGCATATAGAAACTCCAGATTCCACCATGTTTCCACAGATGAGGTGTATGGTACCTTGGGCAAAGAAGGATTATTTAATGAAACTACACCTTATGCACCTAATAGCCCATATAGCGCTTCAAAAGCATCCTCTGATTTTATTGTACGAAGTTACCACCATACCTACGGAATGAATGTAGTGACCACGAATTGCTCCAACAATTATGGTCCGAAACAGCACGACGAAAAATTGATCCCGACCATCATCCGAAAGGCTTTGGCAGGGGAATCCATTCCAATTTATGGTGATGGTTCCAATATTCGCGATTGGCTTTACGTTCTAGACCACTGTAAGGGTATCGCTATGGCTTATGAAAAAGGAGTTTCTGGAGAAACCTACAATATTGGAGGTCGGAATGAAAGAAACAACATGTACATTGCCCAAACTGTTTGTGAGGTTTTGGATAAAAAACAACCAAAGCCCGACAATACGTCTTACAAAGAGCTCATTTCTTTTGTAAAGGACAGGGCGGGACATGATTTCAGATATGCTATTGATGCTTCAAAAATTGAAAATGAATTGGGATGGGAAGCGGACGAAAATTTTGAAACCGGCATAGAGAAGACGATAGATTGGTACTTGGAAAAGTTCATCAAAAAAGATACAAAAAGCTTGGCGTAAATACTATAAATCAAGCGCTCCAACGGAATAAAGAGAAAAAATGAAAGGAATAATACTGGCAGGAGGCTCAGGAACGCGATTGCACCCCGTTACCTTGGCGGTGAGTAAACAATTGGTTCCAGTCTATGACAAACCTATGATCTATTATCCACTCTCAACCTTGATAGAATCGGGTATCTGGGAAATTTTGATTATATCGACCCCACACGACTTGCCCCTTTTTGAACGGCTTTTGGGAGATGGAAGAAAATATGGATGCCGTTTCGAGTATGCGGTTCAAGAGGAACCCAATGGATTGGCAGAAGCATTTCTTATAGGAGAAGCGTTTATAGGCGATGATAAAGTGGCCTTGATTTTGGGAGACAACATATTTTATGGAACGGGACTGGAAACGCTGTTGCAATCCAACAATGATCCCGATGGCGGGATTATCTATGCCTACCACGTAAATGACCCGGAACGCTATGGGGTTGTCGATTTTGATGAAGCGGGCAATGCGATTTCCATTGAGGAAAAACCAAAAAAACCGAAATCAAATTATGCTGTTCCCGGGATTTATTTTTATGACAACGAGGTAGTGGAGATTGCCAAAAACATCAAGCCCAGCGCTAGAGGGGAACTGGAGATTACGGATATAAACCGCGAGTATTTAAAGAGAGGGAAATTGAAGGTCAGCATCATGGACCGTGGAACCGCTTGGTTGGACACAGGTACTTTCCAATCTTTGATGCAGGCATCCCAATTTGTGCAGGTTATTGAAGAACGACAGGGACTCAAGATCGGGGCCATAGAATCTTCAGCTTACAAAATGGGATTCATCACCAAAAATCAGTTTAAAGCATTAACCGAACCTTTCCTTAAAAGCGGGTACAGTACACGTTTATTGGAAGTTTTGACCTAACATCATGCAAATACAGCAAACAGAAATAGCAGGGTGCTACATTGTAGAACCCAAAGTGTTTGAGGACAAAAGGGGCTACTTTTTTGAAAGTTACAGCCATGGTAAGTTTGAACAGTTGACCGGAATTACATCCCAATTTGTACAGGACAATGAGTCGTTTTCCACAAGGGGGGTCCTGCGTGGACTGCACTTTCAAAAAGGGAAACATGCCCAAGCAAAACTGGTAAGGGTTCTGGATGGGGAGGTTTTGGATGTTGCCGTCGACATTCGTCCGGAGTCGAAGACCTTTGGTAAGGTGGTCACTACTTTGCTTTCCGCGAAAAATAAAAAACAGATGTATGTCCCGAGAGGTTGTGCCCATGGATTTGTAACTTTGAGTGATACCGCTACTTTTTTCTACAAGTGCGACAATTATTATAATGCGGCTTCTGAAGGAGGTATTTTGTATAATGATCCAGCTTTCAACATTGATTGGATTTTGGACGAAGAGGATTTGATCATTTCCGAAAAAGACAAGGTTTTGCCTGTTTTTAAAGAGGCAATTCCTCATTAGCGTTTGATACCATAATTTACAAGCAAGATTTCGCAGAAATAGATGACGGTCAAGCGGAAGTGCGTTTCGCTTGAGCGAAAAAGAGCATGAAGCGATAAGACCGATAACGGTTTTGTGGTTTTACCACAAAAATTTCCTCGAAATCACCTTGATTTTTTGGTTCGTTTTGTATCAAGACAAAATGAACAGATAACATAAAGTAGATTAAATTTGAACAAGGATTTTGTTTAAAATCCTTGAAATAATTCATACCACATGAAAATACTCATAACCGGAGCATCAGGACAATTGGGCAGTACATTAAAAACCATGGCCTCAACAAAACAAACCGAAGGATTGAGTTTTGTTTTCAAATCCTCCAGTGATTTGGATGTAACGGATTTTGAAGCGGTACGCGAGGAGTTACTTTCCTCGAATTATGCCTACTGCATCAACTGCGCTGCCTATACCAATGTGGATAAGGCAGAGACCGAAACCGATTTGGCCTATCAAGTCAATGTAAGTGGCGCCCGAACGCTCGCTTTGAACTGCAATGAGAGCAAAACAGTACTTATCCATATTTCTACAGATTTCGTGTTTGACGGTTTTTTGAACACCCCGTATCTTGAGGAAGATATAGCAAGGCCCATTGGTTTTTATGGCGATACCAAATACAAAGGAGAGCGGGCCGTCATCAATAACCTGGACGAATACTTTATCATACGGACCTCTTGGTTGTATTCTGAGTTTGGACATAACTTTATGAAGACAATGTTACGACTCGGAAACGAAAAAAAAGAGCTTTCCGTAGTCTATGACCAAATCGGTACCCCTACCTATGCCCGTGACCTAGCAGCGGTTTTGCTTCAAATAATAAAGGCACATAGCATCGACTACGGGGTGTATCACTACAGTAATGAAGGTGTGGCCAGCTGGTACGATTTTGCCAAAGCTATTTTTGACTTTGAGAAAGTATCGGTTAAGTTGTCACCCATCCGTTCCGAAGCGTACCCAACCCCTGCCGAACGTCCTAAGTTCAGTGTTCTGGATAAGTCTAAAATAAAAAAGACCTTCACTTTGGACATTCCCCACTGGAAGGATAGTTTAAAAGTCGCTTTGACCGAAAAATCCAAGGTGAATTGACGATAAACTGCAAATCTCTCACTTTTTGGTTTTTCTGATTTCCGTTATTTAACGACGGAAATCGCATTTCTATCTACACTTTTGGTTTTTTTGGCTTATTTGGAAATTTTCCTTTTTGTGTCAAGCATACTTTTGATTCACCATCAAACATATTGTTAACAGCTGAATTGAAAGAAATGAAAAAGAAAAAAAACGTGTATTTCGGTTTTGCACAATTAGATAAGTATGACCCATCCTATCAGTTTTGTGATATTATTTTGGACACTGAGGAAATGATAATCAGTTTACACACACCGATTGTGCTGAAATAAAGACAATTTCAAGTTTGGATATTCCAAACTCTTGAGGAAAACCTATGCTATCTCTTTTTCCTGTAATTTTCGTTCTCGCATGTACCCCAATA
>ERZ1740060.53-NODE-53-length-113168-cov-23.905652_pt1 | contig 113168 bp, 86 predicted proteins | sample MGYA00581743_ERZ1740060 | MGnify/ENA primary metagenome ERZ1740060 (study PRJEB43018, sample SAMN04849235) | marine metagenome | isolation source: floating plastic debris | place: Pacific Ocean | collected 2008-08-27 | study: EMG produced TPA metagenomics...
GCTCTAAACTTTCGACCACTTTAACCGATTAGACCTTTATGCGGATTGCTATAGCAGGCGTTTGGCAGTGTCAAACCCTGAGCGAAAGCGGTTCTGTCCTGGGGAGATGATTTAAGCGCCGAGCCCTAAGGGCAGTCAAGGAACGACGTAGGGCGACCACGTCAGGCCACGTCAGCCGTGTTGTCATCAACCGCTTCGGCTTCCGCCAGTTCGACGAGAAACTGCAGGGCTTTAGCCATGTAGAGGGCACAGGTTTTGGGCGATCGCCCATAAAACGCCGACCAAGCGGCTCCCTTTTGCGCTTCGTACTGGCCGAGGCGATCATCCCGGCCATCCACCCAAGCCAGCCGCACGGCATGCCCCGTCAGCACATCAAGCGAGATATAGTCATCGAACTGCAGATCGGGATTGCCTTGAAAAATCGCCGCCAGCTCGCGTAGGGCCTCGACGGTGAGATGACGGTATTCCGGCGCGTGAATTTTGGTCAGTAAGTGATCGAGGCGGCGGGCAAAGTTGGCTTCACCGGGCGTCATTTCAGAAAGCACGGATTCGCTGTCGATGCGGTTGCGGCGATCGAGTTTGTCACCAATGATCACGCCTTTGCAGTGGTGCAACAACTCCCACATTTGCTGATAGAAGGCTTCGGGCAGTCGCGTGAGTTCGCCATCAATCTGGCGCTGCCGCCACCAGTCCTCAACCTCTAGGGTCACCGCTTCGACCTGGTCGGGCACGAGCCGCCACTGAATCGCCGATTTGGCTTTGATATGCAGGGATTCTTGCTTAAAGAGGGTGCGATTGAGGCCGCTGTAGCTGGCCAAGACCTGCTGCAGCAGCATCTTCACTTCGTAGGGACTGAGAGACGTGAGGCGATCGTAGGCTTCGTCACGGGGCATGTGATGCTCGCGAGCCATTTCACTAGTCAACAGGAGAATCAAGTAGCCCACCCGCAGCGTCAGCAAACCGTCGAAGAGGGTGGGTTCGGCTTTGATTAGCACGCTGAGATAGACCACAATCTCTTGGGTCAGGGCGCGATCGCGCTCATCTTCGCCACAGTATTGGACGATCTTATCCATGATGTCAGAGTGGGGCATCGGGTCCCGAATCAGCGACCCATCACTATAGGCTTTGCCGACGGTGACATACTTTTGCCGCACCAGCAGCTCCGTCACTGCATCGGAGAGGTTAACGTCGATTTTGCAGAGCAGGCCAGCGGTGCGTCGCACAATCAACCAATGTTCATGGCGTCCCGCCTTGACGTAAACCTCTTCCAGCAGATCGCGCAGGGTGAGGGGGTGCTCGGGCTGTCCCAAGGCCGTTTTAAACTCCAGTCCTTCCAACGCCAACAGGCGCGCCAGTAGCTCCACCTGTTCGTAGAGGTTGGTCGAATATTGCAGCGTATGGATCAAGCTGGCGGTGTCGGTCTCTTGCTCAATGTTAAACAGCTGCCAAACATCGAGAGGCTGCGTGGCTTCGGGCACCCACGCGAGGTAGGCCGACACCCAGGGCATATAGCGCAGCGAATGATCGCGCAGGGCATAGACGCCAATGTCGTCGATGCGCTCGGTGCCTGCCGTCAACAGCAGCTGATAGAGCGGCCCCAACACGACGGGCACCGCCCCACACTTGCCGGTTTTCAGTTCTTGAATCAGCTGCAGCAGCGGCGATTCATGAATCGGTCGCCGCCCCAGCTCAAACATTTCGTGGGTCAGCAACAGCGTCATCGTGGGTCGCCCTAAGGCCTGCCAGTGATAGTGAATATAGGCCAATTCGCTGCGAATTTGCGCCACCAAAAAGTGGTAGTCGAGGGTAATGTAAAACTTCTGCGGATCAAGAAATGAAGGCAGAAACACCACCGTTTCGCCCTGAATGCGAAACACCTGAGCGGTCGTAAGGCCGCGCAGTCGCCGAATGGGTCGGCCCGTGAGTCCGAGCTTGGGGTTCCAACCAATTTGCGCATACACGGCCGACAATTCAGCCGACGGATAGACCTTGACCGGTTCTGCCTGGGCGGCAATTTGGGTCTCAATGCCGTAGTCGGCCAGTTCTTGACGCAGGGTTTCATTTTCGGCCAGCAGCGCGATCTGCACGGTCGATTGTCGCTGCCGCCCCACCCGCCCATGTCGTCCCAACGGATCGATGTCACCGGGGGTGAGCAGCCCCTCTTCTAAAAGTTGTCCGAGCAGATAGAGGCTTTGCGCCCAAATCAGCGGCACGTTGTCGTTCGGCAAGCGGCTCTGACTACCGGGGCGATCTCGTTCCGCCGCAATGCCCGCCTCAGGCACGTAATACAGCTCTGGCAGCAGGTGAAACCCGTCTTGGGCCACAGCGATCGCGTCTAGCCGCTGACGATAAAATCGCACGGCCCGCGCATCCTGGCGAAACAGTGCGTCTAAGTAAAGATAGGAGAAGAATAGCGGCCACTCACATTCAATGTGCTCAAACTGCAGGAGTTCCTCAGGTTCGTAGTGCAGGCGCGTCGTGTCTTCGATCACCGCTTGGTGACCATCGCGCAAAAAGCGTTTGCAGCCGTAGCGACCCTGCAGCTTATCGACAATTTTTTCGCGTGTTTGGCGCACCAAATCAGCACTTTCGATCGCAAAGGCGGGATAGCTGATAATGCTGAGCACCGCTGCATCCACCTCTTTGGAGCCCGACTCGCGGGGCAGCAAAGATTCCAGCGTGAGGCGAGCGCGGGAAATCTCATCCGGCAGCACGTGAATCACCGAGGCCTGACCGCCCTGGATGCCAAACAGGTTGAGCCCATCCATGGCTTCTAGGGCCGCCTTGGCCATCCCGACAGAGCTAGCGTTCAGCTCGGGCTTGCCGTGGTTGAGCTTGTTGCCCCGCTCCCAAATACCATAGTCCGGTGTCCGATAGGCGCGGCCCACGTAATACACCAGATTTTGAATAAAGCTCACCTCGTCCAGGGTGAAGACGATAGACAGCCCCGAGGCCGTCATTTGCGCCAGCATCAGCAAAAAGACTGAAGTGGCGTCAATCTGCAGGTGGCCCCACTCGTCATCGGCGACGACGGTGCTGCCGGTGGCCGTGTCATATTTGGCATGCAGCGCCGCTAGCGGCTCTTGGGCGGCTTTGAACCGTTCGACCTTATCGGCCTGCTGCATCATGGCAAAGAGCAGGCCCCGCATCAGCTTCGTCACACTCTGCTGCAGCTCATAAGTGCGGCCCTGATGGTCATCAATTTTGCGATAGGCGAGCGCCACCCCCCAAACGGCCAAAATGCTGTAAACGTTGTCGCGCACCCAGGCATCGGTGTAGTCACCGTGGGTCGTGACCGCCGTACTCGCGGGCAGCAGGCCACTGACCGGGTGCTGCCGGAGCAAAATCAAGTCTTTAACCTGGCGATAGTAGGCATCGAGGCGATCGCTCAAGGCCACGAGTGACGACATCTCTGAACCCATGAACTCACTACCCTCAGAAAGCTAAAGAAATCGTGAAACCAGACTACTGGATGTCAGGAATTTAAACCAGAGAACGGTTTGATGGCAGCCGTTGGTCCGCGTAAATTGCCCGTGAACCCCAATGATTGCTCCGATCATAGCCTCGGCGCGGCCAGCGATGCTAGCACTCACCGTCGTGACCTCACCTTGTGGGCCATCCAGCCGATTCACGCACCCCTGACTATCTGCAATGATTTCGGCAAAAAGGTCAGCTTTCTACTGAATAATGGAGTCTAATCTAGTAACGCCCCCTGAGGGGCACGATCGCTCGCCACAACCGGGCAGCGATCGCCGAATCACGTTGAGGACTGTACTGTGAGTTTTGCCACCCAAATGCGGAATGCTTTCAAGGCGTTAGCGTCACCTAAAGTCAACGCCCCGGCGTTTGATGCGGTGACCTTTGACAGTGCCGTAATGAATACTTACGGGCGCTTTCCGCTAGCGCTAGAACGCGGCCAGGGCTGTCGCGTTTGGGATACCGACGGGCAAGAATACCTCGACTTTGTCGCAGGCATCGCCACCTGCACGCTAGGCCATGGCCATCCAGCGCTGGTTGAGGCGGTCACGCAACAAATGCAAAAGCTGCACCACGTTTCTAATCTCTACTACATTCCAGAACAGGGCCAGCTCGCCCAGTGGCTCACCCAGCATTCCTGCGCGGACAAAGCCTTTTTCTGTAACTCCGGCGCTGAGGCCAATGAGGCGGCCATTAAGCTGGCGCGCAAGTATGCTCACGTCAAGCGAGACATCGAGACCCCCATCATTTTGACGGCGAATGCCAGCTTCCACGGACGCACGCTGGCGACCGTCACCGCCACGGGCCAACCGAAATATCAGAAAAACTTCAGTCCGCTGGTACCCGGCTTTCACTACGTGCCCTTTAACGACATTGAAGCGCTCAAGGTGGCGATCGCCCAGCTCGATCAAGCTCAGCCCCAAGTCGCGGCCATTTTGCTAGAGCCCCTGCAGGGTGAGGGCGGCGTCAATCCCGGCGATCGCGACTACTTTCAACAGGTGCGGCAGCTCTGTAACGACACCGGCATTCTGCTGATTTTGGATGAGGTGCAGGTCGGCATGGGTCGTACGGGTCAGCTCTGGGGCTATCAAAACCTGGGCATTGAACCCGATATCTTCACCCTGGCGAAAGGCTTAGGGGGCGGCGTTCCCATCGGAGCGATGTTGTGTAAGCGCGACTGCGCCGTCTTTGAACCGGGCGATCACGCCAGCACCTTTGGCGGCAATCCCTTTGTTTGTGGGGTGGCAACGACGGTGTGCCAAACGCTGATGCAAGAGCAGCTGATCGACAATGTCACGGCGCGAGGCACCGAGCTGCGATCTGGGTTGACGGCGATCGCGCAGCAGCATCCCACCTTGTTCGCGGGAGTGCGCGGCTGGGGCCTGATCAACGGCCTGGTCTTAGCCGACGACGCCCCGATCAAATCGATCGACGTGGTTAAAGCCGCCATGGCTCAGGGACTGTTATTGGTGCCTGCCGGGCCAAGCGTCGTGCGATTTGTGCCGCCGCTGATTGTCACCGCAGAGGAAGTGCAGGCAGCCTTAGCCAAACTGCGATCGGCCATTCTGACGCTGACCTGATGCCTAAAGAGATTTCCCAGCAGAAATGCTCTTTTGTGAGGGGCGGTGAGCGTGACGCAACGCCCCCCACAAAAGGTATTGCTATCAACAGAAATCGCCTCAGCCGGCGGAGCCCAACAAAGATATGACCAGGCGCTTCGCGGCAAAACGGCTGCTAGAGGCTGTCATCCATTGCCGGATTTTTCCGCTAGCTGCATTACCCAGACCTGGTTTTATGGTGCAGACTGCTTAAGTGGGCGATCATAACTGAACGTTACTGTAGAGCGTGTTGTGGTGCTGGCGCAGCCATGCCCGGAAGGCTATTCCGCCAGAGTTAACTTGGATCCGTCACGCTAGGCGATGACCCACCCTACGACAATTAGGGCTTTCTACTTAATCTCAACAGACGACTGTCCGATCAAGTTAGTAACTGTCTTCGCCATCCACGTTGTTGAGGGTCATGAGGTGATTGGCATCGTCTAAGCGATCAGCGATCTCTTGTCTCACCTCAATATCGACCTCTAAGTCAGCCAACACCTCAACGGCATCTTGACGATATTCAGCACTTTGAGCGGTGTCTGCCTGATCTAGCTTTTCCAAATTTTCGTAGACTTTGTCGGGAGAGGGATGGGTGGGTAACGTCATGGGATCGGCCTCGGTTATTGACAAGGGTCTGAGACTAAATCACAGAGGAGAACAGCACTAATGATGTGTTTTAGGCAGCAGTGAGCAATCGTGATGAAGGCTGAGACGGCCTCTCTGGAGCGAAAGTTTCTCTGCAATTTAGCTTCTAATTCACCATTGTCTGACATCTACAGATGGTTACCTAGGATACAGAAACGAACCGTCATAGTTATGTACTGACTGAGGTGTTTATTCATATTTTGTAAGAACTGTCGCGGATAGACGCGATCGCCTTAAAAACTGCCCCCGTAATGACCGTAGCGTTATGGCCTCAATGTCAGCGCGTTGAAGCGATCGGTTAGATCAACGGTGATAAAACCTCACTGGCGTCAACAATTTTCCTCAGATTTTTGTGGCTAACTCGGCGACAACTTGCCTCGAATACCGTCAGCCAATCCTGGTTTTGATAAGAAATGATTCAGAAAACCGTAATGATATCTGACGATTTTCTTAAGTACAGCCGGAAAAGTAATTTTCTGGATAGATAATTCTCCAACACGCCAACGCGATCGCGCCCGCAAGCCACGCTGGGTTGCACGATTGCCCTGGGTGATCCCCTGTGATGTTTAAGGCCCATATCAATAATGATTCGTCAAACTCCGCCCGCCAAGCAAGGCCTTTACGATCCGCAGTTTGAGCATGATGCCTGTGGAGTCGGCTTCGTCGTGCAAATGAAGGGCAAACCCTCCCACGACATTGTTGAGCAGGCGTTGACCATTCTGTTGAATCTCAATCATCGTGGGGCCGTGGGCGCTGAGCCCAACACCGGGGATGGGGCGGGTATTTTGCTGCAGTTGCCCCACAAATTCATGAAAAAGGTGGCCGCTGCTGAGGGGATCACCCTGCCCGAGCCCGGTCAGTATGGGGTAGGCATGATGTATGCCTCGCCCGATGCCGCTGTGCGACAGCAGAGTCGGCAGATTTTTGAGGAGATTGTCACAGGGGCCGGGCAGTCGGTGCTGGGCTGGCGCGATGTGCCGACCAACCATGCCACGCTGGGGGCAACGGCGCAGGCAAGCGAGCCCTTTATGGAGCAGGTGTTCATTGGCCGCAGTCCTGACCTGACAGACGAGTTGGCCTTTGAACGCAAACTCTATGTGATTCGCAAGCAGTCGCACATGGCGACGCGACACTCCGGCATCGATCGCTACTGGTATCCCGCCAGCATTTCCTGCCGCACCATCGTTTATAAGGGCATGTTGATGCCGGTGCAGGTCGGCGAGTATTACCCCGACCTCAGCGACCCCGATATCGAAAGCGCTTTGGGACTGGTGCATTCACGCTTTAGCACCAACACCTTTCCCAGTTGGGAGCGATCGCACCCCTACCGCTACATCGCTCACAACGGCGAAATCAACACCATGCGCGGCAATATCAACTGGATGCACGCTCGCCAGTCGATGTTTGAGTCCGACCGGTTTGGTGACGACCTAAAAAAAGCGCAGCCCATCATTAATGTGGACGGCAGCGATTCCACCATTTTCGACAACACGCTGGAGATGCTGACGCTGTCTGGGCGATCGCTGCCCCACGCGATGATGATGATGATTCCCGAGCCTTGGGCGGGGCACGAGTCGATGAGCGCGGCGAAAAAGGCGTTTTACGAATACCACTCTTGCTTGATGGAGCCGTGGGATGGCCCTGCGTCCATTGCTTTCACCGACGGCACGATGATGGGGGCCGTGCTCGATCGCAACGGTCTGCGCCCTTCGCGCTACTACGTCACGACGGATGATCGAGTGATCATGGCCTCGGAAGCAGGCGTGCTACCCGTCCCCCCAGAAGCCGTGGTGAAAAAAGGACGGTTGGAACCGGGTCGCATGTTCTTGGTGGATACCAGCCAGGGCCGCATCGTCTCGGATGACGAGATCAAACAGAGCATCGCCACGGAGCAGCCCTATCAGGCCTGGCTCGACCAGAATTTGGTAAACCTGACGGATTTGCCCGGTCACGAACACACCAATGGGGCCAATGGCAATGGTCAACATCCTGTGGGGGCAAGGCATGCCTTGCCCCTGCCCCAACGACAACGGGCCTTTGGTTACACCTTTGAAGAACTGCGGCTGCTGCTCTCGCCCATGGCGCAGAACGGCGTTGAGGCGATCGGGGCGATGGGCACCGACACGCCACTCGCAGTGCTGTCTAACCGACCGAAGCTGCTGTACGACTATTTTCAACAGCTGTTTGCTCAGGTAACGAACCCGCCGATTGACTCAATTCGCGAGGCGATTGTGACGTCGCCGATTACCACCATCGGCAGCGAGCGCAATTTGCTGCAGCCCGAGCCCGAGAGCTGTCGGCTGATTAAGCTAAACACGCCGGTGATCAGCAACGCCGAACTGGCCAAGCTGAAGGATATTCAAAATCCCCACTTCGCTTCGATCACGCTACCGATGCTGTTTGACCCGCAAGCGGGCGTGACGGGATTAAGCGCTGCCATTGACGCCCTCTGTCAGCAGGCCGATGCGGCGATCGCCACTGGCACCAACATCCTGATTCTCAGCGATCGCGACATCAGCCCGACCCAGGCTGCCATCCCCGCACTCCTGGCGGTTTCGGGCCTGCACCACCATTTGATTCGCAACGGCACCCGCACCCGCGTCGGCCTCGTGCTGGAGTCGGGCGAACCGCGCGAAGTGCACCACTATGCGGTGCTGCTGGGCTACGGCTGCGGCGCGATTAATCCTTACCTGGCCTTTGAGACGATTGACGCCATGATCGCCGACGGCGTGATCAACGGCGTGGATTTTGCCACTGCCTGCAAAAACTACATCAAGGCAGTGACCAAAGGGGTGATCAAAATTGGCTCCAAGATTGGCGTTTCTACGATTCAGAGCTATCGCGGCGCGCAAATCTTTGAGGCGATCGGGCTCGATTCCAGTGTCATCGATCAGTACTTCACCTGGACGGCTTCGCGGCTGGAAGGGGCCGATCTAGCGGTGTTAACTGAAGAAGCGGTGCTGCGCCACGGCCATGCTTTCCCCGATCGCGACCTGCCCGATCACACGCTAGATGTGGGCGGCGACTATCAATGGCGCAAAGACGGCGAGGCTCACCTGTTCAGCCCCACCACGATTCACACGCTGCAGCAGGCAGTGCGGGCCGGTGACTACGCCCTGTACAAAAAGTATTCCGCCCAGATCAACGACCACGGCAAGCAGTTCTTCCGCATTCGCGACCTGCTGGAATTTAAAGATCGAGAGCCGATTTCCCTAGAAGAGGTGGAACCGGTCGAGGCGATCATGAGCCGCTTCAAAACTGGGGCGATGAGCTACGGTTCGATCTCGAAGGAAACCCACGAAGCGCTGGCGATCGCCATGAACCGCATTGGCGGCAAGTCCAACACCGGGGAGGGCGGCGAAGATCCGGAGCGCTATACCTGGACGAATGAGCAGGGCGACTCGAAAAACAGCGCCATTAAGCAGGTGGCCTCGGGGCGCTTTGGCGTCACCAGCCTGTATTTGTCGCAGGCAAGAGAGCTGCAGATCAAGATGGCCCAGGGCGCAAAGCCGGGCGAAGGCGGTCAGCTTCCCGGCAAAAAGGTGTATCCCTGGATTGCCAAGGTACGCCATTCTACCCCTGGCGTCGGTCTGATTTCGCCGCCGCCTCACCACGACATCTATTCCATTGAAGACCTGGCACAGCTGATCCACGACTTGAAGAATGCCAACCGCAAGGCGCGGGTCAGCGTCAAGCTGGTGTCAGAGGTGGGCGTCGGCACGGTCGCAGCAGGGGTGGCCAAGGCCCACGCCGATGTGGTGCTGATCTCAGGTTTTGATGGGGGCACGGGCGCTTCGCCTCAAACCTCCATTAAGCACGCGGGACTGCCCTGGGAACTGGGGCTGGCGGAAACTCACCAAACTCTGGTGCTGAACAACCTGCGCAGTCGCATCGCAGTGGAAACCGATGGTCAAATGAAAACGGGGCGCGACGTGGCGATCGCCACCCTCCTAGGGGCCGAAGAATACGGCTTCTCCACCGCGCCGCTGGTTTCCCTCGGCTGCATCATGATGCGGGTCTGTCACAAAAACACCTGCCCCGTCGGCGTCGCCACCCAAGATCCGGCCCTGCGCCAGAACTTCACCGGCGACCCACAACACACGGTCAACTTCATGACCTTTATTGCTCAAGAACTGCGAGAAATCATGGCCGAGCTGGGCTTCCGCAGCATTAATGAAATGGTGGGCCGCACAGACGTATTGGAACCGAAGCAGGCGATCGACCACTGGAAGGCCAAGGGCATTGATGTCTCTAAGATTCTGCATCAGCCGGAGGTGGGGCCAGAGGTGGGCCGCTACTGCCAGATTCCTCAAGATCACGGTTTGGCTCAATCCCTCGATATGACGACGCTGTTGGATCTCTGTCAGCCCGCCATTGAAAAGGGCGAAAAGGTCAGCGCCACTCTGCCGATAACCAACGTGAATCGAGTGGTGGGCACCATTCTCGGCAATGAAATCAGCCAGCGCCATTGGGAAGGCCTACCGGAAGACACTGTGCAATTGCACTTCCAGGGCAGCGCTGGACAAAGCTTCTCGGCCTTTGTGCCCAAGGGCGTGACGATGGAGCTGGAAGGAGACGCTAACGACTATCTGGGCAAGGGGCTCAGCGGCGGCAAGGTGATCCTCTATCCGCCCAAGGCATCAACCTTTGTGGCGGAAGAGAACATCATCGCGGGCAATGTCGCCTTTTACGGTGCGACGGGGGGCGAAGCCTACATTCGCGGTCTGGCCGGAGAGCGCTTCTGTGTGCGCAACTCCGGCGTGCGCGCGGTGGTGGAAGGCGTCGGCGACCACGGCTGTGAATACATGACCGGCGGCAAGACGGTGATCATTGGCCCCACCGGACGCAACTTTGCGGCGGGCATGAGCGGCGGCGTCGCCTATGTGCTGGATGAGGCGGGCGATTTTGCCACCCGCTGCAACACCGAAATGGTGGATCTAGAGCGGCTGGAAGATCCCGAGGAAATTCTCGAACTGCACGACATGATTCAAAACCATGTGAAATATACCGGCAGTGCCAAGGGCGATCGCGTCCTCACCGCTTGGAACGACATAGTGCCGAAGTTCGTGAAGGTCATGCCCCGCGACTACAAGCGGGTGCTCCAGCACATTCAAAAGGCGCTGGCTGATGGCCTTGACGGCGACGATGCCCTCTCTGCCGCGTTTGAGGAAAACGCCCGCGACATCGCCCGCATTAGCGGCAGTTAGCGGGAGTTGATGCAATGCGTTCTGGAACCTCACCGCCTGCGGCACCTCTCCTTGCTAAGGAGAGGTTTATCCACAATCCGGTTCCTCTCGCTCAGGAGCGATTTCAGGGCACTCCGGTGCCTCTCCTGGCTAAGGAGAGGCTAGGTGAGGTTCCATACACATCGAACATCTCAGGGCAGTGTCCACTCAATCTAAACCGTCTCATGCCAAAACTAGCATAATGAGTGTATGACACCCTCACCAAAGCCAGTTGAATGGGTCGGCAGTTCTCTCAAGGATCTTCAGGAGTTTCCAGAAACCGTTCGGCAGGATATTGGTTATGCCTTGTACTTGGCTCAATGCGGAGATAAGCACCCTTCAGCCAAACCACTTAAGGGGTTCAAAGGAGGTGGAGTACTAGAAGTTGTAGAAAATTTTGATGGAGATACGTATCGAACCGTTTACACCGTCAAACTAGCTGATGTGCTCTACGTTTTACATGCTTTTCAAAAGAAGTCTAAACAGGGCATTACAACACCCAAGCAAGACATTGATCTAATTGCAAAAAGGCTTAAACTCGCGCAGAAGCATTACTCAGAAAAATATGGTAGCTAGAAGGAGCAGAAAGGCATGACCCCATCAATGGATGTTCAAACCGGCAGCGGCAATATCTTTGAAGATTTAGCCCTCGAAAACTCAGATGAATTGCTGATCAAAGCGGAGCTAGCCCGCAAGATTAGCGGTATTTTGACTGGCCAAAAGATGACTCAGTCTGAAGCAGCAGAGCTTTTAGGAATTGATCAACCCAAAGTGTCTGCATTGATCAACGGTAAATTATCAGGCTTCTCAACCTCGCGGCTGTTTCGCTTTTTAAATGCCCTGGGACGCGACGTCGAAATTGTCGTCAAGCCGAAGTCTTTGTCACAAGCTCAGACGCGAATTGTTGCCTCCTCACTGTAGTAGGGTAGGCAATATTTAAACCTCCAAAATCTTAGAGTCGATCCTGAAATAAAACCATTACTGAATTTTGAACCGTGAGAAAACCGCAAACCGTAAAATCTCTAGAGGAATTGGGCAGAGTTCGACTCTCAAAAAAATTTTTCATGAGAGAGTTTCTCTATTCGGAAATCTCTCAAGTTGAAAAAGTTGCCAATATTCCTGACAATCCAGATTTAGCGATTGAGGCAGGTCAAAATCTTTGTGAAAAGATATTAGAACCTATGCAGGATGCCTTAGGCAGAATAAGTGTACGGTCTGCCTATCGTTCTTCCGCTGTTAATGGAAAAGGTGCAGAAAACGGTAATCAATACAATTGCGCGAGTAATGCAAAGAACTATGCAGGCCATATTTGGGATAGGCGCGACGAAAATGATTTTATGGGTGCGACGGCTTGCATCATCGTGACATCATTTATCCCTTACTATGAATCTACTAAAGACTGGACGGCATTAGCCTGGTGGGTTCATGATCGGGTTCCCCACTACGCCAAAATGATGTTTTTCCCAAAATATGCTGCATTTAACATCTCTTGGCATGAGGATCCTAATTTTGAGAAAAGTATTTATGGACAAGTTGCCAATCCCCATACCAATAAAAAAGGTTATTTAACTAGACGTGGAATGGAAAATTTTGCCGGAGATCACAGTGAGTTTTATGCGTCCTTTCTCAAAGAACTTTCGCTAGCTTAACGTCTGATTTCAACTAGGCTATGCCCTACCTCACAGCTCACACGACTTTCACCACCAACTGACTTAAAATCATGGGAAAACCGACCGGCTTTATGGAATTTCTGCGCGAGGCGGCGACCGAAGTCGCCCCTAGCGATCGCATCCGCAATTGGGATGAATTCCACCTGCACATGCCCGAAGCGAGCCTGCAGACCCAGGGCGCGCGCTGCATGGATTGCGGCACCCCCTTCTGCCACACCGGCATGGAAATCAACCGGGCCGCGAGCGGTTGCCCTATCAATAACCTGATCCCTGAGTGGAATGACCTGATCTATCAGGGACGTTGGCAAGAGGCGCTGGATCGCCTCCACAAAACCAACAATTTCCCCGAATTTACGGGCCGCGTGTGTCCCGCCCCCTGTGAAGGCGCTTGCGTGCTAGGCATCATCGAGCCGCCGGTCACCATCAAAAACATCGAATATTCCATCGCGGAAAAAGGCTGGGAAGAAGGCTGGATTACGCCGCAGATTCCGAGTAAGCGAACGGGCAAAAAAGTGGCGATTGTGGGTTCTGGCCCGGCGGGACTCTCTGCGGCGGCTCAGCTGAACTCTGCCGGTCATTGGGTGACGGTGTATGAACGGAGAGATCGCCCCGGTGGCCTGCTGATGTATGGCATCCCCAACATGAAGCTGGAAAAGGAAAAGGTGGTGATGCGCCGTTTAGACGTGCTGGAAGCGGAGGGTGTCACCTTTGTCTGCAACACCGAAATTGGCAAAGACCTGCCCACCGAACAGCTGGTGAACGACTTTGATGCGGTCGTCCTCTGCACCGGCTCCACCCGACCTCGTGACCTCTCGATCGCAGGGCGCGATCTCAAGGGCATTCATTTCGCGATGGAGTTCTTGACGGCGAATACGCAGGCGGTACTGAACGGCGAATCGGGCGATAACTACATCTCTGCTGCCGGTAAGGATGTCGTGATCATCGGCGGCGGCGACACCGGCACTGACTGCGTCGGCACCTCCATTCGTCACGGTTGCAACAGCGTCACCCAGCTCGAAATCATGCCCCAGCCGCCTGCAACCCGTGCCGCCAATAACCCTTGGCCCGAATGGCCCAAAATCTATCGCCTCGACTACGGCCAAGAAGAGGCGGCAGCGATGTTTGGCGACGACCCTCGGGCTTATACCCGTACAGCCACGAAATTTGAAGGGGATGAGAATGGTCAGTTAAAAGCAGTGCATACCGTGCAGGTTGAATGGGCAAAGGATGACAATGGACGCTTCATTCCCCAACATGTGGCGGGCACGGAGCAAGTGCTGCCCGCGCAACTGGTGCTCCTGGCGATGGGGTTCCTCGGCCCCGAACAACCCATCATTGACGCCCTCGGCCTAGAGCAAGATGGCCGCAGCAACATCAAAGCCGAACACGAGCAATATACCACCAGCATTCCGGGCGTCTTCGCGGCGGGCGATTGTCGACGTGGGCAAAGCCTGGTGGTATGGGCGTTTAATGAAGGGCGCGGCGTAGCGCGGGAGTGCGATCGCTTCCTCATGGGCACTACCGAGCTACCTTAGTCTGTATCCAGAACCCCGGTTTCTTGAAGAAACCGGGGTTCTTTTTGGTTTTGCTAAATTGAGAGGCAAGTCCGAGAGGCTTAACGTGTTGCATTGAGACAGAAGATGGCAACATCACCTGCTGCTGAAGCCCTGCCGATCGCCCCTGGAGAAAACCGAGTCGCCTTCCAGGGGATGGATTGGGTTGCCTACCAGCAAATGAAAGCCTTGCTCAATGAACGGACTCGGGCACGGCTAACGTACGATCGCGGCACCCTTGAAATCACCATGCCTTCCGAACTGCATGAGTTTTATGCCCGCTTGATTGAACGCTTCATCGTCATTCTGGTGGTAGAACTCGGGCTGAAAATCAAAACCCTCGGCTCAACTACCCTGGATCGCGAGGACTTGGAGCGAGGAGCCGAACCCGATAACGGCTACTACATTCAAAACCAACCCCGAGTTGCCGGACGCCCGATTAATTTAGAGACTGATCCGCCACCGGATTTAGTCGTCGAAGTCGATATTAAGCACACCGACATTGATAAAAACGCGCTCTATGCGGCGATGGGGGTGCCAGAATTTTGGCGGTTTAATGGCAAAGCTTGGCGCATTTACCACTTAAGAGACGGCGAGTATGTTGAATGCGATCGCTCGCCAATATTCCCCAGCATCGCTAAAGCCGAACTCTATCAGTTTCTTGTCACCTGCCAGCAAGATGAGGTGGCAGCGGAACTCGATTTGCGATCGCGACTTAGAGAGCAATCTTAGCGGTACCAAAGACCAATATTCTGATACCGAGATCGCGGCATCATGGACACACCAAACTCTTAATGAGCATGAGCCCTAACGCTTTTCTCCAGACTTAGTCATCGATTGCAGTTGCGAAATCGTCAGCAGTTACTATTCAAAAATTGATAGAGCCTGTTAAGGCAAAACAAATGAGACCCCCTCTCTGCGCAACATCTCGAAAGTTCGAATATAGGGAACACCGAAGGCACAGCAAGCTGCTGGAATTTTGATCTTGCTCTTTCCCGGTTGCTCAGGATTAAAGACTTCATGGGTAACCACGGTATATTCATGAGCCTTGGCATAAGCAACTAGCAAGGGATCCGCGACTGATAGAAACTCACGCTTGGCGTCTCCGCGATAATCTCCATTCTGTGCCCATTGACTGACCTCACTCATAGCTAGGCTGGCATCTTGATTAAAAGGCAGGAAAAACTTGCTGCCCTGCGCTTTGGCCCAATCTGTCAACTCATCCTCACCACGAGTCAACTCGCCTTGAACAGGGGCAATACTGAACACTGTACCCACCTGATTTTGTTGTTCTAACCACGTCCAAAAGCCTGGACACAAATCAAAGCCGTAGTACTCATTTTTGGCTTGAATGAAGATGTTGGTGTCGAGGAGGTAGGCCATTGGCGGATTAAACGGAGACCGAAAGTTCTCGAGCGAGTTGTTTGAAGGTTTCGACCTTAGGCAGTTTGAGTAGCCGGAGAGCATCCCGATAAGGGGTGCGTCCCTCTAAAGTGCTCTCGACCAAGGCTGTAAGAAATTGATTGCTAAACCGGGAGATTTGTGTGCGGTAGAAATCCCCTCCGCCTGTTTTTTCACTTGAAGAAGCTTGAAACCGTTCCTGCTCGGCCTGATACCGTTGCTGGAAAGTGCTGCTAGAAATCAATTCTCGGTCATTCAGTCGGCGCAAAACTACCAGAGTGCTGACTTTGAAGCGCTGGGTCAGGGGTTTCAGCCAATCTTCTTGAGAAGCGGCTTCGGCCCATGCCTGCCTCAGTTCGGCTGCTGGGACAAGCAACTCAGCGGCTACTTGGTTGCAGAATCTCTCCACGTCGTTATGGTCGGCGTACGTTTTGTCGAAGTTAGAAACGCCAGACACACCTACCCAGATATGCACTAATTCATGAGCCAGAGTGAACATCTGGGCTCCTTTAGAATCGCTGGAATTGATGAAAATTAGGGGCGCATAGTCATCATTCAAGGCAAAGCCCCGAAACTCATCAACAGAGAGCTTACGGTGATTATTGAGGCCAACGACACCATTCCGCATGACTAAAACCCCTGTAGTTTCAATTTGCTCCGTTTGCTGCTTCAGGGCGTCCTCCCAGGTGCGAGCATCTCGGTTAATCGCGAAGTTGATGACCTCACGGATGCGAGCTGCAGCAGTTTCAATCGGTGTTTCTTGAGACAGGCTACCAACGAAATGAAGAGGGGGTTCGCCTCGGGCAATCAACTCATCTCGAAACCAGCTCTGAATCTGCTGCGCCTGATCCAGAATGTCGAGCAAGTCAGAGCTGGGCTGACGCATTTCCTCGTTACGGAGAGTGCGGAAGTCGGGAATCGAGAGCGTCTCTTGAGGCGGCTCTGGTAAATAGAGGTAACCAAAAGGCGTGTAGGTTATATTTGCTAGCTTTTCGGCCTGCTTGAAGGTCAGCTCTCCGTTCCCTTCCCAGTCTGTGACTCGTTCTGGCTTAACACTCATTTTCTTGGCCAGCGCATCCACACTCAGCCCGGCGCGTTCTCGTGCCCAGCGCAAAAGTATTGGTTGCAGGCTGATCTTCATAACTGGGTAAGCAATGAGGCTGATTTAGATTACTTTGAATTATGAGTAGTGCAAACGATCTTACTGACATTGTCGCTCAATTTGCTGCTCACTACACACTTCTTGCTAACCAAGAAGCTCCTTTTCCGACAGCAGTTCTGTAATGTGGTTGCCAGAGAAGTCGTGTTCTGTCGTCCCTTCTGCGGCGGCTTTTTCAATATAATTGCTTTCTGAAAGGGATAAGGACGATCGCGATCGCTCACTTGCTATTCTCTAGGGGAGATCGCATTGAGAGTGACTCGGTTCTAACAAAAATTGCTGGTATGACTCAACCCTTTTTGATGGGCGATCTCGTTCGCCTCAAGTCAGCTCCGCCCTATATCAAAACCGCTGACACCATGCCCATGCTGCGTCCCGGCGATTTAGTTGCCGTCGGTTCTGAAGGTGTGGTGACGGCTCAAAACCCTGGCGGCTATTGGACGATCAAGTTCGATCAAGGCTCATTTTTAGTCGATAGCGGCTATCTCGAAAAGGCCACAACTGAAGCGGAGCCCGCCGAACCCAAGCCGTAGAGGAGATTGCTCCCATACATGCGTTCGAGTGGACTCGCGATCGCGGTTTGCTCAGCTCCAGCCGTCCCCGTCCGGTGATTATTGCCAGTGGGGTGGCGTGCGGCCATAGAGCCGAATGAGTTCGCGCAATCGTTCGCGCAGTTCACCGGTCAACATCTCGGTGCGATACCGCCAAGCCCAGTTGCCGTCAGCTTTACCGGGCGAATTCATGCGAGCAAAGCTGCCCAAGCCCAGCACATCTTGCAGCGGCACGATCGCCTGATTCGCGATCGAGCCCAATGCCAGGCGAATCATGCTCCAGTGAATGCCGTCGCCGCTGAGGCCACCGACATACCGTAGGGTGCGATCGCGCTCATATTCTGACGCCTGATCAAACCAGCCCACCGTCGTATCGTTGTCGTGAGTGCCGGTGTAGATCAGGCAATTACGCACGCAGTTAAAGGGCAGATAGGGGTTAGAGGCATTGTCCCCAAAGGCAAACTGCAGAATTTTCATACCAGGGAAACCAAACTGATCGCGCAGCGCCTCGACCTCTGGCGTAATCACCCCGAGATCTTCGGCCAAGATCGGCAGACTGCCAAACTCCGCTTTCACCGCGTTAAAAAAGGCTTCGCCCGGCGCTTCTATCCACTCGCCATTCAGCGCCGTCTGTTCGCCTTCGGGGACGGCCCAATAGGCCTGAAAGCCGCGAAAATGATCAATCCGGGTCAGATCGACATATTCCAGCAGGGCTTTGACGCGCTGCAGCCACCAGCTGAAGCCGGTTTTTTGCAGGGTCTCCCAATTGTAGGTGGGATTACCCCATAGCTGTCCCGTTTCACTGAAATAGTCCGGCGGCACGCCCGCCATTTCGGAAGGCTCTAGCGTTTCCTCATCGATCATAAAGTTCTCCGGAAACGCCCACACGTCGGCGCTGTCGTGGGCGACATAAATCGGCATATCACCCACCACTTGAATGTGGCGATCGTTGGCATACTGCTTGAGCGCCGCCCACTGGCGATAAAACTCAAATTGAAAATACTTGTGCTCAGCGATCAGGCCTGAGAGCTTGTCATGCCAGAGGGCCATGGCTGGGGCTTCTCGCCGCGCCAACGCCGGTTCCCACTGGCTCCAACTGGCCCCGCCGTTCGCCTTTTTTAACGCCATAAAAAAGGCATAGTCATCGAGCCAAAACGCTCGCTCTTGGCAAAACTGCTCGTACTGTGTGCGTGTCGCTTTATCGGTGGACGCACTAAAGGCCTCAGCCGCTTTTTCTAACAGCTGCAGCTTGGTGGGCAAAACCCGGCCATAATCGACCGCATCTTCGGGAAAGTGGGGAAACGCCTCCAGATCAGCTTGCGTCAGCAGGCCCACATCCTGCAGGTGCTCAAGACTGATGAGCATGTGGTTGCCCGCCATCGCGGAGTAAGACATGTAGGGGGAGTTGCCGTGGCCCGTCGGGCCGATCGGCAAAATCTGCCACATCTGCTGACCCGTCTCAGCCAAAAAATCGACAAACTCGTAAGCCATCGGCCCGATGTCGCCCATTCCAAAGGGGCCAGGTAACGAGGTAGGGTGCAGGAGAATACCACTAGCGCGCTGAAAAGGCATGGCCTCTCCCATAACATCCCATAGACTTTAACATGGGGATTCTATGGAATACGTGGACAGCAGAGAGATGTGGGGCGAAAAATTTTAGCCGCTGTAAAGTGGCGCATTTCCCCGACCGATCGCTGACCGAATCTTCTATGGTGATGACCAGAAAGTTTTGTTGTTGATGCTTGCCCTGTGACCTACCGCAACCCAGCTCCTACGGTCGATATCATTATTGAGCTGCGCGATCGCCCCCATCGCCCCATTGTGCTAATCGAGCGCCGCAACGAACCTTTTGGCTGGGCGATTCCCGGTGGCTTTGTGGACTATGGCGAATCGGTTGAAGCCGCTGCCGGGCGTGAAGCTTTAGAAGAAACTCAACTAGCGGTAGAGCTGCTTGAACAGTTCCACGTTTACTCCGATCCGCGCCGTGATCCGCGCAAACACACGCTCAGCATTGTCTTTTTAGCCTCTGCCACGGGCACGCCCGTCGCTGATGATGACGCCAAAGCGATCGCGCTCTTTAACCCTTGGGAAGTGCCAACCCAGCTCTGCTTTGACCACGACCGTATTTTGCAAGACTATTGGCGCTATCGACATTATGGGATGCGCCCTCAGCTGTAGTCTGTGGCGCACACCTTATAGACGGCGATGTCAGGGAGTGTTCAGCTCACAACAGAGCCGTACAGATCGTAAACGTCTGCGGATTCAAGGTGGACTTGGGCCAACTGCCCTAAAGCCGCAGCGCCTTTGAGATAGACCAAGCCATCCACATCAGGGGCAAAGCGCGCCGATCGCCCAATCATTTCTCCCGTGGCGGGGTTTACCTGCTCAACGAGCACGTCTACAGTTTTGTCTACCTCAGCTTGATTGCGCTTGAGCGAAATCGGCTGCTGAGCCTGCATCAAGCGATCACGGCGATCGTCCATCACGGCCTGATCGATCTGGTGGGGCAGCGTGGCCCCGGGTGTCCCCTCTTCGGCGGAATAGGTGAAGACGCCGACATGGTCAAACTCGTGGCGCTGTACGAAGGCCAGCAAATGCTCGAACTGCGCTTCCGTCTCGCCGGGAAAGCCGACAATAAACGTGGTGCGCATTACGGCGTCCGGCAGCGCGGCTTTGATGCGATGGATGATGTCATCGTTGACGCGCCCTTGCCAGGGCCGATTCATCGCCCGCAACACGTCAGGGTGCGAATGCTGTAGGGGCAAATCTAAGTAGGGCAGCACGTTGGGCACATCTTTAATGGCAGTGATCACCGCCGGGGTGAGCCCCGTGGGGTAGGCATAGTGCATGCGAATCCACGGAATGTTGACCTCGCCGAGGGCGTATAGCAGCTCCGCTAGCTGCGGTTTGCCGTAGAGGTCAACGCCATAGTTGGTGGTGATTTGGGAGATGAGCACCAGCTCTTGTACGCCTTCGCTGGCCAGCTGGTGAGCTTCGGCCACGATCGACTCAATGGAGCGCGATCGCTGATCGCCCCGCAGATGCGGAATGATGCAAAACGCACAGCGGTAGTTACAGCCCTCGGCCACTCTCAGATAGGCCGTGCCTTCGGCCGTGGTGCGATAGCGGGGCACGGTTTCATCAGCAATGTAGGTGGGTTCGACCGAGACGGCCTTGACGCGCTCACCCGTCTCGGCGCGCTCAATCACGTCCACAATTTTGTGGTAATCCCCCGTGCCGACCAGTGCCACCGCTTCCGGAATTTCCTCCAGCAGTTCATCTTTAAAGTGCTGAGCCAAACAGCCGGTAATCACAATTTTTTTGTCGGCGGCGGCGAGTTCTACCAGGGTGCGCACCGACTCTTCGCGGGCCGACTCGATGAAGCTGCAGGTATTAACGATGACGTAATCGGCCAGCTCTTCATTGGCATCCACACCATACCCTGCCTGCACCAACAGTCCCAGCATGTGCTCCGTGTCAACTCGATTTTTTTCGCAGCCTAAGTGCGTGACAGCAATGGTGGGACGGGGCGCAGCAACAGTCATAAGCAATCCAGAAATTCCAAGCAGGGTGGTAGAGGTCGAACCGGCGTAGCCCGGTCGCAAGGTTAGGGCTCGCCGCATTCGTTTCGCGGCTCACCAATCTCTCATCGTAGAGGCTTTACGGCGTTTTGTGGGGGCCACGCTCGCCTAGGCCCGACTGGAGCGCAAAAGGAACCACAAGAATGATAGCGCTTGGGGTAAATTGGGTTAATGGCACAGCGACTTTAGGGCGCTTGGCTAGATCAGCGATTTAGTCTTCGCATTCGAGACCAGTTCACGTGAGTTTAACGACTATTTTTAAGGCCACAACCCCCGTGATTGGGGTCGTCCATCTCTTGCCCCTGCCCACTTCGCCCCGGTGGGGCGGCGATCTGCAAAGGGTGATTGACCGAGCCGAGCAAGAAGCAACGGCGTTGGCGTCGGGGGGCGTCAGTGGCATTATTGTGGAAAACTTTTTCGACTCACCCTTTCCGAAGGATCAGGTCGATCCGGCTGTGGTCAGCGCGATGAGTTTGATTGTGCATCGTTTGCAGCAGCTCGTGGCGGTGCCGGTCGGTATCAACGTACTGAGAAACGATGCCCGCAGTGCCATGGCGATCGCCACCTGCGTCAACGCGCAGTTTATTCGCGTGAATGTGTTGACGGGTGTCATGGCGACGGATCAAGGTCTGATCGAAGGCTGTGCTTACGAGCTATTGCGGTATCGTCGGGAACTCGGCAGCGAGGTCAAAATTTTGGCCGATGTGCTGGTCAAACACGCCCGCCCCCTCGGCTCACCCAATCTCACCACCGCTGTGGAAGAAACGATTCATCGCGGTTTGGCTGATGGCATTATTCTCTCCGGTTGGGCGACCGGCAGTCCACCCAGTTTAGAAGATCTGGAATTGGCGAAAACCGCCGCTAAAGAAATTCCTGTTTTCATCGGTAGCGGCGCTAATTGGGAAAATATTGGCCAGCTAATTCAGTCGGCGGATGGGGCGATCGTGGCAAGTTCGCTCAAGCGCAAGGGCGATATCAATCAGCCGATCGATCCGATTCGGGTGCGTCAATTTATCGAGTCTTTAGAAGCCGGTGTCTCTATTCGCGAATCAGCGACGGAGTATCGACCGGTTACGGCTGTCTGATTTGTTCTCTGGGTACTTGAGAAGCCGCCCAAACAAGCTCAGCCGATTCGGTCGGGTTCCGCCACGAAGGTTGAGATGAATCGGCCTGATGCCTGAGCCACCTGGATCTGTCGCTTCTCGGGGAGACGACCACGGGTTGCGGCTCGCTTGGGGGCTTACGGGCTGAAACCAGCAACTGTGTCCGGCCTTGATTGTCCCAGCGCTCCCCACCCGTCCGACGCTGGCTAGGCTGACGACCTTCGCCGACAACATCGCTCTGTCTCTGCGGTGTTTAAGGAAACGGCCTGCGGGTGCAATGGCGACCCAATTGCACCCGCAGGACCATCAGCTGTCGGTTGGTGGTGGTAGATGCTTGTTCTCTAACCGTGACGAGGTCAAGACGGATTTTGTGGCCAGTACGATCGCCAGCTCTGCGGTCAGGGCATCCTCGGCGCGATACGCTTCCCACGTGCCCGAGTCAAAACAGCCGATGCGCCAATGGCCATACATATAGCTGCCATCTGCCGCCAGCGTTCCGCTATAGCGGATCGGGCTGGGCGAAGACATCAAATAGCGCTTGACGAAAAAAATGCGGTTGCCCAACAATTCGCCTGTGATCCAGGCTTCGCCTAAATAGTTGGCATCCAAAATGCGCCCATCTAAAATATTGCCCCCTTGAACCAGGGTGGCGGCAAATTGCGTGGGGTGTCCGGCTTGCCAATAGGTGCCGCCCCAATCTCCACTCATGTTGATAGCGATGGGTGTCATACGTCTGCGTTCAAAGGAAATCAAAGGTGGGGTAGATTGGGATACGGCATCGAGAATCCTTGGCCCCGCGCTCTGAATAGGGCGAGTTCCGATGTCGGGCCGTCGCGAGCGGGAGGCATGCAGTCCTTTGGGCCTACCCAAGAGGGGACTAGACATATTGTCCCCAGCCTCGTGTCAAGTCGCTGCACCGGGTTAAACGCCGCCTTGCGCCAAGGCTGAAGGCTCGATCAAGAGATTCAAAAAGAGACTTGATCAGCACCAAGCCAGATGCCAGACAGTCTCGATATCAGCTATGTTCAGGCTGCTGATCTGGGTCGCGATCGCACAGGGTCAGCGCAAATTCTAGCGTTGGGCTCGGCATCCGTGTGCAGGGCTCGGCGCTGATCCAACATTTTCAGGTTAAATACGTTCTCTATCTGGGGCACTGTTCAACCCAGATAGTCCGCACCCGATTTATGAGTACCGGCTTAACGGCGCTGAGCGACTGAGATCCTCATCTCGGTATAAACCCCAGGCCAGTAGGATAAATAAGAAGACTTGCGAATTGGTTCACCATGAGACTCTACGTAATTTCGGCTTTAGTGATAGCGTTCCTTGCTATCTTATTCGCGCTGCAAAACACTAATCTGGTGACAATTCAACTTTTCCTGTGGGAATATCGGCAATCTCTGGCGCTAATTTTGTTGGTTACTTTAGCGATTGGGGTGATTATTGGCCTACTGGTATCCGTCCCGGCCCTGATTCGTCGCAACCTCAAAACCGCGCGCGTCCAAAAGCAAGCCGACAGTCTCACCGACACAATTCAAGCCAAAGAGCAGGCGATCGCCACGGCCACCCAAACGACCTATACGACGCAGCAAAACTACGAGGAACTGCTGCAATCGCTCGGCGTGCTTGATCCCGTTACCGGGCTGATTCGGCAAGACTTGATGCCGCAAACGGTGTCGGCCCAGCTCACCCATTTTCAGAAGCGCGAAGAGGTGGCTCAACTCCCGGCGCTGAGCGTGCTCGTATTCAAAGTGCTGCCCGTGCTCGAAGACGGCTATCCCCTGGAAGCGATGTTTGCCTCCGTGGCCGAGCTGCTACGGCAACGGGCGTCTTTTAAGACCTGGTTTTATAGCGATGGGCGCGGGCTGTTTGCCGCTACCCTGACGGGCCTCGACACCAAAGCCATGACCCACTACAGCGAAGAGCTACAGGCCGCAATTCTAGAGCATCCGCCCGTGTTGCCCACGGGTAAGACGATGGAGCTGGATGTCAGCGTCGGCGGCGCGATCGCCGAAACCCCCACCGTGATCGATGGTCACCAGCTCGTGCAAACGGCTGAAAAAGCCCTGGCAGAAGCGCTGCAGCGCGGCCGCAATCGCGTCAGAATCTTGCAGGCCTCATAGGATGAAGAAAAGGCTCTTTGCTGCGGCCTTTCTTCCTCAACCCAAGCTAAAATCAACGACTTGTCACCCCAGCGATTGCGCGATCGTGGGTGGCCAGCCCTCAACGGCTGTTCTGACCTGATAGGAGCATTAGTCCCATTTACGCTCGCCCCCTCTCTCGACTTATCGAAGAACTCCAGAAGCTGCCCGGCGTGGGGCCCAAGACCGCTCAGCGGCTGGCGCTGCATCTGCTCAAACGACCGGATGGTGAGGTGCAAGCCCTAGCCCAAGCCCTGATCGACGCCAAGTCTCAGATGGGGTACTGCTCGATCTGTTTTCATCTGTCGGCTGAGCCGGTGTGCGATATCTGCAAATCCACCAGCCGTGATTTGCAAACGCTGTGCGTTGTGGCTGATTCTCGGGATGTCATCGCGCTGGAAAGAACCCGCGAGTACAAAGGCAGATATCACGTGTTGGGTGGGATGATTTCGCCGATGGATGGCATTGGCCCTGAGCAACTCAACATCGGACCGCTGGTGCACCGGGTTAACAAAGAAAACATTCAGGAGGCCATCATTGCGATCAGTCCCAGTATCGAGGGCGACACGACGACGCTTTATTTGGGACAGCTGCTCAAACCATTTACCAAAGTGACCCGCATTGCCTTTGGCTTGCCGATGGGCGGTGATCTGGAATATGCCGATGAGGTAACCCTCGCCCGCGCCCTCGAAGGTCGGCGGCAGCTGGACTAGGTGAGCGATCGCCCCAGTTCTGCCTGACAAGGGGGCGCGAGCGTCGGGCAATAAACAAGAATTGATGTGAATTCTTGCCCAACTGTGCAGGGACTGCCCGCTGCCTCTATTCGGGGAAATTACATATAAATTTTTAGAAAACTCCTCGGGTCGTCCGCGATCGCTGAGAAAAGAGGAATGGATGGCTCAACTCCGTAGCCAATGTTCGGCAGACTACACTGATAGTGCAGACGATTGCTACCGTGATGCTGCGAAAGATTCGGGATTGCCTGCCAGCTTGAGCCCCACCCTGTCATTTCATCGAGCAACCTGCGACCTGTGTCACCTACGATCAAAACAGTTGAGCAATTCCTCGCTGCTTACCAGGGCGGTCAGCATGAGTTTTTGCAGCTCTCTTTGCCCGGGGCGAAGCTGGCTGAGCAATATCTCCCTTTTATCACGCTTGAGGATGTTGACTTCGAGCAGGCCAACTTACGGAGTGCTGTGCTGACGGGAGCCTCTCTAATTCGGGCCAACCTGGAGCAAGCTAATCTCCAGCGGACGAATCTGATCGGTGCGGATTTGATCAGAGCGAATCTGCTGAAAGCGCGCCTGGTGAATGTCTTACTCGCCTCCGCTAATTTATCGGGGGCGTATTTGAGTGGCGCTGATCTGCGGGGGGCAAGCCTCGCCGGAGCCAATTTGAACGGGGCAAATTTGCGCGGTGCTGATTTGCGAGAGGCTAACCTTACGGGGGCCACCCTATTCGGCACTGACCTGACCAACGCTAACTTGCGGGGTGTCTCCCTTGAGGAGGCCAAACTTAGCTATACGATTATGCCCAACGGCTATTGCTTGGTCGGTGAAAACGACGTTGACGCCGACCCTAATCATTCTCAGGTCTCTCTGACTAACATTGCTGCCTATTCTCGCTTATCGCAAAAATTCAAAAAGTCTTAGGTCTGGCGGCAAGGCACTGAACCGAGTCAAAATCAGGTGCCTCTGTCGGTGCCTCTACCAGTGAGAATCGTCCAGACTATCAGGAGACAGGAGATTTGTGGGGTGGCTGGCGGCTTAGGGATGTCGAGGTGGGCCGTCATGATCGCGACTGAATCCCTCGAATGCTGCACCCAAAAGTCATCCTGAGAGTGGCGTAACCCACTCAGTCAGGCTGATTGAGGGTGTGCCCGCCAGAGCAGAGTCGTATAATCAAAACTCGCAAGTCAACAAATAGAGAGTCAAGACGACATGGCGGACTGGCAAGTGGTTGAGGGGGGCGTCACCGCACCGAAAGGATTTCGCGCGGCGGGGGTGGCCGCTGGGCTCAAGCCGTCAGGGGCGACAGATTTGGCGCTAATTGTGTCTGATACTGATGCGATCGCGGCGGGAGTGTATACCCTGAGCCAAGTCCGCGCGGCCTGCGTCGATTATTGTCAGCAGCGGCTTGAAGCCAAGCCCTATGCCCAGGCAATCGTAATCAATGCGGGTCAAGCCAATGCCTGCACCGGCCCCCAGGGGTGGCAAGATGCCGTCACCACCTGTCAGCAAGTGGCGGCAGCACTGCAGATTCCGGTGGCATCAGTGCTGGTCGCCTCAACCGGGGTGATTGGGCAGCGCATCAAAATGGCAGCGCTGTCAGCGGGCATTCCCCAGGCGATAGCCAGCCTTTCTGAAACGGGCTCTGCCGCCGCCGCCGAGGCGATTATTACCACTGACCTGGTGACTAAGTCGATCGCCCTAGAGATGGATTGGGAAGGCCGCCCGATTCGCGTCGGCGGTATCGCTAAGGGGTCAGGCATGATTCACCCCAACATGGCGACAATGCTGGCCTTTGTGACCTGTGACGCCACCGTGTCACCCGCGCTGTGGCAATCGATGTTGGGCCGAGCGATCGCCCACAGCTTTAATCAAATCACGGTCGATGGCGATACCAGCACGAATGACTGTGTGCTGGCACTGGCTAATGGTGAGTCGCGCACTCCGGCGATTACCGAGCCCGGTCCGGCTGCTGACCGCTTAGAGGCCATGCTGACGGCGGTTTGTGATCACTTAGCGAAGGCGATCGCTCGTGATGGCGAAGGGGCCACCTGCCTGATTGAGGTCGTGGTGACGGGGGCACCTGATGATGTCTCAGCTCGTCAAGTGGCTAAGACGATTGCCGGTTCATCCCTGCTGAAATGTGCCATTTTTGGTCATGACCCCAACTGGGGCCGCATTGCGATGGCCGCCGGTCGCGCTGGGGTGCCCTTTGATCAAGGCGATCTGCGGATTCAGCTCGGCGACTTTTTGCTGATGCAGCATGGGCAGCCGCAGCCCTTTGACCGCGACGCGGCCAGCCAATATCTTAAGCAAACCACCGACGGCGACTACCTCAAAACCGACACCGTCATGATGCAAGTGGGGCTGGGGCACGGCACGGGCACAGGCATCGCCTGGGGCTGCGACTTTAGCTACGACTACGTGCGCATCAACGCCGAATACACCACCTGATCGCGCCCCGGTGACTGCCGATGACCGGCTTCCAGTAAGGTTAAGCTTTGAACGTTTTTAGGGCTCTGATTGTCGTGGCTGAGAATACTCCCTATCCCCTGCGATCGCTTAGTTTGGGGCTGCTCAAAAGCGCCCAACAGAGCCTCGCGCCCACGCCTCGCACCGGCCATCATCCTCGTGTCCGCTGGTGGTTGGGGCTAACCTTGCTCTACAGCACCCTCATCGCCGTGCTGATTGGGGATTCGATCTCGGGCAACCCCTATGCCCTGGCGGACGATGCCCGGCAGCACGTATTTTGGATGCTGCGCTTCACCGATCCGGCGCTGTTTGCCAACGACTGGATTGCCGATTATTACCAGTCGGTGTCGCCCATTGGCTATATCTGGCTATATCGCCTGGCGGCCCTGGTGGGCCTCTCGCCCTTGCTGTTGTGTAAGCTGCTGCCGCCCGTGCTCATCGTGCTGACGGCAGGGATCACCTTTTTCACCGTGTTAGAGCTGAGCGCCCTGCCCGCCGCTGGTTTCGCAGCCTCAGCCCTGCTGACCCAGTCGGTGGAATATACCGGCACCGTGGCCTCTGGCACCTCTAAAGCCTTTGTCTATGGGTTGATGCTGCTCTTTATATATGCCTGGCTGCGAAAATCGCTGGTCTGGAGCTGGAGCGCGATCGCCCTGCAGGGGATGTTTTATCCCCAGACGGTGCTGCTCACGGCGGGGCTGTTGGTGTTGGGCCTAGTGGAGCGGCGACAAGGGCGCTGGCGACTGAGTCCGGATCGTCAGCGGTGGTGGCTCACTGGCGGCGGCTTGATCATCGCGACGCTGGTGATTCTGTATTACGCGCTCTCGACCAGTCAGTTTGGCCCCACCATGACCGCCGCTGAAGCCCTCACCATGCCCGAATTTTTTCGCGGCGGGCGCACTAACTTTTTTCAAACTACCTGGCTGGACGCGTTGCTCTATGGTCGCGGCGGTCTGCGGCTGGATACGGCAATGACGCCCGTGACTAACTTGCTGGGACTGCTGCTGCCGCTGATGATCCGTTGGCCCCGCCGCTTTCCGCTGGCCCCATCCATCCGCCCCGAGATCGATCTGTTGCCTAAGCTGGTGGTCACAGCGGTGTTTTGGTTTGTTGCTGCCCACGCGCTGCTATTTAAACTTTATCTGCCCAGTCGCTATACAGGGCGCTTTCTCTTAATCGTGTTTGTGCTGGCGGGGGGCATCGCCACGGTGGTGCTGATCGAGTCGTTGCTGCGCGGGGCGATCGCCCTGCTGCAGCTCACCGCAACGGGTCGGGCCACGCGCCGCAGCGGGCTGGCCAGTTTACCGACGGCCCTGGCTGGCGCCCTCGCCTTGCTCGTGGTGCTGTATCCCTTGACGATGCCCGGCTATCCTTCCACCTCGATGGTGCGTGGCAACGCCCCCGAGCTGTATACCTTTTTGGCCACAACGCCCAAAGAGAGTCTGGTGGCCAGCCTATCGGTGGAAACCAGCAACATTCCCAGCTTTTCCCAACGGGCGGTGCTGCTCAGTTCTGAAATTGCCATCCCTTATCACGCTGGCTACTACGAAGAAATTCGGCAGCGGGCCAAGGCCCTGATCGCCGCTCAATACAGCGCCGATCCGCAAGTCGTGACGGCGTTTATCGAACGTTATGGCGTCACCCACTGGCTGTTAGAAACCACCGCCTTTGATGTTCATGCCCTCAACCGAGATCGCTGGGTGCAGCAATATCAGCCCGAAGCCGGTCAGGCCACCACCGTCCTCGCCAACGGGCAAAGTCCCCTATTGCAAACGCTCGGCGATCGCTGCGTCACCTTTCAAACCCCGCAACATACTGTGCTCGATGCCCGCTGCATTGTGAGCGCGATCGCCCCATCCTGACAATTACCCCGCTGCTCCAAAATCTGCCCCCCAGCTCCCCTTGCCCCGCCGCTCCCCATCTCCCCTACCCGATCTCGTCAGCCCTAAAACCGCGTCGTCCGCTTATCAATCATGTCCGCCAGAAGCGCAAAAATCGTGATCTGAATGGCAGTCACAAACATCAGCAGCGTCGTGTCGGTGATGTCTTGCTGAATGAAAATATCGATTACCAGCGAAACGCCAAAGCCGCCAAAGAAAAATCCGGCAATGGGCAAAAAGATGCGCAGAGGGGCAAAATAAACGCCCGTTCTGAGAATCAGCTGGACGAATCGCAACGTGTCGCGGATCGGCTTGATTTTGCTGCGGCCTTTGCGATGAAAGTAATCGATTGGGTGGTAGTAAACCACATAATTATTGGTCAGCATGGCCAGCGTAATCGTGGTCGTAAAGCTAAAGGTATCGGGCAAAATGCCGAGAAACTTTTTGACCACGCCGGTGCGAAACACGCGCATGCCGCTATTGATGTCGGGAATGGGCTGCTGGGCGATCCACTGGGCGAAGGCCACGAGAAAAAACTTGGGCACGCTCCGCAGTTTGGAATAGGTGACGTTCGCCCCCGTGCGCGCGCCCACGACCATATCCGCTTCTTGGGCCAGCGCAATCAGCTCGGAGAGGCGATCGTTGGGATAGGTGCCGTCAGCATCGGTAATCGCCACTAGGGGATATTTGGCATGGGCAATGCCGGACTTGAGCGCCGCACCGTAGCCTCGATTGCGCCGATGCTGAATCAGTTGAATATCGATGCGGGTGCTGAGAATGTCGGCGGTGCGATCGCGGGAGCCGTCATCCACCACCACAATTTCATAGATGCAGTGAGCCTGACGCAAAACCTGATGCAGCTCATTTAAGGTTTGTTCGACCCCATCCTCTTCATTAAAGACCGGTATCACGACCGATACTGCCGCTGTCTCACTGTCTGCTGTCATGCTCTCGACCGTTTCTGCGTTCTGTTCACCCATGATGTTCCTGGCGTTGCCGATCGCGGTCTCCCTAGCGGAAAGACCAAAAGCTCTAAACTCTCAAGGCTTGATAGTGCATTCGCGGGACGACCGTCAGCCACTGTGAGCGATCGCCCTGCCCGCTGATGCAGACTACAGCGTCCAAGCGATTGAACCGCTCCTGGCACCGAAGCCCCGTCCCTGAGCATCGTGCCTACTGCCTACCTGTGCATTGAGAGGAAGTTCTTAGCATAAACGTCCATGTCGCTGCCGCCCTAGCGAGTTCGACCTTAACAGGTGCGATCGCTCCCTGTATGCCGCCGTGAATATCGCGGGTGCCGTCGCTGATTTGCTGTAGTTCATCAAAAACTCATATGACAGCTTGACACTTTTTCCTGATTCAGAATTTTCCGATTTGAAAACAGAATTAGTGAACTGAGTCTTGCAGGACGATGTCGCTCAGGCAAACCGGCATTTTTTCTATTTCCCAGCCTCAATTTAAGCGATCGCAGTCAGCTCTCAAGCGGCTAGATTTGCCTTCGCCAGGGGGGCTTGCCGAGCGCTTCTATCAGTCTCTTTTCCCTAACCTACCTTCGAGTTGTGAGTGCATCCTGTGAATAATCGTCTAAGTCCGAGCCGTTGGTCGCCCATCGCTGACTATGCCTTGTTGTTAGGGTCAGGGGCCGGGGCGATCGCCTCGATTGCCACCCAAAACGCGACTGTCGCCACGGTGCCGATGACCGCACTGGTGGCAATGGGTCTGTTGAATCGCCGCCGGATTGACCGCTACCTGCAGCAAACCGACGACAACCTGGCGATTCTAGAAGGCCAAATGGTGTCGGAAGTTTCGATTTTGACCGAGCAGGTGTCGGCCCTGCCCACGCCCGAAGCCATTAACCAGCTGCAGCGGTCGGCGATGGAACATAGCGATCGCCGGTATGTGCAATTTTCTGAGGCGATCGCGGCGACTGAGAGCAACTTCCGTCAGCGCCTTGAGGCGATCGAACGGCCCGATTTGAGCCATATTCAGCAAGACATGGCTCAACTACAGGATCAATACACCTATGTCAGCACGACTATCGGCAACCTGAGCAAGCAGATTGAGCGGCTGTCTCACCAGCCCCGCATGGAAGCGACGGAAAGTGACGTGTCGCAGCTGCAAACTGAGGTCATGCAGCTGCGAGTTAGTTTGGAAAGCCTGGGCAGCGAAAGTAAAACGGCCCAAGCCACGTTGCAAGATGCGGTGCGCCATCTCGATCGGCGACTGCGTCAGGCCCCCAACAGCGCCGACCCCAACATGTTGAAGGGTGAGGTGAGAGAACTTATCAAAGCCATGGCCGACCTCGTGCCCCGCCGTGACTTTAATGCCCTATCGGAAAAAACTCGCGCCCTGCACGCCAGTCAAGAGAGCCTGCAGCAAAGTGTTGATCGCCTGCGATCGGCTCAGCCCAATGCAGATCCAGACGATCCAAACGGTATCGCGCGGCAGGCTGACCTGCAGACGTTGCAGGCCGACTTGATGATCATGGCGGAAAGCTTGCAGCAGATTGAAGGTCGCTTAGAAGACATTTCAGTGCCCTTCGACATCACCTCAGAAATTCGGGGTACCACCGCCACTTATCTCAGCGGCCTGCAGTGGCAGCTCTCGCTGCTAGAGCAACAGACCCAAGAGCTGATGGATCAGCAAAAAACTGAAATCGCTGCCGCCCCGAGTCATGCCTCTGTGGCCGCTTTGCCGCCGGGGACCGCGCCGCCAGTGCCTGACGCCGATGGCTCCTTGCAGTGGCTCATGGCATTTCGCGGTCAGTCGCCGACTGAGGCTTGGTCCGCCATTGACCAGGCGCTGCTGCAAGCCTTAGATGATGCTTCTGAACGGCTCGTATTGGTGTGGCCCTGGTCCGCTGCCGTGCCGCTTGACGAGACCTTGATCGAGCGATTTCATGACATTTTGGCCAGTGGCTGTCGGCTCGAAATCGGCTGGTGTCATCCCGGCGATCGCCACGAAGGTCGCCTGCTTAAACAGATTACTCAACAGTGGCATCTCACCACGGCCCAACGGCAGTTGTTGAAGTCAACGTTGAATTTGCTGCTGCCGCTCAAAGAGCAATATCCTCACCTGTTCTCGTTCAAAATTTTGGGCACTAAAGAGCAGTTCATCGTTTGTGATGATCGCTATGCGATTGTCGGCATCGATGCCTTACCCGCCGCTAGCAGCATTTTCCCAGAGCTGGATGTGCGGGTTAAAACCACTGAAACGAGCGTGATTGATCAGCTGCTCCATCGCTTTGAGCATCCCGATGCGCTGCCCGAAGATGCCGTGGCCTATTTCAACCGGGCGGTGACTCGCTACGATTTGCGGGATGCGGAGGGGGCGATCGCTGATTTTGCCCACGTGTTGCGCCTTGCCCCGAAGGATGCCGTCGCGCTGAACAATCGGGGCCTGATCTGGGCCGAAAAGCAACAGTATCAGCGAGCACTCGATGACTTTGATCATGCCCTGAGCAGCGATCCGCGACTGTTTGCCGCCTGGTGCAATCGCGGCTGGTTACACCTGCATCGAGGCCAATTGGAGGCCGCGATCGCGGATTTCAATCAGGCAATTGAAGCGAATACGGCTTCAGCGATTCCCTACTTTTATCGGGGCATGGCGCGACAGCGGGTGGGCGATAGCCTGGGGGCGATCGCAGATTTCACCACCGCGATTCAAAAAAGCTCTCAGATGGCGCTGCCCTACTGTCATCGCGGCGCGGCTTACCAGCGCCAAGGCGATATCAGCCGCGCCATCACCGACCTCGAAATGGCGGCCTCTCTGCTGCATGCTCAGGGCAACCATCGCTCTCTGGCACAGGTCACTCAGGTCTTATCCTCGTTGAAGAAAACGGCCCTCTCGCAGCCGGTGAAGCTACATTCTGCCTAACAGTCTGCCCTCAAAGTGTCAGCCAATGCAGCACCTTGCGGTAGAGGGGCGCTGCCGGGAAGTCCAATCGTTAACGGCTGCCATCCTGCTCACTGGCCAGAAACAGCAACAGTGAGCTTACTTGCCCATTTGGCGCTTCAGCTCATCGAGTTCCGTTTCGGTTTCCCACCGCTGAAAGGTCTCTTCCAAGGGATCAACCGGCTTGCTGAAGCTTTGATAGGGGCTTTGCTGCCAACCCGCTGTTTGACCGCTCGGTTCGGCGGCGGTGGCTTGAGCAGCGGCTCGGTTAGCCTCGGCAGCAGCCATTTTGACTTTGAGCTCACGGCGTCGTTCATGAATCTGACGCTGCAGCTGGCGAGTTTGCTCAACTCGACCTTTGACGCCCTGCATTTGGCCCCAGATGTGATTCCCCTGACGCAGTAAGGCGGCCTCGCGCTCTTGAGCCGATTGTGCCAAATCTTCCCGATTGGCGGCTTTAGCCTGGGCTGCTCTTGTATGCCAACGCTGAATCTCTTGCGCGGTTGATAGAATGCTGTCTTCGATCTGCTTTTCTCGACGCTTCAGGTCGCCCAGCAGATTGATCGCGTCCTCTTCTTGCCCTCGCAGCTGCTCTTCCAGCGCCATCAGTTCTAAGTGAGGATTTGCCTTGAGAAATTCGTCTAAACGGCTTTCTAAAAAACGACTCAGATCTTCAAACAAGCCCATGCCGCTCGACTCCTCCCGTGAACTGTCATCACTTTAGGATAAGCCGACCTAGAACTGCTGGCCAATGTAGAGGGTTCTGACCTCCCCATTACGCCGGACAACGGCCTCTTCGTTCGCCACTGAGACTAACGACCAGCCACTGTTGGCAATGCGCTCGCCAATGTAAACCCGTTGGGGCACATCCTCAATTTCAAACAGGGCAGCAGAGCGATCGCCCAGCTCTAACACGCCCAATAGCTTATGGGAGTTAGCCGCGACCGCGGCGACCGCGCCTGATCCAGTCGCCGGAGTTCCGGTCGCGGCCCCAGTTGTTGGGGGGCCGACGGCAGCGGCAGTTGAAGGGTAGGGTACATAAACCCGCTCGATGACGTTAACCGCACCGGGTGCCGAAGGCACCCCCGCTGACGAGGGGGATGGCAAAGCATTGCTGCCAATGGGCGGTAGGCCGACGGCACTGCCACTGTTGAGCGCCACTGTTACGTCGGGCACGCCGGTGGTCGCGGTCGGGGCAGCGGGCGCATCTTGGGCAATCACTTCTAGCGATCGCCGCAAATACTCCAAAAACTCGACCTCGCTGCCGACGGTGGGCACCTCGACTGGTGAAGCAGCTGGAGCCGTTGCGGCCAGAGGTACCTGCTGACGTTGATGCACCCAAAGGCCAATCGTCGCTATGATCGAAAGCCCAGCGGCGCCTAACAACGCTCGATTCATCGTCCAAAACCGCCGCCAGCTTTGAGGCGCGGCAGTCGGCGCTGCCGTCTCGGAGCTCGCCTCTGGAGACCACTGAGTGAGTGTATCCTCAGCGGCATGATCGAGCAAAACAGCCGGCAGCCCCCCTTCCGTAAAGCTCAGGGTCAGCTCCGATGCGGCTGGAGTCTCGGCAATATCTGGCTGCTGGGGAACTTCTAACGCCTCAACGTCGCCTTCCAAGGCTCTCTCGACGCCGTCAAACAGATCATTCATCAAGCGATCGGCTGAGGCATCCGCCATCTGCTCGGGCTGCGGTGGCGCGGCAGCCGACTGAGAATCTGAAAGGGAAGCTTTGCGGTCAATCATGCCTTAATTCTCACGGAAACACCGTCAAACGACTCTTGTAGAAACAACCTGCGGCCAAAAATACTCCATAGACGTTAGCAAGCCAGAGAAGAATGCAACGCGTAGATCTAAAATTGTTAAGAAAGTTAACAACAACTCTCCGCAATTGCAAATTCTTGTAAGCGTAGCGGTCATGTCGTGGAGCCGCAGGAGGCACTGCCGGGGCATCGCCCCAATAGGGTGGCGGTGGGTGATGCGGCTTGGGGCCTTTGCGACAAGATTTCGCCTGTGGAGTGAGGGATATCGACTGAGAGAGTGTGAGTGCGATCGCAACTCTAGGGGAATTATCGTCGTCTAATTCTCTAAAGCAAAGCCATTAGCCTGCTGTGCTAGTATTTGGAGTGTCTTGGGTTACGGGATGTAGCGCAGCTTGGTAGCGCGCCTGCTTTGGGAGCAGGATGTCGCAGGTTCGAATCCTGTCATCCCGATTTGCTGGAACATGCTTAGGGTTGGGGCTATCGGTTAGAGGTCTGCCGTTGTTTCGCAATTATTGCTAGCATGGCTGCGAGCTGATGGCGGGCTTGGTTGCTTCGGTTGGCAAGGTGGGGCGGAGGCAAGACTCTCGCCCCAGTGGGCCAGCATTACCGGGTAGAGACCTCGTCGTTTATTGAATCTAGGGAATTGTATGCAAGGGATTTTTCGTCGGTTAGCTTCTACGGGTCTGGCCGGAATGGCGATCGTGAGTAGTGCATTGTTAGCCGCGCCTGCCTGGGCTTTATCTGAGCAGCAAATTTTAGAGAAGCTCGGCCAAATTCCCGTCTTTTTGATCGTCAATCCCGAGGGGCAGTCGCTGACCGCTAGTGTCAACATTGATGAAGAGACTGAGCTAGAGGTGCCCATCGTCTTTGTGGACTCTCAAGAAGCCGAATCGTTCTTGGCAGAGGCAGAGAACGAGGGTGAGGCCCTGGCTGATGATGCCCAGATCGCTATCTTGCCGCTGAGTGATGTCTATGCTGAGGCCAGTGAGCAGTTAGAGAGCGCCGATTCGTTGGTCTATGTACCCAGCGCGCGATCGCTCAGTCAAGCGACTCAGATTGTGGATCAAGAAATCCAAGGCGTGCCTTTATATGCCGCCGTCGATCTAGAGAGCAATCAATATTTATTGACGTCGGACAATACCCTGCCAATGTTCTTTTCTCTCAATGATTTACAGTCGCAGGTTTCTCTCCTCATCGAAGCAAACCCTGGGGTCGCCGAATCGATTGGCGTCGAGGTCACGACGTTTGAAACCATCCTGCAGAGTATGTCAGAAGAGGATGCTGAGGCCGATCAGCTACTAGAGCTGATTCGATTTGTGCCCTCGTCGCAAACGCTGGAATATCTGCGAAACTTATCCGGCGAGGCGGCTCCAGCCGAATCTAGTGGTCAGTAAGGTGGGTTTTGTCCGCACTCAAGCGCTTTGAGGCCGGTTTCTTAAGTGCTCCGGTCTCTGCCAGTAACTCAGCTGCTAGTTGACTCAGCTGACGCCTCGCCAGCATGTTCGATGATGGGGCAATAATCAGCATCTAAGCCCTCTCGCTCATCGGCTTCTGCGATCAAAATCTGCAGCTGCTCCTTCAGTTGCTGCAGCTGCTGCATGCGTTCGTCAATTTCTGAGATTTTTTCTTGAAACTTGTGGCGCACACTTTTGCAAGGGCGTTGTCCCGAATCGGCAATCCCCAAAATATCTTGGATGTCGTTGAGGCTCAGTCCCAAAGCCTGCGATCGCCGAATGAAACTGAGCCGCGATAGCACCGAGGGCGTAAACAGGCGAAAGCCACCGGATGTGCGCTTGGCCGTTTGAATTAAACCCCGTTCTTCATAAAAGCGAATGGTTTTGACCGGTAGCTGACTGTGGTCGCTTACCTGACCAATTCGTAAAAGTTCGGTTTGGGCTTCTGACATGGTGCCGCCCTCTGAATAGCAATTATTCTTCCAGCTTACCCTATATCTCTAGTTGGCTGGAGAGTATATCGTTTTTTGTAAAGCGGCGCTCTTTGGAGAGCGCTTGGCGTTTCCTAAAATTGCGTGCTGCTCGTCTCAAGTCGGGGCTATTTGGCGTAGGGCGTGACGTTAAGGCAGCTGCTCGAACATCGCATCCCGCTCACCAGGGTTTGGCACGGTCCAATCCCTGCCGAAAATTGTCTTGACTTGAGGATATGATTCGACTGCAGATGCTTAACTGTCAGCCGACGTTGAATCACCTCGAATATCGAGCGTTTTGCGCGTCACGTCTAAGGCTTCTGAGGCGCGCTTCAGTTTGGCCTCTAAATATTGCTTTTGGCTAACCAGTTGACGCAGTTGCTGATTGCGCGCGATCGCCTGACTCACCGCGCCCAACTCATCAGGCGGGCAGGCTTGACACTGAATCTGGCCATCGGCATCAAGACTGCAGAGGCGATATTGGCTGTCGTGGGCCTGCGCTGCGGGCTGAGCTTGCTGAGCGAGCTTTTCGATATAGGCCGCAACTTGCTCGGGGTCACCATGCCGTAATACTGCCGCATGTTCATCGAGCTCGGCTTGGGTGGCTTGTCGATTCACGGCTTCTAGCCAGCCATCAACGATGGGCCCGGCCGTGTAGAGCTGCTGAATCTCGGCCAACGTGACCCTCAACGCTTGGTGCCAGCCGACGATCGCCGTCTGCACATCGGCCAACAGGTCTAATGCCAGGGCGGCTTTAGCGTCGTTGCGATGACTACTAAAGCTGGGGCGTTTGGCGCGAGGCAACAAGGGTAGGGCTGCTGGCTCTACCGCCACTGATTTTTCGACCGGGTAAGAGACCGATGACGTGGCGTGGGCTTTGGCCGTGATTGCTTTGGTTGAGGCGTTTGCCGGCTGCACAAAAGAGGGTAAATCAAGAGAAGCCGAATTTTTAGCCATATTCCTTATCCTGTAATCAGCGCGATCGCTCCCCGATTTCTAAGCACAGGCTGATGTTTTTGAGACCTTGGTAGCGCATCCACGGGCAGAGGGTTGGGCTGGCTGACGCCAACATCAGCACGGGGCTCAACAACTAGCGCTATGCCTAGTGCTACCAAGCTTTGCGCCTCAATCAAAGCACGTCAGTTATTAATCGCACCCTTCAATTAAAAGAATGCAACAAAACTCTTGATTTGCAACATTTTTTCTGGATTTTGGTCAGATTCGTCTGCCAAATAGCGTTCCTTTAAACTTTCTAAGGTGAGTTTGCTAAAGCTATCTACCAGCATGTCTGACTAAACCTCATCAGGAGCCGCTCGCCCGCTGAGGCAGTTCAACCTGAGGCGATCGCTGCGTCGTTATGAGTGATCCCGATGCTCGGTAATCCGGCTCGAAGTTTAGCGACTCGATTTCTCCACGTGGCTAAGTTCGTTTTGAAGGTCAAATCATTCAGAACTGGGACTACTACCGCGTTGCTGACTACGGGATTGCCCTTGAGTGCTAACGCGACCGGTGGAGACAAACGAGTTATCCCAAAAAGTTATGCTTCCTCCTGTTTGAGAGATCTGATCAATTAGGGACATTCAAGATGCGGCGAGCAAACCCAATATCGTCGGCGCGCTTGCCGGCCTTGATAGCACTGACAATAGTTGCCTAGCGCATTAAGTAGGTTGGGGTATAAAGTTCGCAGTTCATGAAGAAAAGTAAACGACCTCAAGCCCTCCATCTGGAAACGAACTCAGGCGATCAAGCACATCTTTTTATACCTCGGTTTAATTAGCCGTACCTACTTACCTTCTGCGGTGGAGTCACCGGAGTTATTGGCGATCGAGAGCAGCTTCGCGAGTATTTTTGTCCGTGCATTGAAGAATAAAGCTGCCTCGAAAGTTTCTATACTCAATCAGGACAAAACCTTCAGACTGATGAGAGATGTTAGTTGCTATGAGCATTGAGAATTGCCAAAGATCCTGCTATGCACACATCCAAACTGGCATCTACTAAAAGCCTGAGATTTTGAGCAAGATCTTGATAGTAAAGATAGATCTTAATGAGGGAACTGCCTGTAAAGCGCTTGAAATATTGGACGAATATTAGTTGATCTGCTTGCGAACCCTCATAAGGATGGTCTCTGCCGAAAGTTAGATATTTACAGAAAGGTATCGAATACCTCAAATTTTGAGGATCTTATTCGGTTAAGTGTCTACAACAGCTTCCCCTTTTTGAGACGTTAGATTATTTACCTTTGGCGACTATGTTTACTCTCAGAGATGTCTTTTTTGCCTTTATCTGGATTGCACTTTTAATTCTAGCTGGGCGATATTTCAAACAAAAAAGCCGCTGGTTGCAGCGGCTTTTTCTCCCAGAATCTATCGTAGCCGGTGTGCTTGCCCTAATGTTGGGGCCGCAAATATTAGGTGCCATTGTGACTAGCATCGCGGGTGAAGATGCTCTACTAGCCAGCGGGGTTTTTACCGAACCGATCCGCACCGCTTGGGCTCAAGCTCCTGGCATCTTTATCAACATCGTATTTGCGGCTCTCTTTTTGGGCGAAAGAATTCCTAATCCCCGCGCTATTTGGCGTAAAGCTGCGCCCCAAGTTGTCTTTGGTCAGACGCTCGCTTGGGGACAATACGTGGTTGGCATCTTGATCACCTTCGCAGTGTTGATTCCGCTATTTGATGCCAACCCAATTTCGGCAGCGCTGATCGAAATTGGCTTCGAAGGCGGCCATGGAACTGCCGGCGGCATGGCAGAGACCTTTGGTGAGCTGGACTTTCCCGAAGGTGCGGATCTGGCACTAGGGCTCGCAACCGTCGGCATTATCTCAGGCATCGTAGTCGGGACAGCACTTGCTAATTGGGGGCGTAGTCGAGGGCATATTCAGTCAGATACAGGCCCAGTGGAAGATTTAGATGGCGTGCCTGAATTTTCTCACACTGAAACTCGCGATGTTCAAGAGCGCCGCTCTCAGCTTATGCGAGGTCTGTTAATTGATCCGCTGTCGATTAACTTCGGTATTGTCGGGATTGCGATCGTGGTGGGCTGGCTTATTCTCCAAGGGCTCATTTGGATCGAGTCAGTGACCTGGGGCGCTACCGGTTTCGAGGTCATGATCTATGTACCCCTGTTTCCGATGGCTTTGGTGGGCGGTATCTTAGTGCAACTCACCTTCGAACGTCTGGGCTTGGAACCTCTCGTGATTCAGCCGTTGATGAAAAATATTGCTGGCTTGGCGTTAGATGTGGTCGTCGTGACCGCTCTTGCCTCCATCTCTCTGCAAGTGATTGGGAGCAATCTCGGTGTGTTTCTCATTTTAAGTGTGGTCGGCATTGCCTGGAACTTGCTGTTCTTCCTCCACTATGCGCCGCGCCTCTTTCCTGACCACTGGTTTGAGAAGGGCATTGGCGATTTGGGTCAATCGATGGGGGTCACAGCAACCGGGATTTTGCTCCTAAGAATGGTCGATCCGCACAACGATTCTGGAGCCTTTGAGAGTTTTGCTTATAAGCAGCTGTTTTTTGAACCCATTGTTGGGGGTGGACTATTTACCGCAGCAGCACCTGCCCTCATCGCCCGATTTGGGCTTGGCGGTATGTTGTTGATTACAGGCAGCCTACTTGTATTTTGGCTGGGGATGGGGGCGATTCTCATCAAGCAAAACAAACAAAAGCAGAGATCGCCGCAGCGTCAAAAAGTGCTGCACTAATCAGTCCTAGATTCTACACAGCCGCCGCTACCAGATGAGCAGTTGCTGGCCACATTTGATAGGCTCCCTTAAACCTCTATAGGCAAAGGCTTGACTGATGCTAATTCTGGGGGATTTGGGAGCCATCATCAAGCAGCTCTCGCTTGGGATCAGCAACCGCTCAAAAACGCCAGCTATCTACTAGAGAGTGGCTAGCGTTTTTGTCTGTGGGGTCAAAAAGCAGGATATATCGGTTGAGCCAAAGGTCATGCTCAAAGCGATATTCAAATTTTCCAGCATCTTGACCAACCACTCAACATTGTTCTGGATAGCGGTTTCGTAGTGATTGAAGAGGGTCGAAAAGCGGCGCTCAAGGTAGGGTCTAATCTTCCGGCAAAGTAGAACGACCTTGAGCAATAGCCCTGTGGTTGATAAAGGGCCGAGGTTGTTAATGAGATCAATAAACACGAAGTGCTGAGGACACGCCGATGACTCCAACACTAGAAAGTTGAGGAGCTGCCCGCAGGTTCTAATCATCAAAAAATCATTCAGGGGCTGATCTTCGTTTTCAGGCAGGGTGTTTTCTAGCTGGTAGGTCAATAGCTTATTGAACTTGCGGCGGCCGTAAGCCGGATCAACACTGGACCCTAGATAGTCATACAGCTCTCGCTTGAACTCACCAAACTTGAGGGATTGATTACGTTCTAGAAAAACTTGAGCGCCATCAGCATAACTGCGACCCTGGTCAACCTTGCCAGAAAATTGATTGAGAGAACTCACCAGTTCGCGATCGCTGAGCAGCGTCGGATTACTAATCGGGCGTAGTCGAGCCACTGCCTCTGGGTCTGAATGTTGTTTTTTAAGGCGAGCCTGACGCACCCGATAGGTAACGTATTGCGACAGATTGACCTCGAACTTTTGTTGCGCTTTCGCTTGTATACGGCGAATGTTGTCGTGATATTCTTCAGGGCTATCTTCGCTGACCAAGCAATGTTCGTACAGATAGGGATACCGCTGGATGAGATTGCCGAGGGGGCGATTTTTATTTTCCGCAGGCCGCTCGGCCTCTACAAGCCGTGACAGACGCTTAAGCGTGAGGTATTGCTCGGTTTCTGTAAACCCTTTGATGACTTGGCGTAAGGTGCGAATCTGACGACTCCGAGAGAACTCTGTCACGTTCTGACAGGGTTCAAGCTCAAACAGATCGATCAATGAAGGCACGGCGTACTGCAGTTGTGTATGGCCTTGCCAGCGGTTGACTAAAATGTGACAGCAGCGGTTGACGACAAAGTGAAAATATTCTTCGACGTCTCGATCAGACACAATCTGATCAAGGGCCGCAACAATCTCTTGATCGGGATATCCAACGCCGTCAATAAATAGTGCTTGAAACCGCTCAATCAGATTCTCCGGCGTTTCACACTCGGCATAGGCCAGCAAGTGCCCGTAGAGTGTTTGCTCTTGAACGCTGATGGAACGAGTTTGATAGGCTGCCCTTTGATTCACAATCACAAATGCCTCCCTTCAGTAGGCACCGATAAATGATTTTTACACTGGTGATCAACCCTGATAGCTGTTTGTCGATGTGACTAACGTCTGCTGACTTAAATTAACTAGATGCTATTCAACCAATCTAGATCGCCTAAGTATGTATGACGTCAGTTTTTACACCTGAAACACGGGTTCTTTCTCTCACCATACCTGGTGCAAACACCGAAACTGGAAAGCTTGAGCCAAGATTGCATGAAGAAACTGTCAAGCTTCCATGAATTGAACCTTATATGAGGGACTATGCCTCAACCGGGACGATTTCAAAGATTCAAAATCAAATTGTTAAATAAATCTAATATCTTTATCCTCATTGGACACGATCTAATTGCTTTTGTAAAGTCGTCTTCACAAACTGTAGGCAATTAGGCGAGCTCGCTGGTTAGTCGGGGTGGGCGTCCTGCAATCCTTGTATTGTCGAAATATTTAGCCCGTGGCCCATTGGTCTCAAGAAGAGCCAGGTAGCAGGTTTGTTCCTGGAGCGTGGGAACTGGCAAGGCGCAGCGTGTCAAGAAGGGGGTCGGGCATGGGATAATTCTTGCCTGCTTGAGATATGCGCGGGGATAGGTGACTGAGAGCCCCATTGACTAAGGGCTGGGGCAATTGCTCAAGGCTAGCCAGTGCTGGCCTTAGGCACGTCATGATTAATTCGGTACACCAACGATTGCAACGCGCATTCTCGCGCTCGCTTGACCCACTCAGCTGATGGCTGGACTCATCTTTCTGCCAGCTTTAGACCCATGATGGATGGCTGCCCCGAGCACCGCTTAGAGGCCATCAAGCGACGAGCTTTGTTAGCAACATCGCCTTGTAAATAGGGAGTAATGTATTGACCTTTCAAATCTCATGGCAGACATTGGCCGAGGTGACGGCCGCATCGCTCCACAGTGTCAAAAACCATCTTCCTGCAGTTAACGTGACTGGCGTTTCGACGGATACTCGAAGCATCAGAAAGAACGACCTGTTTCTGGCTTTAAAGGGCGATCGCTTCGACGGTCATCGGTTTGTTCAACAGGCCATCGATCTAGGCGCGGCGGGAGTGATTGTGCAAGAGCCGGTCAATGCTGGCCCGCAGTTGCGAGTGCCAGATACCTTGGTGGCTTACCATGCGATCGCTCGCTGGTGGCGCCAACAGCTCAATACGCCGCTGGTGGCGATTACGGGCTCCGTGGGTAAAACGACGACCAAAGAGCTGGTGGCAGCGGCACTGTCAACCCAAGGTGGTGCCGTGCTCAAGACCCAAGCCAACTACAACAATGAAATTGGCGTTCCTAAAACCTTGTTAGCCCTTGATGCTAGTCATCATTACGGGGTCATTGAAATGGGGATGCGAGGGCCTGGACAAATTGCGCTGCTAACCCAGACGACTCGGCCCAATGTGGCGGTTATCACCAATGTCGGGACAGCTCACATCGAACTGTTGGGCTCAGAGCAAGCGATCGCTGATGCTAAATGTGAGCTGTTTCAAGGTCTTGACACTGACGGCGTTGCGGTATTGAACCAAAACGACGAGCGGCTGATGAAAACTGCCGCAAGGGTCTGGTCGGGTGAGCAAATTACCTTTGGGCTGGAAGCTGGAGATGTCGCTGGCCGGCTGATTGATAGTGACTGGTTAGAGGTAGAAGGGGTTAAGCTGCCGCTGCCGTTACCCGGCAAACACAATGCCACCAATTTGTTGGCGGCGATCGCCGTCATGCAAGCCCTGGGCTTGGATTGGCAAACGCTGCAATCCGGCCTCAAAGTTGATGTGCCCAGTGGGCGGTCAACTCGGGTGACTTTGCCGCATCATCTTGTTTTTTTAGATGAAACCTACAATGCCGGGGTTGAGTCGATGACCGCCGCTCTCACCTTGTTGAAAGAAACGCCTGGCCGCCGCCACATCGCGGTCTTGGGAACGATGAAAGAACTGGGAGCGCATTCTGTCCGGTTGCACCGACAGGTTGGTCAAGCCGTCAAAGATTTGTCTCTTGATGCCCTGTTTACGTTGGCTGAGCCGACTGAAGCCGCAGCCTTCGCTAGCGGTGCGAGCCCCATCCCCACTGAGTCTTTTCACGATCCGCACGCCTTGCAGGAGCGGTTAAAGGAACTGCTACAGCCTGGTGATTGTGTCCTTTTCAAGGCTTCTCGGGCGATCGCGCTAGACCAGGTCGTCAATCATTTGAAGGAACATTTCACCGGCCCATCTGCCCCAGATTAAAGAACGTCAAGCAAACTTTCAGGCGACTGTTTTGTCATGGATAGGCCGCGCTATGACGTTAATTCTGACCAAAGTGCACTTGCAAATAATGACCGACCATGCGGAGGCCATCTATCCGGCTGAATGCTGTGGCCTACTACTCGGCCGCCAAGATTTAGCCACCGATCACCGCTGGGTTCACGAGCTGAGACCCTTGGCAAATCAATGGACTCCCGAGGTGAATCCCTTTGATGACAAAGATGCCGTAACCCCAGTCAGCCAAGAAAATCGCTATTGGATTGAGCCGCGATCGCTGATGACGGCTCAGCGTGACAGCCGCGATCGTGGCTGGATCATTTTGGGCGTTTATCATTCTCACCCTGATGCTCCGGCAGTGCCCTCAGAGCGCGATCGGCAATTGGCCTGGTCGGGTTATTCGTACCCGATTTTGTCCGTTGTGAGAGGGCAAGTGGCCACGATATCAAGCTGGCGATTGGACAGCAACGAACAGTTCTCGGTTGAGGCGATCGCTACCCAGACATCAATCTCTTGAGTGCATCAACTGGGCGAGTTTGTGACTACCCCACTGGCCGCAATTTACCCTGGGCCGATGCCCCTGCCAAGGCGACTGTCATGACTCAGAACTACTGCCCAGATTTTGTGGTAGTGGCGTGTGAGAGAGGCTTTGCTTGAAGACGATATTGGTAAAGCCCTCTCGCCCACAATCTCTAGTTGACATTATCTTCTTGATTAGCAGATAATCAGGGTTCGTCTATAAACAGCTCGGATCAGGCTCAACTCAAAACAGCAGCGCTGTGCCTGTACGGCGATCGCAAGGAAAGCAAATGACTTACGCAATTATTGAGGCCGGTGGTACGCAGCTGCGCGTTGAGGCCGGTCGATTTTATGACTTAAATCGGCTGCATGTGGAAGAAGATGGCAATGTCACCATCGACCAAGTTTTGTTCGTCTCCCACGACGGAGAAAGCTTAGTGGGGCAGCCGCTGGTTGAAGGGGCTATGGTTTCAGGCACGGTGATGCGCCACCTTCGGGGCCGCAAGATCATTGTCTATAAAATGAAACCCAAAAAGAAGACTCGCAAGAAGCGTGGGCATCGTCAAGAACTGACGCGTTTGATGGTCGATTCAATTAGCTTGAAGGGTAAAGTTTTGGCCGGTAATGCGGATGAAGCCAAGGAGCCACCAGCTGATGATGCGGTGAATGAGTCTGCTACCGTAGAGGTTGTAGCTAGTAGCCCAGCGGCCACCGAAGAAGAATAAGCATTCCCGTAGTTTGCTGAGAATTTAGTTGTTAGGAAGAGATTATGGCTCACAAGAAAGGAACCGGTAGTACTCGCAACGGTCGCGACTCTAATGCCAAGCGCCTAGGCGTCAAGCGCTACGGCGGGCAAGCCGTCACGGCAGGCAGCATTTTGGTGCGGCAACGCGGTACAAAGTTTCACCCTGGCAATAACGTTGGCCGGGGCGGTGACGACACTTTATTCGCGCTCGCTGATGGCATCGTCACCTTTGAGCGCAAAGGCAAAGATCGCAAGAAGATCAGTGTTTATCCAGTCCAGGCTTAACCGACTGTCTAGGTGTTTCTGAAAGTAAAGCGGGTGGCGTTGATGGATCAACGCCACCCGCTTTACGGTAGAAGCCCTTGTCAGTCATGATTAACCATCAACATCAACCGATAAACTCTGAACTAAAAAGGGATGTCAGGCTAATTAGCCTGACATCCCTTTTTAGTTCAGATGTGAAATGTTTCAATATTGCGCTAAAACAGCTCACTACTTAGTCAAGGTAGCCCATCAATACAGAAGGGATGGGATCAACCACATCGTTGGAAGCAATGGGGCGATTGCCAGGCAAAAAGTGCAGGTCGGCGACAGGCAGTTTGCTCACCGCAACAGGCCGATGACCCGGCAGCAAATCAGTCGTGGCAACTTCAAAAGTGTTGGCCATGATGGGGCGGTTACCAGCGATATCTAAACTGCCCACAACTTCGAACTCGCTCAATCCCACCGGACGATGGTTGGGCAAATACTCTGTCGGTGTGATGCTGGTAGCGTCGTTTAAAACAAACACCACCTGGCCGCTATCTTTTTCCTCGGCTTTGACCAAGGTGCTTTTAGACTGACGACGACTCGTGGATTTGGTGGTCGTTGTTTTGGCACTTGTTGTGCTGTCTGCCTTATCGGTAGATTGTCCGTTGCTGGTTTCGTTCTGGCTGGTCATGCGTCAACCTCTCACTGCTTCGGCGTTAATATAATTCCTTCAAGAGCACTAGCCTGAAACATGTCAATCTGCCGTCGGCTAGTGGCCCATATGTCAGGCATTATGGTGGGTATGCTTCAGAACCCTGCGGCTCTAAACCCGCAAAATCAGAGATCTTTAGCAATCATTAAGTAATTATTATAGGTAAAAACGGGCACGGTTGTGTTTATAAAAGGTGATTGGTCTGATAACCCTGGTGATCGCGACAGGGCTCATGGCTGAGAGCAATCATCCTGGACTACTGTGGAGTGCCTTTTTCAGACGGGCAGTCGGCTGTTCGGTAAACCCACACCCGAGATTGGCGATAGATACGTTACTGTAGAGATCAACCAAGGGGCCGTAACGGTTTCGACGTTTTGACGAAAGTCGCTTTGTGATTCAGACCGAGAGCGAGTCTACTCTCGTAAATCCAGGCTCAAAACAAACGTAACTGCGAACAACATCGTTCCTTTTGCTCGTAAAGCTGCACCTGTTGCTGCTTAATAACAAACGTTAGCGAGCGTCTGTGGTCTGACTCCGTTAAGGATCATGGACAAACCCCAACGGATGCTCCTAAAGCGTTTCTCTAGTGGTGCTTTAGGCTAAGACTTCATTAGAGAATCCCACCGCTAGGGATAATTAGCGGTTCCCGCCTTGAGGGTCAGATAGGCTAAGTCTGTGAATGAATGGAGCGTTACTACTCGAAGCGGACACGGGTTCGACTCCCGTCGGCTCCACTTTGTGAACTTTATTGTTCTTTGTTGAACATTATTTCCACCTAGAGTTTGTGGCTCGAACTTTAGAATTTGGGCATGTTTATACTTGAGAGACATGGCTTTGACGTTGACAGTCGATATGCCAGCGCTTCGCGTTATCTCAACTGTAAATTTGACCTTCACATGCCATGAATTCTCAGTACAATCCCCATAAATTTCCGGCTTGGGCTTATCTGAAACAGCCTATTTTTAGCTCTACTTACAAACTCAAGCTTAATCCCTGGACGTTTTGGCACGGGCATCGCCTCAATCACCTAGAAAGGTGCTGGGTCAAGGCATTCAACCCAGAAGAGCACTCTAATTCTTGATAATTTTACGAAAAATAGCTCACCGCTAGTCATTTTTGCAAGTACATATGTCTATGTTTGTTGGCACCTTAAGATTTTGCTGTACTGCGATTTTAAGTGTTATTGCATGCGAAGTCTCCTGGAGCAAAATTTTCTGGTGAAGATTTTGTTTTGCGATTGGGAACTCTGATGGAGTATTCGCCTTTCGCTGATGAATTTCTCTAAGAAAGTGTATGAAAATTTCTAATGATCTATCCTACAAGGCAGGCTCTGTAGCTAGAAAGATCAGGGCAAAACTAAAGCTGCCTGTGAATCAGAGATTGATTCGGTTCTGTGGCATTCAGCGCACAGGTAATCATGCGCTCATCAACTGGATCATTGCTCAAGAGCAGTTAGAAACTTGCTACATTAACGGCGCTTTTCCAGGAGTCAACCCTTGGCAAGAAAACTGGGGAATCTCCTACCCTAATTTTCCCTATTGGCCTGAAGAGCGGGATGCCAGAGGAGAACTCGTCGGGAAGGAACTGCTGTTGGTTTCTTATGAAAATCGACCTTTGGATGAGGTCGCTGCGGATCGAGATGACATATCGCGATACATCGGCGTCAGCAAGTCGGATCGCTGTGTCTTAGTGCTGCGAGATCCCTACAATACTTTCGCTAGTTGGTTAAAGCGAGACACTCCCGTGACCCAGGCTGTTGTCGACCTCTGGAAAACTTATGCCTACGAGTTCCTCGGCAAACAAAATGTTTTAGGGACAAAAGTCTGTATTAGTTTCAATGAGTGGTTTTTGAGCCGCGATTACCGATGCAAGTTGGCTCAACAGCTAGGCTTACGCTTTACTGATCGGGGTGTCGATGTCGTGAGTCATCATGGGGGCGGTAGTTCTTTCGATGGGCAAGCCCTTAAGGGGCAAACTAAAAGTATGAAAGTATTGACCCGCTATCATCATTATTTAGATAATCCTGACTTTAAAGGCATATTTGAGGCTGATCCAGAACTTGAATACTTGTCTTACGAAATTTTTGGCGATCTGCCAGCACAACCGTAATGTTTGAGGGTCTGCAATCGACCTGAGGAAACTGAAAACTAACCTGGATAGAAAAGACTTGTCCATTTCTCCTCAGGTCGACTCAATACACTCGATGAGTCCAAATGTTTTCTCTCTGGTGCATGAGGCTAATTCCTTCGAATGAAGCCGAATTATCCGCAATGATGGAGGGATGGATACTCAACTTACCCCCATTATTATCTGGTTTGCCCAGCAGCGTTGGCAGCCTCTCGCTTTTCAGCAGCACGTCTGGCAAGCCTATCTGTCCGGTGGCAGTGGGCTGATTCAGGTGCCAACGGGCTCTGGCAAAACCTATGCAGCTGTGATGGGGCCGATCGCTGAAATGTTGGCGACGCCGGGTGTGGGATTGCAGCTACTGTATCTCACGCCGCTGCGCGCGCTATCGCGAGATATTGAGCAATCGATTCAGTGCCCGATTGATGAAATGGGCTGGCCCCTGCGGGTAGAATCGCGGACGGGGGACACCAGTTCGGCACAGAAGGCGCGGCAGCTGAAGAAGATGCCTGATATTCTCATCACGACGCCTGAGTCGCTCTCGGTCATGCTGTCCTACCAGGATGGTGCCAAGCGCTTTCAGCATTTGCGCTGTGTCGTGCTCGATGAATGGCATGAACTGATGAGTTCAAAACGAGGTACCCAGGCCGAACTCGGACTCTCGCGACTACGGCAATTTGCTCCGACGCTGCGAACTTGGAGCGTGTCGGCCACGTTGGGCAACTTGACAGAAGCGGCACAAACGGCAGTGGGCCTAACGACTGCGCCAGTGATTGTGCAATCTGATCTGCAGCGGCCAACAGTGATTCACAGCATCTTGCCGGCGGCGGTGGATAGCTTCCCGTGGGCGGGGCACTTAGGGCTGCGCATGTTTGAGGAACTGGTTGCAGCCTTAGATATTGCAAAATCGACGTTGATTTTTACGAATACGCGCACTCAGGCCGAGCGCTGGTATCAAGCGCTGCAGTTTTCTCTGCCGGAGCACGAAGCGCAGATTGCCCTGCACCACGGCTCAATTGATAAAAAAGAGCGTGAGGCGATCGAGGCGGGTGTCAAGCAGGGCGACATCAAATGGGTCGTTTGTACATCGTCGCTCGATTTGGGTGTCGATTTTCAGCCGGTAGAGCGGGTGGTTCAAATTGGCAGTGCTAAAAACCTAGCGCGACTATTGCAGCGAGCGGGCCGCTCTGCCCATGTGCCAGAGGGGACTTCAGAAGTCTTTTTCTTACCGACGAATGCGCTGGAGCTGTTGGAAATTTCTGCCTTTCGCCGCGGTTTGGCGGCGGGGGCGATCGAAACTCGCGGCCCGCGTGACAAACCTTACGATGTGCTGGTGCAGCATTTGGTGACCTTGGCCTGTGGCGATGGCTTTGACCCAGAGCAAACGCTGGCTGCCGTTCGTCAGACTGTGGCCTATCAGCACCTAACGGATGAAGAATTTCGTTGGGTATTGGCATTTATTGAAAAGGGTGGCAAATGCTTGGGAGCCTATCCCCGCTATCAAAAAGTCCAATTAGCAGCGAATCAGTATCGAGTTGCCGATCCCAAAATCACGCGGATGCACCGGATGGGAATTGGAACGATCACGGGCAATCAGGCAGTGAAAATTGTTTACACTAACCGCCGTGAGATTGGGACGGTTGAGGAAAGTTTTGTGTCTCGCTTGAAACCGGGAGACGTTTTTTTCTTTGCGGGCCGGCAGCTGGAATTCTTTCAAATGAAAGACATGATGGTGTATGTGAAAAACACTCGGCGTCGCTCGACTGTGACGCCCTCTTGGGGCGGTGGCCAAATCGCGATTTCGGATACGTTGAGCACTCACCTTCGGCGTGAATTGGAAGGGACGCGTCAGCTTGATGCGAAAAATCCCGAGATCCACTGCATTGCACCAATTGTGGCCACGCAGGCGCGACTTTCTCACATTCCCACCACGGCAGAGCTGTTGGTGGAATGTTTTAAAACTCGGGAAGGCCAGCATCTCTCGGTGTTTCCGTTTGAAGGGCGGTTTGTGCATGAGGGCTTAGGTTTTCTCTGGGGCTACCGGTTTGCCCGTCAGCAAACGACGACGTTCACGATTTCGGTCAACGATTATGGGTTCGAAATTCTAGCGCCAAAGGGTTATCCGTTTCGATCGCTCTTTTCAGAGTCCTTTTTTAGTCAGCAAAACTTAGAGAATGACATCAAGGCCAGCCTCAACATTTCAGAGCTGACCCAGCGCAAATTTCGCGGCGTGGCGCAGGTCGCAGGGCTCGTTTTTAAGGGCTATCCGGGTTCGCAAAAAACGGCGTCGCAACTGCAGGTGAGTTCGTCACTGCTGTATGAAGTGTTTAGCAAATATGAGCCCGATAACCTACTGCTGCGGCAGGCGGAGCGAGAAGTCTTGCAAGAGCAGCTTGAAACCCACCGGTTGGCAAACACACTGCAGCAGCTTAGTCAGTTGTCTGTCGTTTGGCAAGACACGGTGCGGCCATCGCCCCTAGCGTTTCCGCTATTGGTAGAACGGTGGGGGACGCGGATGTCGAACGAAACCCTGATGGAGCGCATTGAGCGGTTGAAGCAGCAGTGGTCAAAAAAGTAGTTTAATCAGCTTTGCCGTCGTCTTTGTAACACTGTGCCGAGTCGTCGCTGACAATTGCGGCCAAGGGCGGCAGAATGACCGTAGATCACCTCTACTGCCACGATCGCCCAACCGAGCAATGGTTTTTGCGGGTGATTTCAGGTTCGCAATAACAGTCCTTATTTTTGCCTCTCGACCTTCCGCTTAAATTCGCGTTGATTTGCCTTAGGAGTGATGTGATGGCTAGATGGCCTGAGAGACGGGCATTCTTGCTATCAAAGGCTGGGTTGTGTGAGCTTCCCTGGCGCGTTGAGTGCGACTAACTGTCAACCAAATCCACTGGTTATGATGAACGATCGCTGTTTTGAGCCGCAAACGCCTGCCCTCTTGCAGGCCATCAACCAGCAAGGCCAAATTACTGCGGTGAGCGATCGCTGGCTAGCTTGGTTGGGATATCAGCGAGCTGAGGTGATTGGGGCCTCGTGGCAAGACTTTTTGACGGAGGCCTCGCGGGCGCAGCTGATGACTAGTCAGCCGGTGCAGCCGGTGCCGACACCGCCGCTGCAGGATTTGACATGGCAGTGGGTGGCTCGTTCAGGCGCGATCGCGGACGTGACGATAGCGACGACTGGCTGTTGGAATGAAGCCGGTGAACTGGATGGCTATGTAATGGGTCTGACCGATATCACAGCAGCATTGCAAATTGAACGCGACCTGGCTGCCTGTCGAGAACGCTTAGAACAGCTCGTCAGCGATCGCACCGCCGAACTCACCCAGGTCAATCAGCAACTGCAGCGCGAAATCAGTCGTCGTGAAGCAACTGAAACCCGCCTGTATCGTCGTGATCAAACCTATCGAGCGAGCTTTGATGCGGCCCCCCTCGGCATTATTCATACGACGCTGGACTGTCGATTTGAGCGAGCAAACGCACGATTTTGCGAACTGCTGGGCTACAGCTTGGCCGAAGTCAGCAGCCTAGACGTGCAAACGATTACGCATCCTGACGATCGCGGCAAACATGCCTCTGAATATGCTCAGCTGCTAGCCAAAGACAGCAGCATGGCGCATTTCACGGTCGAAAAGCGCTATCGCCGCAAAGATGGCAGTACTCTGTGGGCCAACACCACTGTTTCCATCGTGCGCGATGAAGCGGACGCACCGCTGTTTGCGATCGCTATTATTGCTGATATCACCGATTACAAACGGGCTCAGCTCGCCCAGCAAACATTAGAAAGACGACTGCAGCTGATTGCGAAAACCGTCAGCGATGTGTTTCGGATTGATGATGCTCGCACTCAACGCCCAGTCTACAGCAGCCCTAACTTCGAGCCCCTTTGGGGGATGCCCGTCACCGCGATCGACAACGGGTTTTCAGCGCTCACAGAACGGGTGCATCACGAGGACAGAGCTGATTTCCAACATCAAACGCAGCAGGCCTTTGCCAGCTTAGAGCCGATTGAATTTGAATTTCGGATTCACCGGGACGGCACCTGGCGATGGCTATCCCAGCGCTGTTTTCCGGTCCTTGATGAGACGGGTCGTCTCCATCAGGTTGTGGGCGTTACGCGCGATATCACGCCACGCAAAGTGGCTGAACTAGCCTTACAAAAGTCGGAAGAGCGGTTTCGCCTCTTGGCAGACAATGTGCAGGACGTGTTTTGGCTCAGAGATGCCGCAACGGCACAAGTGCTATACATCAGTCCGGCGTTTGAGCGCCTATGCCAGATGCCGCTGGCGACGATTTTAGAAAATTCACTGGCGTTTTTAGACCGGGTACATCCTGACGATTTGGCGCAATTGACCGCTAAGATTCAAGCTAGTTTGATTGACCAGCAACCGTTTCAAGCGGAATATCGCTTGGTGCTACCGGATGGCACGCGGCGTTGGGTCAGCGATCGCGGCACTACGATTTTCGACGCCTCGGGCTGCCCCAACAAAATTGTGGGCATCGCGACAGATATCACTGAGCGCAAACGAGCCGAGGCCTCACTCAAACAGTATGAGCGCATCATTGCCCACAACCCTGATCCGGTTTGTCTGGTCGACGCTGACTACACCTACCGTTTAGTGAATGCCACCTTTCAGACTTGGACAGGGCTGACGGTGGATCTGATGGGTGAGCATATTGTTGAGTTCATTGGGGAAGACTTTTTCACCACGGTGGCTAAAGACCGGTTCGATCGCACCTTAGCCGGTGAAATTCAGTATTTTGAGGAGTGGGCCTTCAACCCCAACCAGTCAGCAGCGCAGTTTATCAGCATTACCTACACGCCCTACTACGAAGATGACGGCACCATTTCTGGGGTCATCAATAGCATTCGCGATTTGACCGCGCTGCAACAAGCCCGCGATCGCCTGGCCGCAACCACGGAACGGCTGCAGCTGCATATTCAAAACTCACCGCTCGCAGTAATTGAGTGGGATCAAGATCAACGGATTCAAAGCTGGTCAGCTCAAGCCAGCACGATGTTTGGCTGGTCGGCCACAGCCATGGTGGGGCAGCATGTCAGTGAGGTACCGCTGTTTCGGCTTGAGCGGTTGAGCGACGTCGAGGCTCACATCGAGGCTCTGCGGCAAAATACGACCCATCACCAAACGGTGTTGAGTCGCAACCTCACACGTACAGGCGATGAAATTTATTGCGAGTGGTTTAACTCTGCCCTGGTAGATGACGCCGGGCAGCTCATTTCAATTTTGTCATTCGTGCAGGATGTGACCCAGCGCTATCGCACTCAAACTGCGCTGCAAGCCAGTGAAGAACGCTGGCAGTTGGCCCTACAGGGAAGCAACGAAGGCATTTGGGATTGGCAGATAGTCACGGGCAAGGTGTTTCACTCACCTCGCTGGAAGGCGCTTTTGGGCTTTGCGGCCGAGGAACTGAGCGATACTTACGAAACTTGGTACGATCGCATTCATCCTGATGATCAGGCACCGGTGACGGCGGCGATTGCGGCTCATTTGCAGCGAGAGACTCCCACCTACTCGGTGGAATATCGCATTCGCCATCGATCAGGTGAATACATTTGGATGTCATCGCGGGGACAAGCAGTGTTCGACGACGCCGGTCAGCCGGTGCGGTTTGTGGGGTCGTCTGGCGACATCAGCGATCGTAAACAGGCGGAATTGGCCTTGCGATCGTCGCAACAGTTGCTGCAGCTAGTTTTTGACAATATGCCCCAGCGGGTATTTTGGAAAAATCTCGCCGGTCAATTTTTAGGCTGCAACCAAGCCTTTGCCGCTGACATGGGAGAAACCGACCCTGTGACCATTATCGGCAAAACTGATCAGGAACTATCCGCCCTTGATCCCGCTTGTGCCAGCGCTTATCGAGAGCACGATCGAGCCGTTTTAGAGGCCGACCAACGCCTGACTCGGGAAGAGCAGCCGCTTTATAGTGACGGGACTTTTCGGTGGGTCTCGACCACAAAATTGCCGTTGCGAACCGCCCAGAACGAACTGATCGGTGTGTTTGGCAGCTATGAAGACATCACCGATCGCGTCTTAGCCAGACAGTCACTGCAGCGCTACGTTCACATGGTGGAAGCCGCGAAGGATGGCATTTGCCTGATCGATACCGACTATCGCTACCAGATTATTAACAGCACTTATCGAGAGTGGTACGGCGATGGCGAGCGACCGATTTTAGGTCAGACCATCGCTGAGGTGCTGGGGCAAGACACCTTTGAGCAGCGGCTTAAACCCCTACACGATCGCTGCCTCCGGGGTGAAACGATTCGCTATGCTGACTGGTTCAACTTTCCTGATCGGGAGCGCTGCTTTCGTAGCGTCACCATGACCCCCTATGTCGAAAACAACGGCGACATTACGGGCATTGTGACCAACATTCGCGATCTGACACCGTTCAAGCAGAGTGAACTCAAACAGCAACAGCTGCTCGAAGATCGCGTGCAGGCAGAAATTGCCCAGCGTCAAAGTGAGGCAGGCTTTAGAGCCCTCTTTGAGCAGTCTGCCGTGAGCATGGCGCAAATTGCCCTCGACGGCACCTATCTCAAAGTCAATCCAGCGTTTTGTCAGCTGTTGGATTGTCAGGCGGCAGATTTGCTCAATGAGCACTACGCCGAGTTTATTCACCCAGACGATCGGGCCACCGCGCGATCGCGGGTAGATGAAGTGGCATCGGGGGTCGTGCCGTCCCACTTAATTGCTCAACGATTTTTGCAGGCGGATGGGGCCATTCATCATGTGCAAGCCATGGTGACGGCAATGCAGGGCCATGCCGACTCGCCGGAATTCTTGGCCTGTGTCTATAACAACGTGACTGAGCAAGTGATTGCTGAAAAAGCAGTGCACAACATCCTTGAGGGTACAGCATCCGTCACTGGCGCCGAGTTTTTTCCCGCCTTGGCCCGCCACTTAGCCGACAGTCTCGGCGTTGACCATATCTTGATCAACCAGCTTACTGATGAGAACACCTTGAGCACACTGGCCTTTTGGAGTGGCGGTGCACTGCAGCCGACATTCACCTATGGCCTTTCCCAGACGCCCTGTGAACGTACCTTAGCGGCAGGCTGGTTCTACTGCCCAGACGGCGTGCAAGTGGCATTCCCCCATGATGCGGATCTTGCTCTTTTGCATGCAGAAAGTTATCTGGGCCTTGCTTTGGCTGGTGAAGATGGGCAGGTATTAGGGGAAATTTGTGCCATTCATAGCCAGCCGATGCAGAACTTTGACAACTCCATGGCGCTGCTCCGTATCTTTGCGGCTCGGGCCAGCGCTGAATTAGAGCGCCAGCGGTCAAATCAGGTCCTCGTGGCGACTGAGGCTAAATGGCGCAACATGCTCGATCACATGCCGGTGCTGCTGGATGCCGTTGATAGTGATGGTATCGTCACCCTGTGGAATCGGGAGTGTGAGCGAGTAACCGGGTATAGCGCTGATGAGGTGATAGGCAATCCGGAGGCCTTTGCTTGGTTTTATCCCGATGTGACCTATCGTCAGGAGATGATCAGCGCCTGGGAGGCACGCGGTAACAACTACCGTGACTGGGAATGGCCATTGACCTGCAAGGATGGTCGCCAACGCCTGATCGCCTGGTCGAATCTGTCTGATTTGTTCCCGATTCCTGAATTGGGGGTTTGGGGCATTGGGGTTGATGTGACCGATCGCCGCCGTGCCGAAGATGCCTTGCGCCGTAGTGAGGCTCGATATCAGCGATTAGCGGCCAATATGCCGGGCGTGATCTATCGCTATCACCAGCTGCCCGAAAGTGCTGATTACTTCAGCTATGTCAGCCCTGGTAGCCGCCAACTCTGGGAGCTCGAACCGGCCGCCGTGATGGCCGACGCCAGCGCTGTATGGAGCCTCCTGCACCCAGCCGATGAAGCGGGATTTAACACCTCGATCGCGGCGGCAATTGCCGCGGATCGCCCTTGGTTTTACGAACATCGCATTGTGACCCCTTCGGGCCAGCAGAAGTGGATACAAGGAACGGCAAAAGCGGCTCAACAAGATGACGGTAGCTACGTCTGGGATGGCATTTTGGTTGATGTCACTGATCGCAAACAGGCTGAAACTGACTTGATCGCCAGCGAATCGCGCTTTCAACGGCTGGCAACCAACATGCCCGGCATTATCTATCGTTATCATCGGCAGCCTGATGGGAGCGATAGTTTCAGCTACCTCAGCGCCGCCTGTCGGGAGATTTTGGCAGTCGAGCCCCAACAAGGCATACAAGACAGCGATTTGATTTGGCACTTGACTCACCCGGTCGATCGCCCCCGGCTGGAAGCCGCGATCACTGACTCAGCGCAGCGACTGATGCCGTTGGTGATCGACTATCGGATCGTGACCGGTACGAACCAGCTCAAATGGCTGCAGATGATTGCTCGCCCGGTACAAGAACCCAATGGTGACTGCCTATGGGATGGCATCATCATCGACATTACTCGCCAAAAAGCGACCCAAGCCGCCCTGCAAGAGAGTGAAGCACTCAATCGAGCCATTTTGCAGGCTTTGCCCGATCTCCTCATGCGCATGCGTCGAGATGGCCTCTGTCTGGATATGCAATATCCCAGTGACTTCAACGTGATGTGCCCCAAGGAAAAACAGATTGGGCAGCGGGTGCAAGACATACTGCCCGCAGCGATGGCGACAAATCGCTTGCAAATGATCGAGCAGGCATTGGTGACTGGCAAAACGCAGATCTATGAGTACGAGTTGCTCATAGCTGAACAACCACGTTGGGAGGAAGCGCGGATTGTGCCGATGTCAGACGATCAGGTGCTGGTCTTAGTGCGTGATATTGATGATCGCAAACGCGCCGAACAAGCGCTGCAGCAAAGTGCCGCCCTCAACCGAGCAATTGTCACCGCCTTGCCTGACCTGCTGGTGCGCATGACCTGTGACGGCGTTTGTCTCAGCGTTCAACAACCGGCTGGTTTTCCGGTGGCGACTGACTCGACTCAGGGCATCGGCTGGCATATTCGCGATGTCTTACCACCAGTGCTGGCGGCGCAGCGCCTGACCCAGATTGAGCAAGCTATGCTCACCCAACAAACTCAGGTTTATGAATATCAAATCGAAGTCAACGATCAACTGCGCTGGGAAGAAGCGCGGGTCGTGCCGCTCGCCGATGATGAAGTCTTGGTTTTAGTGCGAGACACCCATGAACGGCGGCAGGCCGAAGATGAAGTTCGCCGCCTCAATCAGATGTTAGAAGGACAAAATCAACAGCTAGAGGAGTTAGTCGAGCTGCGCACCGCCGAACTGCTGACCTTCATGAATGCCCTGCCTGATCAGATTTTTGTGATTGACCGTGAACACAATGCGCTGGCCTTTGGTAATCAAGTCGTGATTGACTTTGCCAATAAGCGTAGCCGCCAAGAGTTTGAAGGCAGAAGCGTTTATGACTGCTTTACGCCGGAGCAAGCTGCTCAGTACGATGCGCAAAATCGCCAGGTATTTGAGACGGGAGAAATCCTCCACATTGCCGAAGAAGTGGCAGAAACGACCGATGGAGTATCGTACTTAGACACCTATAAAATTCCGTTGAAGCGAGCTGATGGCGAGACCTATGCCCTGATCGGAACGTCCCGTGATGTGACAGAGCTCGTGCAGGCCCGCCAATTGTTAGAAGCTCAGGCGAGACAGCTAGAGACGACGAACCAAGAGCTCCAAGCCTTTTCCTATTCGGTCTCCCATGACTTAAGGGCCCCTTTACGCCACGTCAATGGGTTTGTGGCGGCCTTGAAACAGCGTTTAGCAGCCACGGCCGTCCCCCCCGATGCCAAAATCAGCCACTACCTAGACGTGATTGAAAACAGCAGTCATAAAATGGGGCTGCTGATTGATGGCTTGTTGACGTTGTCGCGTGTGGGTCGACGAGAGATGACGTTATATCCCGTGCCTTTGGGGCCGATTGTGGAGCAGGCGATCGCCCTCATCCAAGACTTACCGGAAAATGATCGCGATCGCGTGCAAATTACCATTGACGAGCTGCCGATGGTAAACGGCGACGCCACGTTGCTAGAGCAAGTATTCAGTAATCTGATTAGCAATGCGGTGAAATTTAGCCGCGATCGCACCCCAGCCGTCATTCAAATTGGCCAGCGCACCGCTGATGGCGCGATCTTTGTATGCGATAACGGCGTGGGATTCGACATGACCTATGCTGACAAGCTCTTTAGCCCATTTCAGCGGTTACACAAGTCAGCAGAATTCGAGGGCACCGGGATCGGGCTGGCGATCGTCAATCGAGTCATTCATCGTCACGGCGGCCGCATTTGGGCTGAGAGCACCGTGGGGCAGGGCACGACCTTTTATTTCACCCTATCGGCTGAGTCCACACCGACTGATGCATGATCAGTCTGCGCGCCCGCATGCTCTATGGCAGTATTCGGAATGCCGCATACCCTTCGGGAAGTGCAGAGCCCTACGAAAGTCGGAGTTGAAAAGCCCACCCAATAGTGATTTCAGTGATCTGTAATGATCTCATCATATCAAGTCCGGATGCAGAGGCCCAATTAAGGAGGAGAGACGGTAGGCGACCACTGCCACTAGAGTCAGCCCTCGAATTAAGTCGGGACGCTTCCACAGTTCCGGACAGCGATAGCAGAGGGCTGCTGCCCCGCTCTCGATGGTTTCGCAAGACTGGGGAGAGATCGCTTTGTGGATCAATGGCCATTATCTTTTGGCTGGTTACCACGCCGGCGAATCGGGCGGTCGAAAGACCCGGTGCCTCCCCTCGGGAAGGACGAGCGTTTGAGTCGGGTGTCATCGGGCTTGCTCCAGCACCCACACAAGCTGCTGCTTGGTACGCACTCCAAAAGGTGGGGCAAAATCCAGCCGGACTCGGCTACCGCTCTCGGTCTTCACTCGCGGTATCAGCCACCAGTCGGTTTGCCCCGTCGGCAGACACCCAAAGCCGTCAAGCCAAAACCATTGAAATTCCTGAGGCAACTTTTTCCCACGCCACGGGGGGCTGTTCATCGACGTCGAGATTGTGGGGGTGAGGCACCCGCAGGGGATATGTCATGGCCTTGAGATACTCCCAACCTCGCTGGCGATTGAAATGATTAGGAAGTTCTGAATTGAGGGCCATCAAAGTTGCCCAACAGACGCACTTCAGGATGTAGCAAGATATTCCATTGGTCTTGGACTCGGTCTTGTACAGACCGAATCAGATTCAAAACATCTTCGGCGGTGGCTCCGCCCACATTCACAATAAAGTTGGCGTGCATGGGTGAGACCTGGGCTTGGCCAATCTGCAACGCCTTCAGCCCGGTTTGCTCAATCAGCCAGCCCGCTTTGTGGGAGCTTGGGTTACGAAAGACACTGCCACAGCTGGGTAAGTGATAAGGCTGAGTTGAGCGTCGCTGGGCGATCGCGGCTTGAGTATCAGCCATGACCTCGGCGACAGCATCCCCAGGCGTTAACTGAAACGTGGCCTGAGTCACCATACAGAGCTTCGACTGCAGGCTAGAGGTGCGATAGGAAAAGTTCAGCTCTTGAGGCGAGAGCATGATGGAGTCACCCGCCAGCGTGACCCCATGAGCTTGCATCAAGCTGTCTGCGGTGCAGGCTCGATGAGCGCCCGCGTTCATAAAAACTGCTCCACCGACCGTGCCGGGAATGCCCACAGCCCATTCCAAACCGCGCCAGCCGCGTCGTGCCGCTTTCCAAGCGAGATTGGGTAGCGGTTCACCGGCGGCAGCTGTCAATTGGCCGGTCGTTTCATCAAAGTCAACGCCCCGCAGATGACGGGTACAGACGACGAGGCCCTGCAAGCCGCGATCGCTCACTAGTAAATTAGACCCCGCGCCTAAAAAGGTCACAGGTAACTCATGGATTTGAGCCCACTGCAAACTAGCGGCGATATCGCTAGACGTCTTCGGCAGAGTAAACCAGTCGGCTTTGCCGCCTACTCGATAAGAGGTGAAAGCCGCCAGTGAAATTCGCTGCTGCAGAGGAAACGTCGGCTCTTTGACCACGTCAATCGCATCCAGGGAAAGTACCACAGTCTATCTCCGCCAAAGTTCGCAACAACGGCAGCTATGCCTGTCGCACTGCCTGTATCTCTGCGTTCATGAAGGGTTCCATCACATCCGGAATAATTCGGTTGAGATTGCCAGCCCCTAAAAACAGAGCCATGTCACCCGGTTGTAGACGCTCGACCAAGACAGCACTGACGGCTTCTAAAGATGAGCAGTACTGCACATGGGGATGATAGGCCGCGATCGCATTGGCTACTGTTTTAGCAGAAAACCCTGGCGGCTCAACTTCACCCGCGCTGTACACATCCGTGACAATCACTTCATCCGCATCTTTGAAGGCTTGAGCAAAGTCTTCCAAGAAAGCAGCGATCCGACTGTAGCGGTGCGGCTGAAAAACGGCAAAAACGCGTTTTACATGACACCCCAGTGGGCGATCAGCTTTTTTCAGTAAACCGGCAGTTGCCAAGGTGACCTTAATCTCACTGGGGTGATGAGCATAGTCATCCACAAACTGAATGCCGTTATAAAATCCACGACTCTCAAAGCGGCGGCGCGCGCCTTCAAACTCGGCGAGTCCTGTGGCCAAGTCCTCAAAACTAGCGCCGACTTGACGACCAGCGGCAATCACCGCGAGAGCATTGCTCAGATTATGTTTGCCTGGCACTGAGAGACGCAATATGCCCAGCCGATGACCGCGTTCCCAAACCACCGCTCGGGTACCCGTAGCACCGTAGACCACTTCGCTAACGGTGTAATCAGCTTCCCCGCCGACTTCTACGGCATAGGTAATATCCGGCTCAATAAAGGAGCGAATAGTGGCGCAGTCGGCGGAAGCAATCACGGTTTCTGCCTGCTCAGCAAACTGCCGAAAAATATCCACGACGTCGTCGAGACTACTGTAGTGGTCGGGATGATCCAACTCAATGTTGGTGATAATGCCGATCTTCGGCGATAGCTTCACCAGCGAGCCATCAGACTCATCCGCCTCGGCCACAAACCAGTCGCTGCGGCCCAGATGAGCGTTGCCTTCCCAGGCCGAAACTTCGCCCCCTACGACAATCGTGGGGTCAATATTGGCAGCTAAGAGGGCGTAGCCCATCATGCTGCTCGTGGTGGTTTTGCCATGGGTGCCAGCAACGGCAATGCTCTTTTGCTGCTGCATTAAGGCTGCTAACAGGTCAGAGCGATGAAAGATGGGACAGCCCATGGCCTTAGCGGCGCGGTATTCATCATTACTTTCGTTGATGGCCGTTGAGCAGATGACTTGAGGGAGGCTGACCGGCTGATGAGCACGGTTAGACACTCGGGCCTGATGGCCGTAGTCGCCGTTAACGTCACGCTCAAAAAAACTTAAATTCTCTGCTTCTTGTTTCCAAAAAACGTGAGCCCCTGATTCTTGCAGGCGCTGAGTTATGTGACTCAACCGCAAATCTGATCCTGAAACCGGTAGTCGCTGCTGCGTTAAGACATAAGCCAACGCAGACATTCCAATCCCGCCAATTCCAATGAAATGGAAGGGCCTACCGCTGAAATCCACAGAATTCAGCATCTTACACTCCTCGACATGCCACACCACACCAATATCAGGCGTATCATACCAGGTATCCCTAGGATGACCTAAAAACCGGCTCTAATTCACTAGACTAAGCATTATGCTTAGCTTTTAGCAATTTTGAATACACCCTGATCGAACAGATTCTGCTCAGGTTTAGTTGCATTTAACTACTTAGTGCAGCGATCGCAGCGGCAATGTGATGAGTTCAAATTCACGCCGCGATCAGCTTTTTCCACTGTTCTAAATGAAGGGTTGAGAAACGGTTTTATAGCTCTCTATACAGCCTCCTATTAATGGTTCCCGAATATAGCAAGAGATTTGGGTTTGAGAACATTGATGGCCGCGAATGTTACAGACAGCGCCTGGAAATTAAGTTTTCAGTCTATTAATCGCTTTCCTCCTGGGGCAGCGCTATGGTGGTTTGCCCTAACATGCTGACCGGTAGGCAGATGGGTTTGACCTCAGCTCATTCAGCGACAGGCGACGGAAAGCTGATGCCTGGATTGAGTAATTGATTTCGGCAGCGCGATCAGCACAGTTTTGATCCTCGATTCAGTGGAGCCGTGCCCGGTTGAATGCAGCGCTCATATCAAGTTTCAGTAGTTGGCCAATTCTCAGCGATAAATTATTCGTTGATCGCCCACCCAGGGCAACTTAAAAATTGAGCCAAGTGCGGAAAAATTCTGTTTTAGTGACTCGGTATATCTAGAACGGCGTCTCTGAGCAGGTTGACCCAGCTTATTCGCAGCTAACATCCGAGAGCGCTGATCGAGGCTCATGTTTAGCAAGGGTTTAAAGATGCCGCAACCTGACAGAAAAAGGTAGACACTGACGGTAGCTTGCCAACTCGCGGCCAGATCAAGGGGTTGAGTTGACTGGCCAGGTCTCTCAGGTTGGCGGCTAGAACGTTTGCTGCCAGGTCCGAAAATGGCGAGACAGCCTAGGGGACTTCTCCTATGCTGGGGCTGTCTTATTCAAAGACGGATTGTATGCTGACAGATGATCAACATTATCAAGCCCTCCTGAGTCGCGATCGCCGGTTTGATGGCGTCTTTTTTGTCGGTGTCGCGAGCACAGGGATTTACTGCCGTACGGTCTGTACAGCGAAACCGCCACAGCGCAAAAACTGCACGTTTTATCCCAGCGCTGCCGCTGCTGAGCGAGCCGGCTATCGACCCTGCCTGCGCTGTCGGCCTGAGTTAGCGCCAGGCCAGGCGAAGATTGACGCGATTGGACGGCTAGCGGCCGCCGCCGCTGGGCAGATTGAGAATGGCGTGCTGACGGAGCGATCAGTCGCAGAGTTAGCCCAGTTGCTGGGGGTGAGCGATCGCCATTTACGGCGGGTGCTGCGGCAAGAGTTGGGCGTGTCGCCGATTCAACTGGCACAGACCCAGCGCTTGTTGTTGGCCAAACGGCTGTTGACCGACAGCCCCCTCTCGATTGCCGAAGTGGCGTTTGCCAGCGGCTTTTCGAGTGTGAGACGGCTGAACGTTCTCTTTAAAGAGCGCTATCGACTGCGACCCACCGACCTGCGCAAAACGCAACGGCCAACGAGCCGCTCGGGGCCTGAGACTCTCCGTTGTGAACTGGCCTATCGGCCGCCGTTTCACTGGGCCAAACTGCTCGATTTTTTGGCGGGGCGAGCGATTGCTGGCGTGGAGCAAATTGAGCGCGATCGCTACCAGCGCACCGTGCAGATTGGCCCACATCAAGGCTGGATTTGCATATCGCCCCTGCCGACTCAAGACAAGCTGCAGGTCGAACTGTCGGTATCGTTGGTGGCGGCGATTTTACCTGTCCTCACACGGGTCAAAGCCCTCTTTGATCTGGCCGCTGATCCGGTTGCCATCGCCACGCATTTAGAGCAAGCGAACTTGGGTCAATGGATGCCGACTTGTGAAGGTCTGCGAGTGCCTGGTGCTTTCGACGGTTTTGAAGTTGCCGTGCGGGCCATTTTAGGGCAGCAAGTGAGTGTCAAAGCCGCGACGACTCTCATGGGTCGAGTGGTACAGACGTTCGGCAGTCCGCTGCAGACACCGCAGTTGGGGTTGACGCATCTCACACCGACTGCAGCACAGTTGGCGGCTGCCGAGGTGACCAGCCTGACCTCGCTGGGGATTGTGTCTCGGCGGGCTCAGGCGATTGTGGCGCTGGCCCAAGCCATGGTTCGCGGTGAGCTGCAGTTGGTGCCCTATGCGGATGTCGACGTCACCGTCGAACGGCTCAAAGCCCTGCCCGGCATTGGCGACTGGACAGCTCAATACATGGCGATGCGCGTGTTAGCCTATCCGGATGCGTTTCCCCACAGTGATTTGGTGCTCCGCCAGCGCTTAGGTGTCGATCGGCCTCAGCAAGTCTGGCAAATTGCTGAGGCCTGGCGGCCTTGGCGAGCCTACGCCGCGATGTGTCTGTGGACGTCTTTGGAGACTGTAAAATGACCTACTACCAATGGCTGGAGAGTCCTTTAGCACCATTGCTATTGACCGGGGATGGCCGATCGCTGACCGGCCTTTATCTACAGGGCCAAAAGTATTTCCCGACCCAGACTGAGACTTGGACGGAAGCTGCCCAAGTCGGGCCGTTTCCTCAAGTAAGGCACCAGCTTGAGCAATACTTTGCGGGGCAGCGTCAGTCCTTCGATTTACCACTCAATCCGGTCGGCACGGATTTTCAACAGCAGGTTTGGCACTATTTACCGCAAATTCCCTATGGCACCACGATCGCCTATGGCACCCTGGCGGCAATGCTAGGCAAACCGGGGGCCGCGCGGGCAGTAGGTGCCGCCAATGGCCGCAATCCGATTTCGATCATTGTGCCGTGTCATCGTGTCATTGCGGCTGATCGCCAACTCACCGGCTACGCGGGCGGCATCGACCGCAAACGCTGGCTATTGCAGCATGAGCAGGCGCTCGTGAGCCCGGACAAGTCAGCGCTGTTGCAAACCTCACTGCCCTTGTTTGAGATTCCTGATGAAACCCCTGCAAATCGTTGAATTGCTCAGCCTCGCTGCCGTGTGGGGTGGCTCCTTTCTATTTATGCGGATCGCGGCACCTGAGTTCGGCCCGATTTGGCTGATTGAAATCAGGGTGTTACTCGCGGCCCTCACCCTGCTGCCCCTCTTACTCAAACAGGGACTCTGGCATGAACTGCAGCGGCACCGCCGCGCCTTGATGGTGGTGGGATTGCTCAACTCGGCCCTGCCGTTTTCACTGTTGGCCTTTACATCGCTCTTTTTGCCGGCGGGGATGACGGCGATTTTGAACGGTACGGTGCCGTTTTTTGGGGTGGCGGTGGCCTATGTTTGGCTGCGGGAACCGCTGACCCTCAGCCGATTGTTAGGGCTGCTGCTAGGGTTTGTCGGCGTTGTGGTGTTGGTGGGCTTACGTGGGACGGCAATCACGCCTGACATTTTGTGGGCGATCGCGGCTGGCCTCTGCGCAGCCTTGATGTACGCGATCGCGGCGCCGTTTATTCGGCTCAATCTGCAGGGTGTGCCCTCATTAGTGTTTGCCACCGGTAGCCAGCTCAGCGCGGCCGTATTTCTGCTGCCCTTGCTGCCGTTTACGCAGCCTGACGACCTGCCCTCTCAAAGGGCGGTTTTGGCCGTTTTAGGACTGGCTCTGCTGTCCACATCCCTGGCTTATATCCTCTATTTTCGGCTGATTCACAGCGTCGGCTCAACCCGTGCTTTGACGGTGACTTACCTGATTCCGCTATTTGCCATCCTCTGGGGGGCGCTGGTGCTTAATGAGGCCATTACCGTGTCAATGCTGGCGGGCGGGGCGCTGATCTTATGGGGAACGGCGATCGCCAATCAAGTGATCAAACTGCCCTTTGGCACTGCGCCTAGCCCCTGAATTGCTCACGCGTATAGCGAGGACAATCACTCCAGGTTAAGCCAGTAAGCGGAACCATCCTTGACTCGATCAACTAATCCCCGTTCGAACAGTTCTCGCCGGAGGAGCGCCGGATCGCCAAAAGTATGATGCTGCCCCAGTAATTCGTTGATTTGGCGCTCACTGTAGTAAAGATCGGGCTCAACCTGAGAGGCCAGATACTCTAAAGCCCACTGCTGAAACTGACCTTTGTTGCGCCGCGACGGCCATGCTGTGAGGCGACCCTGATCATCCAAATAATTTTTGAGAGCATCAAAATAGTTCATGATTCCGCCACTCGCAGGGAAGATCTCTGGCATTCTAGCCAGACTTAACGACTCATTTTGTTGCAGAATGTAACGCTTTTGAGGACTGCTTTTCCCTTAGGTGAAGCAAATCCAAAACTTTGGCCCGCCTGATCGATTCCCTGTTTAGGATATTCACCAGCGGACATTGTGAGAACTAATGATTCGCATTTATAAATACACCTCCCGACGGGAGCGATCGCTATGAAACAAATTCCCGCTCCCTTATGGACCCTGACGATTGGTGTAATCGTCACGCTGGTGAGTCTCTGGGTGGGCTTCAACAATGACTGGCTACCCGAGCAAGCATCGGCTCAGTCCGTTTTGGTTGATAACTTTTTCAATGTGATGGTGGTGATCGGGACGGCGCTCTTTTTAGTCGTAGAAGGCACCATTGTCTACTGCATGGTGCAGTTTCGACGCCGCAAAGGGGATGACACTGACGGCCTGGCGATTGACGGTAACTTGCCTTTAGAAGCCTTTTGGACGGCCATTCCGGCTGTGATTGTCATCGGCTTGGGCATCTACAGCGTGCAAATTTTTCAGGATATGGGTGGGTTTGCCCCTGGCGATCAAGTGCATGAGCACGGCACGAGGCTCGCTCAAGCCTCCACGGCTCCTCTAGGCGACTTGACAGCTGCCGAAGTTGACGAGGCGCTGCTTGCCCAATCTGTTTATGGCATTGGCGCACCTCTAGATAAAGAAGGTCAGGCAGCTGACCTTGAGGTCAATGTAGCGGGCATGCAGTACGCCTGGATTTTTACTTATCCCAACTCGGGCATTGTGGATGGCGAACTCCATGTGCCGGTGAATGCGGACGTGAAACTCAATATTTCCGCCAATGATGTCATTCATTCTTTTTGGGTGCCGCAGTTTCGTCTGAAGCAAGATGCGATTCCCGGCAAAGAAACTGAGCTCCGCTTTGTCGCGACCAAGCCCGGCACCTATCCAGTTGTCTGCGCCGAGTTATGCGGCGGCTATCACGGGGCTATGCGCACTCAGGTGATCGTCCATTCCCCCTCGGAGTTCAACAACTGGTTAGAACAGCGCACTGCTCAGGCTGAGACCGGTACAGCTGAGACCGTCGCGATCAATCCGGCTGATCTGACCGACGCCGACTACTTAGCGCCCTATGGCAAGGCGGCTGGGGTCGAGTCTCATTTGCTGGCTCACCTTTCTGATTGAAATCTTAGCTGAGCCAACATTGTTGTTGGGGCAGGATGATTTTCGATATCGGCCTCAACGTCTCTTCAAGACTTTTCTGAAACTGCCTTTTTAAGGCTCCTCAAATTGTTTCGCTGCATTCTACGCTTTCCCACCCATACATAACCCATTGCTCTCTTAAATTTTCTATGGCACAAGCGAACATTACTGGTGAAATGATCGGGAATTCTTTTCCCCATCCTGATAAATGGAAGTGGTATCACTACTTCACTTTCAACGTTGACCATAAGGTCATCGGCATTCAATATTTGGTGTCGGCCTTTTTCTTTTATTTGGTCGGTGGAGCGATGGCTTTGGTCATGCGAGCTGAGCTAGCCACTCCCAGTTCTGATCTGGTCGATCCCAATTTTTACAACGCGTTGCTGACCAACCACGGCACCATCATGATCTTCTTGTGGATTGTGCCGGGGGCGATCGGCGGCTTTGGCAATTATCTCGTGCCTTTGATGATTGGCGCCCGAGATATGGCTTTTCCGAAGCTAAATGCCCTCGCGTTTTGGATTACGGTGCCAGCGGGGCTGTTGATTGTGGGCAGCTTCTTTTTTGGCGGTGCGCAATCTGGCTGGACGTCATATCCACCACTGAGTTTAATCACGGCAAATACCGCTCAATCGATGTGGATTTTGGCGATCGTGTGTGCCGGTACCTCCTCAATTTTGGGCGCGTTGAATTTCATTATCACGATCTGGAAGATGCGCGTGCCGAGCATGGGCTGGAACGATATGCCCCTGTTTTGCTGGGCGATTCTCGCCACGTCGCTCTTGGCGCTTTTCTCAACTCCCGTGCTAGCGGCTGGGTTGGTGCTGCTATTGTTTGACATCAACTTTGGCACGTCGTTCTTTCGACCCGAGAATGGGGGCGATGTAGTGATGTACCAGCATTTGTTCTGGTTCTATTCACACCCGGCGGTATATTTGATGATTTTGCCCATCTTCGGCATTATGTCGGAGGTGATTCCGGTGCATGCGCGCAAGCCGATTTTTGGCTATAAGGCGATCGCCTACTCGTCACTCACCATTTGCATCATCGGTTTGTTTGTCTGGGTGCACCACATGTTTACCAGCGGCACCCCACCGTGGATGCGCATGTTCTTTACGGTCTCAACTCTAATTGTGGCAGTGCCGACGGGGGTCAAAATCTTTAGTTGGGTCGCCACGTTGTGGGGCGGGAAGATTCGCTATACCAGCGCCATGCTGTTTGCGATCGGGCTGCTGGCGATGTTTGTCTTCGGCGGCCTGAGCGGGGTAACGCTGGGCACCGCTCCTGTAGACATCCACGTGCACGATACCTACTATGTCGTGGCCCACTTTCATTACGTGCTGTTTGGTGGCTCCGTGTTCGGCATCTATGCGGGGCTCTATCACTGGTTCCCCAAAATCACCGGACGCATGCTCAACGAACCGCTGGGCAAGGTGCATTTCATCTTGACGTTCATCGGCACTAACCTGACCTTTCTGCCGATGCATGAACTGGGTCTCAAAGGCATGCCGCGACGGGTGGCCATGTATGATCCGCAATTTCAGTACATCAACATCATTTGCACGATTGGAGCCTTCGTTTTAGGTCTCTCGATCTTGCCGTTTTTGATCAATGCCATTTGGAGCTGGAGCAATGGCCCCAAGGCTTCCGGTAACCCCTGGAATGCCAAAACCCTCGAGTGGACGACGGACTCGCCACCCATTATCGAAAATTGGGACGTGCTACCCGTGATGACCGAAGGGCCATATGCCTACGGCGAGGAGCCAGCGGAGGTCTCCTCATAGTAGCTATTTCATCGACAGTGGCAGGCTGGTTGACCCGTCTGTCACTGTCTACCCTGATTTCCAAACTCACCTATTCCTGGGAACCTTATGCAAGGCGCAATCGAACCCACTTCTGATACCGCAGCGGTCGCTGAGGCCCACCATGAAGAACATCATGATTTCCGCGTGATTGGCCTGATCACGTTTTTGTGTTCAGAATTTTTGATGTTTGCGGGCTTCTTTGTCATCTTTTTGGTCTACCGGTCTGCTGCCGCTGAGTGGCCCCCCGAAGAAACCGAAATCGAGCTGTTGCTGCCAGCGATTAACACGATCATTCTGGTGGCTAGCAGTTTTGTCATTCACTACGGCGATACGGCAGTCAAACAGAACAATGTCAAAGGCCTGCGTAAGTGGTACGCCATTACCGCCGCGATGGGAGCCATCTTTCTGGCGGGCCAGATTTATGAGTACATGAATCTCGGCTATGGTCTGACGACAAACCTATTTAGCAACTGCTTTTACTTGCTGACTGGTTTTCATGGCTTGCATGTGTTCATTGGGCTGTTGCTGATTTTGGGTGTGCTGTGGCGATCGCGCCGTGAGGGCCACTACGGTGCAGAAAAGCACACGGGCGTGGAAATGGCTGAGATCTATTGGCACTTTGTCGATGTCGTCTGGATCGTGCTGTTCTCAATCATCTATTTGCTGACGCTCGTTTAGCCTGACTGAAATTCAATCGGTCAGGTCAAGATAGGGTTGATCATAATCTTTGTGGCTTTGGTGAAATAGAGTTTTGCCGAAGCCTTTTTCCATAATTTTGGGGCGACAGAATTTATAAGGTCGGAAAGCAATTCTGTTAGGGACTGGATATTGCTGAATTCTGCCATCCCTGCATTGGTTGAATATCGTCAAGAATAGAGACGATTAGGGCAGAACCGGAAGTTGCCTTCATCCTCGTTGAACATCGTCATGGTGTGTATAGCAGAAGGCGGAATGCAGAAGTCGGAAGTCAGAATTGAAAAGCCTATTTGATGGTGCTTTCAGGCATTTGAGGTGACCTGATCAAACTGCAGCTTGCTATAGTTACCGTCGTGGGCGATCGCGACCTGAGCGGTATGGTTGTAAAGCTCCGCATTGGCTCCCCCAACATAAAGACCAGGAAAGGCCCAAGCGCTCGGCACTTTGCCAAAGACTAGGGCGATCGCGAACAAAACCAGTAACCAACTTTGCCAGCGTCTCATCAGTATGCCTTAGTCGTTAAGGATCATCAGAATGCTGATTAACCAGCGGTGTCTAAAACTCAACTGGCGTAACCACAGGAATCCGCTCCACCTTTTCAGAGGCCGGATCATACTGGCCATTCTCTTCTACATCTAAAATGTCTTCTCGCTGTTGGGCGGTCGCCAGCGCGACATCGGCACCATTGATAACGGCCCCCAAGATCCGAACATCTTCTTTCTCTTCGAGTTCTTCTAGCATGGCCTTTAACACTGGCTTTTTCGTATAGTTGGGGCGACTCACAATCACCATGCCATCCGTTTTGGGCTCCAGTAAAATGGCATCATTGCTACCGACAAAGTGAGGTGCATCGAACACCACAAAGTCGAATCTCGCTTTCGCATCCTGAAGAAAACGGGACATTTCGCTGGAATCAAGAATTGCCGCCGGATTGCTCTGAGGCCCAGGACTGGGTGTGATGTAGAGGTTGGCCACATAGGGCACCATCTTGAGCGGCTCCGAAAGCCGCCCGCCGTAATAGCGCAGCGGTTCAAGCGTCGATTCATGGTCAGGCTGCACCCCCAGTCGAGCGGACTGAGAACCCCTTCTGAAGTCCATTTCGACAATCAATGTGCGACGTCCAGCCCGCGCAGAGGCGATACCCAAGTTGTAAGCCGTGGTAGTTTTGCCTTCTTGGACAGAACTACTGGTTACCAGAACAGTTTTGGGTACCTGCCCTTCATTGATCGTCAGACCAGAAATTTGAATGTTGCTGCGCAAGCGTTCATAAATGTCCGCACAGGGATGGTTGGCATCCGTCATAAGCACTGGATAGCTACGCCGAGGGTTGGTGGCAGGCACAATTCCCAGCAAAGGAATATCTTGATCGTCGAACAGATTTTCGAGATCCTCGAAAATCCGAATCGTTGGATCAAGCATATCGAGCAGATACACAATGCCACCGCCCAGTCCTAAGCCCACCAGTGAACCAATGAGTAAAATCACAATGGGATTCGTTGGGGTTTCAACCGGCAATGGTGAGGTAGACGGTGGACTAGCCACAGATAGGCTGCTGACCGTTTCGGCTTCAGCAGCTTCAGCGTCAATCCGCTTGGCCTGTACCTGGTCATATAAGGCTCGTTTTAACGCCACCTGCTGAGCTAAGCGATCGCGCTCTAGCTGTTTGTTCGGTAAGCGAGCATAGGCCTCTCGCAGCTGCACTTCTGACTGTTGCAGCACTTGCTGCTGCGTAATCAAAGCATCACGTTGAGTATCCAGCCCCACCAGTTGGTCAGCTAATGCCGCCCTAGCCGGATCTAAATTGCTGTTTTGACGGACGGCATTAGCACTCGGCAGGGCGGCCAACCGGCCCCCGCCGCCGATGAGCTCAGCGGCGCGCGCGCTCAGCTGTTGGTTAAAGACACTTAAATTGTTCTGCAGCTCAATCATGGTGGGATGAGCCGGGCGCAAATCTTTGGACAAGATTTGCAACTGCGATTCGACATCATAAATTTGGGCCCGCAGTTGAGCCAGAATGGGATCGGCGCTTAAGGCTGATGACGCGTAAGCGGCCTCAGGAGAGAGTCCCAATCGTGCCTGCAGGTTTTGCATTTGAGCATCAATGCCTGCTAGCGTGATCAGGTTTTGCCGCCGCTGATTTTGGCTGCTTGAGATGGCGGTCAGCAAACTGCCATCCAATGCAGCTTGAATGGCAGGCCCTTCCAGGCGATCGTAGGCTTCCAGCGCCTGTTCTGCTTCTCTGAGTTCAGTCTCAATATCAGGCAATCGCTCATTTAAGGCCGATACGATGGTCCCTAAACGAGCCCGGTTGGTTACCCGACTCAGCTCTACCATGCCCTGAAACAAAACCGATAAAACCGCTTCAGCTTCTTCCGGATCGCCAGCGGTGTATCCCACGTTCACGCTCTGTAGGGCACCGCCTTCTTCCCCAGCCGTTTTGATATTGATATTAGTATTTTCACGGATTTCGTTCGGCGCTATTTCGAGCCCTCCGGCAGCTAACTGGGTCGCTACTTGCTCCAGCAAAATATCGGCCAACAAAAAATCTCTAGTGATAATTCCTTGACCTTGCTGCTGCAGCTCGACCCCAGTAGTGGTGAACGAAACCACTGGGGTATTTTGCACCAAGACCCCTTCTGACTTGAATTTCTCTTCGATCGTCGGTTCCTGTAAGGCAAAGAGACTTGAAACTCCCACAGTGCCTAGAAAAGCGGCTAGCCCTACCCATTTATATCTTTTGAGAGCTAGACCATACCGTTTGAGGAGAGGCATTACCATGACTACGACCGCAAGATAGAAGGGGCAACAATTTTAGACGAACGTCAGAACTCGACTAAGGCTCATCGTTAGGGGCCAAATAAGCTCTCGCTGGAATTGGCTAACTCGTCAAAGAAGAGTAAAAACCCTAGAACATCCCTGAATGGCTGAGTAAAGGTATTTAAAGCATAAGTCAATTTAGCGAGCACTGTGCGGTTAACGATGATCACATCATTCTCCTGCAGCGGTGGGTTTTCCGAGGGAATACCACGAAAAGCTTCGTTGCCATCAAGCGTAGTTGTGACCGCGCGACCCGCCTCTTCATCAAATCGAATCAACGCCACCTCACCTAGGTTGGAAGTGTCGGGATTCAAACTGGCTCGAACCAGCGCATCGGCAAACCGACTTCCGTTAGGCAGATCGAGCGCTGTGAGTGAACCAGAAGTTGCCCCGCCTAGATTGCCGCTGCCGTAGTTCAAAAAACGAACGGTAATAATCGGTGTCGCCAGGGTGGAGCGCGATACCAACTCTCGGTCATAGTCGTCTAAAGCTGCTGGGTCGAGCCGTTCTACCAAGATCACATCACCATCTTGTAACGCCACGTTCGGCAGTTCCTGCCCTTCCTTTAGAGGAGTGAAAAGGTCAATAGTTTGTTCCAAGAGCTGCCCGTTGGGTAAGCGCCGTTGCACCAAAACTGAGCGCAAGTCAGCGGTTCCGGTCGTGCCACCGGCGGTCAACAGCGCCGCAGAAATTTGTGGCGCCCCTAAGGGGTAATAACCTGGCCGCACAACTTCGCCTAAAATCGTCACCTCAACACCTCGCTGCGCCACCAGCGTCACACTCACGTCGGGATCGACGACGTACTGGTTATAGATTTGGCTAATCAGACTTTCGGTTTCTTGTATGGTCAGTCCGTTAAAGGTGGTCACTCCTTGTAGCGGCACAATCACATTGCCTTGGATATCCAGCGTGGCTTGAAAGCTCAAGTCAGGAAATTGACGGACATTGACGAAGAATGAGTCGCCTGGTCCCAGTCGGTAGGTATCAAAATCAGGCGGTTGTTGCGTGCCCAGAAGGCTGTCTAAAAACGGGTTGGCGGCGGGTGACGGCGCTGGCAGGGTTGGCACTTGGGTGGGATTGGCGCGCGGTAGAGGCGCTGTGTAGTCCGGATCAGGTGTCAGCTCGGCAGTGGGCGTGAGGTGAGGCTCAACGTCAGCGGGCGCTGATTGCTCTATGACGGGAGCAGGCGGTTCATCGGCGAGCTGTAGCGGTACCGATTCCGCAAGGTCAGATGGTGCTGTCGGAGCGGCTAGATTTTGGTCTGAAGCTGAGTGGTGGTCTAGGGGCGAATCGGCTTCGGCAATCGGCTCCGGCACAGTTGAGAGCAGACTATCCTCGACAGGGACATCAGTCATCGCTCCGATCGCGGCGGTCGCGCCCAGGCAAAACAAGGCAGCAGAAACCGCCCCTGAACTGGCGTAGTAAGCCAGCCTCAGCCATTGAACATGAAACTTAGAGTCCTTCGCAGGCATATCAATCATGAGTGACGGCTCAAAATCACTGTGAAGTCAAACAACAAACGTCATCGCCCCATTTAAGCACAGTGACTTCTTCTCTATATTTTCAGCGTCACCACAAATGGTCGGGATACTCCGGGCGCAATCTAACAGACCCATTTGCTTATTCGATGATCAAAGCGGACTCAAGCAAGCTCTGCTGGACTGTTTCAGCGATAGCCGTCATCTGCTCAGTGTGGCCGCGAATATCACCCACCGGCTCAATCGGGAGCAAAATGCTGACTGCGACCCAGGGCATCCGCTCTCGCTGCTGCCACTGCTGCCTTTGATCAGCCCAAAACCACTTGCCTGGGGCATAATGGCCGCCAGTGGGCCAGGCATACCACTGCATGACCGCAAAGGTATTTCTACCATCGAGAGCCCGAAAGTATTGAGTTGTTATCTTGACCGGCTGCCCCTCAGCGGGCACTGAAAATCGCACCACCTGCCGGTCGTTGATCTGCCAGCTCTGAGAGCCTTGCATATCGACCCATTCCACTTCCGGCTGTTGATCCGCAGACATTTGCGGCCGCATTAACAAGCCAAATGTCGAACCAGGTCCATCGGTTCCGCCACTTGCCAGCTGATACTCAGCGAGACTCCAAGGACGCCGACCAATGCGCACTTCTTGGTGTGAAGACGACTCCCATCCCGGTAGCGCCAGCGGCGCTTTGAGGAGTGATTTGATCTCAGTGGTGTCGGCAACTGGCAGTGGCGTGCTCCACGGCCACTGCCCGCCGATGTAACCGGGTAAGGTGACCATCGCGACTAGCGCTGCGAGCATGATAACGAGAACCCACTGAACCACGGACTTAGGCCTAGGAATTGGCTTCACAGCTTCTGACATGATGGCGGTTTCCTGAACGATAGGTAACGTCTAAACAATTGACTGGTTATTGGTTGCGAAAGAAAACTGCTCCGGTACGTACTGTTGGATCAAGCGCAAGATGAAAATAAGGGAGACAAGCAATATGGCTGAATACAGGTCGCCGCCCCAGCTATCATGCAGCCAGACAAATGCCGCTTCATTGTCGGTACCGTGAAAGTAGCTCAACAGAGTGTTGCGAATGATGTTGCCCACAACGCTGACGCCGACAGTCGCGGCCAAAAAGATGCTGGTTCTAAGACGGGAAGGCCAAACTCGATTCCAGTAAATCAGCATTAAAGCTACATAGAGGCTGGTAAATAGCATTTTGAGGCCAGCGCAGTGGGGCGCGACTTCGACCATGCGATCGTTCACTCGCAGATAGATTTGATCGACCGTCACATCGATCCCCCCCTGCATTAATAAAAAACCGGCGACGGCAGCGATAAAGCGCTGTAGTGGCAGGATGTAGGGCTCGATTAAATAAGGGAGCTGACTGGGTGTCGCCAGCACGACTAAGGCTAGCGGAAAGCCCATCAGTTTTAAGCCTGGTAAACCTTTGAGGCTGAGACAGAGACCGGCCAGCATCAGCGGCAACGAAATATTCATCCAATCAGATAGCTGACTCAGATACAGAGCACTACTCAGGGCCAGCAGCCCAAAGCCCGCTGGGTGAAATTGCTCGGGGAGTCGTTGCCACTGCGGACGTTGGCTCCAGGCGATGTAAGCCGCAAACGGCAGACCGATCATGCCATGACTGAAATACTCGTGCTGAATGCTAATCGATTTGTTGAGCCAGCCATCAACCCAATGCCACAGCAACGGGCCATACATCAAGACCAATAAGCCGATCAGAGCCATCGATTGGGGTGACAGTGATAAACGGTTTTTAGAGGATGGAATACTAATAGACATAAATTTATTGAGGTTGCAGAGCAGTGGCAGTTTCTTCGCAGATGGGCTCTTGACGAACAGCCTGAGCGATCGCGCTGATCACCCAGTCGGCTTGTTCGGTTGTCATACCGGGATACATCGGTAGAGACAAAATCTCCTGACAGAGGGCTTCTGACTGCGGGAAAGACCCCGGCTGGTAGTTCAAAAATTGGAAGGCAGGCTGCAAGTGACAGGGCACTGGGTAGTGAATGCCACTCTGAATCTGATGCTCTTGTAGGACCAGCTGTAGCGCTGTCCGGTCGATGGGACAATCTTCGGTAATACGAATGACATAGAGATGGTAGACATGACCCGCGCCGCTGTCATTGCGCATCGGGATAATGCCAAACTCTCGCAAAGCCAATAACTGTTGGTCGTAATGCTGAGCAATCTGATTGCGAGCTTGGTTCCAACCTGGCAGCCGTGGCAGCTTGAGATTCAACACCGACGCCTGCAGCGTGTCGAGACGGCTGTTAGTGCCTCCTGGCTCGGTATGAAAATATTTGCGGACGGCTCCATAGTTGCGCAGCGATCGCGTCGTTTGGGCTATCAGTTCCTCCTGGGTGAGGAGGATGCCGCCATCGCCAATGGCGCCTAGATTTTTGCTGGGATAAAAGCTAAAGGCAGCAGCGGTGCCGACAGCCCCGGCTCGAATGCCCTCGCGCTCAGCTAAATGAGCCTGGGCCGCATCTTCAAAAATCAACAAATCATGCGCTGTGGCCAGCTGCCGCAAGCCACTCGGGGACACCATCTGACCGTATAAATGAACGGGGACAATGGCACGCGTCTGAGCGGTAACGGCGGCAGCGGCGGCAGCGAGATCAATCAGTGCCGTATGGCGATCACAATCCACAAATATAGGTGTGGCCCCGCTGCGCAAAATGCCGATGAGCGTCGCCACAAAGGTATTCGCCGGTAACAAGACCTCATCTCCTGGGCCAATCCCACAGGCGGCTAAGCCCAGAGCGATCGCATCAGTGCCACACCCAACCCCAACTCCGTAGGCTGCTCCGGTGGCTTCAGCAAACGCTGTTTCAAACGCTTTGACAGCGCCCCCTAAAACGAAGTCGCCTTGCTCTAAAACTGCAGTCAGGGCGGCATGAATGTCGTCTCGAATGGGTTCATGCTGCCAGGTGAGATCAACAAAGGGAACCTTAGGAACAGATTGCGTCATAGGAGTGTCGGCGTTAAAGGACAAAAATTTATGGCAGGTTCTCTTGTTGAGTGGAAGATGTCGGAACTCAGGTCTGGTTCCTGTCAATCAAACAAGCGATTGGTGGCTTAAACGGGCTTCACACCTTCTGATGAGAAAGGTAAGGCTCATCTTTGATTGATACTAGGCAGCATCTCAAGAGACGTGTGCCCTGCGATAATGGTTTCGCAGTTTCATTACAGAGTGCGGGGTTTACTTGATACAGTCTCTATAAATATGAGTAAATCCCTACCGATTTATTTGGCTTTAGGGTGCCCGGAGCTGCCCCAATCACAACAGCATTGCTCGTGTCTTCTCTGTAGGTTTCGCTGCTATGGATTTTGATACCGCTCGTCGGTTTTTGTTAGCCCAAACAATTGCTCCGGTGCCGGGGCAGACCCCCTTTTTGAATTGCTTGCAGATGGGGATGGCGCCAGTCCCAGGGCAAGTCACCTCAATTTTATTAGCCCTTAAAACCGTGGCTCAAGCATTGCAAAGCGAGCCCAGTATTGAGCGATCGCTGGGCTTTGCCTTGTTTCTCTTGGCTTACGAAAGCCGCCAGCTGTATTTACATGGTCAAACGCAGAATGTGGATTGGCCCCCGTTACTCGACGAAGACTTAACGCGCATTGCCGAAGCCGTCCGCCAGATCTGGGCCAGCGCCGCTTGATAACGACGGACACTTTTCAATTGCATGGCTAGCGGCCACAGTTGTTAGGCAGCCAGTCAAAGATTGTGATCAGTGCCGCGTGTTTCAACACTGGCAACAACCTGAAAAAAGGGACGTACTGTAAAGTGCGTCCCTTTTTTCAACCGGTATGGTTCCTCAGGTCAAACTACTTATCAGGCTGAGGCGTCATGCGTAAGTAGGGCTTAACCTCAGTCACGCCCTTGGGAAACTTCTTCTTCGCTTCCTCAGTGGGAATAGTGGGCGAAACCACCACGTCTTCGCCATCTTTCCAGTTAACAGGAGTTGCCACACTGTAGTTGTCAGTCAACTGTAGTGAATCGAGCACTCTAAGGATTTCCTGGAAGTTACGTCCGGTGCTAGGCGGATAGGTAATCGTCAAACGCAGTTTGCGGTTAGGGTCAATCACAAAAACTGTGCGGACGGTGACCTTGGCATTGGCATTGGGGTGAATCATGCCATACAGATCAGATACTTTTTTGTCTTCGTCAGCCACGATGGGATAGTTGACGGTAGTGCCTTGGGTTTCGTCAATATCGCCAATCCAGCCTTTATGAGATTCGGCCCCATCAACACTCAGCGCGATCACCTTGGCGTTACGCTGCTCAAACTCGCCCTTGAGCTTAGCAACTTCGCCCAGCTCGGTAGTGCATACCGGGGTGTAATCAGCCGGGTGTGAGAAAAATACCACCCAGTTATCACCAGCCCAGTCGTAGAAATTAATTTCACCCTCGGAGGTTTGTTGGGTGAAATTGGGTGCGGTATCGCCCAATTGCAGCGTCATAAGAAATTCTCTCTGAATCTGATAAGTCAACACATGGCTAAGGTAGCCACGTTTGCTATCTTGCCATAAACCCCGGTATTCCGGTCGGAGTTTAGAGGTTTATTTAAAAAACGACACTGGTCGCGGCTTACGTGCGCTTAAAGAAATCGTGCTACGACTTGCTGTATAAGCGCTCTATAGATTTCTGTGAGTTCTCAAGAAGACGGGCAAGACCCCGAGCAAATTAGCCTACCTGAACTCCTGGTAGTGTCTTGATGGGCTCACCGGCATCGGCATCAAGTAGCCACCACAGTTCTCCCTCGGGGCAAATTTTGCGAGCCGGGAAGGTGTTATCGTCTGCTGCTGGGGCAAACACCTCGGTCAGGGCCGTTTGTTTATTGCGGCCAGAAACCATGAAGATGACGCAGCGACTCTGGTTGATTAGCGTTGCGGTAAAGGTCAGGCGCGGTTCGCCCGACTTCTCGCCCACGGTGATGAGGCGATCGCTGACTTGCAACGCTGCCGTGTGGGGAAACAGCGAGGCCGTGTGCCCATCATCCCCCATGCCCAGGAGCACAATATCAAAGGCGGGGTGAGCGCTGTTGAGGGCTCGTTGCACCGTCTGGTCGTAAGTCTCAGCCGCATCAGCAACCTGCTCAAAGTGGGTCGGCATGATGTGGATCTGCTCGGTGGGAATCGCGACTCGATCTAACCAGGCAGTTTTGGCCATACCGGCATTGCTGCTCGGATCGCTGACGGGGACGTAGCGCTCGTCACCCCAAAAAACTTGCAGCTGAGCCCACGGTAAATCGGCCTCAGCGAGGGCTTCATACAGCGGTTTGGGAGTGCTCCCGCCCGCCAGGGCGATCGCACAGGTGCCGCGCGCCGCGATCGCGGCCTGAATTCTCTCCTTAACCAGGGCCAGAGAGCGGCTCACGAGGGCCTGGCGGTCAGGGTAAATTTCGATCTGCAAGTGGGTCATAGCCGGAGACAGTATTCGCCAGTCGGTGTTCTGAGACCAGGGCTTTGAGCCCATAGCAATTCAGACTGCAGCGTAAACGATTTTCAACCCTGATCGAGATTGCTTAAGCTTTACTTTTAGAGCGCGCCATTTTCCTACAGGCTGTCATCATTTAGCGGCCGAGTCCTGATGCTGAGATCGGTCCAGCCGCTCGCTAGGTTTATGGAGCAGGCGCGGTAGTGCCCATACCGTCAGGCTTTCGAGTTTAATTGATGAAGCACCCTAAGGTTTTGACTGTGATTTCAGTTGTGCTGCCCTGCCTGAATGAGATTCGCCATGGCTATTTGCCCCAAATCATGGAGAACTTGGTGGCCCAAACGGGGCCAAAAGAGCTGATTGCCGTCATCAGTCCCAGTGCCGATGGCACGGACAAACTGCTGGCTCAGGTGCCGCAAATTCGGGTGATTGAATCTGCGGTCACCAATCGGGCTCAGCGTCTCAATGTAGGCATCGCCGCCAGTCAGGGCGAGGTGATACTGCTCCACCATCCGGCGACGCTGTTGCCGCCTCAGCAGGCGCTAACCCTGATTGAGCAGACCTTTCAAGATCCTCAAGTAATGTGGAGTGGTTTTCGCCATCGGTTTGATCTAGACCACTGGCTGCTGCGATATACCTCCTGGTATTCGACAGCGGTTCGTCCCCAGTTTGGGCGCATCTTGTATCTCGATCACTGTTTGGCCGTGCGGCGATCGCTGCTGACAGAAATCGGCGGCGTCCCTGAGATGGATATTTTTGAAGATACGGCACTGAGTCAAAAATTGGGACAGTATGGCGCTCCCGTCATTTTGCCAGCGGCGGTGGTGACTTCGGCCCGACGCTACCGCAGTCGCGGCGTTTATCATCAGGCGCTGCTCAACCAAGCTTTAAAGCTGATGTATCACCTCAACATCGACCCGCAGTGGATGAATCAGCTGTATGAGCAAAAAGTTCAAATTAATGTCACTTATCCTACTCCGGAGGCGCCCAGCGACAAGCCACCCGGAAAGTGGGGATAGGTTGACCGGGGAATCGGCGGGATAGCCATTGCCATGGTCAGTAGATCGCCCTCGCGATCGTGCCCAGCGTCTAGGGTGTGGTTGAGGCTGCGGCTGTTGAGAGTGACTGACAATATTGCTGCACTAACAGATCAATGCCGGTAATCGCCGTCCCGACCACTACGGCATGGCTGCCTAGGGCGATCGCTTGTTGAGCCGCGGCTGGGGTCGCAATGCCCCCCTCACACAGACAGGGGGTCGGCAACCGTTTCACCAAGTCAGCCAGTAAGTCAAAGCCCGGCGGTGTTAAATCAGCCGTCGCCGAGGTGTAGCCATAGAGCGTCGTGCCTAACAGATCGGCTCCCGCTGTGACCGCTGCTGTTGCCGAAGCCACGGTATCCACATCAGCCATCACCGGTTTTTGCAGATCGGTGCGGATGCGCTCAATCAGCGGTGCCAGCGTTTCTCCCTCAGGACGGGGGCGCAGCGTGGCGTCGATCGCAATAATATCGGCTCCAGCGAGGGCCACGGCTTCGGCATGACAATACTGCGGTGTGATGTAAACGTCAGAGCCGGCAATGACCTGTTTCCAAAGGCCAATGATGGGTACAGATACCCGCTGCCGCACCGCCGCAATGTGAGCGGGGCTGTCAATGCGCACCCCGACGGCCCCTTGCAAGACTGCCGCTTCGGCCATGGCGGCCATGATCTCAGGCTGATGCAACGGCGACGTAGCTGGCGCTTGGCAAGAAACGATGAGGCCGCCCTGCAGCGCCGTTAAAATACTGTCAATCGGCATGGCGTCAATATGATGGCGTGAACGGCCCCGTCGTTAGACAGTTGGCCCACGCCGAGTGTATCGCAAGCCCGGCCTAGGAATTCTCTGGGCGAGCCGCGAGCTGCTGCTGCAACAGATCACTGGCTTGAACGAGGAGCGAGTCATCGGGCTTTTGCGCCAAAATTTTGGCCATAGATTCAACCAACGGCCAATTGATCATGGCGCCATCGCGAATCGTTTTACTGGCCGCATAGTAGCCGACGTCGGGGGGCACGTCCATCTCGTCCGTTTCACCCGTTTGTAGAGCGTTGGGCAACCGCCAGGAAACGACCTTGCTTCTAAGCGTGACTTGCAACCAGGTGATAGCGTCGCCGAGCATCTCGATGGTGACATCAAAGTAGGGTTCGTTCCCTTGGTACCAAATCCGTCTTTTCTCAGTATCGTCTTCAGCCGCCTTCATCAAATCGGGATTGATGGGACGTAATGAACCGCCTAACGCGGCGATCGCAGACTCATCTAATTTCATAATTGGGGATTAAACACACACGTCGCTATCACCATAAAACCACCCTTCTCTAACTAACCGCAGACACCTGACTCACCCTGCAGAATGTCGTGGGTTCAGACATAATCTTTACAAAGTTGCCCCCTGGCTATTGCAGGCACAAAAAAGGAGCGCTGATCAAGCGCTCCTCACTATCAACTTTGGCTAATGGAAAATCGCGATTGCCGTTTTGGCCAGCAACGCTAACGGTTTAATGTTTGCCCCGAGGCTGGTAATAGACGGGCGAGCCCTGGTCAGCTACAAAGTGACAAGCCTTGGCTGAGCGGAAAAAGCTTTTCCAGATGGGCACATCCGATTGGCGATAGTAGCTGCCGAGTACGGGCTTGATGGCGGCTGTAGCATCCTGCAGGTAGTAATGCGGAATGTTCAGGAAGATATGGTGGGCTACATGGGTCCCGATGTCGTGGTGAATCGGGTTGAAGATGCCGTAATCGCGATCGATGGTGGACAATGCGCCTTTCAAGAAATACCAATCGTCGTTGGCGTACCAAGGGATATCAGCTTCGGTATGGTGCAAAAACGTCACCAGATCGAGCCACATCACAAAAATGACGTAGGGCACGAGGTAATAAGTGGTCAGAAAGACGAACCCATACTGATAGCCAATTCCGGCCAGTAGCCCCAACATGCCAATCAGCCAAATGGTGCTGGTTAACACGTCCCACTTTTCCGAAGGTTTAAACAGCGGACTGCCGGGTAGAAAGTGCGTGCCGCCAGGACGACTGGGCGATCGCCGAAACAGATAAATCGGGTAGGCCAGCAACGGTAAGTAAAACCGGATGAGCTTTTCGGGCCAGGTCATCGCGTCATATTTGGACTCAGTAACCGGGTACCAGCTTTCATCCGTGTCGATGTTGCCCGTGTTGGCATGATGCGTGCGGTGACTAATGCGCCAGCCATGATAAGGCACCAAAATCGGCGTGTGGCTGAGATGGCCCACCAGATTGTTCAGCCACTTGTGTTTAGAAAATGAACCGTGGCCGCAGTCATGGCCCACCACAAACAATGCCCAAAACATCGTGCCCTGGGCAAACCAAAAAATGGGGAGAAACCACCCAGTATTGATCGCCGCCGCCGCAGCATAGAGACCGGCGATGATGCCCAGATCTAAGAAAAAGTAGGCCAGCGATCGCGCTACTGAAGGTTCAAAGCAATAGGCCGGAATCGCCGACCTCAGATCTTTGAGGGTAAACGGCAGTTCTCCTGCAGGAGTATGCGGGCTGAGATCAGCCAGTTGTGCCGATTGGTTGGGAGCAGAGTGTAATTGCACTGGGGTGTTGATATTCCGTATATGGGGTGACTAGCAACTAGCGAGTCAGCACTCACTAAAGCTAATCATTGACAGCAAGAGAAACTGAGTAGCGAAGGCTAAAGCTCAGACAACTGCCTGTGAACCAGACAGTTGTCTGAGCGACGATTGAGCGCTGCCAGCAAGCTAGCGAACGCTGGAAAAAGGACGATAGGCGGTCTGCGCGTCATAGAGATGACAGTGGCGAGTAATTTGCGACATCAGCTGCCACGAAAACTGCCGTACATAGACATGCTCGCCCCAGTTCGCCATCAGGCTTTGGTGAGCCGCGCGCAGATTGTAAGAGGGAATACCCACCGAAATGTGATGCGGCACATGCACGTTAATATCGTGGCAAAGCACCTCGACCCATTTGGGATAGATGCAGTGTACCGTGCCCGCTAGCTGCGCCGGTACTGCGGACCACGCCGCCGTCGGCTGAAACTTAATTTCGGGGATGGTGTGATGCACGATGGTGAAGGTGCTCATCCAGAAGTGATAACCCAGCCAAGGCAGCAGCCAGAATTTCACAATGCCCCATAGACCAACGGTGAAGTACATCGTGGGAAAAAAGACCGCAGCAAAAGCCGCCACCACGAGCACAGACGTTTTGACCGCCCGTCGTTCTGCCCCGGCAAACTTACGCCAGTTGAAATGCAGTACGGCCCAGTGAGCAATGGAGCCGACCCACCAAAAGCGCCCTCTGAGGGCTTGATACCCTGACTGAAGCCAGGTCGGGGCAGCCTTAAAACTCTCGACTGTCCAGGGCTCCCAAGCGTTATCAACATGCAGCTCGTTGGTGTGCACATGGTGATGATCGTGCAGAATTCGCCAGCTATGAAAGGGATAGGCCAAGGGCATCATCATGATGTGGCCGACCCAGTTATTTACCCAGCGACGCTTTGCAAAAGACCGATGGGCACAGTCATGACCAATCACGAATAGTCCGGTGGCGGCAGTACCAGTAAAAAACCAGGCAAAGGGCAGTAAATACCAAGGCGAGAGCGCGATCGCCGCGCTGCCTACAGCCACACTAGCCAGAGTGATTAAGACTGAAAACCAGGCTTTGCGCCAGTCTTTCTCAAAACAAGATTTAGGAATCGTCCGAATTACGTCGCTCAGCTTCAGGTCACTCAGCGCTGAAGCTGATTCTGCTCGGGTAGGCACCTTAGCAGAAGAGGGTAGGGTAGCAGTCATTCATAGCCTCGAATAGAACCAGACTTGCATCAGCCGACAGCCAAAACTAGACCTGTGCCAGGGCTAGCTCAGCCGAGCCAGGTGTATCTGAAGGTGTCTTTACGATAAGTTTCGTCAATGAAGACCCCAGGGCTGTCAAAAAAAAGCAAAAAGTCTGATATGCAAACCCCAGTAGTCTACCGCATGGTGGATGGCTGCAGGATCACAGTCTGAGGTCAAATCAGAAGTTCTCACGGATGGGCGGTCGCACCCTACAGAAAATCTAATCAGAGTGAGCCGATAAACTCTTCCACATGACGCCCTGAGTACCGTTTTTGTCGCCAGGATATGGTCTGGACTGACTGGGTTATCAAAATTTCGATGATTGAATGTTGATGCATGTGCGGGCTTGAAGACGGTGATCGCGACCATCAAGCATAAAGATGAAATAACATCGGATCGCTGGAACAATCATTTCTAGAAATGATTGTTTGACAAGCGGAAATTGGCTGTAATGCACCGTTTCTAGGGCGTCTCAAGAGAGACCCATCCTAAAAAAGCCAGCTTCAACTTTTTCTTTGTTTAGAGAATCTTCTTTGCCGCCTATCCTCGATTGGGCAAGATATTGAACCGACAAGAATGGGACTGGATAAAATCCTGATTCTTCAGGGGGCAGTGCGGGAATAACCGCCTCAGAATAGAGACGCTGGCTGGCTGGGTTGGGCAATTTGCGACCTCTGAGATCGAGATGTTTTTGGCGCAACTTGCTGACGGCAGGGAGCGATCGCCGGCCGCCGATGTTTAGAAGCCCAAGTCGGCCTTAGCGGCTTCAGACGCTTTGAATAAGGGTTCGTCGGGCATTTCATCCCAAGCCGTCGCACCGATATCGCTATAAAACTGCGCGTCATAGGCCCGCGTGCGGACGACGACGGGCATCGGCGTGGCGTGACCGAGGATCAGTGCCTGCTGCTTTGAGTCCAACTTGGCCAGCACCGATCGCAGGCTTTGTGCCCCCGACACCCCAGTAAAAATCGCATCGATATCTTTTTCATCATTGAGCAGAGCGGTAATGCGCGTACCGATTTGCGACATGACTTCATTATCAATGCCCGAAGGTCGCTGATCGACGACTAGCAACGTGACAAAATACTTCCGCATCTCGCGGGCGATGGTGCCAAAAATGGTTTGGCGCGCCGTGGCCGGATCGAGAAACCGGTGCGCTTCTTCGATCGTAATCATGAGCTGTTGGGGGCGATCGCTTGGATTTTTGGTCTGTAAAAACCGCTCAGCTTTTTGCACATAAATTGCGTGAATGCGGCGAGCAATCACATTAGTTGCCAGCATGTATGACAGCAGATTGGATTGCGAACCAAACTCCACCACCACATGCTTACCCTCGTTGATGGCCGTCAAAATCTGACCGACATAGTTGTGGGGGCAAGCGGCGCGAATATATTTCAAATCGGCGAGGCGATTGAGCTTACGCTGCAGCGCCATGATGGAAGATTTGTTGCCCATCTTGGTTTCGCAAAAGTCTTGAATTTCCTCATTGGTCAGGGTTAACAGCCGGTTAATCCATCCCTTGCCAAACTCGTTGCGCAGAATGATGGCATTCTCTAAGCTGGCTTCCGACAGGTTGAGTTCGGTGCGCACCAGCATCAAATCTTCTACATCAATTTGGTCGAAGCTGATGTAAAGCTCTTGAGCATCGCGCACGCCGCGCCGTTTGGTCGCTTCGGGGTCGAGGGTGAAGATCTGCACCTGGCCGGGAAACAGCTGCCGCAGTCCTTTAACGGTGCTGAAGTGCTTGCCCTCACTAACAGCTTCCCAGCCATATTCTGAGTGCATATCAAAGATAAGGTTGACCGCTGCCTGCCGCTGAATCGTGCCCGACAGCAGTACCCGGGTCAAAAAAGACTTGCCCGTGCCTGATTTGCCAAAAATGCCGTTGCTGCGTTCAACAAAACGGTCCAGATCCAAGCAAATGGGCACCGCCATATCAATAGGTTGACCGATTACAAAATTGCGTCGGTGCGGGTCATCTTCCCAGCCAAATACGATGCGAAAGTCGCGCTCGGCAGCGTCATAGACCTGACTAAAGTGACTGGGAATCGTCTTGACCGGCAGCAGTTCTACCGCTGCACTGCTTTGCACCTGGTAAGATGCCGCCCCGTTTTGGCGCTGGGTAGTGTTGGCCGAGCTCTTGGGACTAGAGCCGTCGAGATCTTGGGGGGTAAACATCAGCATGGGGCTGAGGCTCGCCGTGCCGTAGGTGCCGGTGCCCGAGAGCACCTCTTGCAGAAAGAGGTTGGCGGGCTCGGGCGGATTGGCGAGAATGCGGGCGCTGGCCGTGCCTAAGGCGAGATCGGTCAGCATACAAAAGAAGCGCGATCGCCGCCCCTGCACGATCAAAAACTTGCCCACTCGCAGATCTTCAACCGACACGTCGGGATGCAGACGCACCTCTAATCCCCGAATCAGCGATCCTTCAATGACTGAACCCAGCGGCTTGCCAAATTCCATCGGATTTCTCCGTCCTTGCTGTCAGCCATGGTAGCCCGTTTGAGTCAGTTTAATACATTTGTTTCTTAGTTCAAGTGTCTTAGCATCAGGGAGACCATTCAACGGGGCGATCTCTGGCCTGAGGTGTCGATGATTGCTGTACTTAAGTTGCTGTAGAGCTCCGGTGAGACGTGCTGGGGCGATCGTGCCGCAGTCTCCCAGAGCTGCCCCCTTCACAATAAGAAAAGCAGCTAATTTGGGTGAGCTATGAGTGCCTCATCAAGTCGTTTCGTGCCGCCTGGCGCCGCCCTTTCATCGCATCGAGAGGCGTTGCCGACGATGTATGATTTGCCCAGCGAATTTCCTGAGGAGTCTGGCTTGCCTGATGAGTTTCATGACCTGCAGCCGCAGTTATTAAGCCGCACTCTATCTCTCGCCAACTATCGCCGCGATCGCTGGTTTACCGGCACCGATCTGAACGTTTACTACAACGTCGAACAGCCGCTGTGGCGCAAACGACCCGACTGGTTTCTGGCGCTAGATGTACCGCGTTTGTACGATGACCGCGATCTGCGACTGAGCTATGTCGTTTGGCCAGAAAAGTAGTCGCCCCGCGTCGTCGTCGAGTTTTTGTCACCCAGCACCGAACGAGAGGATTTGGGTCGGTTTTATCAAGAACGCGATCGGGTGATTGACCCCACGACTCAGCAGCAACCGCTGCTCCCCACCGCCAACCATCATCCGCCCAGCCAGGTCGAGGTGTACGAAACGCATTTACAGGTGCCGCATTACATCGTTTACAGTCGTTACACGCAACGCTTGCAGTACTTTCATTTAGTCGAGGGCCGTTATCAAGAGCAACCGCTGCAGGCGACTGCACCTCAGGCTTGGTTCGCTGATTTGGCCATCGGCTTGGGCATCTGGTCGGGTGAGTTTGAGGGTATCACCAGTGATTGGCTGCGCTGGTGTGATGCTTCAGGCAACGGGCTGCTGACGGATACCGAGACTGAGCGGATAGGCCGGGAGCAGGCGGAACAGCGAGCAGCCATGTTGGCAGAGCGACTGCGATCGCTTGGGGTTAATCCGGATGAATTTTGAAGGAGTGATGGTCAAATCACGTCCAAATCGTCGCAGCTGAGTACTGCCAAACCGCCCCGGTACAGTAATTCAAACAATTGGCAAAAAAGAAGGTAGAAAGCTTTTGCTTTCTACCTATCGCTACCATCAAGCCTGTCAACTTAAAGGTTTTAGCTATGCAGATTCTGCAGTTAGAACTGATAGCCCACGCCCGTTTGCAGAGAGATCGCTGTATTGCCACCTTCGCGATAGCCGCCAAAAGCAATAATGGCGTTGCCAAACAGCGCCAGACGACTGTTGGGGAACATGTAGTCGATACCGGGCTGCAGGACAAAAGAGGTCGCATTACCCACAGGTGAAGGATCATCTTCGTCGCCAGTGGGAAAGGAAACGCCCGCACCGAGGTAGATATCAGCATTCCAGCTCAAGGGATAGTCATAGGAAACGGTCGGCACGATGGTCAGATTACTGCCAAAGATGAAGGCCGTTGCCCGTAGCGACACCGGCATCCGCAAGAAGCGATAGCGTCCGGTAATTACGCCGCTAAACCCATCACCTCGGCCCGTTTCAGCTTCTTCAGTCAGGCCAAACGCGGCACCAATACCGACATAGCTGCCGTAGGCTGCTTGCGCATTGGCCGCCTTTGGAGCCATCACGGCAGAAGCCCCCGCTAGTGCCCCACCCAGGGCAGAGGCGATCGCTGCCTGCATCAACCGACGTTTGATTTGTTTCATTTCGAATCACTCCTCAGGCAGGCAATTAATACACAGAGATAGCGCTTCCGCAGCTACCCGCCGCTGCCAGCATGCACGCCAAAACTGCATCTTGAAAACGCCCCACAGAATCATTGAAAACCCTTACCAGTAGAAGGGTTCAAGCAATGTTAAGTGAGATGTCACGCGTTAATTCAAGCAAACAACTCTGGGTTCGCCAGACTATTGTTACAAAACTTTACAATAGTCGAGATTAGCCCGTGTTCCTCATGCCAGCGGCGATCCCGTTGATGGTGAGTAAGGCACCACGCAGTAATTCTTCCCGACTGTATCGAGATTTGATGACACCCGAGACGGCACTGCGATAATGACGCAGCCGCTTCAATAGCGCTACCTGAATGAAGCCTAGGGGCACGATGGTGCCATTGCGCAGGTGGACTGAGCGCTGCAGGTCGGGATCGCCATCGAGCAGGCGACGATGGCCAGTAATCGTCAAGATAATGTCGGATGTAGTGAAAAACTCTTCAGAAATTTGCTCAAAGAGAACGTGGAACCGTTCTTGATCTGACGTCGGCGTCAGCTCGTGAACATAGTGCTCAGCAATCTGTAGATCCACTTTGGCCAGAGTCATCTCAACTTTCGAGATGACCATCTTGAAGAACGGCCACTTTTGATAAAAATAGCGCAGCAGCTTCAGGCGCTCTTCAGGGTCTTCGGCCAAAAACTCTTGCAGAGCCGTGCCAACGCCGTACCAGGCGGGTAGCAAAAAGCGGGCCTGCGTCCAGCTAAAGACCCAGGGAATGGCCCGGAGGCTATCTAGGGTCTTTTTGCCCTTGCGACGAGCGGGGCGCGAACTGATCTGCAGCTGACTGATTTCTTCGATTGGGGTGACCTGGTGAAAGAAATCAACGAAGTCGGCCTGTTCGTAAATCAGCGCCCGATAATGTCGCCGTGAGCTTGCCGCCAACTCTTCCATAATTTCGTTCCAGGGCTCGATCTCATCGACGCTGCTGTGCAGCAGGCTGCCCTGAATGACGGCGGTGGCGACGGTTTCTAGGTTGTACAGAGCGAGGTCGGGCAGATTATATTTCGAGGCCAATACCTCTCCCTGCTCGGTGATTTTGATGCGTCCGTTCAAGCTGGCTCCCGGCTGAGCCAAAATGGCTTCGTAGGCGGGGCCACCGCCCCGGCCCACCGAGCCACCGCGACCATGAAAGATGCGCAGCGCGATACCAAAGTCATCGGCAGTGGCCTGTAGGGCCTGCTGAGCCTTGTGAATTTCCCAGTTGCTGCTGAGAAAGCCGGAGTCTTTGTTGCTGTCGGAGTAGCCCAGCATGACTTCTTGAATCGGTTTGGACCCCGGCTCAGAACTCGTGATTGCTTCCGATCGCCCGCCCTGGGTCACCGCGCGATAGAGCGGCAGATCAAACAGCGATCGCATCACTGAGGGGGCGCGTTTCAGATCTTCTACCGTTTCAAACAGCGGCACCGGTTGAATGCTGGCTGCCCACGTCGCGGGATCAAAGAGCCCCGCTTCTTTAGCGAGCAGCAGCACCTCTAGCAGGTCGCTGACCGTGTGGCTCATGCTGATGACGTAGCTATGGCAGATCTTGGGGCCAAACTCCCGCTGCAGACGCCTCACCATCCGAAACGTTTCGACCGTTTCACAAGTCGTGGTCGAGAAGGGCAACTCAGCGGGCACGAGGGGCCGCCGAGTTTGCAGCTCCTGAATCAGCCAGGTCGTCTTCTCCGCTTCGGATAAATCGTTGTAGGGCTTGGGCAGCACCTGCAGGTAAGCCGTGACTTCGTCGATCGCATCCGAATGGCGGGAGCTTTCCTGCCGGAGATCCAGCTCGGCCAAAACAAAGCCGTACAGCTCAACCTGGCAAATAATTTGCTCTAGCTCACCGCAGACCATGCCGGTGGCGTTGAGGTCGCGCTGAATGAGTCGCAAATCTTCGAGGAAATCATTGCCCGCCAGATAAAGTGACAGATCGACGCCATCGCCCTGATCTTCTTGCAAAATGTCGCCCTGATACAGCCGCTGACTACGCTGCAGGGTGTTTTCTAGCCGCTGCTGCATGTAGGCGAGCTTGAGCCGGTAGGGTTCTTGGCGGTAGCGAATCGCCCAGCGTTCGTAGACCTCAGGCATCACCTGCTGATCTTGATCCAAAGAATCCAATAACTCGGGCTGCACTTCGCTCCAGTGCAGCGACAGACTCAGGAGCTTGGTCAAGTGATCGAGGGCATCAATATACTTCTCTAGCACCAGGTTGCGCTGGTAGCAGGCGGTTTTCCAGGTGACTTCGGGGGTGACGGAGGGGTTGCCGTCGCGATCGGAGCCCACCCAAGAGCCAAACCGACAAAACTGCGGCAAGGGTGGGCGGAGGGTAGGAAAGGTATTGTTGAGCGATCGCTTGATGCGCTGATACAGCTGCGGCAAGGCATCAAACAGCACCACATCAAAATAGTGCAGCGTATAGTCCACCTCATCGAGCACCGAGGGTTTGAACTGATGCAGCTCGTCAGTGCGCCACCACAGCCGAATTTCTTCAGTCAGTTGTTCCTTTAGGCTGTCAATTTCCCAGCTGGACGCCACGCCCATCGACTGTACCGAATCTTCTGCCTGATCAAGTCGCCGAAAAATCGAGGCAATGCGGCGCTGCTTGTCGCGAATCGTGTGGCGCACAATCTCGGTGGGGTGGGCCGTAAAGACCAACCGAATATCGAGATCATCCATCAGTCGCTGAATCAACTGCGGCGGTACATTTAGCTGCTTGAGGGTCGGAAAGAGCCAGTGAAAAGTGCCCGCATCGCGATAGCTGGTCGGCAGCAGCTGATAGTCCAGGGTTGATTGGCGTTGGGGCAGCGGTTTTTGATGCGGTTCGGGCTTGCCTTCGGCGTTGGTTTGTTGGGGGCGAATGGTCGCCAAGCCCGCGATCGCCGAGGAGATATCAACATCGCCGTAGGCGGCTCGATACTGCTGCTGCTGCCCCTGCTGTTCATAATGTTGCTCAACGCTGTTGATCAGCTGAAAATATAGCGCAAACGCCCGCGCTACCCGAATGGCATCTTGCAGTTCGAGGTCTTCGACCACCTGCACCACGGTTTGCACGCTGACGGCCCGAGCGGCTGGAGCCTGGCCCTCTTCAGAGCAGAGCCGACGCAGCTGATGCAGCAGTGTCAGGAGCTCTTGACCACATTCGTTGCGCAGCACCGACTCCCAAATATCCTCCACCATTTTGATGCGTCGCTGCACGCGCAAACTATAGGCTGAGCCTGGGGGCGTAATCGACACACTGGCAGCAGACTCAAGAATGGCTTCGCTGGTAGTTGGCATGTTCTCAGATGAAGTTGGCAGAGTGGATGTCATAAAGTTAAAGCATCGTCGGAGGAACACGAAGTCGAGTGCGGCCAGGCGCCATGAACAATCGTCATGGCGGTGCCATGGCCACGCTATTCGATGTCGGTTTCATCGATGTGATCAGACCGCCCAGAGACGTTTTGTAAATTTGGCAAGCGTTCACCGCGAAACACTTCTTCGCTGGCGAGGCCGACCTGAGTCAAGGCATCCGCACATGCTCGAATGCCCACAAGCGCGACCAGGAATGGCCCCGTCATCAGGCTTATTACCATATTGGACGCGCCCGGAATGTTCACGTCTTTGGAAATGGCGGGGAATTGTTGAGAATCTTTAGACGGAGTCGTCATAGCTGAAGAAGAGACCGTGGAATGGCAACGATATCGTCATTCAATTTTAAGCGGCTCGATGGCGAAAGATGGGCACCGCGAGGCGGTTGGTGAGGCTCTAAAACCGACATTACGGCCTATCTAAGCAACAAAGCGCTGGCTGACATCAGCGATCGCGAATTTTTACCCCGTGTCAACATCATCGCGCTAATCCTAGTCCCTCTGTCCTGTGATTTCAGGGCAGAGGGACCCGCTAGAGGTGAAGCCAGATCGGTTAAGGAGAATGCCAGCGCGCTAGTACCAGCTTGCTTCAACCATAGCGCTGATAGGCCCCCCCCCGAGCAACTGCAACATTCCCTGACACCCCATGGGCAAATGCTGCTAACTTGAACGCTCGATGCCGCAGCTCATGATCCGGCTATTAGCGGCAACGCGGCGGCAATTCTCCGGATCCGGGCCCCCTTTTGGGGTCGCTCAGTGCCCTTACTGACAGCGGACAAGCACGGCTACAGTTGATGCTCTGCGGGGCACTTGAGGTCTTGGTGCAGCTTTTCACAGTGAGGTTTGCCGAAAAGTGCAAAGTCTCTGTCTGAAACCTGAGTGTCTGGGCCTAGGGGCATCTCTCATACTGCTATTAACGAAACAGGAGATCCCCCATGCGACGCCCCACCGCCTCCGTTAGTTTAATTCCCGGCCCAATCACTGATACGCCGTCTGAGCCCCCGAGCAACGAGCCCACCTCACCCACGACGGCGCCCCTCCACTCATCAGAATTCGACCTCGCTCGCTGCCGGGCGCTTTACCTCGAAGGCTGGCAGCAGGTTGATCAGGGCCAGCTTGAGCGAGCCCAACGGGCCTTTCAAGAACTCTTGATTTGGAGCCGACACTGTGGTCATACGGGCTGGGCCAACGCGGCGGAAAAAGCCACGGCGGCTCTGGTTGCCCAAACGGCGCTGGCCACTGCGACTCAAGCAATTAATACCGCTGCCTCAGCCACCACGCTACCCTCTGCACAGCGGTGTGAAGAGGCCGCCGCCCTCTATGCTCAAGGTCATACCACCCTCGCTAAGAGTACCTATCAGCAAGCCTTAGAGGCGGCAGTGCAAGAACAATGCCTCTTAAATGTGGGCCGCTCTCTCAATGGCCTGGGCCTGCTTGATCTCGATCGCCGTCGCTATCGTCAGGCCGAAACTGAATTGCGGGCCGCCATCGAGGTACTGGCCGATGTTGAGGCTCCTCGACAAACCGCGATCGCGTTTCATAATTTGGCCCTAGTGCACTATCAGCAAGGGGATCACGCCGCCGCCAAAGCTGAGTTTCAGCAGGCCCTAAGTTGTTGGCAGACCGGCGAAGACAGTTTAGAACTCGCCCTGACGCTCGACTACCTCGGTCGCATTTATGCGGATGAACAAGCCTATTGGCTGGCCCTCGGCAGCTTTGAAGCCGCTGTCGATATTCTCGTTGAGTTAACGCCCTATCAAGATGTGCGGGTGGAAGCCGCTGCCTTGATGGTGCAAATGGCTCAGCTCTGCGAACATACACGCCATCTGGATCTCGCGATCGCCTATCTCACCGCTGCGCTCGAAACCTATCAGACGCTGCCGCTGTCTCAACCCTTAATGATTGTGCTCAATCGCTTAGGCCGTCTGCACCAGCAGGCGCAGCGGCCAGCGATCGCTCGCCACTACTACCATCGGGCGCACCGAGTCGCTCAATGCGAGAGCGGTGAGGGCTGAGCTCCCCCATAATGACCGATCAGTGAGGTGCCAGCCGAGTCTCGGCAGCACCTGGCAGAATCCGGAATGCAGAATTCGGAATGCAGAATTAAAGAGTCGATCGGATAGTGATTTCAGCCATCTGGGGTGCCATAACCGCGATTTCGGTTATGGCAAGCCGCGATTTCGGCTGGAGAGAAGGGGTCTAAATGTCTCACTGCGAGCAAATCCATCCAGGATGAGTAGAGCGCTGACACTGGTTCTGTGAATATGGGGAGCACCCCTAGCGGCAAAGGCTATAGACCCATAATTCCAGGTGAATTAGCTCTTGATGCCATCTTGGCCATGCCGGGCAACGCAGCGATGGGGGCTAGAGTTGTCGTCTGGTTGCAGAAAATCGGTAGAAATTTCCCAGATCAAGCCGGATTTTTATCTGTGGGGACGAAGTAGGTGATGAACTGACCCCAGACCTGGCAAATCTATTGAGTCCGCCTCAACCATCGCCAATCCAGACGACCTTTAGCAGTCTTCGGCAACGACTAGAAATCTTTGGGGGCCACCTCAGGCGATGACCACTCTGGCGAGAGACCTTCCTGTTGACCGCCTGAACCGTCTTCTTGCCGACCCATTAGCCCTTTTTTAGGCATTGCGATCGCCTGATCCCTCGCAGTTTCTCAAGGATTGGTATTGAGCATTGATAGGGACCGGTGGGGCGATCGTTCAGTCGAATGGCAATGTGAAACGCTAACTTGTACAAAACGCCGAAATATTTAGGAGCGTTCCCACCTCGGCAGCTAGTATTGACAGTTGTATAACTGCGCCTTTAGCCAGACAGCTCAATTCTGCCCAGGTTTTGCGGTAAATTCTGCAAAGATCTAACCGATTTAAGGCGATTTACTGGTGAGAACTGGCAGACTGCGATATGCTTCACAGCTATATTTAGGGTCGCTGACCGGCGCTGCCGCTAGACCTAGCCATAGTTAACGTCTATGACTGCTAAGCCGTTTCTATTACCAACCCAACCTGCTTCTGCGGCTCAGCCACTCGATGACTGGATCGCTCAGCATCTGGCACCCAATGCCCGAGTGCAGATGCGGCTGCGAGGCAATATTCTGCATGTGTTGACCGAGACGCCTCACGCTTTACACCAGGCGGGGGCGATTTCTCGGTTGGTGGATGCTCTGATTGAGGATGCCGCCAGCGACCACCTCGTCACCAAGACCTATCCCCAGGTTTATCAGCTCTATATCTACAGTCGCCAGAGCGGTGAGGCGAAACCCGACTGGACGGCGCCGATCTACCTCAACCGACTGGAGCGTCATCAGTCACAGTTGCAGGCTCAAGCCGGAGCCGCGCTTAAGCTGGCCGATACCCACCCATCTTCTGATCCGGCTGGGGTGTCTGATCCGGCTGCAGCGGCGGGTGAAGCAAGTCAATGGCCACAGGACGACACCACCACGACGATTGTGTTGTCGCACCTCAGTTTGGCGCGCCAGGGTGATCCTGACGCGATCGCGTGGTACCTCAGCGAAGTTTTAAGCACGCTAGATGTGGGCGTTTGGGTGAGTGTGCGAGCGGCGTCGGGCCGGGTATCACTGCATCGTGAAGCCGTATCTGCCGAAGAAGGGCACGCGGCTGAGCCCGACATGGAGTCTGATGATGACGTTAATCGTCTGTGGGTTTGGTGCGAGGCCACTTATAGCCCTGATCCGCTCTTGATTGCTGAGCCAGTGACTGAGCGTCTGCGGCAGCTCTCTTTGACGCAGTTTAAAGATGCGGTGATCGTCATTCAGGTGCATGGCGAAGACACCCCGGATTGGAGCCTGCGCATTGACCTCACTCCCGCTGAAGAGATGCTGCGGGAGTGGGGGCGTTGGGGCGATGAGGCCGCGATCGCTCGCCTGGTGAATGACGCCCTCGCGGCGCACCGCGCTGAGATAAGCGTTGAACGCAAAGAAGAGAGTCTGCACGGGATTGTGCGATCGCTGGATGCTGAGGCCGCCGCACCGGGGTTATCTGAACCCGTGCCCGTGCCGCCAGAAGCTGCTGTCGTAGAGCTGATCACCCCTCTCATGACTAGTTTGGCGCCTCAAGGTCTACATCGGCTCGTGCTTTACGGTCAGACCACGCAGACTGAGACTCCCGATTGGGTGCGCTGTCTTAACCTGCCAGCCCTAGAGCATCCAGCCCTGCTGGATGAACCGACAGTGCTGGCCAAGCAGGGTGATTTGCCGGCCCTGGCCTATCTGCTGACCCGCCTCCTCAACCCTGATCTGGAAGCGCAGCTTGCTACGGGTGGCATTCGCATTCAGGTGCTGCAGCGCGATCAGCTTTTGCACATCATGGCCGATGCCTCGGTCTGTCCGACCCGGCGTCAGGTGGTGCCCCAAGTTTTAGATTTCCTTGATGCGCTTGATTTGACTAGCATCAAGGGCATTCGGCTATATGGTCGGCGGGCAGGCCAGCAGCGGCCGGCTTGGAGCTACGGCAAGGATTTTCAAGCGCGTCCGGAGATCGTCCCGAAGGCAGAACCCATTTTTGCAGTTTCTGATAGCTATGTTGGCGATCTGCTATCGCACCCTGACTCTGAGTCGCTAGAGGCTGACGAAGCCACCGTTACCGGTGTGATGCATCAGGCGTGGCAACGTAGTTTAGATGCCGTACGGCGATTTCTCATCGGCACCCAACTGCTGGTGCCGCAACGTGATCTCTCGCGAACACCGCCGGTATTGCTGTCAGAAGACACCCAAGATGCACTCAAAATTGGTCTGGTGTGGGGGGCTGTGGGCGTGCTATTAGCCCTGCAGGCCGACTGGATTTTGGGCCAGGTCCTCAATCCGGGTGCCCAAACCAGCGCCCTCGAGGCGGCCACGGCGGCTGAGTCCCAACCCGAGTCGGGCCTTGAGGATGAGGCTGCGCCCCTAGCACCGACGGATGACCCGACAGATGACCCGACGGATGACCCGACGGATGACCCGACGGCGACTGCCAACTGGCAGCGCAGTGAATGGGAGACCGATGACGACGCGTTTAATGACGATCTCATCGCCAGCCCCGAACGGTCTTTAGCGCCTACGCCTGATCTATTGTCCTATTCGCCGTATCCCTCTTTTCGCAGCCAGCAGATGGATGAAAAGCTGGCGCTTTATCATCAGCGATTGGCCGAGTCCGGCCCGCCCGATGTGCTGATCATTGGCAGCTCGCGCGCTCTGCGAGGGGTGGACCCGGCGGCCCTCCAGCGGGAACTAGCAGCCCTGGGCCACGGCAATCTAAGCATCTTTAATTTTGGCGTCAATGGGGCGACTGCGCAGGTGGTGGATCTGACCATTCGTCGCGTCTTAGAACCGCATCAGTTGCCACGGCTGATTATCTGGGCCGATGGGGCGCGGGCCTTTAACAGTGGTCGTACCGACGTCACTTTTAATGCCATTGCCGCCTCTGATGGCTATCGTGAGCTGGGGCGGCGTAATCCTGACGCTGTTGAGCCGGCTGCCGCTGACGCCCCCGATGCGGAGGCGAGCGCGGCAGAAGTCGTGCCGGTGGGCGAATCTTTGCGCGCCAGCTATCAAGCGCTTGATCAGAATTTGAGTGATAGTTTGGGGCGGCGATCGGCGCTGTATGGTGATCGAGATCAGCTCAAAGCGGTCGTGCGCGATCACCTGCTGACGCCCTTGATGGCACCAATTGCGACACTGTCTTTAGACGCGGGTGACACGGCCCAAAATACCTCTGATATGCCCATTCCTGAGGGGAGTCGCATCGACTTTGATGGCTTCCTCGCGTTAGACGTGCGCTTTAACCCGGCCACCTATTATCAGCTCTACGCGCGAGTCCCTGGCGCTTACGACAGCGACTATGAAGACTTTGAATTGGCGGGTCAACAAACCGACGCCCTGGAACAGCTCTTGCGCTACACCCAACAGCAGGACGTGCCAGTGGTGTTTATCAACACGCCGCTCACCGACGAATATTTAGACGGCTATCGCACCGATGCGGAAGCTGATTTCCAACAAATGATGCTGGAGTATTCCGCAACCTCACCAGACTTTATCTTTCGCGATTTAGGCAATCTGTGGACCAGTCGCTACGACTATTTCTCTGACCCCAGCCACTTAAACCGCTATGGCGCTTATCAAGTGTCTTTGCGGATTGCTCAAGATCCGATGATTGCCTGGCCTCGCGCCCTCGATTTATCCGCTGCTGAAGAATCCCAGCCATGACCCTACCCTCAATTCTCTACGGCCTATTTTTATTGAGCGTGGTAGGGCTCTACTGGGCCATTGAGCGGCGATCGGTGCGCATCTGGTTGGTGATTATCGCCAGCATTGTGTTCTACACATCGCTGCAGGTGCACTATGTGCCGCTGATGCTGGTGCTGGTGGGCTTGAATTTTTGGCTCGGTCGAGTGCTCACCATGCCCGCCGACTGGCGGGTGCCCAACGAGCAGTGGCAAATGGCCGAGCAGGCCTCCTATCGCCGCCGCCGCTACTGGTTGGCCTTGGGTATCGCGCTGAATGTGTTGCTGCTGCTGGGGTTTAAGTACATCGAGACCTGGCTGCGGTTGTTAGTCCCCAGTGGGTTAAATCCAGAAATCGCCGCTGGCAGCTGGTTGGCGATCGCCTTTCCGCTAGGACTGAGCTTTTTTACGTTTGAGTGTATTGCCTATCTGGTTGACGTATATCGCGGTGCCCCAGCGACGCGCAACCTGCCAGAATTTGCGGCCTACAAGCTCTATTTTCCCAAGCTGATTTCCGGGCCGATTACGCGCTTTCATGCGTTTAATAGTCAGCTCACGACCGAGGCCAGCCTGAACTTTAACTGGGCGGTTGAGGGGCTCTGGTTGATTGGCATTGGGGCGATCAAAAAAGTCCTTATCGCGGATCACATTGGCACGTTGGTGAATCTCAGTTTTGACAACCTGCCGCGAGCCGGTAGTTGGGATGTCTGGCTGGCCATCTTTGCCTACGGGTTGCAGCTCTATCTCGACTTCAGTGGCTATGTGGACGTGGCGCGCGGCAGTGCCCTGCTGATGGGAATCAACCTACCGCAAAATTTCAACTTCCCCTATCTCACGACCAGCATTGCCGATTTTTGGCGGCGTTGGCACATTACCCTCGGCGACTGGTTACGCAACTACCTCTATTTTCCCCTCGGTGGCTCGCGTCAGGGCCTAACCCGGACAGCCTTGAATCTGATGATCGTCATGCTGATTGCTGGGGTGTGGCACGGCAATACTTGGGGCTTCGTGATTTGGGGCGGCATTCACGGGCTGGCTTTAGTGGTGCATCGGGTCAACCATCAGCTGTCAGAAAGCTGGGCGCCGCTGCAAAAGTTTTGGACCCAGCCGTGGGGCTGGCTGGCCGCCTGGGGGGTGACTCAGTTTTTTGTATTCTTTAGCTGGCTGTTTTTTCGTCTGCCCGAGCCGCAGCAGTTTTCCCTGGCGGTACAAAAGCTCTGGGGCGTGAGCAGTGACGTGCAGTTTGCTCAAAAGGTGTATGTCGAGTCCCTGGGGCTAACGGCCACTCAATTGTGGATATTACTGTGGGCTCTGATGGGGATCATGGCCCTGACGGGCTTTGCCCAACATCAACTCAAGCTACAGCTCAATTGGCCGGTCAAACTGCTGCTGGTGCCGCTGTTACTCTTCACAGCCTGGCAACTCGCCCCCAGTGAAACGCTATCGTTCATTTATTTCGACTTCTAAACCTTTCGTAGCAAGGCTTTAGGGTACTGTGGGACACTAAAGTACAGGTGGGGCCAGCGGTTCACCCGCCCGGTGATACGTCGGACTGGTCGCGGTTGGCGCCGGGGTTGCCAGCCTCTACAGCTTCGCCGCCTGCGGCCAAGCGATCGCGCCTGCGCCTGGCCGGTGGTGAGACCACGCTGACCCGCCAAATCGTCCCTTCTGCTGTGTGCTGTTGCCATGACCGCCCCATCTCTGCCGTCCCCGCCTGCTGCCACCCCGCCCCCTGCACCCGAAACCCAACGTCGGAAAGCCGACCACATTCGCGTTTGCTTGGAACAGGACGTGCAGTGCCAGCAGACCACCACCGGCCTGGAAAACTATCGGTTTCAACACTGCTGCCTGCCGGAACTCGACTGGGCTGACCTGAATATCAGCTGTCAGTTTCTCGGCAAGACCTTGGGGGCACCGCTGCTGATTTCTTCGATGACGGGCGGCACTGAACAGGCAGAAGTGATCAACCAGCGGCTGGCGATCGCCGCGCAAACCTATCGGCTGGCAATGGGAGTGGGATCACAGCGGGTGGGGATCGAGTCGCCTGAGGTGATGCCGACCTTTGCGATTCGCCAGTATGCGCCTGACTGTCTCCTCTTTGCCAACCTGGGGGCCGTGCAGCTGAACTACGGCTATGGCCTCGCGGAATGTCAGCAGGTGGTCGAAACGCTAGCGGCGGACGCCTTGATCCTGCATCTCAACGCGCTGCAAGAGAGCGTGCAGTCACGGGGCGATCGCAACTTTAAAGGGCTGCTCAGCAAAATCAAAGCCCTGTGTCAGCACTTGCCGGTGCCGGTGATTGCCAAAGAGGTGGGTAACGGCATTGCCGCACCTCTGGCGGCGCAGCTGATCGAGGCGGGCGTGGCTGCTATTGATGTGGCGGGGGCCGGCGGCACCTCGTGGGCCAAGGTTGAAGGGGGCCGAGCGGGCGATCCGCGCCAGCGGCGACTGGGGCAGACCTTTGCCGACTGGGGCGTTCCCACTGCCGACTGCATCACCCAAATTCGGGCGATCGCCCCGACCTTGCCGCTGATTGCCTCGGGCGGTATTCGCAATGGTCTGCAGGCGGCGAAGGCGATCGCCTTAGGCGCTGATCTGGTCGGGCTGGCGCATCCATTTTTGACCGCTGCCGCCGACTCCGAAGAGAGCGTGGCGCTGTTGGCTGACTGCCTGATGGAAGAGCTTAAAACCGTCTTGCTCTGCACCGGCAATGCTGATCTGACTGCCCTCAAAGCATCGGGCGCACTGCAATCAGTGCGCCCTAGCAATCAGTGAACGGCTCCACGTACACGATTGTTGCTTGGCACAAAAAAGGGGAGTCGCATAAACTCCCCTGTAACGAAAAATTGGTCGGCGATCTAAATTCTGCCGCGAATTAGAATTCGTCATCGGCATAGTTGTTGCCCATGGGCGCTTCATTATCGCGCTTTGAGCCCAGTAGCTCTAGGCGATCGACGCGAATGATCGGCGACGTGCGGAGCGCCCCAGTGGCGCGATCGTTCCATTGATCAAACTTCAGCGCCCCACTGACGCCGATCAGACTGCCCTTGCGCACATAGTTTGCTGCCACCTCGGCAGTGCGGCCCCACATTTCTACATTGAACCAATCCGGCTGATCAGAGTTGCGGCTGCGCCGATTTACCGCCAACGAAAACTTGCACACGACACTGCCCGATTCAAAATACTTCACATCAGGGTCACGTCCAGCTCGACCAACGAGAGTCACGGAATTGATGCTCATGTCAGACCTTCTCCTGCTTCGGTTAACTATGGTAGGTGGGGAAACGACTGATCGGTTCCAAATTCATATCCTATCGTCTGAGACGGTCACCACCGGGGCGAACCGTTGATCTATTTTGCCTAAAGTCACTTAAAAATGCTGGCCGCTGGCCGGGGCCGTCAGCACCGCCGAGGCGGGCAGCGATCGCGACGACCCTCATGGCCAGAGACCTCACGCAGACAATCTGCCGAGCAAATATACTCAGCCACTGGACGGACGATACGAAAAGTAATAGAATCCACCTCGTCCGGGTTGCATAAGCAATGGACTTTCCCTGAATTAGTGCTGCTATGGGCTGTCTTTCACATCCGAATCGGGCATTGATGACCTAGCATTAAGTTCGGTGAGTTTACATTCAACCGTCTATTTCGTTCGTTTGGGGGCTAAGTCTCGTGGGTTTTCTTGACCGTTTCTCTTTATCCCGAGACATGGGTATTGACCTCGGAACCGCTAATACCTTGGTCTACGTCGCCGGTAAGGGCGTGGTGCTGCAAGAACCATCGGTTGTTGCCATTGACCAAGTTGAAAAAAAACCGCTGGCCGTCGGCGAAGATGCCAAGCGGATGTTGGGCCGGACGCCCGGCAACGTCGTGGCCTTGCGACCGCTGCGAGATGGCGTGATTGCTGACTTTGACACGGCTGAACTGATGCTCAAGCATTTTATTCGCCAGGTGCATGAGGGCAGAACCCTCGTGTCGCCCCGCATTGTGATCGGCATTCCCAGTGGGGTCACTGGCGTTGAGCGCCGGGCCGTGATGGATGCAGCGCAGCAGGCGGGGGCTCGCACCGTCTACTTGATTGATGAGCCGGTGGCGGCAGCGATCGGGGCCGGGCTACCGGTGGCTGAGCCCACCGGCAACATGGTGATCGACATTGGCGGCGGCACGACGGAAGTTGCTGTACTCAGCTTACAGGGCACGGTCTTGAGTGAATCGGTGCGCGTTGCCGGTGACGAACTCAGCGAATCGATCTCGCAGTACCTGAAAAAGGTGCATAACCTCGTCGTCGGGGAAAGAACCGCTGAAGATATCAAGATCAAAATTGGCTCAGCTTATCCGGGTTCTGATGATGGTGAGCTGATTATGGATGTACGGGGGCTGCATTTGTTGTCGGGCCTGCCCCGCACGGTCACCGTCAAGGCGGGTGAGATTCGGGAAAGCATGGCCGAGCCCTTAGCCGTCATTGTTGAAGCCGTGAAACGGACCCTCGAACGCACTCCCCCCGAACTCGCTGCCGATATTATCGATCGCGGGATTATGCTGGCGGGTGGTGGGGCATTGCTGCACGGTCTTGACACCTTGCTCAGCCATGAGACAGGCATTGTCGTTCATGTGGCGGCGGATCCTCTCAGCTGTGTGGTGTTGGGCACGGGGCGCGTGCTCGAAAACTTCAGCCAGATGGGGCGGGTGTTCAGCGGTAGCTCCGGCATTTAGAGTCAGTATCAGGGGTGGATTAGCCAACTATGTTTGTCGTCCGGCGATGGTGGAACCAATATGCCCTCAAGACAGGATTGGTGGCCTTAATGGTGGTCGCCGCTTTGGGGATGCGAGAGACCGGTGGCGCAGCCATTTATGAACTCTATCGCTGGGCAACGAGTCCGTTTCATCCCGGCCCTTCCCGCGCCGCGATGTTGCAGTCGAGCTATGCCCAAGAATTGCAGCAGCGTCTAGTCGAGCTCGAAAGTCAAAATCGATCGCTGCGCCAAGTGGTGGAAGGGGATGCGGTTCCGCTCGCCGCTGGCACGCCCGCCGCCGTCATTGGCCGCAGCGCCGGAGACTGGTGGCAGCAAATCATTATTAGTCGCGGTAGTAGCGACGGCATTGATGCCGATGACATCGTGACCGGGCCGGGTGGCTTGATCGGTCGGGTGGTAGCTGTTTCTCCCCACAGCAGTCGCGTTTTGCTGGTTAGTGACCCCACCAGCCGCGTCGGGGCACGGGTGAGCCGTAGCCGCGCCACGGGCTACATTCGGGGCGAGATGGGGCAACAGGTAGTGATGGAATTTTTCGACAAAATACCGGATGTCAAAGTCGGCGATGTCGTCACGACGTCTGCCTACAGTCAGCTGTTTCCTCAAGATATTCCCATTGGCCGCGTGGTTGATCTTGATTTATCTAAGAGTCCGGCCCCTGAAGTGACGGTCGAGTTAACGTCGCCCCTCAATATTGTGGAATGGGTGACGGTGATTCCCTTTGAACCCAAGTCGGTTGAGATCCCAGCAGTGGATGCACCCGCCTCACAAGAAATCATTCCCAACCGAGCAGCTGAGGATAATCTCGCCCCATGACTCCGGCCCGAACCAGTAGTCTGGCACTGCGCCGTCGCTATCGATGGCTCAATCTTGCCGTGGTCATCGGCTCTGCTTTGATCTGCGTCATGCTGCTACCGATGCGTCTGCCCGGCATGGTGCTGCTGGGAGTGGGGCCAAGTTGGCTCTTGATTTGGCTCGTGGCCTGGAGCGTGCAGCGCACGAGTGTCGAAGGCGCGATCGCGGGCTTTATTTTGGGGCTCGTGCAGGATGGATTGACCGGCTATTTTCCCACCCATACTCTGGGCCTCACCCTGGCGGGTTTTCTCACGGCTCGCATTCAAAAACAGCGCTTCATTCAAGAAGATTTCGTTTCAGTGGCCATCATTGTGTTTGCCATGACGGTCATTGCCCAAACCATGATGGCCCTGCAAATCAGCGCCCACCAGCTCATCATCAGCAGCTCGCCCTATCCCAGCCTGCCGGAGATTTGGCTACAGCATCAGCGTATCGCCCTCAGCTCCGCAATTTTGAGCAGTCTTTGGGCACCCGCCGTCTATTACCCGTTAAGCCGCTGGTGGGCGCACTATGAGCAGGTGATGACGCCACCGGGCGGCTAGATGCTGTTTTGCCCACACGTCTCAGCATTGCTCGCTGTAAGCCTCTGACGGGTGTGACGTCGAGTATGGTCGCAGCGACAGGGGCATTCCCTTCAAGGCTGTCTGTTGAGGGACATCCCCTCAGCGCTGCTCCCTTGTCTAAACGCCGCCCGCTCAACTCAGGTGACTGAGCCGGTAGCGCCCAGCCCTCAATCACAAACACCCAGTTCTCGCCATCGCGGCAGGGTGGATTGCAAGAAAGTCGCAGCTAGCGTTTGCGTATAGGGCCGCAAAGCGTCACGGCTGGTGAGCGGCTGGCCATTTTGGGTCAACCCTTTACCCAGGGCAATCAAGCGCTCGGTTAGCGCCGTCCCCAAGGCATCAGCGGCAATTTGCGGTTGTTCAAAGGTTTCGGCCAAAAACATCAGATCCACATCACTCACGGTCAACACATGGCCGAGATGACTGGCGATCGCAAACCGATAAGGGGCGCCCTGGGCCGTGGCGATCGCGATGGCGCGGTTCAGGGCCAAAGCTGGGGCTCGATCAGCCGGGGGACAAAACAAGGTGATATGCCCCGCGTTCAGCATCAGTGATAGGGCCTGCATCAGGTCACCCAAGCCCAGGGGCTTGGCCGTCGCGACCTGCATCAGATCCGCTGCCGATTTCGGCCCGGTCACCAACGCGTCGTAAAACAGGGTGTAGACTTCCGATTTGCCCTTGAGTTCGCCAATCGACGTTTTGAACTTCAGTTCGCTGGTGTCAGCGGGGCGACTGACTAAGGCAAACTGCAGCGGCAAGAGGGCTTCTTGCCGCTGCACCGACCAGAGGGGATGCGCCCCGCGACTAAAGACATCTCGCCGGAAGCTCTGGTTGGTCAACACATCGATCATCACCTCTTGCACAATCGGGTCAGGATATTCCTTCAAAATGTCTTTGAAGGCCTGCGGCATAAAATTGGTGAGGTAAAGATCGCCCAAACTAGCCGTGCCGACATAGCTCAGCTTGGCGGGCTTGACCTCTTCAACCACCTGATTAAACCAGCGCGGATGCCAGTTGTCGTGCAGATATTCCTGTACCAGGTAGGCGCGATCGCGGGTGGCGACCTTATCCAGCATTGATTTCATGCCTGGCAAGAGCTTGGTCATGCCCGCTTGAGCTTCGGTCAGCGCCTGCAGGCGGCTAATCCCGGTTTCAATCGCCTTGACCGACTCCAAACTATCGGTCGTTTGCCAGAGCCGCATCAAGTGTTGAATAGGGTAAGACGAAATCCACGCGGGCAGGGTGTTGTAGCTGAGATAGATCAAAGCTCCCGGGGTGGCAGCTCGGTCAATTGCTGTGACGATCGCCTCACACACATCGTGGCTCAGCCAGGAATAAATACCGTGGGCCGTAATGTAGTCAAACTGTCTCCAGTCAGCAGGCCACGACTCCGCCACGGCTAAAAAGTCAGCTTCCTCAAATCGCACATTCTTGAGCCCCGCTGCCGTGGCTAGGCTGCGGGCGTGGGTAATGTGCACGGGGTTAAAGTCGATGCCCAAAAAATCATGGTCAGGATACAGCGCCGCTAGCAGCGTCAGTCCGTAGCCTTGGCCGCACCCCAACTCTAGATAGCGCCAAGCCCCAGTAGGTGGCATCACCCCTTTGGTCAGCGCCACATAATCCAACCATTCCGGGCTGATTTCACGATAGTAGCCAAAGGTGTACCCCAGATCAGTGTTGTAACCAGAAGACCAGGTAGACATAAACAGCGCGTCTCATTCATTCAGCAAGTCACCATAGTTATAAGGCTGAATCGCCAAGCTGCAAACCCGAATCGGCGGCAAGGGTCGAAGTCGGCATGAACTCAGTCCGCCCCCCGCCTCACCAATCAGACGCCTCAGAAGCAAGCGTAAACCGACTTCAGTCTGGCGGAGAGGGAGTGGCGCTTGCAGAAAGATTTCTAGGACAGAAAAGTTGCTGTCAGAGTTGGCCACTGCTACTCCCCCTTAGGATTAAGAACACCATTTTTGCCGCAACCATCTCTGTCAGCGCACGACTCCCGTGAGCCAGCCGCTCGCAGAGATAGTTGCAGAAGGATGCTGGACTGCTGATCCCAGGTCTCTGAGGCAAAGCCATTAATCCGAACCTCTGCTCCCAGGCTCTTCGATGTTTTCAGAAGGGTGTTGAGCGTCCGAACAATCAGGATATGAGCAGACATTGAGCCGTAAGCCTCAGTTACCGCCAGCGGCAGTTTTAGCCTGCGACCTGACCCGCTGAGAGGATGTTCAGAGTGGCAAATAGACTTTCAACCTGGGTCAAACATTTATTGCCTGGACTCAGCTCCACCCCGCTAGAGAGGTCAATGCCTTGGGGGGATAGTTGGGTTAAGGCCGTCTCGACATTGTCGGGCGTGAGTCCCCCGGCCAAAATCCACGGAATCGCGGGCTGAAAGGCGCGCAGCGATCGCCAATCGAGCGTCTCACCCGTGCCGCCTAGGCGATCGGGATGATAGGCATCCAGCAAAATCGCATCGACGATCGCCTCGTAGGACTGCACTGCCGAGAGGTCAGCCTCAGACCGCATCCGCAGCGCTTTAATCAGCTTGAGCTGGGGATAGGCCCGCCGAACTTGCTGACACCTGGCAGGCGTTTCTTGACCGTGCAGCTGTAGGGCGGTGAGTTGTCCTGTGGCGATCGCCGTCTCTAACTCTGCGGACGTCGCGTTCACAAAAACGCCGACTCGTTCCACCCCAGAGAGCGAGGCCGCGATGAGGGCCTGACTCATCGCTCGGATTTGCAGCGGCGTCACATAGCGCGGGGAAGACCGCACACTGATAAATCCCAGCGCACTAGCCCCCTGGCGAGCGATCGCGACCGCCTGCTCGGGAATCATCAGGCCACAAATCTTTATCCAAAGAGAAGAATCTATACAAGACATCTCTACCCTGTTAACTCTGTTAAACAATCTGCCGATCTCGATTCTACGGTTCCCTATGATCCGGGGGTGAAATAACTCTATATTTTGGAGGCCGTACCCTTGGTCGCTTCTTTTGCTGCTTTGCTGGCTCAGACTGCCCCCTCAACTCCAGCGTGGTCATTTCAAACCGCGTTGATCATGATCACCTGCAATCTCTTTGTGATTGCGATCGGGCGCTATGCCATCCAAAAGCCTGGGGCGGGGCCAGCGCTGCCTTTCACCTTGCCTGGTTTGTTTGAGGGCTTTGGCCTGCCCGAACTGTTAGCCACAGCGAGTCTGGGTCACATTCTCGGCGCTGGCATGATTTTAGGCTTAGGTAGCGCGGGGCTTTTGTAATCGCTGGGCCTGGTGTTGATCCGGTCTGACTGGCCGGATATCTCCCCCTTGAGGCCTCGGTGCTCAACCGTTGGCCCGCCCCATTTACCTGACTACAATAGAAACTGTCTCTAGAAATCTGAATTTTTAGAGGCTGCTTATTGACTTTAAGTGACTTAAATTATGCGGTCTGGATGGCGCGTCGGCTCCATTTTGGGAATTCCTCTCTACCTTGACACCTCTTGGTTTGTCATCGTTTTGTTAGTGACGTTTGTCTACGGCAGTAACCCCCTGTGGCAAGAGCGGTGGGGAGATGGTTCGTGGCTGATTGGTCTGGCCATGGCCCTGCTCCTCTTTGGCTCGGTGCTGTTGCATGAGTTAGGTCATAGCCTCGTCGCCCAATCGCAAGGGATTCAGGTCAATTCCATCACGTTATTTTTGTTTGGCGGCATCGCTGCGATCGATCAAGAATCAAAAACGCCCGGTCAAGCGTTTCAAGTAGCGATCGCGGGGCCCGCCGTGAGTTTGAGCCTGTACTTTTTATTGACCCTCTGCATCACTGTGCTGGCACTGCCGGGGCCATTGGCGGTGCTGTTTGCCAGCGTGGCGCAGATCAACTTGGTGCTGACTGTCTTTAACCTGATTCCGGGCTTGCCCTTAGATGGGGGGCAGGTGCTCAAGGCCGCCGTTTGGAAGTTGACCGATAGCCGCATTAAAGGCATCCGCTGGGCCGCCAGAACAGGCCAAATTTTAGGCTGGACAGCGGTCGGTGGCGGCCTGCTAATTTATTTAGCCCAGCCTAGCCTCGATTTAATTTGGATTGTGCTAATCGGCGGGTTTGCCATTCGCAATGCAGCTAATTACGGTCGCATTGCTGACTTACAAGAGACGCTGTCTGAACTGACGGCTGCTGATGCGATGGCGCGCGACTTTCGGGTGCTTGATGCGAACCTGACGTTGCGCCAGTTTGCCGATGAATATCTGCTGCAAAGCACACGGGCTCCTTTGTATTTCGCGGCCTCTGATGGGCGCTATCGCGGCCTCGTCAAAATCGAAGATGTGCGAGATATCGAACGCAGCGAATGGGAAAGCCGCACCCTGCAATCGATCGCCCGTCCACTGACCGCCGTGACCAACGTACGAGAAACCACTCCGCTGGTGGAGGTAATCGCCGCTCTCGAAACCCAAGAGACGGCGCGCATTGTAGTGCTGACACCCGCCGATGCTGTCGCTGGCGTGATTGATCGAGGTGAGGTCGTGCGCGCCCTGGGTAAAAAAATGAACCTATCGATCTCGGACGCGGTGATTCAGCGGATTAAAGACGAAGGAGAATATCCGCCCGGCTTAAAGCTGTCGTCGCTGGCTAAGGGCCTGCAGGAATAGCAAACTGCGCAGCTTTAGCTGCGACCTGAGCCTGTTCGTTGGGGCTTAACGGCTGAGTGACAAAGCGAACGTTCAGCGATCGCGCCAGTTCTTCAACTATTGCAGCCGACAGCTGGGCAAGCCAACCCTCATCCACAGTCTGCGGAATCGCAGCGGGCGGTGACGCGGCTGAAGCGGGCGCTTGACCAAAGACCTGAGCTGATAGGTCTGCGTCTGGCCACAGCCGAATGGAGCCATGCTGCAGTAGATAGCGATCGCGCCGCAGTTGGGCACTGCCAATCAGTTTGTAACCGCTGGGGGTAACCAAGTCAGCAGCAGTCGCTAAGGCAAAGCAGTTGGCCTGATGGCGATAGCTGCCGCCAGCGCGGCCATAGTCGAGCGCGACGCCGAATCGCTGCCAGGCGGCGATCAGCGCATCACAGAGTTGCTGATAGGCAGAGTCACGACTGCCTGTCATGGGTAGGGCGATCGCATAGGTTAAATCGCCCTGGTGCATCACCGCTCGCCCCCCCGAAGGCCGTCGCACCAAGTCAACCGATTGCCCGTTGAAGCTGAGCGCTCGCCAGTGCTGCGGCCAGTCTTTTTGGTGATAGCCCAGAGAAATCGCGATCGGCTGCCAGCGATAAAACCGCAGCGTCGGGGCTTGCTGACCCGCTATGAGCTGCTCTAAGAGCAGCGTATCGAGGGCCATTTGTGTCGCCCCACAGGCCACCATGGATGGGATTAATCGCCAAGGTTGCTGGGTCAAATTGCGGCCGACCCCACCTGAGACCAATGCTTGATCCCGCCACCCAGGTGCATCGACATACTAACTGCTTACGCGCCGTACTCGGCCTGCAGCGCTTCGTCGTTGTCATCGGCGATCGTGGCCACAATGGTCATCAAGCGCGAAATCTCGCCCGCAGAAATGTCTGCCAGTGGGCGGCTGGCCAGCACAACGACCTGCTCACCCAGAATCCCAAAGCAAGATTCAAAGGTTTCGCCGCAGTTCATTTCCAAAATGTGCCGCATCAATTTGGGCTCATCTTTCGCAGGCAGGCTCAACACCGGCGACCACACGGTCAAAATATCTTCGTCACTCGTGCCCGTGAGTTGCACGTAAACCTCAACACTCCCGTAGGCAAACTTCCAAAAGGTGCCCTGCTCGGTGTGGCTCACCATGGCACTCTGGTCTTGTTCGAGGCTAGCAATCACCGTCTCGATAATTTCTAGATAGTTTGACATCACGGTTTCCTCACTTTTATCCCCATCTAAGGTTCCCAGGGCGGCGATATCGAGTGGTGTCGAGGTCATGGTCAAGGCTACATATACACTGCTCATCCAAATCTAACCGTTGCTCTGCCGATAGCAAAGGGTGCGGCTAGATTTTCTTAACTTCGATGAGAGGGCGATCGCACCGCAAAACGACTGCAGATTCTGAGCCGTCAAACTCTGACAGGACAGGTTCATTGATTGGCTGAAGTTTGAACTTTCATCGCCTCAATCCAAGTTCACTGCTTCTCAGGCTGCTCATCATCACGACACCATAAATCAGTCGCAGTCGTGCTTTGACCCCTGCGACTGATTTATGGAGATCCACGCCCATGCCTAGGCCGCTGGCTTATGGGCTACCCAATACTTGCTGACAAAATGCACTTCCGTCGCCACCTCGATAAACCCGGCTTGAGTCAAGCGATCGCCCAAATCATCGTAGGTGTAGTCGCGATAGTAAGGCTCGTGGAACAGGGCCGGAAAGTTGATCATCATCGGTTCTAGCTCTGGCGTATCGATCATTTGGATCGAATCGCAGATGATCAGGGAGCCTCCGGGCTTGGTGACCCGATACGCCTCGTCAATGATTTGCTGACGCACCGGCGCCGGTAGCTCATGAAAGAGGAAGACACAGGTCAGCGCATCGAAGAAGTTGTCGCGGTAGGGCATGTCTTCGGCCTGACCCTGCACCAATTGAGGCAGCGTTCCAGGTGTTTCTGACAGCAGCTGATTGGCTTTGCGCAGATAAGCCGGTGACAGGTCAATACCAAACAGCGAAACCTGAGGAAAGACCTCTCGCAGCATCTTGAGAGTGCGGGCGGTACCACAGGCAACATCGAGCACCTTGAGCGGTTCTGTAGGGCGCTCAGGCCGATCTTGAATAGTGGTGGCAACGGCTTGCTTCACTGACAGGGCCTGCTTCAGCGGTGCTAAGATACGCCGCCGCATGGCATCAGCCGTACCCCCGAAGAGGATCTCGACCTGAGTGTCGTAAAGATTGGCAGACAGATCCGTCAGATAGCCGTTGGTTTGATGATGAAAATTGCGGAGATAGTAGCGAGGAAACATCGATGTATCGATGTCTTTATCAAAGTTGTACACATCATCGGCCTCGACGCGATCCCACATGGCGGGAAGGTCGAGCCAAATAGCAGGGTAATACTGAAAAAAGTCAGCCCAGGGGTTGTCAAATAAAAGACTTGTGGAATAGACCCCAGCTTCGGCGTCTTGCCAGTCAATCTCCAGCAAGGCATCACGGCGACGGGTGATTTCTTCTAAAAACTCTGGCGTGACGGAATCGATTTCAACTTTGATTCCGGGTCTTAGCCACTGGCGGAGCTGCGTTGCGATCGCTTTGTGACCTAAACCAAAATAGTTTTTTCCGTCTTGGAAGGCTTGATAAGCCAGCTTTGTCAGTGTGTCAGGCATCAGAATTAACGCGAAGTGAGCATCAGCATGAGGGTTAATATTATGAAGTGTAACGAAAATTGAGAAGCACAACCGCTGAGCGATCGCCTTTTTGCTGAAAGCGCATCAACCCGTCGCCGCTACTCGCATGATTGGTTTGCCGGTCAGCTAAACCAGGGTAATTCAGAGCCACTTTACCGAGCGCGAGGCAGGATGACCTCAATCTCGGTGGTCTGCTGTAGCTCAGGGCTTGAGCACTGGCTAGGCGTCGACGTGGCCCGAGCGAGCCCACCGGCAACAGTGGCCAAATATATTGCGAAACATTTCGGAATGTAAAATACCAAGGGTAGTCCCTTCATCTTTGCCGGTCGAGTGGCCGTGGCTGAATGACCGCGTGATAGACTGACCCAGGAACCACTCAAAGGCTCACCAGGTAAGCTATCTGGCTAAATTTGAATGAGGTTTTTAGGCAAGGGAAATGGTTTCCTCATAATGCTTGCCTAAATGAGCATTTCATTAAAAGCGCGATCGCGGCTCTGCTGTTTCGGTAGATGGCGAAAGACTTTTTAGGACTGATTGGGAGAAGAACGTTCATGCGGGATGCCGTCACGACATTGATCCGAAATTACGACTCAACGGGTCGTTATTTAGACCAAAATGCCCTTGATTCTTTGAAGACCTACTTCGATACGGGCATGGCTCGCGTCAAGGTGGCAACCATGATCAGCGCTAGCGCCGCTGAGATCGTCAAAGGGGCTGCTAGCCAACTCTTTGAAACAGTGCCTGAGCTGATTCGCCCCGGGGGCAATGCTTACACCACACGGCGGTATGCGGCCTGCCTGCGAGATATGGACTATTACTTGCGCTATAGCAGCTACGCTTTGGTGGCAGGCGACTCGAACGTGCTCGATGAGCGAGTGCTGCAAGGTCTCCGAGAGACCTACAACTCCCTCGGCGTACCCATTGCGCCCACTGTCGTTGGCATCCAGATAATGAAAGAGATGGTCAAGGCCAAGGCATCAGATACCGGTATTGAAGATGTCAGCTTTGTTGACCAGCCGTTTGATCACATGCTGAGAGAACTCAGCGAGGTCAGTGTTTAGGCTTCAGGCTTGATTGTTCCACTTGAGAAACTGGAATCGAGGGGTGCCGTCAGGTGCCCCTTTTTTTTGCCCTTTTGGGGAGATATAGCAATCCGCGGATAGATCTGGTCAGTCAATGAAGGCTTGGTCAACGACT
>ERZ1740060.55-NODE-55-length-112508-cov-23.762816_pt1 | contig 112508 bp, 99 predicted proteins | sample MGYA00581743_ERZ1740060 | MGnify/ENA primary metagenome ERZ1740060 (study PRJEB43018, sample SAMN04849235) | marine metagenome | isolation source: floating plastic debris | place: Pacific Ocean | collected 2008-08-27 | study: EMG produced TPA metagenomics...
GGGACTTCATCACGAATGCTGTATTAAGGGCATCCTCAAATTGAATTGGTATAAGTTGGCATTGCTAAAAACAAAGCCGAATTCAAGGTCAATCGATCCGGCATCCCCTTCAAACAGTCCTAGTTCAGGAAATATTGGCCCAAAGCTCGTAAAATCGACCCCTTGATCAATGGGAGCAATAGAAGAAACCTGAAAACCCTCGAAAAAGTCAACGCTCACATTAGCATCATCAGAGGAAATATCAAAAGCATCGACACCCGGCAATCCGTTAAAGCTAAATGTCCAGGCAAGCAGTTCACTCTCGTCAACCAATCTGTCTTCGATGCTCGCTTCATCCGTCTCAAACATGCCAGTGACGATGCCGCCTGCGCCACCATAGCCAGTAAAAAAAATCAAACTTAATCGTTGCTGCTTCGGCAGCAGGCGCGATTGCCATTCCTGTTACAACTGTCCCGCCCATCAATGCAAGTATTTTGGTATTCATTATCTTGAATTACTGTTTACAACATTAGCGAGGCTCCTGTACTGAGAGCATGATCTCCAAGCTAGCCAAGCACTTGAAGGCCAATCGCATCACAGAAAACGGAACCACCGCTGTGTGGAAATCTATGGTGATATCCACGTAGAGGCAACCGAATTAGTAGTGATCTTTACTACGGCTTTAAAATTCATGCGGACAGATAAAATTACTGATATTTCGATGTTTTATAGAATACAAATAACGGTAAAAAGCTTCGGAACCCAGCGAATTTTCTGTCTCGCATGATGTGCTTGATGACGCTTCGCCCTATTGCTTTGTATAGACAAATTTCCGTGTTTTCATATCAAAAATAGTTGTATTTTTAGTGGTTAAAAATGGATTAAGAGGATCGAGATTTGTCCTGCCGATTGCTTTGGCTTTGTTCTTTTGGTGGGCGATCGCGATTTTGAATGGTCGGCGATTAGTCTCGCCCGATTTCCCCACTGTCTCATCGACCCATAAAGGCTTCAGGGCTCGATGATTCAGAGCTTTTAGATTGATTGAGTTACCGCCAATGCCGCCAGGTCAACTCACCACTTGGGCGTGGCTGAATCGAAGTATGGATCTATCCGAGTCACCGGTGATCTCGCCCCCTGAATCCCCCTTTCTTGAATGCCCAGAGGGCTATATTCTGGGGGACTTTGAGAAATCCGGTGCCCCCAGAATTGGCTAATTCTGTGGGGGTTTTGGACTATCTTGTTTGACGGCCATCCTGGCCGTTCAAGGCGGCTGAGCCATGCGGTTCAGCCGCCTTGACCCCGACGGGTGAGGGCGGCAGGCTGGAAGCCTACCCGACAGGTGGTCTACAGGACTGTAGCCAACCGAAAAGCGCCACCACCAATGGTTATCAAGGAGGTTCCAAGCTAAGCAGCATAAGCTTTTTGGGCAACCCCTACAGGATTAGCAGAATTGGGGGCCGAAGGGCTGGATTGAACTCAGTGCTTGCAACCCCTTCAAATGCCAGGTGACGACCGGTTAAGTTACGAATTTGGTAACCGTGGCGGGAGACCGATCGCGCTGTGACACATTAAATGAGCCTATTAAGCTCAACAGGTTGTGAGGATATGAAACCCGTAAAACGCCCTTTTCCCCAACGCTTCGTCGCGGCAGTGCTGGCCTCAGCTGCCCTCACTGCAGGACTGGTGGTGATGATGCCAGGATTCACCCCTTTGGCAGTAGCGCAGGAGGCGACCCTACGCACTCTGACCGTCACTGGCCAAGGACAAGAATCAGTGCAAACCACCAAGGCGCTAGTGGTGCTGGGGGTTGAGCAACAAGGTCGCGATGCCACTACAGTGCAGGAAGCCATTGCCCAGCGATCGACAGCAGTGGTGGAGCTGCTGCGATCGCGCCAAGTCGACCAGCTCGAAACCACGGGGGTGCGGCTCAATCCTCAATACAACTACGACAATGGCCAGGCTGAAATTATTGGCTACAGCGGCAGCAACACCGTCAGCTTTGAAATGCCGACAGAAGCTGTCGGGACCCTGCTGGATGACGCAGTGAATGCTGGGGCCAATGAAATTATCAGCCTTAGCTTTATCGCCGAGGATGACGCGATCGCGGCGGCTCGGCAACAGGCACTGCGCGACGCCACGGCTGATGCCCAAGCGCAAGCGAATACGGTGCTGAGTGCGCTCGACCTGGGACCGCAAGAAATTATCAGCATTCAAATCAACGGCGCATCCGCCCCGATTCCGATTAATTTGCCGCAACGGGCGGAGTTTTCGGTGGCTCAGGCGGATGTCTCTACCCCGGTGATCGGCGGCGAACAGACGGTGCAGGCCACCGTGACCCTACAAATCCGGTATTAACCCGGTGCTCAGAGAGATGAGTGATTGCGAGCCTGTGCTGGCTGTCTTGCACCCGGTCTCATCTCCCTTTCTGCCGGACTTAACGGGTTTTAAGCCACAATTCTGGAGGATGCCAAATCATCAGAACCCCCAGGATTGTGGCCGACAGGGGACAATCACCCCAGGATCAAACCGTAGTGGAAAAGCAGTCAGGCGGCTTTCAGTTCATAGTTCCGCTGAGCTTCTAGCTTGCGAGGATGAGGCATCCCTGTCTCAGCGTAGTACTTCAACTCTTCCACAGCATTTTTGAGAATGCCGCCCATCTGCAGGCGCATTATTGGCCCCATCACTAAATTGAATACGGGCAGAATCGATACCTCCAGACACATCTCAACCTTGGCACTGTGGTTGTCAAGGGGGGTGATCTGCCAGGCATTGCTCATCTGTTTGATAAAGAAGGGCATCTTGTCGCCTTGAGCGGTGTAAGCCAGGCTGCGATTCCCGGCGTCATAACGAGTGACGGTTTCTTTAAACGGGCCGAGATCCGTTTCACAAACTCGACCCGAAATGGGGGCGTGATGGGGAGCGCCAGCACTCTTGCTTTCTTCAGAGAAATGTACAGCGCTGATCCAGTCAGAGACTTGCCCGTATTGAGATCCGACAATTTCCCAGACTTTATCAGCAGATGCGTTGATGGTGACTTGTTGTTTAATTTGCATGGTGTTGCCTCGTCAATGATAATGAACAACCGTTTTCGCGAGAAAACAAAGCTATTCGTGGGGCTTGTTTAGCCAGTGGTCAAACCGAAAACAAAGCTGCCAATGGCGATAAAGAAACCGATTCCCCAAGCAAAACTGCGGAACGGGGTAATACCGGCTATATAAAAGACAAAATGCAGCGCGCGCATGGCGCAGAAGGCGATCGCTGCATATCGCGTCCAAGGGTTTGAGATATTCGTAGCGACAGAAATCAGCACAAGAGGGGTAAATAGGGAGAGGCCCTCAACATGGTTGCGGACATTGCGCGTCAGGCGACCTGACAGTGCTGTCGCTCCCTTGAAATTGTGATCTTGTTCCCGGTTCGATAAGGCATATTGAGCCCCGCCCGCCAGATCGAGCTGGATTTGCTGGGCAAAGATGGCTAACCATAGGATTGTGGTTACGCCCAACAAAGCCCAAAGTTCGACAGTCATAATAGTCTCCTTAGAAACGTCAATTCAGGAGCATCCCACTTTTGTAAAAGCATTGTAAGAGTCGTCCGAAACCCTGATGCTGCCGTCCAGCATTTTGGGATATCTGAAAAAGTGGAATGCTCTCCGTCAATTCATGCCGATACGGAAGGAATAGAGGGCAGATAACTGTGTTTTACGACCCTCTAAAATCAGACTTGATTAATCAGCATTGGGGAAAATATCTACCCAAAAACTTGCCCGCCGATGGCATAGCCTCCTTCAGCGGTTTCTTGAATTTGCACCCCAATAAACTGTTTGATATCGCCCTTGCCCGATTCTTGGGCTACGTCATTCAGGGCAGTCGTAAAGCGATCGACAATCTTGGCTTTTTCGTCTTTGGTCCAAGCCCCTTGGGGCACAGTCAATTTGATCGTTGGCATGGTCGTAATCTCCAAATTGTGGATAGAGGTCAGGGTCAACAAACTCTGGACAGCAAGCTCTGTGACCGATCGCTGCAGCGATTTGTCTGAGGCTGATGCTGTCATCAGTGGGTGGGTAAACGTCAGCGGCTGCCCGCAGAATTAGCGAGGCACGGCCACCACCGGAAACTGAATTTCCACCACCATTTCTGATTCGTGGCCGGCTTTGGGGGGGACGATAAACACCTCCCGCCCCGGCCCCTGGAATTTGTATTGATGCGTTTCGGCCCAGGTGCCAATCGCGCCATAGGCATGGGGCCCTTTTTCGGGGCCGCCAAAGCGGACGGCAGTGACAGCAGTTTTGACTGGGGGAAGTTCGCAGACCGTCATGGGTAAACCTCGGGACAAGGGCACCGTGATCTCAAGAGCCTGGTTGAGTACGAAGCCAAACTCCAGATCCCATTCTTGGTCTTCGAACAGCTCGCTGTGAATGACACAGACAAAGCGCCCTAAGGCTTTAGCGGGAACCCGCTGGGGGACTAACCGACTCATTTCTGAGATGGTGGCTAATCCATCGGCTAGACCGTGGCAGATATGCCGCTGAGCCAAGAAGTATTGAGCGGGTAGGCTTTTCAACACGACATCTTCGTCTTGAAAGTCGCCTTTACGCTCTAGCAACTGCAGCCGCGACTCCACAGCCCGAAGGCGGACTGCTTCTGACTCAAGGGTTTGCTCAATCTGGGCTTTTTTCAGCGCCAGCATGCCCCGAATTTCTTCGGGAGAGACCGCATCGGCCATCAGGTGTTTAACCTGATCGAGTGAGAACCCCAAGTCTTTGAGGGCAAGAATGCGGTTGAGTTGTGCTAGCTGCTGAACGCTGTAGTAACGGTAGCCAGTCTCCCCATCGCTACGGATAGGGGTAAACAAGCCGATTTCGTCGTAGTAGCGCAGCAGGCTAGCGGGCACCTGGGCGATTTTGGAGAACTCACCAATCCGAAACATTCTGATGCCCTCTCGGCTGTTGTCCGCAGTCTAGAGTTTCAAGTTACTTGAAGGTCAAGGGCTAATGGAAAAAAGTGCGATCGCGGGCCAGCGATGAAGGGGGCGATCGCTAGCAGTCGTGACGAAGTGAAGCTTTAAGTAGGGGGGCTAGGAGCGATCGCCCTGCACATTGACTGTCAAAGTCGCGACAACGGCACGGCTCTTCATCGAACGACTAAAATTAATGCACCGTTGCTTTGGATGTTCTATGGCGATCGCAGTTCAGCGCTTTACCTTAGACGAATATCTCGCCTATGACGATGGCTGTGACGGGCGCTACGAGTTGGTGAATGGGGAACTGCGGCCGATGAGTTTGGGCACCGGACGCCAGGTCGCCATCATCAAACGATTGGAGCGCATTTTTGATGATGAGATTGAGTGTCTGCAACAACCCTGGATTGCCCTATCGGGAACAGTGGGGCTGCAATCACCTTGGGGTGAAGCCTGGGATACGGTGCGGATTCCAGACTTGACAGTGCTAACGCTAGAACAATGGGAAACGTTGCAAACACGGGAAGCCGTGATCCGTCTGAATGAGCCGCCGCCATTGTTAGTCGTGGAGGTGGTCAGCGAGTCTACCAAAAGCACAGACTATCGGGCAAAGCGAGCAGAGTATAGCGTGCTAGATATTCTAGAGTATTGGATCGCTGATCCGCTCAAGGAGATGATGACGGTGTGTACGCTGCTGGAGGGGTGGTATGAGGTCGCAGATTACACCCGCGACAGTGAAGTCGAATCACCCACGTTTTCAGACTTGAAACTCACAGCTAAAGATATTCTGTGAACACGTTGTCAGGAATGTTATGAACCAAGTGACTGTCAAGCAGGTGCAGCAACATTTGCTAGAGCTCCTAGAGAATCTAAATCCGGGTGAAGGGGTACAGATCGTCGCCGGAGAGCAGGTGATTGGTCGGCTCGTAGCTGAACCTGGAGCCATCCGCCAATCACGAAAACCGGGCAGTGCAATTGGTTCGCTCATCATCCTGGAGGAGGATGACGAGCACCTGCAAGATTTTGCCGACTATATGCCATGAGATTCTTGCTGGACACCCATGCTTTTCTATGGTTTGTACTGGACTCACCGAAACTGAGCCAAGCTGCGTCGCAGTTAATCCAAAATCCGGCCTACGATATTTTGATTAGTCCAGCTTCTTATTGGGAAATCGCGATTAAGGTTAGCCTCGGCAAATATCAAATTCCTGAAGCGTTTCAAAGCTGGATGGAACACCAAATCACCATGAACAGTTTTAACGTACTGCCGATCGCGGTTGCCCACGCATCCATGGTTTCAACGTTGCCTTTTCATCATCGCGATCCTTTCGACCGGCTTTTGTGTGCCCAAGCTTTAGTGGAGAAAATCCCCATTATCAGCACCGATGGTGTCTTCGATCGCTACGGTGTCGAACGCCAATGGTGAACTGTTGATTGGTTGGCGTGTGGGTCGAAAATTGCTGTAGCTCAAGCGGAAGTGAGAGCGCCATGACTGCACTAGAACGGTCTGCTGATATGGCTATTAGTTTAGCGTTTACTCAGGAGAGGGTAGATGAGCCAAACTCATCTGCTGCTGAGCTTTCCGAGGAGCGATCCACTGCACCCAACGCAATCATTGACGCCCGCTGCGCTTCCGTTAGACCCCGAACTCTGCTTATGTCAGTACCTTCATAAGGACGAGGAACTTGTAAAATCGCTGAGCAACTCCAAGTTGAAATGTCCCACAGCCGAATTTTTCCATCGTTACTACTGCTGGCAAGAGTTTGCCCCTCAGGCTGAAAAGCTAGTGATCGCACCCAGTTACTATGGTCACGAAGAGTTTGTACACAAGTGAGCTTGAGAATATCCCATAAACGAATCGTCATATCTTCACTACCGCTAGCCAAAAAACGTCCACAAGGACTAAAAGTTACAGACCAAACCCTATCACCATGCCCTGCCAAAACATGGAGGCATTGATAGCTATGAGTATCCCACAAACGAACTATCGAATCTCTACCACCAGTCGCTATAAAACGTCCACATGGACTGAAATTCACGGAATCGATTCCGCTAACGTGCATTGTTGGAATATGTGTATAACGCCTATCTTTAACATTCCAAATATGGATTTCATGGCCACTACCGCTACCAACGAAAAAATTTCCACAGGGACTGAATACTAATGACCAAATACTGTTTCTTTGCCGACTTCTATCTAGGAGATAATTGTACTGATTATTCTCAAAATTCCAGAGTTTGATTTCATCGTGATCTCCAATAGCTATTGTCTTGTTGTCAGGACTAAAGGCAACTTGAAAGATTTGGCCAGTGCTGCTTTCATCACGGTAGCAACATTTTTTCTGTTGGACATTCCATATCCTGACACTGCCATCTGAACTTCCGCTAGCCAGAAATTTTCCATCAGAACTTATGGCAACTGTTCGAATCCATCCAACTTGTCCGCTAAACTCATGGCAACATTTTCTCTGTTGAACATCCCACATTCTGGCAATACCATCTTCACTTCCACTGAAAAGGTAGTTCCCATCAGGACTAAAAACAACAGATAAAACTCTATTGGTATAGCCTGAAAATGTGTTGACACATTGCCTTTGATTGAGATCCCAAATCCGAACTGTATTGTCAGTGCTTCCACTAGCGAGCCTTTTTTGATCTGGGCTAAACGCTATTGCTGAAATCACTTTAGTATGACCCGTGAATATATACTGACATCTACCTTCTTGAATACTCCAAACCCGAATCTTTTTATCCCAACCTCCACTTGCCACTAAATTGCTGTCAGGACTGAAGGCTACCGAATATAAACTATCAGTATGGTCCTCAAATACGTAGAGACATCTTTCCTTCCAAATATCCCATATTCTTACTGTGTTATCATTAGCACCACTAGCTAAAAAATATCCATTTGGGCTGAAGGTCACTGAATTTACTCGTTGTGTATGCCCTGAAAAAGTATAAATGCACTGCTTTTGTTGAATATCCCACACACGCACAGTATCATCTCCGCCACCACTCGCGAACATATATCCACAAGGACTAAAAGCTAGTGATCGAACCTCTCTAGCATGTCCTGAGAATTCATAGATACGGCATCGTTTTTGAATATCCCAAAGCTCAATTTTCTTGCTTCCAAGGCTTGCGCAAATTAGATAACGATTATCTGGACTAATGTCTACTGATCCTACCCAATCATCATATTCTGCTAAAATATCACACGAGTACTTTCCCTGAACATTCCAAAGTCTAACGGATTTATCCCTGCTAGCACTCGCCAAAAAATCGTTGTTATGGCTAAAGGCAACTGAGAGAATCCAGTTTGTATGTCCTTGAAGAGTCGCAAAGTGCTGACTGTCTTTGGTCTTCCACAACTGTATTTCGCTGTTACTATCACCAACTGCTAGCAGTTCTCCGTTGCCATTAAAAGCAATCGCGTTAATGTTGCCAAAGGTCTGTGTTAGGCAGGGTTTCACAAAAAGGACATCTTTTAAGTTGATAGCATCTAATTTTTTATTCCTAAGATAAACTTGCCGAAGAGTGAGGCCAGAGAAATCAATGCAATCAACTTTAACCTGTCTTTGACATAGAAGATTGAGAATGCTTCCAGGGGCATAACCATTCAGCAATGTTGAGTTTTTTCGAATAGCTTCTAAAGACCTGAAAACTTTATCATCCAGTTCATTGAAGTACGTTGTTATGGGTTTTAATATAAGCCTTACTTGAGTTTCGCGTATGTAGTCCTTGGCGGTGGCTTTAATCAGAGCATGGGTGTGAAATAAATCAAAGTGAAAAGTTCCCAACTCTTGACCAACCTGTTCAACGAATCGATCTGTAACGAATTCCATAATCACGTTTTGCAGGGTGAACTGCTTGCCGACTGTCTCAATCAGGTAGCGATCACTCAGTCCCCTCAATGCACTCCGCACTTCTCGCTTCGTCACCGGCGGCAACAGATCTTCCATCAACTCATCCAGCTCCACCGGTTCACGGTTAATCGCCAGCCAAAACAAGATAGACCGCTCCAAAGGTGCCAGTCGATTCAGGTGTTGGTCGAGCAGAGTGCGGACATCCTCAACGGCGGCCCCTTCCTCTTCTAAAAAGTCATCGACATCGCCCAAAAACTCCCGCTGAATGGCCGTTGCGACGAGATGGAGGGCCTGGGGATTGCCGCTATAGCGATCAATCAGTTTCTGGCTCTGGCCTGCCGTATCCTTCAGGTCGAGCCCTTTAGTCTTCAGGATTTCGCGTCCGGCGGCGTCGTCGATGCCGGTGACCGACCACAACCGCACCGGCAAGCGATCGCCCGCCATCGGCGCTAGTTCACGGGGACATTCTCGACTGGTGAGCAACAGACAGCTTTGATGCTCCGTACTGCCAATGTGCTGAATCAGTTCGCCATAGCCCTCATAGCCATCGCGGAACTGCCCGGTCGATTCTGCCTGCAAAATCGATTCCAGGTTATCCAACACCAGCAGGCAGCGGTGCTCCCGCAGGTAATGCAGCAAGCGAATGAGGCGTTCACCCAGGCGGGTCGGCAGGTTGATTTCCGTTTCCTGCTGATCGGAGAGAAACTGAATCAACCGCACCAAAATTTCATCCAGCGGCGGCGCTTCTCGCAAACTGCGCCAGATGACGTAGTCAAACTGGTTGTAAATCTGATCTGCCAGTTTGGCCGCCAGCGAGGTTTTGCCAATGCCCCCCATGCCGAGCAGCGTCACCACGCGGCACTGCTCCGCCATCACCCAGTGACTGAGCGTTTCCAGTTCCTCCGTGCGCCCAAAGAACAAAGCGGTATCAGGCTTTTCGCCCCAGTCAATTTTGGCCGTAACGCGCTGAACTAAGGTTGCGAGTTGAGGCTCCGGTTCCTGAGGAGTCGATTCAGGCTGTCCATAGTCAGCCGTTTCTAGTGCCAAACCAAACACGTTGAATAAGGTTTTGACGGAACTCTCATCTACAGGAACGCTACCCTCGCGAATTTTCCGGATGGTTCTAATGCTGAGGTTTGCCCGTTCCGAGAGTTCCGCTTGGGTGAAGCGCTTGCCGAATTTCTCTGCCTCTTGAGCCGCTGCGATCGCGGCTTCTAATCGCTTTTGACCGCGATCGGTCAGAACAACACCGCGTTGACGCTTGCTCATGTTTTGGGGGGCAGATGACGACTTAGGGCAAATCGGCAATTTAAGGGAAAGTTCCCGATCTTGCCTCGATGCTATTCGATCTTTCTGTTGAGTGCCCACTCCCTGAAATGCTTGTCACTAGGACGGCTAGCGAGTTCGGCTAAAGTTCCCATCAACTTTCCTTTAAGCCACCCAAGTTTCCTCGACCGAACTGAGCAGGATGCCGATACTGGCCTCATGTTGAATTCAGGAAGCCAGCCATGTTGAAAACAACCATTCTGGGATTAGGGGTTTGCGCCGCGATCGCTTCGATAAGCACATCAATGACGCCAATGGCCACTGCCAAAGTGCCTCCCGCTCCGTGGGTGACCGATATCTGCCCAGGAATGTGGTGGGCCGAGGGTTTCCGCATTGGCGAAACAGTGCCCCTCGACCCGCATCAGTATCATCAGGCAGTGGTCATCACAGAGACGCCGCTGCGGGCAGGCTATGGCTTTGAAGGGCCTGTCATTACTGAGTTAGCGGTGGGCGCACAGGTCACCGTCATGGGTGAAGTCTGGGATATGGGCTGCAACCAATGGATGGTTGTCCCCAGCGATGGCGGAGTCGCCTATCTCCACGGCAACGCCTTGCAAAATCTCTAGTTCTGAGTCGTTCGGGGGCAGTGCTGGTGCTGCCCTAACCCAGCATCCACATTTGACGAAACGCTACCAATATTCGCTCAGGGGGCGACAACCCTAATGAGACAACAGCATTCCCACAGTTGGCTATTAAAACTGGCCACCAAAACCCTGAAATACTTTTTGCTGGGCTTGGCCAGTTGCACCGTGACCTATGTCGTGTCCACCGTTCTCGGTCTCGGGGTGCTCTCTAGCCTCATGATTTTGCTGCTGGAAAAATTTGCGCTGCGGGCACTGGTATTGGTGTTCTGCTTGGGCGCGATCGCCGTCATTACCGAATCGCTGCGATCGTAAACCCCCACCGCCTCACGATTATTCGTTCTTTCCTCCAGGTCTGAATATCAATGCTTTACTTATCTCGCGACTTCCCAAACCTGCTTACTCCCAGTCCACTTCGTTGGCAAGGCTACCAACCCCAACCGCAGCGAGAAGAGGTTGCCCCCGATGCCGACCACCAATCAGTCTCAGCAACTTTGTGGCATCTCGAATTGCTGATGCGTCCCGCCTAAACCTGGAGATGAGTGATGTATATCCTTGAACAAATCCCAGTCGAATTCTTTGAGCAGCCCCTAACGGGCATTGTCGAGCGCGGCATTACGGCCCATCTGTCGGGCCGGGTCAAAGTTATGGGCGTTAGCTGGAAGGCTAGGCTCTACGAACCAGACGAGGCCTGCCATCTTTTGCCAGGTATGTCGGTTACTGTGTTGGGGCGTCGCGGCAATACGTTGCTGGTGCTGCCCTTTGCTAACTAACAGTCCAAAGATAGAAAAGAGATCTTCAGAGTTTTGCCGGGTCGAACCTGGCGATCGGAACGATATTTTTAAGCGATTCCCATAGTCTCTGATGGTAAACACGCTGGATAAACGGTGCATCATGCTCCGCTGACAGCACCCTACTGATATTGATCAAGGTTTTACCGAATGGGAAAGAACGGGGCTGGCGCGATTCGAACGCGCGACCTACCACTTAGGAGGCGGTTGCTCTATCCAGCTGAGCTACAGCCCCAGGCACACCTAATATATTCTGCCAGGCGAAATGGCCGCTACCACCAACTGTAGAGAATTATGTGCGGCCATCTTAGTAGGCAGCTTTGGCTGAACCGCGATAAATGCGTTCTGACTGTTCGCGCGAGAGGCGATCGGTGCCAGGCAGATGGTTCGGGGAGGCCGCGTGATAGGTCTTGGTACTTACCACACCATCAATTTTGCTATGGGGGGGAACGAAAGCATGCTGTTCGGCATCGTAGGCCAACACGTTGCCCGTCTCGATCTCATAAATCCAGGCGTGAATTGAGAGATCGCCGCGAAACAGCTTGGAGCGAATCACCGGATAGGTGCGCAAATTTTCGATTTGGGTCAACACGTTCTCGGCAACCAGCACATCGAGCATGTCTGACTTATTGAGGTGTTCGTAATTGTCTTGCACTAATCGACGAGTCGCTTCGGTGTGACGCAACCAGCTATACACAAGCGGCATCTTTTCTTCGAGGTCACCAATTTGCAGCAGCCCCTTCATCGCACCGCATTTGCTGTGACCGCAGATAATCACCTGCTTGATACCGAGCGCTTCCACGGCGTATTCAATCGTGGCGCCCTCGCCGCCGTTGGTCGCTTCGTAAGGGGGAATAATGTTGCCCGCGTTGCGAATGACGAAGAGATCGCCAATGTCAGACTGGGTGATGATGGAAGGATCAACCCGCGAGTCAGAACAGCCGACGAACAAGACTCGGGGGTGCTGGCCGTGGCTCAACTCTTCCATCAAGGCGCGATTAGAAGGCACATAGCTGCTTTGAAATTCTCGGATGCCCTCAATCAGCTTTTTCATGATTTCTGTTCCTATCAGCCAGAATCTGCACGGATGTCTGCAGTGTATCTATCGTTATCCCATATCTTGTGGGCGATCGCGGCAAAGGTTTGCTTATCTCAGCAATTCTTCTGGCTTGTGGATGGGGATGGGGAGTAGAGAGTGCGGAGTTAGGGGGGCGATAGACAGGCGGGGCGAGGCATTCTCGCAGTAATGTTTTGGCAATCTGAAACCTCTGACGAGAATGCCTCGCCCGTACACGCTGCGTCTATGGGACGCAGGAGAGAGATTGGTTGCGGGTGTCGAGCATTTTGAGCTGGTGATAGAGCATTTCGATTTTGGGAGTAGCGATCGCGGCTCGTTGGGCCGCTCGTAGAGGATTGCCGACGATGGCTTCGACTTCTAACGGGCGGCCTTCATCAAAATCGATTTTCATGCTGGTGCGATAGGGCTTCATTTGAGCCGTGTGGGCCAGCATAGTGGCGATTAGCTCCGGCGGCAGCGTACAGTCAAGCGGCGGAGTGGCCCCTTGAGCGGCTGTCACACAGCCTTGAGCGGCGGCGACGACTTCTTGCATGAGGTCAGCGGCGAGTTGTCGAGCATGAGGGTCGGCCATCATGGCGTCGGTAGTGGCGTTGAGAATCACCGACAAACTGTTGAAGGGCACGTTCCACACCAGTTTGCGCCAGCGGGCCAGGTAGAGATCGGCGGTCACCTCCACCGCGATGCCCGCCTGTTCAAAATCCTGGGCGATCGCCTGCAGGTCTGCCGATATGGCCACTGGCTGCTGGGCGCTGTCGTAGAGTCCCAGCAAAATGCTGCCGTAGTCTAAATGGTGAACGTGGCCGGGGCCGAGTTTGTTAGAGCAGATGAAGCATAGACCGCCTACCAAGGTTTGTTGAGGGGCGATCGCGGCAATGTCGGCTTCGATGTCGAGCCCATTTTGCAAGGTCAGGATAACGGTCTGGGGGCCGAGCAGCGGCGGCAAGAGCTGGGGCAATAACGTCGCGTTTTGGGTGGTTTTGAGAGCGATGATGACCACATCAGCTACGGGCATCGTCGTTGCGTGGCGATAGGCCTGCACCTTTTGCAGCACAAAGTCACCTGCCACCGAATCCACTTTTAGCCCATTTTGCTGCACCCAGTTATAGTCGCGATGCAGCAGATAGTGGACGTCTTGCCCTGAGCGTTGCAGGCAAGCGCCGTAATAGCCACCAATCGCGCCGGTGCCGAGGATGGCGTAGGTTCTGGGGTGAAGCGTCGGAGCAGTCATGACATTCATCAAGGCAGGGGAGTAATCGTCAGTAATGGGGAAGGGCGATCGCACATCGCCAAGGTTGACCCAAATGCTACCAGGCGGCGATCGTACCGTCTGCATGCACCCTTTGCCAGTGGATGTAATCGAGACTTTTCCAACCGGCAATGCCTCTCAGACCATTCCCGTTAAAATTAGGGGCAGGTTCCTCAGTGCGCGAGGTTGGTGTTGATGAGTCAAGCCGTTTCTACTCAATCTAGCTATTTAACTTTTGCGGCGTATCTGGCGCGTGACGATGACCCTGATCAGCACTACGAATTGGTGAATGGAGTGCTGGTTGAGATGCCACCCGAGTCTGAAGACAACAACGACATCGCGAGAAAGCTCCTGTTTGAATTTGCTAAACATTTCCCTGTCCAGCTTTTAGCTTACAAAGATACCGAAGTTGAAGTGATGGGACGGCGAGCTACCTGTCGGATTCCGGATTTGCTTGTGCGTACTGCGGAGTCAAAAGCGGCGCTGTCGGGCACCGTGCGCGCCACGATTACGCGGGACATGCCACCGCCCGCGATCGCAGTCGAGGTGGTGAGTCCGGGACAGGTCAACCGCGATCGCGACTATCGCTACAAACATACAGAATACGCGGCGCGCGGCATTGCGGAATATTGGATTGTTGATCCAGAAACCCGACAGATCATGCTGTGTCAATGGGTCAATGGCCAGTATGAAGACACCGTTTATCAAGGTGCAGAGCCGATTCAATCCACCCTCGTTCCGGGCTTTGCACTTACAACAGCGGCAGTTTTTGAGTGAGGAGTGACGATCTGAGTTGGGTCTAAACCTGGGATGACGACTTCAAATTAGGGTCGATTAAAATCAAGAGATAGGGCTATCGAGGCACTTTTTCATGAACTCAGAAAAGCAGCTCACCGCCATGCTGATCCCGTTTTATTTGGGAGAGCAGACAGATTTAGAGGGGCGCAAGATTCAGGAAGTGTGGGCCTGGGATTTTGAGGAATTGGAATGTGCCCATGACTATATTCAGTGGCTATTCCCCATCGCTGAGAAAAGTACGTTTAATCCGAACGCGCCAGTCGTCGATGAGACAGTTATTCAAGCCTTTCAACGCGATCCGCGTTTGCAGCAAAACTTGCAGCGATCGCTGTCAGTGATGCTGCGATTGTATGGCTTGCAGTGTTCCCTCAACGAAGCTGGGAAAGTTGTGGTCGATAAGTCGGAAGACTATCCTATCCGCAAACGTGAATGGCTATGTCTGTTGGATCACAACTATCTGCGGATTACTCGAATATTGAAGTGCTTGACACTATTCGGATTGAACGAGGAAGCACAAACGTTTTACGCCTGTTTGCGACAACTCTATCGAGAAGAGCGCGATCAGATTGGCCGTGAAACGTTTCAGTATTGGACCGATGCAGTTGAGGCTTTTTCAGCTGTGTGACCAGTTCACCGATCAGTAGAAAACCCTGTTTATCGTCGGGTGTGTCATCGCCTAGCGTCATGCACCAAAGCCAGCCCTGGCGGTGCGTTGAGCTGTCGACACAACATCGTTCTGCTACAGAAGAATTGCCTCGATGATCTTTGATCTAGCTTCACGGCATCTTTTTCGGCTTGCTGTCACCGTTTTCGGGGCCAGTGGGCGTATTCATCAGGTCGATCAGGCCCTCAGAGAGAAACTTGGGATCCATAAAGAGGACTTTGGAATTCTCACTTTCACTCAGCTTCTGGTTTGCTTCGACGTACTGCTGAGCAATCAGGAAGTTGAGAATTTCGCGGGCATCAGAGCGACCTTTGAGTGCTTCTGATAAAAGCTGAATCGACTGAACCGTACCCTGGGCGCGTTTGACGGAGGCTTGTTGGTCACCTTCGGCTTCTGACACGGTGGCGCGGCGTTTCAATTCGGCGGCCTGCTGCTGCTGCATCGATTCCAAAACGGCGGTGGGTGGGTTGATGCTTTGCACTTCGACCCGAGTAACTTTGACGCCCCAGGGTTCCGTGGCTTCGTCGAGCTGGTCGAGCAGTGCCTTGTTGAGTTCATCACGCGATGCAAAGGTGCTCTCAAAGGGCATTTTGCCGATTTCGGAGCGTAGGGTGGTAACGACTAACTCGCGAATCGCTCCTTTAATATCTTCAATTTCGTAGTAGGTGCGTTCAAGGTCGAGAATCTTCCAATAAACGACGGCATCGACATCCAGAGAGACGTTGTCGCGGGTAATGGCCGATTGGGGCGGCACGTCTAACAAGCGCTCGCGAATACTCTCTTCCCACACGATGGTGTCTAAAAATGGCACGATGAAGTTCATGCCGGGCCTGAGTTTGCGGTTATAGCGCCCCAACCGCTCGACCAGAGCCTGGTTGCCCTGATTCACAATTCGCACTGACCCCACCGTGTAACCAATCACCACCAGGGCCAGAATGACAAAAACTTCCATGAAGCGCACGCTCCTTGAGAGGCGTACAAATTTACCGTAAGTCTAATCCTTTTAGGGCTGAGTGGACTGCGAAGTTGCCGCGGCATCACAATTATGGAGATGAGCGCGATCAGTAGGTATACGTTTGCTCTGGTTCCCCTGTTTCACCAGTGAATAGTGATTGTCTGCAATTGAGGATGTCGTTGCATGACTCGTCTCAAAAATCATGCCAGCATTGCTGACGAACTTCAGCGCTGGAGCGACGAAGCTCTGCTGCGTTTACTCAACGCGGCCCAGATACCGGAGGTCGGGCATGGCATAGTGTCCTTGCTGAGTCATGACCCCTCTGTTTTCGTCAAACTGGTGCCCCTGACCAGTTTGGAAATGCAGCGTCAGCACGACCAAGCCACCGCAAACTGCTTTCAGTTGCCATCCTATTATCAATATCGGCTGGGTAGCTGTGGCTTCGGGGCCTGGCGAGAATTGGCGACTCACCGGTTAGTCAATCAATGGGTCCTGTCAGATCACTGTTCTCACTTTCCGTTGCTACATCACTGGCGCGTGTTGCCGATCGCCCCCACCCACTACGACGACCGGATCGATCGGCAGCGTTGGGGCAACTGTGAAGCTATTCATCAGCGGGTGGCCGCGATCGCGGCAGCCACTCATTCTGTGGTGCTGTTTTTGGAACCGTATCCGCTGACCCTCAGCCAATGGTTTCGCGAGCGGTGGTCGCAGTGTGCCGATCGAATGGCGACAATTTTGGACGTGGAATCCACTTTGATTGACCTGCTGTCATTCATCAATTCGCAGGGGCTGCTACATCTGGATGCCCACTTTGACAACATCCTCACCGATGGCCAACAGCTGTTTCTAACCGACTATGGCCTGGCCCTGTCTAACCAGTTTCAACTTGATGCCGCCGAACATCGGTTCTTTGAGCAGCATCAGAATTTTGATATCTGCACCGCGCTTACCAGCCTCGTTCACGCGATCGTGAGTCGTTATGATGACCGGCAAAATTGGCGACAGGCCCTGCAAAACCTGACTAACGATCACCACAGCGCCGCCAGTGCGATGCCGACTGACATCCGTACTTACCTCAAAAGCAGAATGCCGTTGGTGATGGAAATGGGAGACTTTTACCGCCAGCTACTGGCAGACCTCACCACCCCATATCCTGCTGCTGATCTGCAGAAAACTCTAAATAATTTGCAGAGCAATCAGCAGACATAATGTTTCAGCTTTCAGAATTTTGAATCTAAGAAGCAGGGTAGATAGTGCCAACTCACAAAGTTTGATTATTTTGATTACCACGGTAAATCGGGATATCTTTCTCGCAGGCTCTCGACTGCTGCAAGCCCATCCAAGAAAAACTGCTTAATAGAGGCAACATGATCCTTTTCAGGTAAAAAATACTTCATGTCTTTAGACAGTCTGATTGAAGACCAGGCATCAGTTTCATTTAAGCTGACACCATGCCAAGCATTAGTCGAATCTCGGGAAATTTCATGCATCCTTGAAATAACAGCATCTCGATTCGAAAAGTCTGGTTGTATCTGAAGTGCGATAGTAATTACTGGATAATCAGAAGCACTATCAATATTAAGCTGATCAAAACCCATGAAACATCCGACTTGCTTCCAGGGTGACTGTTGTGTGGAGGCGAACATTACAATTCGCTTGTGATGTCTAAGCTGATGAAAACCTGAAGAAGGCCATTGAATAGAACAACCAAAAACATTATTGAATCTATCTTTGACTTCATCATCTAAGCAGGCATTTACTAAATTCAAGGAATGCTCAAAATTCACCAAAGACACAATATCTAATGGAGAGAAATGATTGCCGACAGCCATTTTATGAATCTCCATGAAATGTGCTAATTCTTCTCTGAAATACGTTTCCGGGAATTGCGTTAAAAGTTGATAGAGCAAAAACCATCTTGTCTGAAAAAAATTAATTTTGTTCGTTTTGACATTGCAGAGAATCAAAAACTTATCTTTTGGCTCATAATCTCTTGTAATGTAGATCAAATATTTGTATTCATAGGATTCTATACTTCCGAGTATTTCTGCATATCGCTTTAGCTGCTCCTTACCCTCGCGAGAGGAGATTTTAGATTCAACAAAAACTATCGAAGATTTTCCATCTTCACTTTCAAGCTCTATGACCAAATCAGGTCGACTTTTTCCTTCATGGCTTTCTAAAGGAAGATAAGATCGCTGCGTTGAAATCCTTGAGATGGTCTGACCTTTGAAATGACTATCTGTTGCAGTTTCTAGCCATATTTTTAAGAAGTCTGGATTTCGCTTAAAGAAATAGGCTACAACCTCCGAGAAAAAATCTTCCGTCGGTTTCGGTTTCTCACTAAGTGCTAGCAGCTTTACTAGTAAGTCCATTCAAATAGGCCCTCAACTGCGGATTTCTTAGGATCGATCCTTGTACATCTAAGTTCTTATGCCCAATATCAAACTATCTGCGCTATCAACTAACACTAATTAACAACCCAATCAAAGTAGAAACAATTAGTTCCGAAAAACATTAAGATAAGTAAATACGTTAACGATCGCTGAGAGCTGATTTCCATCGTGCAACTTGCCCATCGTCTTGACTCAGAGCGCCCTGTAGAACCTATCAGGGACTCTATTGTGCTGGCTACCCGTGACCTCACCAAAACCTACGGGCGAGGCAAGCAACGGTTTGAAGCTGTCAAACACGTCTCGCTCACCCTGCATCGCGGCGAAGTCTTGGCGTTCCTCGGGCCAAACGGGGCGGGTAAAACCACGACCATCAAGATGATTGCTGGTCTCGTGCGCCCTGATCGCGGTCAAGTCACCGTCGCGGGCGCCGACCCCCATCGTCGTCCCAGCGCTCTGCGCCACATTGGGGCCGTGCTTGAAGGCAACCGCAACCTTTATTGGCGACTCACCCCCGAAGAAAACTTGGAATATTTTGGTGTGCTGCGTCAAGTGCCGCGCAAAATTGCCCATCGACGCGGACTGGAGCTGCTAGACCGCTTTGAGTTATTGGACAAGCGCCAGACGCCGGTGCAGAAACTCTCACGGGGCATGCAGCAAAAGCTGGCGATCGCGGTTGCCCTGATCCACAATCCACAACTGCTGCTGCTGGATGAGCCTACTCTGGGACTGGATGTCGAAGCGGGGGAAACCGTCAAAGCCCTGGTGCGACAAATTGCTCAAGAAGGTCGCGCCATTTTGCTGACCACCCACCAGCTCGACGTTGCTGAAGAACTCTCCGATCGCGTCGCTATCATTCGCCGAGGCCGTATTATCGCTGAGCAATCGACCGAGTCTTTGCTCAAAGAATTTTCCGATTCCGCCTATCAGCTCGAAGTTGAAGGCACCTTGACGGCTCAGCAACACCAAAAAGTCACGCAGCTGGGCGGACGGGTAGATGGTTCACACATCACCTATGCCGGTACGCCCCCCAATCTCTACGCCCTGCTGGGAGCCCTGCATCCCCTACCGTTGGTCTCAGTGCAGCGCGATCGCGCCGACCTAACCCAAGTCTTTCTCAAGCTGGTCAAAGATACCCAGGATTCTGCATCATGATGGATTTGCTCTATGTTGAACTAAAACGCACCTGGATCCAATTCATCCGCTACCCCGCTGAAGTGATCGCCGGGTTAATCATCACCACCTCCGTCTTTTACGGCCTGTTTCTCAGTGCCCGATATATGGCCGGGCCGAGCTTTGCCTTTGGCGATCGCCTCGATGCCGTCGTCGTTGGCTATGTGTTGTGGACGCTCAATCTGTACATCATTAACGACATTGCGATCGGTCTGCAGTCCGAAGCGCAAACCGGCACGCTAGAGCAAGTCTTTCTTTCGCCTTTCGGAGCGCCCCGCGTGTTTTTAGCGCGAGCGGTGGCTAGCCTGGCGCTGCGATTTACCCTGCTGGTGGGCATCGTCCTGCTGCTGATGGGGCTCTCTGGCAGTCGCCTTTCCTTCCCGATTACGCTGATTTTCCCCTTTCTCTCTCTGGTGATGGCGGGCTACGGCTTTGCCTTTATGATGGGCGCTTGTGCCTTGGTGTTTAAACGCGTGCAGCAAATCTTGGGTATTTTCCAGTTCTTGCTGTTGTTCTTACTCGCCGCCCCTTTTGAAGAATCCACTGGCATCATGCAGTCGCTCCGGTTCTTGCTGCCGATGATTCCCAGCACGGGGCTGCTGCGTGACCTCATGGCCCGCGATATTGGTCTTGATTGGGCCACCTACGGCTTGGCCCTGTTGAACGGCATTGCCTACCTGGCCGTCGGCCTCTTCGTATTTCGCTGGGCCGAACGCATGGCGAAAAAGCGCGGTTCACTGAGCGGCTATTAATCGGTTGCCCGTCCTTGCTACAGCAAATCGCAATGTGATTAGCTCACCACAGATGGCTGAAGTCACCCTGCGGTAGGCCTTTCAATTCTGTAGGGCTTGCCTGCCCTGCTCGCAGGGGATTCGACTTCTGCATTCCGAATTCAGGAGTCACCGCCAATCCGCGATCGCGGTGACTCCTGAATTACGGGATGAATTCGCCCCCCAGCCCCCAATTCTGAGGGAGCCGGATTTCTCAAAGTCCCCCAGAATTGGGGGCTTAAAGCCCTTCGGGCAGACAAGAAAAGGGGGCGAGATAACTGGCAACTCAAATAGATCCATACTTCGATTCAGCAATGCCGAATCGACCATGCTCATTCAACAGAGAAGGTAAACTCGATCGGGATGCTGCCCCCTTGGTCACCATAGCCCTGAACCTCAAACTCATAAGTCAATGCCGCCTCTACAGCGGCTTGATCAAGCAAGGCGTTGCCGCTAGAGCGCTCGACAAACGCCTCCGTCGCAACCCCCTCGGCATCAAATTCAATTCTCAGTGAGACAGTCGCGGCGATGCGATCGCTCAGAGCAGCGTCAGGATACTCAGGTCTGGGGCAATACCGACAGCGAATCGATCTGACCGGTGGCATGACATTCAAGACAATCTGGCTCTCGTCTCGACTGATATCAACTGTCGGTGCCCCACCCCCACCGACCAGGTTAATGCGCACGCTGTTGGCATCCAGGGGTTCAACCAAAACGCGCTCAATACCGCTGATGGGAGCCGCTTGATCAGCCGCCAGCCCTGCACCCAATTGTGTAACCAGCAGATCTAGGATAATCTCATCGCCCACACTCGTTTGCAAAATCGTAGCCTGCTCGGCATTCGGCACCTCTAAGTGAATGACTAAGCTGTTAGCCGTTGAGAGGATATCGACGTGGGTGATTTGTCTGACTTGAGCCCGAGCTGGCGCGATGAAAACGAGGTTGAGAGCCGCGTTCACGCAGTGTGTGCAGAGCACCATCGCTCCGACCGTGGCTCTCAAGGCAAATGGGTGCGGCATAGAATTTTGAGCGGCTCAACCGATCACCGGGGTTCACCCTCTCGATAGCTCAAATCACCGACCGGCGTCAATTACGTTGAAGCAACCAAACAGTTTCTCTCGCTGCACATTTTCCTCTAAAGCCGCCGGGAAGCTCTGTACTCTCAAGTTGGGAGATTTGATAGCGATCGCCATAGTGGTGCTGCACCTCTGCTGAGCTGATGGAAAACGGCGGCCCTGACATCAAGGTTTGGTCGTATTCGTAGGTGACGAGTAACTGCGGTGCCTGGTCGGTAATGTGTCTGAGGTGAGCGGTATAGCGATCGCGCACTGCCGCTGGCAAAGCCACCAAAGCGGCCCGGTCATAAATGGCATCTACTGAGCCCAGCATCTCGCTAGAAACCTGAAAAATATCACCGACAAAAATGTCGATATTCTCAGCACTGTAGTGCTTGACTTTACCCATTTCTACGATTTGGGGCGTGACGTCTAGTTCTACAAATAACTGCTGAATGGCAATTTCAATCAGTTCAGCGCCCGCCACCCGATACCCGTGAGCCAGCAGCCAAGCAATATCCAGCGTTTTGCCCGACAAGGGCACAAACACCCGGCGACCTTGGGCTAAAGCCAGCGTCTCAAAATAGTTGACCAGAACTGGATTCGCCTCGCTTTTGTGGAACGCAATTTTATTCTGTTCCCACTTCTGCAGCCAGTAGCTTGTATTCACCATCAGCGCCTCTAACCCTCTACTTATCCACTCCAATCCAGCGTATCCGCTACCGATAATCCTCAAACCTCAATCGAAGCTCACTTTTGCTGAGCAGCGGTGTCCGCGCTTGAACTCTTCACTCATGTCAAACGGTCTCATTTTTGTTGATAGAGGCCGCCCTGCCGCGATCGCACCCAAGGTGATGAGAAAAGCCGCAACTTTCTCTGACTGAGGAATTGGCTACCGTCGCGGATTGTCGTTTGGGGAATCGCGCTTCAATAACATACCGATAAATCCGGTTTCGACTCCGCTCAACCTACGTATCCCGAGAGTTGAGCGGAGTCGAAACTCGCCGCGCGGGTACTTGATTGTCAAGCGTATCCCTTAGCTAAGATGAGCGGGGAGTTGTGACAGGGCGGCAACCACCAAAAACAAAAAGCTGGTGCCCGTTTCCAGCATCGCGACCGACTGAATTTGGGTGTTGCAGTACCAGTCTCGCTGCCAGAGAATCAGCCCAAACTTGAGGAGGGCGATGCCAAACGCCGCCGCCGTGACTGGGGCCAGCCAATGCGCCTGCCACAGTAACCCGACTAAAGCCGTGGCGATCGCGTGAAAGGCTGCCCCAGCCGCCACCGAAGCGGTGCGCGCTTTGCGCAACTTGACGGTAAAAATAGCGCTGGAGAAAAAGAGGGCATTCAGCAGCCAGAGGGCGATCACGCCTGGGCTGAGCGTGCCCGTGGTCGCGACGTAGGCCAGCGGTGCGGCCGCACAAGCAGCGGCGAACGTAATGAGTTCGTTCCAGACTGATTTTTGCTGTCGCTGCCAGATTGACCAACCATCTACAATGGTCGCGACTCCCACGGCCCCGTAAATAGCGCCTAGAGACCCTGGTTGCAAACTGTGCCATAGCAGCCAGAGGGCGATCGCGATCGCAGTGCCGCCATAGAGACTCAGCCAGACTAAATATCGTAGCTTCCAACTGCGCCGCTGCTTAATCTGCAAGCTGACTGGATGCTCGGCCTGAAAGCCACAGTAGGCACAGATCAGTGCGAGTGTGGTGGCACCCGTCCAGTGTTGAGCTGCAGCGGCCCCGGTCAAAAAGGACACCGCTAGCATCACGTAGACGCCATGCTCTGGCGATAGCGTCGGCAAGTACCACGGTTTACTGGTTTGGGGGGCGATCGTCGTCATGACCTTAACTCGCACTCGACAATGTGAGAACAAACGCTAGATTGGCCGCCGCCGTTAGAGCATGGGGGGCATTAGCTGCCATGAAGATAAATACACCCGGCGCTAGCGCAATGGTTTCGCCATTTAAGGTCAGTGAGCCGGTGCCTTCTACCACTTGCACCGTGGCGTTGCGGGTGGACGTATGCTCCGAAATTTCGGTATTCGCGGCGAGACAAAATAAGCTGTATTGGCACACTTCATCTTTCCAGATGACTTTGCTGAGCACCCCCGATTCGGGATAAGTCAGGTGATCTTTGAGTTGTAGGGTGGTGGTTTCAGCAGAAATGAGAGCGGTAAACATGATTTTAGCCGGTAACTGGATGAGCAATGTGGTGCAAGGTGCAGGATCGATGGGTGCCCAGGTGGATGAGTAAGCGGTGCAAGGTATAGCAGAGGGTAGAAAGGTGCAGAGTTCAAGGTGCAAGGCAAGCGATTGGGCGACTTTAAAGTGTCCAAACATGACCGCGAGTCGCTATATCAGGTGAAGGGTGCTGTCTTGAACCTGAGACCTTGAACCTGAGACCCAATCCCCTTAACCCCTTATGCCCCCTTTCTCGCCGTCAGGACGACATATCCGAGGTCGCTGCCATGACGCACAAAGGTTTCTCGCATGGCCAGAATCCGTTGACGTAAGACCGGCCGAGTCAGAATGTTCCAGCCAATGGTGAGCAAGGTGGTAACGCCTTCTTCTTGAGCAATGCGGCTGGGATTGAGCAGGGTCATGGGGCCAGTATCGTGGTTTTCGACGGTCAGGCCCTCCTGCTGGCAAGCGGCGAACCAACCGTCAGCCGGAAGCGGTGCGGCATTGACGCGAATGGTGGTGGACAGGTCGCGGTGAATCGTGTCGGTGTGGTCTCCCTCAATGCGCAGTTCGTGACTGAGAAATTGACCGCCCGGTTTGAGGCGATCGCGAATGCCCGCCAGCACCTTGGCTTTGCCCGCATCCGACTGCATGGTCAAAATGGCTTCGGCCAACACATAATCAAACTGCTGGATGATGGCCTCGAGGTGAAAAATATCGCCCTGAATAATGGTGACCTGACCGGTCAACCTGGCGGCGGCGATGTTGGCCTGGGCCCGGGCCACGCTATCGGGATTTTTCTCGACGCCGACGACGCGTACGCCATAGCGCTGAGCCAAGGCGATCGCACTGTAACCAAAGCTCGCGGCGAGTTCTAGGACGGTTTCACCCGGCTGAAAGTTAGCCCAGGTAAAGAGTTGCTCAGTCGCGGTATAGCCCCCTGGCCGCAGGGCTTTTTTGCCCGCAGCAGCTAACACCTGATGCCCCGGCGCGATTTCGAAGTTGAGTCGGCTTTGAGTCTGAGTCATGGCTTTTACCTCAGGAAGTTGACCTGAGTTTGCCAGGGATGCTCAAGACAATCTATGAGGTAGCTCATAAACTGGTCAGCAACTGGGTAACGGGTGTGAACAGAAGATCGAGAGCCGGGGGCAAGGGTTATACCAGCTCTCAGTGATCGGACTTCCGATGCAGTCTTGGAAACGCAGAGGAGCCAAGGAGCAGGGGAGCCAGATCTGTAGCCTTGTTTTAGAGAATCGGTATTAGCCCGGCACCAATAAACCTGAACCAACGACCAATCACCAATAACCTTGAACCCGAAACCTCATCCCTACGGTTTGACCTCAAAACCTCACGCCCCCTACCCCTGAGTTGCACACCCTCTTAATTAAGAATTATTCTCACTAGTAGATGGTTGATTCAATACGTTTAGATTGGTTTCAGTCTTGGCCTCCCCCATTGATGTAACTCAGCTGCGCTCTCTGTCTCTGTTTGCTGACCTTGAGGTCTCCGTGCTGCAGCAACTCGCTGAGAGCAGTCGGGTGCGGTCATACCAGGCTGATGAGGTGGTGTTTTATGAGGGTGAGGTGCTTCCTGCGGGTTTGCATGTGTTGCTCTCCGGACGCCTGCGGATGACCAAAATCGCAGCCTCGGGCAAAGAAACGATTCTGCGAATTTTGCCAGCGGGAGAACTGTTTGCAGCACCGGCGCTGTGTGGTGACGGCATCGCCCCAGCCACGGTGGCCGCGATCGCCCCAGCGACTGTGCTCATCCTCGATCGCCAAGCTTTGCTGACCAGTTTCGCGCAAATGCCAGAACTGGCGCTCCATTTACTGGCCGTCTTTAACCAACGGCTGCAGCAACTGCATCAGCGCGTGCATGGTCTGGTCTCAGAACGGGCAATTGCGCGTTTGATCCACTATCTGGAATCAATGGCCGAGTATGGCGGCACCGACGCCGTGGCGGCGGGAGCACAGCTGCGATCGCGCTGCACGTACTATCAAATCGCCCGCAGCATTGGCATTACCTATGAAGAATGCGTTCGGCTCTTCAAGCAACTCAAACCCGCTGTTACCTACCAGCGCGGACTGATTACCCTGCGCGATCGCGATCGCCTACGCGCCCTCAGCGCCGAACTGCCTCACCCACCAGATCCCAACTGCAGCACCGATTAACCTGAGGGTGGAAGACAGAAGGGGCTCAGGGCCTCGGTTGCCGATCTTCGGCCCAAGCCATCCCCCTGCACCCGGTACCTCAAACCCATACCTCATGGTGAAAATAAAAGGCAGAAGGGACATATTTGGCAGGGTCGGGCGATCATTGCGTCCATAATTTAGAGCCATGATCAATGAGAAAAATACTATGCGGCGCACGGAAGCCTTATTCGGCTCTTGGGTACTAGCCATCGTCATTGTGTGGATCTTTGGCCAAAGTACCTATCACGGAGTAACACAATCGATGATCGCGAACGGTGCCGTCATTGATGATGCCTGCCCGGTGGGAAGTGGACCGCCGTTTCATCTGGCAATCTATGGTCTTATTTACTCAGGGCTCTACCTGGCCATCGGAACGGCTGCTGGAATCGGTATAGGGATACTGCTGGGTGGTTTTATATCGTGGTGTCCGCCACAAGTTGGCAAGCCCGTTATGGCTTTTATACAGTTGTCCGCAATTATGCTTTTGAATGCGATCGCAACCTTTATTGGTAGCGGCATGTTAGCAGGCATTTTGGCGGCCCACTACTTACCCTTGTGTTTACATGATCTCGTTATACAGAACGGGGCCTACAGGAGCTCGCTCAACCCGCCCATTTTTTGGGGAATGTCACTGCTGGGAAGCAATTTAGTTTTGCCATTCTGGGCAAGAGCGATCGCAATTCGACAATAGCTTTTCTTCTGTCGTAGGGCTTCTAAGAAAAGGGGGATTGTCTTGGTAGCTTGGGTGGGGCGATCGCCCCACATAAGGATAAACCAGTGAATAGAAAGAATGAGACGGACGGTGTGTGGGAGGCGATTGGTTGCTATGGCCTGATCTTGGCCTGCACTTTGGGGCCCATCATGATGTGGGCAGTCGGTGTCATAACTTACGAATGGATGACGCAATTTGAATTTGGGTCTGGGAATGCTTATACCGTCGGTCAGGCATTTGGTTTGACCTTTTCCTTCTTGGGCCTGTTGTTTCTGTATCTGGTTATCGGCGCTGGCTTGGGCATCTTCACCGTTGCAAGAGTTGTACGCTTTGGTCGCTGGTGTTCACAACACACAAAAATACCCGTTCTGACAGTGACCTTACTAAACGGTCTCATGAACTTGGTGGGTGGCAGTTTCTTAGTCACAGTTGTTTTCGGTTACGACATACCATCCACGCCGATGAGAAATATTGCTATGGCGCTCATAACAAGTTCATTGCTGATTTTCAATCTTTTCTTGCCGCGATGGGTACGGGAAATAACAGGACATCGCTGAGGCAACAGTTCAAGGGCAAAGCGATCGCTCAATTCTTCCTTGCAACCATCAGCCGTTTTTAATGAAATGCTGCATTAAGTCCAAATACCAACAGTAGTCACACCCACCCAATCACCATCAACGTTTTGCCCAATTTTGTAAATGTAGAAAACAGACATACAACCAGGGCCATTTCATTCTCAAGGAAAGCTGAAGATGCTAGAGTTTCAGGCTGATCCACTTTTTCCGTAAGGCTTATGCATCTCCTCCCGCAATCCCCTGCTGTTGCCGCGCCACCTAGCCTTGAGGCGCGACCAGAGAGAATTGAGATTCTTGAGGCCTTCGCTGACCTGCCGGACGTGCGTAAGGCCTCTGGCAAGCGACACCAGATGGCTCTGTGCTTGGCGCTCTTTACTCTGGCAGTGACAGCCGGTAATCGAGGGTTTATCTCGATTGGCGACTGGCTCAAGTGCTACCAGAGCGAGTTGCTTGACCTCTTCAAGCCGCCCAAACACCGCCTGCCCTCCTACAGTACAATTCGCCGGGTGCTTGTGAAGCTGGACTATCGGCAATACTCAGCGGCCTTAGCTCGGTTCTTTGATATTGAAGCGTTACCGGGTGAGACCTTAGCGGTGGATGGCAAAGTCTTACGGGGGTCATATCAACTGGAAACGGACAATCCTGACTCTCCCCCTCATCCCGCCATTCTGTTGGTCAGTGCCTATCTGGTGGAGCGGGGGCTGATTCTGGAACCTTATCCAGTTGACCGCAAAACCAACGAAATCAAAGCCTTACCGGAGTTCATCGATCAACTGGCGCTCAAGGGGGTGGTGATTGCCTTTGATGCGATTAGCACCCAAAAAAACTTGTCAGCTCATCATTGACACCGACAATCACTACTTAGGTGCCCTCAAAGGCAATCAAGGCAATCTGCTCAAAACCGTCCAGGCTAACTTTGTTGCTGAGGTTAGCCATACTGACCTCAGCAAAGGCCACGGGCGCATTGAGAAGCGGGTTGTCAGTCTTTGCACGACCCTCGACAACATCAAGCCGTGGCCAGGGCTGAAGGCCCTGGTGCGCGTGGAGAGTGAGCGTCAATTTAAGTACGGCGGACAACCGCGCCGAGAAACCGAGACTCGCTACTATATCGCCTCGTTTCTGGCCACCGCAGAGGCCTTTGCTCAACGCATTCGGGGCTATTGGGGCGTTGAAAACAAGGTGCACCACGTCCGCGATGTGACGCAAGGTGAGGATGCTTCGCGCATCCGCATGCACCAGTTACCGCAAATCTTCGCCGTCGCTCGTAACTTCGCGCTCAATCTCTACCGCGCTAATGAGTTCTCGAATATGGCTCAAGCGGAACGATTCTGCAAATTTGGCCTAGATACGCTGAAGACCGTTTTTAGAATGAAATAGCCCTGGACATACAACCAACTTCATATGAGCGTAAATTTTTGAGGTTGTCTGTCATCCATTGATCTAAAACTTTCAATCGCGCTTCACTTTGTCTTACAGCCTCTGAGTCGTACTCATCGAGATCATCTTCTGAGTTCAGGTTTAAGAACTCTGAAGCACGAGTAAAGCCGGCTGCAGTTGCAAGACTAGATAACAAATTTTGCTTAGTCTTGGAAACCCTGACAACAAAGCGCTCAGCATGAAAATTTGGTTCAAAAAACTGCTTGGTTCATAGCTCCATTCCCATCAAGCGTTGCTTAATCTCTTCTATCAAAGAAAGAGTAGCTTCTTCAGCCTGCGTGTTCTGATAAGCCATAATCTTAGGCAGCTTATCCTCATGAAGTTCTAAGAACCGCTGTTTAACAGTAGTAGCTCTTCCTGATTTAAGTCTTAATGGAACATCAAGCCTGCTAAGCAAACTTTCTAAATTAAATCTCACATAGCAGTCTGCCCTATCATCTATTGGCACATTGTTTCGAAATAAGAAAGCCGTACTCCACAAGCTTTCTTCCTCATGCGGTCTATAGTCGTACCATTCTTCAAAATACACTTCCGGAGCAATGCCAACCCATTCATCGGTATCTGTTTCCGCCAGAATGATCGGAAAACCCTCAAACGGCTCTATGATTGATTGCTCGTCAGGATGATCCCTATCCCATTTAGAAAGCGCATCATTTTTCGAGACAACATGGACCTCTACTGAAACACAGCGGGATTGTAAGAAATTGAGCAACTCCATTTGTTTTTCATCGGCAGGAGTTAGCTCTGTGGAAGGGGTTTCTCTTGGAAACTGTTTGTTTTGTGGAAAGACGCTTTCGATTTCGACTTGTTCGATATATCCTTCTGCTTCGAGCAATCGGTCTAGCGTTAGTTCTCCTTGCTCCGCAGGTTCCCAAATAAAGGGATCGACATAGTGATCGCCTTCTGTGCTAAATACGATGAGATCGGTCAGTTGCCTCAATTCTTCGAGCATTCGTGCGGTAGTTGGGTTCATGACTTTTCGACATGAGTGGGTGGTGGACTGGCGTCTTGATAGTTGATTCGTACCACAGAAAGCTCATCTGATGGTGCTTAGATCTCTGGATGGGTAGGGCGATCGCCCCTTTTGGCATACGGCATCACGAACCTGCAAATTTGCGAGATCCTTCATAGTTAATACAGAGGTTGGATACCAGAGATCAGAAATTAGCTCATGATGGCCTCAGGGCTGACTTCTGACTTCTGTCTGCCGACCTTCGTAGATGCTCGCTAGCCGGAGAGATTTCATGCAACCCACCAACCCTAAGCAATTTACTGAGAAGGCGTGGCAGGCCATTGTCCGCACGCCGGAGATTGCCAAAGAAGCCAAACACCAGCAGATCGAGAGCGAGCACCTGATGCAGGCGCTCTTAGAGCAAGAAGGGCTGGCGGTTTCGGTCTTCAACAAGGCAGAAGTAAACGTGCAGAATGTGCGCGATCGCACCACCGACTTCATCGCTAAGCAGCCCAAAATCAGCAATGCCGGCGGTTCGGTCTATCTGGGCAACAGCCTCGATCAGCTGCTCGATCGCGCCGATAGCTACCGCAAAGACTTTGGCGATGAATACATTTCTATCGAACATTTACTGCTGGCCTATGCCAAAGACAGTCGGTTTGGGCAGACGCTATTTCGCGAATTCAACCTGGATGAAAACTCCCTGAGAGGCATTATCAAAGACGTGCGAGGCAATCAGAAAGTGACCGATCAAAACCCGGAAGGCAAATACGAAGCACTGGAAAAATATGGTCGCGACCTGACGGAGCTGGCGCGAGAAGGCCGACTCGACCCCGTGATTGGTCGGGATGATGAGATTCGCCGCACGATTCAGATTCTCTCGCGGCGCACGAAGAATAATCCCGTACTGATTGGGGAACCCGGCGTGGGTAAAACCGCGATCGCCGAAGGTCTGGCCCAGCGCATCATTAGTAAAGATGTGCCCGAGTCACTGCGCGATCGCAAAATCATTGCTCTCGACATGGGTGCCCTGATTGCGGGTGCGAAGTATCGCGGTGAATTTGAAGAGCGCCTCAAGGCTGTCCTCAAAGAAGTGCAAGATTCCGACGGGCAGATGGTGCTGTTCATCGACGAGATTCATACCGTGGTCGGAGCCGGAGCAACTCAGGGTTCGATGGATGCGGGCAACCTGCTGAAGCCACTGCTGGCGCGAGGCGAATTGCGCTGTATTGGCGCGACCACGCTCGATGAATATCGCAAGTACATCGAAAAGGATGCTGCGCTGGAACGGCGCTTTCAGCAGGTGTTTGTCGATCAGCCCAGCATTGAAGACACCGTCTCGATTCTGCGGGGACTCAAGGAGCGCTATGAGGTGCATCACGGGGTAAAGATTGCCGATGGTGCGTTGGTGGCGGCGGCAGTGCTCTCGACCCGGTACATCAGCGATCGCTTCTTGCCCGATAAGGCGATCGACCTGGTGGATGAGTCGGCAGCCAAGCTCAAAATGGAGATTACTTCCAAACCGGAAGAGCTGGACGAAGTCGATCGCAAAATCCTTCAGCTCGAAATGGAGCGCCTGTCGCTCAAAAACGAGACCGATGCGGGGTCGCTGGATCGGCTGGAGCGCTTAGAGAAGGAACTGGCGGATCTGAAAGAAACTCAGTCCGGTTTGAACGCCCAATGGCAGTCCGAAAAAGACCTGATCGACGACATCCAAAAACTGCGGGAAGAGCTAGATCACGTCAACATTGAGATTCAGCAGGCGGAACGCAACTATGACCTGAATCGCGCGGCGGAGCTGAAGTATGGCAAGCTCACCGACCTGCAACGCAAAGTCGAAGATGCTGAGCAGAAGTTGGAGAATGCCCAAACCAGCGGTCAATCGCTGCTGCGGGAAGAGGTTACAGAAGAGGACATCGCCGAAATTATCTCCAAATGGACGGGTATTCCCGTCAGCAAGCTGGTGGCCTCCGAAATGGAAAAGCTGCTGCACCTGGAAGATGAACTCCACCAGCGCGTGATCGGTCAAGATGAAGCCGTGACCGCTGTTTCGGACTCTATTCAGCGATCGCGGGCTGGACTCGCTGACCCCAACCGACCCATTGCCAGCTTCATTTTCCTCGGCCCGACGGGCGTCGGCAAAACCGAACTGGCCAAGGCGCTAGCCTCCTATATGTTCGACACCGAAGAGGCGATCGTCCGCATCGACATGTCGGAATATATGGAGAAGCACGCCGTCGCGCGACTGATTGGGGCACCTCCCGGCTACGTCGGCTTTGACGAAGGCGGTCAGCTCACCGAAGCGATTCGCCGTCGGCCCTATGCGGTCATCCTCTTCGACGAAATCGAAAAGGCCCACCCCGATGTGTTCAACATCATGCTGCAAATCTTGGATGATGGTCGCCTGACCGATTCCCAAGGGCGCACGGTGGACTTCCGCAACTGTGTGGTGATTATGACCAGCAACATCGGCTCGCAATACATCTTGGATCTGGCGGGTGATGATGAGAAGTATGACCTCATGCGCGATCGCGTCATGGAAGCTATGCGCGGTCAGTTCCGCCCGGAGTTCCTCAACCGGGTAGATGAGCTGATCATCTTCCACAGCTTGCGCCAAGAGCAATTGAAAGAAATCGTCAGGCTCCAGATCCAGCGGTTGGAGAAGCGCTTGGGCGAGCGCAAGATGTCCCTCACGCTATCAGAAGAGGCGCTGGATTGGGTGGCCCAAGTCGGCTACGACCCCGTCTACGGAGCGCGGCCCCTGAAGCGAGCGATCCAAAAAGAACTGGAGACGCCGATGGCCAAGGGCATCCTGCGCGGCGACTTTGTAAACGGCGATCGCATCTACGCTGACGTGGAAAACGAACGCCTTATCTTCAAACGCCAAGCCCCCGAACTCGCGACAGTGTAAGGCTCCCAAAAGAACCCCGGCTTCTTGGAAAAAGCCGGGGTTCTGAGTAAGCTCAAGATGCTAGCGCATCGGCGCTGCGAAACCATGCCCGATCGGGCTATACCTGTCCAGAGAGCGATCGCCCATCGATTCTTGGCTCAATGGCAAAATAGAGAAAACGCTTGCGAGGCCGCTATGGTCGAAATGTCGCAAATTAAGGCGCTGAGTCAGCAAATTGCTGAGCAGTTCCACCCTGAGCGCATTATCTTGTTTGGTTCCTACGCCTATGGCGAACCGACTCCAGATTCGGATGTGGATTTGCTGGTGATAATGCCGTTTGAGGGCCACTCTCCTCGGAAAGCGGCTGAAATCCGGTTTCAAGTTCGCCCTCAATTTCCTTTAGATTTACTAGTGCGCACCCCTGAGTTGCTGTGTCAACGGCTAGAGATGGGAGATTTTTTTATGAAAGAAATCGTCGATGAAGGCAAAGTGCTCTATGAAGCCACTGACCCAAGAATGGATTGAGAAAGCGGAAGGAGATTTTAGGACCGCAAGTCGAGAACTACGGGCCGAGCAGTTGCCCAACTATGATGCAGTTTGTTTTCATGCCCAGCAATGTGCCGAAAAGTATCTCAAGGCCAGACTGCAAGAAACCAGCATTCCAGTTCCCAAAATCCACGATTTAACTGCATTGTTAGACTTGTTGCTACCCCATGACTCGGATCTAGAAGTCTTGCGGTTTGCTTTAGGGATGCTGACAGACTACGCCGTTGCAGTGCGGTATCCAGGGTTCTCAGCGGATCAGGCCGTTGCTGAGGAGGTGTACAGTTTATGCGAACATGTCAGGCAGAGCATTCGACAGTGCCTATTGCCACCTTAATTATCTGAAACGTAGCATCGCATCTACGCCGACGTGGAAAACGAGCGCCTCGTCTTCAAACGCCAGGCTCCTGAACTCGCGACGGTGTAAGGCTCCCCAAAGAACCCTGGCTTTTTGAAAAAGCCGGGGTTCTGGGTAACCTGAAAATTGTCGGGGCGATCGTTCTGGCGTATTTACGCCGATGTGGAAAGCGAATGCCTTTTCTTTAAGCGTCAAACCCCTGAACTTGCAAAAACTGAGATGGATTTTGAGAGTTGAGTGGGAAAATTATCTACAGAAATTTTGCCAGCCAGTGTAATACTCTTTTTCGTCGGGCGTTAATTGCTTACCTGTCCTTGTTTTCCATTCCAACAAGCAAACACGGGCAAAGGTGCTGTTATAAACAACGAAGTAATTCCATCTTTCGTCATCAAGATAGCGGGTCAAAATCTCTTCTCCATCTGGAAATTCTTCCTCAACAACAATCACCATACCTTCCGCTACCAGGGTACCGTTTCGTTGACTGAGCAAAACATTGGCTAGCTTGCGTTTGTTGGAATAGTTATCCTTTAATCTTTCGATAGCTCTATTTACTGGTTTTGGCCATCCCATACTTCCTTCAGCTATGACTAAGTTTACATGCCACAAGATTAAGCGAGTTCGTATTCCTGCTTGATAGAAATACACTGAACCAAAAATCAGAAGAAATACAACAGCAAAACGAATGAAGTGTTTACGTTTTATGTTCATACTATTGACGGGAAAAACGATAGATTTCTCTGCGGTGTAGCAAGCGAACGAAAAGTACTGCCTCGTCAGTCACTCGTACACCGATGCAATAATCGCCAATCCAAATCGGTCAAACTCTTGTTAGCCCTTTAACTTCAGCAAGTTACCTATATTTGCTGTGCTGTCCGTGGCTTTTACCCCTTCAATCGCATCACTCACATGCTCTAGCAAGGCTTTGCCTTTAATTCGCTTCAGACCTTTCTTAAGATTGTACGGAATCGAACCTTCACGCTTCGCCCTGAAGAATCGTCTGAATTTCGCTTTCATCCACAAACTCAGTCTCTTCACCTTCCTCAATAGCCTGCGCCAATCCCACATCCTCTAGTATTTCGAGAACTAGCTCATAAAAGACCTCACGCTTTTGTTGCAGCATCTCGACAAGGACCTCTTTGAGCAGTTCTTTAGTCTGGTCATCATCTAACGTGAACTGCATGTCGGCTTGTCTCTAAATCAATGGCCAAGATCACTTGTTTGAATTTTAGCGGTTAGCTTACCAAAAGCGGTGACGGCTGACTCTGCGATCGCCCACCGCCTAGCAAACCTTCATGGCAGATGCGGAAGTTGCCTCTCCAACGGTACTGAACTTGATGCTGGATACCGGACGATCGCCCTCATTTGTGCTGATGCCGCTACGTTGATGGGGAGTGAGCTCGCCAGTTTGAGCGTATTCGCTAACCTGGCGCGGCTCAAGCTGAGAGCGCATCCCCACAACTGCTATGAAGCGAAGGCCGAGGTAATATCCGTCTGGGCGCTCCCTTTCACATCTGTTGGCAAGGCTGCAATGGGCAAGGTAATCAAAAACTCCGTACCCTCTCCCACCTGGGAATTCACCTCAATCCGGCCCCGGTGGTGTTCGATAATTTTGAAACAAATGCCCAGCCCGAGACCCGTCCCTTTACCCACCGCCTTAGTGGTAAAGAAGGGATTGAAAATCTTGTCCTTAACCTCAGGAGTCATGCCAGGTCCCGTATCTCGAATACTGACTTGAACCTGGTCAGACGTGCCGGCTCGCGTCGCGATCGTTAACTGCTTGGGGTCACTGTCATGCTCAAACATGGCATCCAGCGCATTCGCAATAATGTTGGTAAAAACTTGATTGAGCTGAGCCGGCGAGCAGCGCACCAGGGGCAAAGAGCCATACTCCTTAATCACCTCAACGTCATATTTGAGGCGATGGCTCAAAATCAGCAGGGTACTTTCCAACCCTTCGTGAATATCCACATCTTTGACGACCGCTTCATCTAGTCGGGAGTAGTTACGCAGAGACACCACAATATCCTGGACTCGTTGCGTCCCCATTTTCATCGATTGCAACACTTTGCTCGAATCTTCCAGCACAAATTCCAGGTCAATCTCTTCTTGCTTCGCTAAGATTCCTGTAGTCGGCTCTGGGTATTCACTCTGATAAGTTATCAAGAGATCCCGCAAATCTTGAATGTAATCCTTTAGAGGGGTGATATTCCCTTGAATAAAGTTGATGGGATTATTAATTTCATGGGCGATACCCGCCACCATCTGCCCTAGGCTCGACATTTTCTCCGTCTGAATGAGCTGTGACTGAGCGTCCTTTAGCTCAGCGAGGGCGCTGGTGAGTTCTGCGGTGCGGCTCTCCACTTTGGCTTCTAGGGTCTGGCCTGCCAGTTCCAGGTCATGGGTATATTGCCTCACCCAGGCAATCAGTTGATTCAACGCCTCCGCCAAAGCCCCAATTTCATCTTCACGATCAGCAGACGCCTGTAGACTGAAGTTTTCCTGCTCGACCACTTGCTTAGCCGTGTCCGTAATCGCCTGGACGGGTTTGGCAATCTTGCGCGCTATCCAGTATCCCGCGATCGCAGCCAGCCCCAAGCCCAAGCCAGATATCCCCATAATCACCAACCAGAGCGCTCGCTGAGCTTGCTGTACCGGTTTTCGAGAAATCAATAGGGCAACGTCAAAATGTTCGCCGTCGGCACCATCTAGAGAAAAAACCTTTGTCAGATAGTCGTTGTTTTGCTGCAGTTGCGTCGCAGCAGAGTCGTCGTGATAGAAAGACTCAATCCACTGCAGGGTTTGGGGACTGGGTTCAGAGGTTGACGCCACTACCTGCCCGTCAGACAGGAGCAAGATCTCTTCGATAATATCCCGATTAATTTGAGTGAGAAGCTCATCGCTGAGCGCAATCCCTAGCACCACCCCCCCCACAACGCCTTGCTGGGTTTTGATGGGAGACGTGCCCACCATAATAGGGGAAGCGTCATCGCCACCCGTAACGACAGTCGAAAAGTCAGACCCTGTTAACAACAGATTGAGGAGAATATCTCCTTCGAGGTCGGCACTGCGCGCAGCATTAGTCCGAGTATCCAGCAGGACTTGACGATCGGTATCTAAAATCTGGATAACATCAGCATCCAAAATGGGCTTGAGGGGTAAGAGTTTCTTCTGCAGCGCTTGCCGATCGCCCTCAGCGGTATGGCGGGTAATCACCGGTTCGACCGCCAACAGACGAGCATCACGCCGTAAGCTCTGCATTTTCTGTTCTAAGTCCCGCTCAACCAGGCTGGCCAAATCAATGGCTTTCTCTCTCTGCTTGCGATCCAGGACGTTGGCGAAATATTCCCCCAGGACGAAAGTTCCTGTCGTCCACAGTGCCAGAAACAAGAGAATAAACGGCAGCGCGATTTTAACTGGTAAGGGCGATCGGCGATAATTAAAAATGTGATTGATTGAAGCCATGAACTCAGCAGTTTTCAGGAAGCAGGCATTGCCAGAACGTTTGTGCACCACAGAAGCGACCAAGGTAAGGCCACTGCAGCCCCGCCATCAATCAAACTTAAAAAACGACAACGGTCACTGAAAAGGACAGTCCGCCTCCCTCGATCAAACAGTGATCCTGGTTGTTTGATCGAGGGAGGTTAATACGTATGGCAGATCCTAATTGATTAGGTTATGGGGCAATGAACTCGGCTTCCACCAGAATGTCTTGCCCCTCTGGAGTCGCGATGAAGTCAACCAAAGCTTGAACTTCTGGCGCAGGCGATTGCGCAATGACGAACCCGATGGGCAGAGACATCTGATAATCGCCTGACTGGATGGTTTCAAGCGAGGGAGAAACACCGTCAATATTCAAAATAGTGACGGGTAATTCATCAATCTCGTCTTCTAGCGGAACTGCCGCCATACTAAAATCTGAGTTCCCAATTGTTTCGAGCAGTTCATCATCTTCACGGAAAACGACCGCTTTAGAGGTGATTTCCAAATCATCCCCCAGATAGGCCTCTCTGAGCACCTGCTTTTCGTTCTCATCTTCTGGCAAATCTAGAAGAATAATCTCGGCATCGGGGCCTCCCAGTTCTTGCCAGTTGGTGATGTCGCCCCGATAGATTCCTTTAATCTGGTCGGCGGTGATGTTGGTGATGCCGGTAACCGATTCATGGACGGCAATGACAAGCGGTGTTTCCCCGATCAGCACATAGTTCAGCTCATCAGCGGTCTCATCGGCTGAGAGCTGGCGGCTAACGCCACCAATATCAAGGGCAGCTTGCTTAACCCCCTCAATGCCACCACTGGTTTGGCTAGCTGGAAGAAAAGTTGTCTCAAGTTCCCCAGTTTCAGCGTTGTAGCCATCAATCAGGAGTTCTATGGCATCGTAGGCTTCTGCAGACCCCCCCACATTAATCGGGCCGGTTGTCGCTGCGGCATCTTCTTCGACCGTACTGGCACCAGAACACCCCCCGGTCAGCACTATAGCGCTACCCAGCAGTAAGACAAAAAGTTTATTGGCTTTCATAAGGCTGAAATGAATAGGAGATTGTGAATCATTGTTTTCACTTAAAAGTGCCCATAGAGAGGTCTTGAAATTACAAAAAGCTGGCCTACAGCGTCGGATAAGTCGGGTTTCGCACCTTAATCTCAACAACCAAGCCGCATTTGAATATCAACAAAATTTATTAAGTTGCGATCCCATGGCCGCTCGTCAGCCGAGTAGAATCCCAAGAGCGTTGCACAATGGCGAGGTGAATTTTAACCGGTCGAAAATCTGAGATTGCTGCGAGCGGTTGCTTTGAGGTCATGGAAAAATCAGATTTATCCCGTAAATGAGCAACGGCCAAATGCGGTCTCTTCGCCCTCTGCTATCGCCTTTGCCAGACTCACATCTGCTAACGCTTCGAGAATTGGCTTATTCAGTAGAAAGCCCTAATGATCGAGGAAAGCATTCTGAAATTGCTAGGTTTCTGATCAAGACATTAAACATTGCTAGTGACCAAGCTGAGGTTCCCTAGATTTAGAGAAAAGCACGCAACCGCTCAGCGGTCGCCGCCCCAGTTTGACGCCAGCTGAACTGAGCGGCGCGCTGCCGGCCTGCTGACCTGAGCTGTTGACGCAGTTGGGCATCTTGGGCGATAGCCTGCATATGCTGGGCGATCGCAGCCACCTCAGTCGGATTCACCAGCAGCGCCGCTCCTCCCGCCACTTCGGGAATCGAGGCGAGATTAGACGCAATCACCGGCGTCCCGCAGGCCATCGCCTCTAGCACCGGCAGGCCAAACCCTTCCCACAGGCTAGGCAGGACCAGCGCCAGCGCCTGATTCAACAGGATCGGCAGCTGTGCATAGGGCACATAGTCTAAAAATTTGACCTGCGAGGTTAGGCCCAGCGCCTGTACCTGCTGCTGCAAATCGGGTGTGTAGCGCGGGTCAGGCGGCCCCGCTATCCACAGCTCATAATCACCCTCAGCGCGATCGCGCAGTTGCGCCAACGCTTGTAGCACCACGCCATAGTTTTTGTAGGGGGCGTGACGGCCCAACAGCAAAAAATAGTGACGCTGCGGTAAGTCTAGTGGCCGAAAGTTGTCGGCATCATAGGCCAGCAAAATCGGCGTGATCTGCTTGGCCTGCAAACCGTAAAACTGCATCAGATCATCCGCCGTGGCTTGCGAATTGCAGATGACATGCTCAGCCGCCGCCAACACGCGAGGCAGGTAATGGCGATGCAGCCACGTCTGCGCCTTCGAGACGGGGAACCGCAGCGGAATCAAATCATGAATCGTGACGACAAACCGGCAGCGGGTAAATAGGGGCGCTTCGGCGATTGGGCAGAAGAGCAAATCAGCGGCCCGGTGCTGATTTACCTGCTGCCGATACAGCTGCGGCAGGCGCCACTGCGTCCACAGCAGTCGGCGCAGATGACCCGAGAGACCAGATTCCGCTGTGAGGTTAGGCGGCACCGGAATGTAGTCATCTTCATCGAGCCCGCTCGCCGCTGTGGCTAAATAGCAGGGATTCAACGGCGTCAAATGCGGCAGTAGGTTGAGCGCGTAGTTGGTGGTGCCGGTGGGTTTGCGAAGCAGGTAGGCCAGGTTGACGAGCATCAGCGGCAAGGCAGTGGAATGAATTCGCCTCTCACCCTATCCTGTTACGTCCGGGTTGGAGAGGGTGCATCAAAATTGGTGGAATGGATGGATGCGATCGCGCTGCTATGTTAGGGTATGTGATGACCACATCGGGATGTAGCGCAGCTTGGTAGCGCACTTCGTTCGGGACGAAGGGGTCGGAGGTTCGAATCCTCTCATCCCGATTCTTCTACAACCTACTGCTGAAGCGACTTGTAGCTTCAGCATCAACCTTTTGATGACTCTTGCATATTGTCACTAAAGGGATGGTGTTGGGCACTTTTGGGCGTTTTTGGATGTCCAAGTGGTAGAAAATTGGTAGAAAATCATGCGCCAAGTTCTGACTCCAGTTGCACCCTTCGCAACTTTAGAGAGTGATCCGAGACTACATCTTGTCAAAGTCGAGAATGACAAGGGCACTCTAAGGCTTCGTTTCAGTTATGGAGGTAAGCGTCATACGCTCGCGGTTGGTTTGCCCGATTCCAAAATTAACCGACTTGTGGCTCACCAAAAAGCAACCCAGATCGAACTAGATATTGCTTCTGGCAACTTTGACACAACGTTAAAGAAGTACAAGCCACCCAAGGCATCTAAAAAGAAAACTGAGCAAGTCACTGTCTGGGGACTGTTTCAGAAATTTATGGCAATTCAGACCAAGTCGAAAGACTTACAAGTCGGCAGCCTTTGCCGATATACGGCAACTTTACGGCATCTCGAAACATTCTTTCCCAGTCAGACTCCAGACAAAATCGATGCCAACTTGGCAGAAGCGTTTTCACAGTATCTGCGAGGTGAGGTAGCTGATCGCACCGCTAAAGATTATTTGATTCTGGTGCAGGCTTGTTGGAACTGGGCAGAGGACACGACAACTGACAATCCCTGGTCAGGAATATTGAGTCAGGTGAAACCGTCCCCGAAACAAAAAGTCAGGCCGTTTACGGTCACCGAGGTTCAAGCCATTTTGAAGTCGTTTGAGTGTGATCGCTACTATCGACACTATGCCGACTTTGTAGCTTTCTTATTCGGTACAGGCTGCCGGTTTGGGGAAGCGGTTGGCCTGAAGTGGAAACATATTGCCGATGACTATTCGACAGTTTGGATTGGAGAGTCGGTTTCCAGAGGGGTGTGCAAAACGACGAAAACGGGGAAAGACAGGACAGTGACGCTGACCGCCAAAGTGATGGCAATGCTGGGAGCTAGAAAACCCGAAGGGGTATCGCCCAATGCGCTGGTCTTTCCCGCTCCAAAAGGAGGATACATCAACGACCATACGTTTCGGCGAAGGGCTTGGAGTAAAACGTTGGATAAATTGCAGATCCAATATCGCAAGCCCTACGCGACTCGACACACGGCCATCAGTCATGCGTTAGCTAACGGAGCCAATCCCCTAGCAGTGGCGGAACAAACGGGCCATGATCCGCAGATTTTGTTCAAACACTATGCCTCTGTGATTCAGAAGACTACTGTGATGATGGAGTTCTAGCCATCGCCATTTACAGTCTGTGTCCAAACCAGACAACCTTGCCCATGAGGCTCAACCCATTAGATTTGTCAGTGATATCTAATGAAAAAGCTTCATAGGTGGGGTTGTCGCTTAGAACTCGAAGAATTTTCTTCGGTAGGCATTGGAGACGTTTAATCAAAATCCGGTTTTCGAGCTTGAATAGAAAAAGTCCATGGTCTACTGCTTCGGGGTCGCGATGGCTAGTATCAACTAGTATCAGGTCTCTCGTCGTGAGAGTAGGCTCCATGCTTTCATCTGTGACCTTAGTTAAAAACAGATGTTCGAAAGAATTAGGGAACTCACCTTCTAGCCAATCCGTCTTGAAAGCTAGTGGATCCTTAAAAACATACTGTCCACTTCCTCCGGTTTCCGAAGAAGAAGCTTGACCTCCGGCTAACCATTCCAAACTTACATCTGCAATGCGCGCTATAGATAGCAAAGCAGGTCGTGTTGGTTCACTTTGGCCATTGAGGTATTGACGCAAGACGGTGTCAGAAAAACCACAACTGCGTGCGAATCCACGAATACTATTCTCGCCAACGGCCTTTTTCAAACGGCTTGGAAAATCATCTAATTCAGGTTTGTCAGCCTGCACTTCATTCAAGGACGTATTACTCATTGCACACAATATAACTACAGACGCAAATTATAACGCTTGACATGCAATATATAAATTGTTAGCTTCATCAATATACAAATTGATGGAGCTTTGTCGATCTTATGCACGTAGAGGACATTAAAGCAGCTCTGCGCAAGCAAGGCTGGACATTGGCAAGTATCGCCAAAGAGCTCGGTGTGGGACCATCGGCCGTCTCGCATGCCTTGACGAGACAACGCTCTCGCAGAGTAGAAAAAGTGATTGCTAGCAAACTGGGGCTTGCTCCTCGTGAGATTTGGCCTCAACGATATAAAGGAGGGGCAACCTATGGCTCAATTCGTCAGCAAACAGGAAGCTTTGCGGTGCCTCAATCTCAGCAGCACCACGTTGAAAAAGTATCGGTTGCAGGGACTGCTAGTGGAGGGCATTCATTGGGTGCGGGTCAATAGTCGTTGCACCCGCTACAATCTGGAACTGATTCAAGATTGGCTGCATAATCGCCAGGATCCAGCGGCTCATCAGCGAGCCATCGAAATTTACCAGGCTAGTTTGCTGAGTAATCAACGGAAGCCATCGCGAGTCTCTTCAAAGCGACTTTAGGGATATCCCAAAAGCACACTCTTTCCTAAAAACGCATCACTAAATTGAGATCTCTTCTGCCTGGACGACAGTATCGGATGAGCAAAAAATACACCCTAACGATTGAATAGTCAGGGTGCATCACTTTCGTTTTTATCTTTTAAGCTGGGTCAATCAACAATCTGAAGAGGTTTGCCAGAACCGCTTCAAAGATCGCCCCGCTTGTAAAGCTTGTGTTTTCAACTATAGCAAAGTTGCTGAAAATGTCTGCGACACGATGCGACTTTGGTCATTGCGTTACCAAGAACTAGCGGCTTGATGTTGATGACCCAGCTTCTGGAATCAGGAGCTGATAATGACACAGTATGTTTACTCAGGGCGCAAACAGGCCTGCCCGATTTGCGATCGCACCAAGGACCCAGACTGCCGCTGGAATGATGAAGTGGTCTTCTGTCACAGCCACATTGACCAGGATGCTGTGGTTGAGGGCTACGTCTATCGCGGGGCAACCGCTGACGGTTTGTGGGGACAGTATTTCAAATTGACCCAGTCAGAAAAGTCCGCTCGCCCTCAGCAGCGGCAGGACTTCTTTTATCCGACTCGGCAGGGCCAGCCCCTGGTGAAGGTGACACGGGTAGATCGTGGAAGCGGCACAAAGTTCTTTGTTCAGTATCACTGGGATGGGCAACAGTGGGTGAAGGGGCTGACGCCAGCGGTAAGAAAGCAGGTGCCAATTTATCGCTATGCGGAAGTGAGGCGGGCGATTGCCTCTGGACAACTCATTTGGATGGTAGAAGGGGAAGGCTGCGCCGATGCGTTATGGAATGTTGGCATTCCGGCAACGACAACGTTGGGTGGTTCTAAGAAGTATCGCAGTTATGGCAATTATGCGCAGGACTTGGAGGGGGCTCGCCTGGTGCTGTGCCCCGATCGCGACCAGGTTGGCATGGCTCACATGGAAGAGATTGCCCAGGATTTTCCGGACGCTCAGTGGTGCTATCCCTATCCGGAGAGTCTGCGCTGGCAAAACCTGCCTAAGCATGGCGGCCTTGACATTGCGGATTGGATTGCCGAGGGCGCAGCGGCTGAGCAGATTCGAGCAGCGTTTGGGTCAAAGCGGGAGCTGACAACAGTTCAAGCGGTTCCCCAAACGCTAGATGTCGCTAGGCTGCAAGATCAGATTCGTCATTACCTGGCAGCGGATCCCTCCGAGTTGGAACTGTCAGCCCGAGTTTTGCAGTGGCATCGGGAAACCCAGCTCACGGTCAAAGACCTCTGGAGTTTGGTCAAACCTTTGCAGGCGGATTTGGAGCAGCAAGAAGAGCGGGGCGATCGCATCGCTGAAATTCACACGCTGCTGAAGATTGTCGATTGTCAGCTGGTTTTGGGTGATTTTCTGCGTCCCGAATTGGCGCATTCTCTGGAGCGCATCTCTAGCTGGATTGGAGCAACCCCAGCGGCGATGCTAGTGACACTGCTCCCCGTTGCCGCTTCGCTGTTGCGCATCGGGACGGAACTAGAAATTGATGCAGGCATGGGCTTTTACGCCCCGCCGATTCTGTTCACAGGACTGGTGGCTCCGTCCGGCACAAAGAAGAGTCCGATTCAGCGACAGATTTTGGGGCCGCTGATGCGCTTGCAAGCAGAAGCCGATCAGGATTACGACTATGAAATTGCCGCTTATGAAGTGGAGTTACGAGAGTGGGAGCAGACCAAGTCTACTGAGCGAGGCCCCAAACCAAAGAAACCGCTGCCACGGGAGTATCACACCGCTGATGCGACGCGAGAAGCTTTGGCTCGCATGCAAGCTCAGCAACCGGAACACGGCATTTTGGTGACGCCAGATGAATTAGCAGGGCTCTTCAAGGGACACAATCAGTACCGCAACGGACGCGGTAACGATAAGGAGTCACTGCTGACGGCATTTGACGGTTCGGGGCTGAAGGTAGACCGAGCCAGCGGAGTCCGCATCAGTCTATCACGCACCAGCCTCAGCATCACGGGCACGATTCAACCGGACATTCTGCGAGAGATGATGGGCGATTTCTCTGATGCCAATGGACAATGGGCCAGGTTTTTATGGTGCCTTTTGCCGCTGAAGCCTGCGCCGTTCCCTCGGCAGACTCAGCCGGATGATATGTCGGAACAGCTTTACAGGATCTATCAGCGATTGGCGGGGTTTCCAGCTCATTGCTACTCGCTGTCACCAGAAGCCAAAAGAGCATTTGCGGATTGGTATGACCAGTTGGATCAGCTGCGCATCACTGAGACTCACCAGGGATTGCAGGCAGTCTATGCCAAGATGCAGGGCTACACGGGAAGACTAGCGCTCATTTTGCACTGCCTAAATGCAGCAGTGGAGCAAAGACCACCTGATGAAGCAGTGTTGGTGCAGTCGGTGAGATCGGCGATCAAGCTGGTGCGGTGGTTTATGGGGCAGGTAAAGTTGCTGTATGCCGAAGGGGAAACCGCCTGGGGGGTATTGGAGCCAATTTACACGAAGCTGATTCAACTCTCGCGGGTCAGGGGTTGGTTAACCGCGCGGGATGTGCGAAATTTTGAGCGCAGTCTGCGGAAGGCTAGTTCTGATATCATCCGCTCCCATTTTCGTGAACTGGAAGCAATGGGCTATGGCGAGACCAGCGGCGAGGGGCAACGGCTGCGGTGGAAAACGACTGTAGATGTTGTAGACAGTTCGCGAGAACTGTAGACACCCTCGTCTACCGCTGAAATGATTGCTATTCATAGCTTTCAAGCAAACTGTAGACGAATAGACAGGGTTTAGAAATCTGGCAATCTGGGAAAGTGTCTACATGCCTACAGTTGGGGCTGAAACGCTTGCTCAGAAAGGGATTTAGCCTGTAGACACCCCCGTCTACCAAGGTCTACAGTGGGGCAACCTGTCTACAGTTTAGTGGAGCGCATAAAGGGCGATTCCGTGCAGCATATCAGGCCAGGGAAGGAGCTGACGCTGGATGAGTTTTGCACTTTCACGCAGACCTGTCATAAATGTGCTGACCTGATCGATCTCTCTCTATCCAAAGAGCTTGGGAGAGACGATTTCGGCCTTGGAGATGTTGTATCGGCACATCTACCATCGAGCTGTTCAGAGAGAAGTCTACGTTAGATCTCGCAGAACAGTCTTGGTTAAAATCCGCATTACCTCACCGGCGCGCCCCGTCGGCAACGGATTTGACCACTCCTTCATCTCTGCAAATCGCAGTTTGTGGAGTGATTTCACAATACTATCTACGCCTTCAGGTGAACCCAGCACCATAATGCGCACCTTTTCGCGCCCATTTTCTTGAGGCAACTGAACCTGGGTGACGGCAGCATCCTTACGTCTTGTCATATTTTGAGCCCCCGCAAAAATTTGACGGTGATTTCTTGATCTCGTGTGCGCCAACTGGCTTACAAGCAAGTGTAATCTAAATGTATGCCAGGTGGCATACATTTACCCCATTAAAAACCTCTGACACGATCAGAGCCATGGGAAAAGCTGGGAAAGTCTTAAAACAGGTGCTGGAAGAGTACGGGATTAGCCAAAACGGTCTCGCGACCACTCTGGGCACGGAACGCGGTACAGTCTACCGCTGGGTGCATGAGCTCCGAGACCCTTCAGCCGAAACGCTGGTTGCAATCACCAATGCTCTGCGCAAACTTAACTCTGATGCTGCCCAGACCTTTGTGCAACGGTATCTCGGCGATGTTGCGCAAGGAAAAGGCCCAAGTGAGTGACGAGCGCCTTTCTCAATCAGCCTGATTTCGACCACAACAACTTTTGGGTTTTATGAAGCTGGTAGGTTTGTAGAGCCTATCTTTTGGTCAATCCTGATTTCCCTTTAACCGCTTTTGCATCGGAGGCAACGAGTGACGTGATCGATTGGTCAGAACAGCGCCAGATAGGATGATTGCCGCTGAAAGTGTTAATGGCTATGGCTTTTAGAGAAGCAGTAGACGAATATACAGGTTTTATATCTGGAGAGTCTGTGGAAAGTGTCTATCTGTCCATCAATCTAGTAAATACCGGCTTGTAATGAGCTGCGGCAGTTATGGGCCGAAAAAGGATGGATTAGAATGACAGCAAATTGATGTCCCTTTGTGTGCCCAGGTGTTCAGACTGGCTGATAGGCTGACGCTACTACGGACTGATCGAAAGTGCCATGATGATTCAGGCTGTCACGCGAGACCTCACGTTTGAAACGTTCATTGACGTTGAGGATGGCAATGAACTCGATGAATTTGAACTGGTCGATGGGAGGCTAGTGCTCATGCCGGAGCCGGATGATTGGCATGAAGAGATTTTAGAGTTCCTCTCGTTTATGTTTGAACTGCAGTATCGGCGCATGAGGCTGAGATACTCAGTGCGCAAGCGGAATGCGTTGATGATTGACAACACGAGGGGCCGACGCCCTGATGTGGCGGTGATTGATCGGCCTGCAACTCGACGGGAGGATCGGCAGCCGGGGATTCGCAGCGTTCCTCGGATGATTGTGGAGATTGCCTCGGGAAACTGGAGTACGGACTTGGTGGAGAAGCAGGAGGAGTATGAGGCGCTACAGGTGCCGGAGTTCTGGATTGTGGACTACCGGGGGCAGATTCCAGCGAAGTATTGTCAGCGGGGAAAGGGTAAGAAGGTGATTGTGCTGACGCTGGAAGATGGGGTTTATCGGAAGGCGGAATATGTGGCGGGGGAGACGGTGCCGTGTCTGACGTTTCCGGAGTTGGAGTTGACGGTGGAGCAGATTTTGGCAGCTGAAGAGTAGGAAACAAATTCGTTGAGATGTTGGAATATGCCAACGCGAATTTGCTGGATTGGTTCATGGCACTTCAATCAGGCACCTCCCAATCTTCGATCTGTAAACCCTCAACTCGTTCAAACTCCCGTGTGTTGTGGGTGACTAACGTCAGGTCATTTGTCAACGCGATTGCCGCAATCTGCAAATCATAGGAACCGATGGGGGTACCTGCTTTTGCTAACTGGGCTCGAATGCGTCCAGCCAAAAAGGCGTCTTCATCCTGAAGTGGCAGTGAGACAAACTGTGAGAAAAATGCTTGCTGTCGCTCTAAAGTGCGCTGGGGATGGTTGCTTCGAAAGGCTCCATAAAACAACTCGGCTTTGACGACGGAACAAACGGCCATTTCTTCAGCAGGGGTTGCTAGTAGACGATCTCGCACAGAGGAGGAACGACCATTTAGGTACATGACGCAAACGTTCGTATCCAGCAAATAGCGCATGGCTATTCAAATGCCCCTGCCAGGTCTTCATCGAGAGCGTCGTCAATACCGCCCTCGTTAAGGTTGATAGGGTCATCGGCACAGATGCCGTAAAGATCGGCTAGAGACATTTCAGGGGAGTGGTCTGACAGTACGGGTTGATAAATCACCATCACTTCGACTTCGCGATCGGTTATTCCCACTGGAATATCGAGATGTAGAACGCCATCTTTGCCAACCTGCTGGCGTACCTTAAAGCTTTCCATGATGGTTGTCCCTCTTATATCAATAAGACTGCACTTCCGAGCTACTTAGCGCTGATTTAATCATAGCGATCGCTGAATTGAATGATCCCCCTGTTAGTCTTGCGTGATCGACATAAAGTATTTCAAGATATCAACTCGTTCCCATGAAGCAAGCAGATATTCTTTGTAAGAGTTATGTCCTTTGCTACTTAAAAAGTCTATTAGAAAATCTTGAAATTCCTCTTCGCTTACAAATTCCATAGTTCTAAACAGGAAAAATACAAGCATTAAAGGGAAAAAAGAATTGCGGCTTTTCTTAACTTTGGTACTTGGCATCTCTTTTACGAAATGCTGGTCGTGTTCCCTCTAAAACGTCAACTATGTGCTGATTTATTACTGAATCCTCAATAGAGCCTGAGGTATAGGTAATTTTATTGCCATCCAACCTATCGAATTCAGCATGGATTACTTGCTCAGCATCGCAAACTACAGCGATGTTAGGGCTATGAGTCACCATAATAATTTGCCTATGCTTTTTAACCTCCCTAATTACCGGAAAAAGTAGATTATAAACAGTGAAATTGTCTAAATTCTCTTCTGGCTGATCAATGATTATAGGCTTTTTGCTTTTATCGATCAGCAGATAAAACACTAGCAAGAGAGAACCTCTCTCACCAGGCGACAACTGATTAAGATGCTTATCATCAAGCTTCAGAAAATATTCAGGCTTGAGGTAGTCAAGTGACCATAAATAGTCATACAGAGCTTGTAGCGTTTTACCCTTCTTGAGTTGACCTGAAGTGCTTACTTTTAATCCTGCATTATTTCTTTTGTCTATTCTAAGATGCTCTATCAAGTCTTTGACGAGTTCGATCGCTTCATCTGCGACATCAAGGTCATACTTAGCAATCAAAGACTCTAATTTCTTTTCTCCTTCTTGTTTTCCACAAAATGATCCAGATACACCTTGGTTAATGTAAGTTTCTAGAAATCCATTGCTGAGATCACTCTCAGCAATAGATGCACCAAAACTAAGTTTGAACTCATCTTTGATAATGTTGTTGTTTTCAATAAGTTCTTGAACACTAGAGAATAGTCTTGTGTAGACATCTCGTATTTCTGAGATATAGCCATATATACTTCGAGCCATAAGCTCTCTATCTGACTCTAATTTGTAAAGATCAGCTTCGAGTTCGTCCTCAATATATGCAATCTGCTTTTCGTGATACTTAATGGTGTCAGGTGTTTCTTCATCACCTTCTATTACATTTTTGGCTTTATCCCATAAATCTTGAGTTCTGAGGTACTCTTGATATTTCTTCTGTGGTTCATCCAATTCTGACTCAAGCTTACCAATCTCTTTTTTTAATGCATTAGATTGGTTGATCAAACTTTCTTCAGCTTCTTCAGAAAGGCTTGTATCTATAGCCTGTATTTCCTTTTGAAGAGTTCCCTCAAGTTTTTCAATAGAGTTAGCATCGATCCCGAAAGTGACAATCTCTTTGATATCCAATTCAAGTTTGATTGCGACTTCAGAATTTTCTCGGATAAAGACTTCGACGACTCCTTTAATGCTTGAAAGTTTGGATTTTAGCTTGTCTAATTCAGCCTTTCTTTTATAAACCTGTTGTTGATTAATTCGAGCTTCCGAAACGGCCTGCTCCAACTTTGCCAAAGCTGAATTTTTTCTAGAAAGTTCATCTTGTATAGATCTAGATCTTTGTTGTGTCTTTTTATCTAAAGACTCAGGATTAGGTTGTTCATCTGGCCTCGTAGCGGCATGAACTTCTAACTGTCGCTTTTTTTCTTTTAAGGCTTCTTCAATTTGCTTAAGGTGCCCTGGCTTCAATTGTTCTTCTAAAGATATAATTTCTTGATTTATTTTAGATAGTCTGTCCTTAAATATCTTTATTTGATCTATTTTTTCCTCGGTTTCGTATGTAATCAAATTCTCCAAGCTATCATTTCCCAATCTTTTAGCTTGATCTATATGAGAAAAAATTACATGTCGTATTTCTTTTTGGAACTTGCTCTTTTCAGAAGCATCTCTTTCGGTACACACTTCTTCCAAGTAAGATTGAGGTATATAGACAACGGACTCAAGTGCATCTGAGCTTGGATTTTCGTGTAATCCTATAGGAGCAGATTCTTCACCATCTGCCCAAATAACCGAAGTCTCAAAATTTTGTGCTAACCTTCCGCCCTTAATCCTGAACCTATCCTTAGTTAGAAAAGAGAAATGCTCGGCTTTCTTAGTGTTACCTGCTAACGCAATAATATCGGTCAGTGCGCTTTTACCCTTTCCCTTATTCCCAATAATAGCAACTAATCCATGATTCAAGTCTAATTCACAGTCAAACCATTTTTCTTCTAAGTTAGAATTATCCTTTTTCCTTATTTTTACTTGTGATATATGAAAGGTCTTGTTATTTTCTACTTTCTTAAGCTTGGGTGGTCGCTTCCCTATGAAAACTCTGTCTTCAGGTTCGTTAACGATCTGACATAACCCCTCAAAAGTTGGATCTGCTTTCACCCAGAAATACTTATCTGTGGGTCTATTTTTATCATCTTTTAATCGCCCTAATTCAGAGCTAGCATCATGCGAATCTGTGCCCTTCACACATGGTTTAGGTTTGCCGAACCACTCTTCTATTTTTTCCTTGGGGAATTTTTCATTCTTACCAAGAAAGAAATTGATTTGGTTGGCATTGGCGGAGCCTATAAGATCAGATATGTTAATAAATCCTTCTTTCAAATACCTATCTGCCTGAGGATCCACATCATCAATACCGCCATATTCATCATAGGGGAGCCAAATCAAAAACTGATTCTTATAATATTTATCCTTGAAAGCTCTTTCATTTTTAAGTTGTTGAACAGTTGAGAGGAAATCTACAGAAGTTGAATTAAGCAAAAATTCTGGATCATCATACTTATCTCCGATCATTCGGTCATAAATATGGAGCTGTTTAATAAATGTTTCAATATTGTCTACATTAACTTTATTACTAAAAATTATATGGAAATTTAGACGCACTCCAGACTTGCTATTTTTGTTTTGGAGAACATTTGTCATCCTGCACTCAACAACTGGCAAAAGAGCTTTTGATTTCAATTGACTGAGAGCGTTCTTTAGGTCAGATCTAGTGGAAGGTAAGCTATCCACTTCATTTATCAAAGCTTTTAAATGCTTATATCCATCTACGGAGAAATAGTCATTAATTCCTATTAATTCACACTCCGATCCTGCTAACTGGAAAATAAAATCTTCCCATGTTCCTTTGAATTTATGCGAAGCTGGACTATGGACGTGTAGGTCCCATTTGCGCCATTCTGAACCTTTAGGGAATTTCGCTAGTACCATTGACCTATAGATACTTAGAAGAGTGTAGATTTACATTTGTCTTAGCATTGATCTCACTCTAACGTCCAATAGAAAGAAGCGATCCTATCTAAAAACCTTACTTTATTAATTGTCTGATTTTATATCTAAGCAAACTGTTAGTAATTGTAGGGTGGGTACTGTCCACTTTTCCACCAAGCTATCACCACTCGCATTCTCTCCCCACCCCCCCAATCCACGTGCAAAAGGAACGGTGTCCTTTGGACTTAGTGATTCGTATTGCATCGGGTAATCCCAAGGCACCTGGTACCTTTGGGGATAGCGCCTCAACAGCCTCAACACCTCTCCCTGCTTCAACGTAACCAAAATTTCCATCATTAGAAAATGCGAGCATAGTGGGCGGTGAATTGGCTCAGTATGCAGGTTTCGCATTAGCTATCCCTTCAACCGCTTCTGCATCGTTTCCAACTTCCGCAAGTCTGCCGCCCGCTTCCGCCGTTGATACCGCTCCTTCGCGATACCATTCACCACCTTCATCGCCTTCGGATGTTCCGCGAGATACTGATACGCCGCCTCAAACCACACCTCCTTGGTGATCTTCTCATCCATGCAGAGATGCCGTAGTGCTTTATCAATATCCGCTTCCAACCGCGTGGTCGTGCGCACCAACTGGGGCAGATCCGACTCTTCGCCCTGACTCATAGACATGCTGACGTCAACACCCTCTGACTCATCAGAGTCACTGTATCTTGATGTCACGGCTGCATCTGCATCCGGTTGACGAGACTTCACACGGGAGGTCTCATCCAGCCGATCAGAACGTGGCGGTACGGTCGGACGCTGCTGTTGCATCAGTCTCTCTAGCGCATCTTCATTCATGGCCTACACCTGCTCCAAGATCTCAATCACCTGCTGCAGGGGAAATTCCAGCTCTTCATGCCCCAACTTCGCCAATAACCGCCCCTGCCGAATCGCTTGCTTGTAGCGCTCACTCTCCAAAATCGACGGCAGCACCCGAATCTCTCCTGCCACCTGCCGCATCGCCGCGATCGCCTCGCGGCTATCCGTCGCCTGCGACCTGCCAAACCACTTATCGCGAAACGGTAGTACTCCCAGCACCTGCCCCGTAAACGCTCGAATGCGCCGCATCTCCTCCAATAGCTCCAGACTGCGCAGCAGCGAATTCACTCCCTTGGTCGAAGCCTCCGCCGGAATCAATACCCAGTCCGATGCCCCCACCACCGATAGACAAATCTGAGTGCGCTGGGGCGGTGAATCGATCAGGCAAACATCAAACAGCTCACTCACGGCTTCCAAGCTGTAGCGCAACGCCAACGCTCCCATACCACTGGTGGCTAAGTACTCCTGGGCCTGATGCAGCCCCTCATCGGCAGGCAACAGATACAGATCCCCGTAAGCCAGGGGATAAATGCCCGCTGCCGTCTCCACCTGACGCCTCAGCACTTCTAGGAGCGTCGGGGCATCCGGCTGCACGTCATGGCCTAAATAAAACGTCAGATTTGCCTGGGGGTCCGCATCCACCATCAATACCCGTTGCCCCTGCTGCGCCAACAGTCGGCCTAGTAATAGCGAAATTGACGTTTTCCCTTGTCCTCCCGAGAGCGACAAGCAGCTCAAAGTCTTCATGGGCGATCGCTCCTGATAACCAAACCCAGAACTTTCTGAAAGGCTGGGCGTCTTCACCGAACAAGAGAATCTGTCGCCATTAAAGCTACTTAACTTAAAAGCGTCAAGACGTATTGACGTCAAAACTTATAACAGCCTGTGCTGATCGTTGTAATGACTAGTTAATGCTGGCTGTTGAGGATGTATTTAAGTTAAAGATTCAAGAGCAAAGGAGAACTTATTCAAACCCTGTTTCAGATATTTTAGAGACGTTAATGTGATCGAAATCACGAAAAATACTCGGTTTTTATACATCGGACTCTTTGTATATTAGAAGACTCAAAGTATCAATTTATTCTATTTATTCTTTAAGGAATGTATTAGTGAAATAAGGACTCTCAGTATTCTTGCTGAAATATTCAAGCACTTGATTGAAATCACGCATCGTTACGGATCTGGCCACAAATTCCAGGATTTTGGCTAGTCTTTTAGACATCAATGGATGCCCTCAAAACGAAAGGGCAGTTACTTCGATTCCTGAAATTCGTTGCTATAGTGATCAAATCTTTTCAGAAGTTGAGTCACGCCTAGAACTAATTTTGAACACGCAAGTTAAGACGATCTAACCTGATTTAAGGAGGCTGAAATGATCCGTCAGTATTCAAAAGTGCGTGCAGAAGTTTTGGCTTCTCCATTCGATTTTGCATCGCAAATCATCTGCTATTTTTGTCGGCTGCCATGTTCACTGTTGGCCGCGATCTTGGCAGGTTGTATGAGCGCTAATTTTGTTCTGCACAGTCCAACTTTGCCCTTGCTCATCATTGCTGGTGTCGGCATGGGGCTGATTTGGTCGCAAGCGGGCGTACGCCAACGTCGCGTATCTACCCACGGTTCTCAACGATGGACTGTCCGGCATCAAACCATCCTAACCATCGGGTTGAGTCTGTTATCACTCCTGACCGTGCTGGCTTTTCCAGCCCAAGCGCAATTCTTTGGCGGGGCTGAAACCTGGATGCAGACCAACTTTGGCGCGGCCACGGGAGAGGCGATTCCGCTGGTCTTCAACGTGTTGCGAGGTCTTTTTCTGCTCTATGTGGGCATCTCGTTGGTGCGCGTTATCAATGGCGCTCGCCAAGATGAGGATTGGCAAACGATCGCTCGCACACCACTCATTATCATCATCGCCGTCACCGCCGGTGACATCTTGACGACGCTCATCACCGGCTAAAGGTCGTCAATTCATCAGATCAAGGGTGCAACTACCACCTGTTCTTTCAGCCCCCTTGAGCGATTTATGCCCTCTCACTTTCGTCCGGTTAACGCCATTCTGGGAGCCCAACCCCGCTTAGGTCCCATTCCTGCCGACCAAATCATTCCGTGGTTCTGCATCACCGGGGTGTCATACCTGGTGGGTCGCGGGTTCAACCTGAGTTGGCTGGCAATTGGTTTCATCGCCGCCTGGGGCATGTCTACCTGGTGGATTCTCACGGGGGGACAAAGCTGGAAGTTCACGGCTAAATTCGTGCCGACTCCTACCTGGAGTCGCGGCTATGCCCGATATCTGAGATTTATCTACCATGAAACAGAAAATCGGCAAACACCGCCTCAAACTCGGCGGCCAATTCGTCGGCACCCTGACGCCTTTTGAAGATGCCCTCAATCTCGCCGCCATGCTGCGGGTCGAACTACGGGGGCGACGGGTCGGCGCTTACGTGCTCACCAAGGGGCAGAACCGAGAGCACTTGTGTTTTGTTTTTGGCTTTGACTGCAAAGGCATTCACAATACCCTGACTGACGAACAAGTTGAGACCATCTTCAGTCAACTGGAATCGGGGTTGAAGGACTTGCCTGGGGGTGAACGGCTGACCCTGCACCTGGGGTCGTTTTCATCCGATCGCGATCGCCAACAAGACCTCGCTCAGCTCACCGATCTGGCCCCCAGCCATGCCCTGAAGTTTTTGCTTACCAGCGATCGCGCCCGCATCCAGCAGCTCACCCAACAGGGGCTACGAAAACCCAAGTTTCTGCGGCTCTATGTCACCTACACCGTGCAAAGCGGTTCCGAGGGAGCCCAAGACCTAATCGAAAAGCTGATCGGTCGGGGAGAAACTTTGTGGAAGTCGTTTACGGGCGAACTACAACAGGCCAAGAACCAACGCCTGCAAACAGTGATCACTAAAGCGTTTACCGACGGCTTCCTCCTGTGGGAGCAGGTGCTCTCAAACAAAATGGGCTTATCTGTGAAGCCCTTGGGTGAAGTTGACCTGTGGACATTGCTCTGGCAGCAGTTTAATCAGAGCAAGCCGATTCCGATTCCCCAACTCATTGTGCTAGATGGCCACGGGTTACACGAACAGGTCAACTCTGAAATCCACAGCACCACCCTGCTCACCCGAGCCGGGGTCCCCAATGCCGGGAAATCCTGGACCAAGGTGAATGGTCAGTATGTGGCTCCTCTCACCTTTCTGGAAAAACCGGGGGGCTGGGCCAGTGAGTTTGCTCAACTGCGCTACCTCTGGGAAGTCCTGTCCCGAGAAACCGTGGCGGATACCGAGATCTTCTGCCAATTAACCCGCGCTAACGAAACCCTGGTGAAGACGACGGTTCAGCGGATGCTGAAGCAGTCTAACCTGACGGCCACCCTGGCGGAAGAAGGCAATTCCGTGGATGTGGCCGCAGAGCTGAAAATGAAGCGCTCCATTGAGGCCCAGGAAGAACTCTTCGAAGGGGCGCTGCCCATTCACACCGCCGTGGTCTTCCTGGTTCATCGCCCGACTCTGGAGCAGTTGGACGAAGCCTGCCGGTATCTCCAAAGCTGCTTTCGCCGTCCCGCTTGGGTGGAGCGAGAGCAAGATTACGCCTGGAAGGTCTGGCTGCAGACGCTGCCCATCGTTTGGGACGCCTTAATGGCCAGCCCCTTTAATCGCAGGCAGCTCTATCTGACGGGAGAAGTACCGGGGCTGATGCCGTTAGTCCTTACTCAGCCCTGTGATACCCAAGGCTTTGAGTTGATTGCTGAGGAAGGCGGCAGCCCGATTCACCTGGATTTGTTTACTCAGCACAAGAATCTGGGGTTGTTCGCCACGACTCGCGCTGGAAAATCCGTTTTAGTCTCCGGCATCCTGACCCAGGCTTTGGCCCACCGCTTTCCCGTCGTCGCCCTGGACTTCCCGAAACCCGATGGCTCTTCTACTTTTACCGACTATACCCAGCTAGTCGGCGGGGCCTACTTTGATATCTCCCGTGAGTCCAACAACCTGTTTGAGCTGCCCGACCTGCGGCACCTGCCCAGCGACGAGCAAAAAGAACGCCTGCAAGACTTCCAATCGTTCCTCGAATCAGCACTGCTGACGATGATCGTGGGCTCGGGAGCAAACGGGTCTGTCATGACCCAGACAATCCGTTCCATCTTAGTGCTGGCACTGAATGCCTTCTTTAGCGATTGCCAGATTCAGCAGCGCTATCTGGCAGCGATGGCAGGGCGTTTGGGCTCTGACGCTTGGGATAGAATCCCCACGCTGGCGGACTTTCTGGCATTCTGCACGCCGGAGAAGCTCGATTTTCAGCAGGTGGGCGGCAACATCGAAGCCGCGCTGAACATGATTGAGCTGCGGCTGCGGTTTTGGCTCTCCAGCCGCGTGGGGCGAGCGATTTCGGCCCCGTCCAGCTTCCCCACCGATGCGCAACTGCTGGTTTTTGCGTTGCGTAATCTGGCGAATGAGGAAGATGCAGCGGTGCTGGCGCTTTCCGCCTATGCCGCTGCCCTGCGGCGCGCCTTGGAAGCTCCCGCCTCGGTTTTCTTCATTGATGAAGCCCCGATTCTGTTTGAGTTTGATGAAATTGGCGCACTGATTGGCAGGCTTTGTGCCAACGGTGCTAAAGCCGGGATTCGAGTGATTATCTCCGCTCAAGATCCCGATACGGTTCATAAGTCACCGGCCAGCGCCAAGATCTTTCAGAACCTGACGACCCGCCTGATTGGCCGGGTACAACCGACCGCCGTCGATAGCTTTGAGCGCATCCTCAAGTATCCGCCCGCCATCATCAACCGCAACGCCAGCGACAGCTTCTTTCCCAAGCGAGAGGGCATCTACAGCCAATGGCTCTTGGACAATAACGGCATCTACACCTACTGCCGCTACTATCCCGCCTTTGCCCAGCTGGCGGCGGTCGCGAATAATCCCGATGAGCAGGCCACTCGGGATCTAGTGCTGCGCCATGCTCCCGACGAATTTACCGGCCTCGCTGAATTTGCGCGGCTACTGGTGCAGTCCATTCAATCCGGCGAACCGCTGTCCGTCATCACCGAGCGCTGGTTTGCCGAACGCAATCCCCATCCCGAAGTGCCGATCGCACCGTTTAACTCTCTTCACTCTGGAGGTTCTTCCCGATGACTCCGAAAATCCGCTTTGGCTTGATCCCGATTCTCGCGACGACACTGCTGCTTGCGCCGGTCAAACCGGCTGCGGCATCCCAAGTCGATACGACGTTTGACGACATCTTTGGTATCTTTCGCCAAGCTTTTGAGGACGTCAGAGCCTACGTCGAACAAACCATTACGGGTGTGATGGATGCCCTCCCCGGTGAGCTGGACGGGGTGATCCACAATGCCGTTGGCGATCTAGGGCTGGTTGATCCGAATCTCGTCCGCTCTGACATTGCGACAGAACTAGCTGCCACTTTGGTTGGGGACTTAGCCCAGTCCGATACTGTGCAAGCTGCTGCTGAAACCGCGAATGAAATCGACCGGCAGCTCACCCGCGCTCAAGTGGATGCGGTGTTAAGCCAGTCAGGCCAAGCCGCGACCCGCGACAAAATCACTTGGATGGAAAACACGATTGGCCAAGTGCAGCAGCACGCTGATTCAGCTCAGTTGGCGGTCTCCACCCAGGACGCCATCAAGGCGATGGCGCAGCAAAATGCCCGGCAGTCAGAAGTGTTAGGTGCCGTGCAGTCAGAACTGTTGCAGTCGCGGCAGGATGCGCAGCTGACCAATCTCAACCTAGCCAATATTTCGCAAAACCTGGATCAGGAAGCCCGCGCTCGCCGCCTCCAGGAGCTGGGCAATGCCCTGGACACGCTGCAAATCAGCAGTCAAGCCCGCTTGTTCTAGGCGTCAGTTTGTCATGACGTCAATTTGGACTTCTCCTGCCATGCTTTCATTTTGGTCCTCTCTCCCGATCGCTCAAGTTCCGCGCGACACCGCCGACATCATTGAAGGCGGGCAAGTCGCGTCGGAAGCGGTGGCGGAGAGTTGGAATCAACTTTGGGATAGCGTCTTGCAAGGGGGGCTGTACTTTGCCCTAGCGCGAGTCGGCGTCCTTTTTGCCGTGGCGACTCTACTGTTTTTCCTGACTCAGTGGACCCGGCAAATGGTGGAAGGGGACAGTCAGCGGGCTTACGCCGACTTCATCTGGCCGCTGCTGGTGATCATCTTGCTGTCTAACAATGGCGATCGGCTGGCGGCGATCACCCTCGATATTCGCAACTACATCAATCAGGTCAATCAAGACGTTTTAGCCTACACCGCTGCCGATATCCAACTACAAGAGGCGTACCAGACTGCGGTTCTAGAAGGCTCTGTCGAGCAGACCATTATCCAGCGGCGCAACCAGTGCTACGAACTGCAAAATCCAGAGGAGCGGGCAAACTGCATTGAACTGGCGGCCATCGAAGCGCGGGAATTCATTGCAGACTACCGGGCCAGAACGGGCAATCCCAATGCGCTGTCTCGGGCCTGGGAAGCGGCTCAAGCCGGAGACAACCCCCTCGACTCCGGTTTACGGTTTGGCGGAGCGCTGATGGGCTCAGGGTTTCAGACCGTGACGCGAGGCATTTTGATGGCGTTACACATCGCGTTTCAGTGGCTGATTGAAGCCTCCATGCTGCTCACGGCCACCCTTGGCCCCTTGGCAGTGGGTGGGTCGTTGCTGCCGGTAGGGGCGAAACCGCTGTTTGCCTGGTTAACCGGCTTCTTTTCGCTCGCGGTGGCCAAACTCAGCTTCAACATTCTCTCTGGACTGGTCTCGCTGGCGGTGCTGAATGCCGGGGACGCCCATCCCTTGATTGCTCCTTTCTTTCTGGGGCTGCTCGCTCCCATTTTGTCGTTAGCGCTGGCCTCCGGTGGCGGCATGACGGTGTTTGGAGCCCTGACCAGTGCGGCGGGTGTGATTGCCGGAACTGGCGCGATGGGCGGCATTGCTCGCACGCCCGGTTACTCCGCTCGCCGCCGCGCTTATCGGATGCGCCGCTGAACTCACTCAATAGGAAACCGCTCATGGTGCAGTTAATCGAAAAACGCAATACGAACTATTTGCCCTTATTCGTTTTGGGCAGTGTGACGCTCCAACTGGTGATTCTGGTGTTCCTATTTGTCCAAGCCGGTGCCTTGAGCCGTCTGAGTCGTCAAGCCGCTCCCACCCTGGTGCAAATGCAGGATGGCCAGGCCATCCGGGTCGGCGCGATGGAGGCCCAAGACCGCACCCCCGAAACCATTCGGCGTTTCGTTAATGACACGTTGGTGTTGATGTTCAACTGGAGTGGCAGTCTCCCGGCGGCGACTGCCGAAGAAGCTAGTCAGCCTCAGCCTGATCCAGGACTGCCGGTAGAGATGGAGCGCGGTAAGGGGCAGGTGGCTACTGCTAGCTGGCAGGCCAGTTTCGCCTTCTCAGAAGACTTCCGTCAGGACTTTCTCAAACGAGTTGCTGAATTGACGCCACCAGGGGTTTTCAGCGGTACGACTCAGGTGGTGATGGTGATCAATCATGTCTCTGAGCCCGTAGTGGTCGGCGAGGCGCGCTGGCAGGTAGATGTCGTCGCTCACCTCTACGTCTTCGATGAAACCAATGCCCTGGGAAAGGCGATTCCCTTTAACCGCGAGGTGTTTGTGGAAGCCGTCACTGCCCCAGCGGTTCCCGAGGGCGAAACACCCTTGGAGCAGGCCATTTACGGCATTCGTCAGGCGGGGCTACAAATCTATGCCATCCGTGAACTCAATCGCGAGGACTTGCCATGAGTACCCCTGATAATTTTTGGGATGAACAGGAAATGGCGGATCTGGTGGGCTTGCAGCTACCGGACTCGACTGAAACGTCCAAAGCCGAATCTACTCCACCAACCTCTGGCAGTGACCCTAACCCTGACTCTGCACCGCTATTAGACCCCGAAGATCTGGATGAGTCCGCTACCGTTGGCGCTGGTCAGAAACCGAGACTATCGCTCGCCGCCAATCCTTTCACGAAGCTGGGCGTGGTGGCAGCAGGAACGGGCTTGGTGATTGGCGTGCTGGCGGTTTTCACCAGCGGCGTCATGAATCAAGAGGATTCACAGCCAGCACAGGAGACGCAGGCCGATTTTGCTGAACCGATGGTGGCAGCAGAGGAATCAGCGGCAGACGATCGCGGACAGTTGCTGACCGATTTGGCGATGGGTCAACAGCAAGCGGAACTAGAAGCCTTGGCCCAAGAAGAGCCTCCCCCTCGACCAGAACCAGAACCTGCCGCGATTCAAGAACAGCCGCAATTTTCAACCCCCCTAAGATCGACATCGCGATCGCCCCAACCGGTTGTCCAGCGTTCAGCCCTGCCGCCTCGTCCCACCCCTGTTCCTCGGACCATTGCCGCCCAACCAACGCCAGCGGTAACGGCTCCTGAGCCAGAAGGAGATCCCATGGAGCAGTGGATGGCCTTGTCCCAAATCGGCAGTTATCGCCGAGGGACAGATGCCTCTGCCATTGAAGAAGCCTCAACCCTTGAAATCCCTGACCAACTTTCCACTCCTAACTCAGTCGATGACTCCCCAGCTACTCAGTCAGCCGAGCCAAGACAGATTCCAGCTGTACTTACTCGCGACACTCCTGCTTCGACTTGGCCAACGATTAACCATGCCGAAGAAGCTGCCATTCTACAGGGACGCCCCCTGCCAACATCATCGGCAGCGCTCGTTACGGGCACTCAGGCCAAAGCGGTTTTGGAAACGCCTTTGATCTGGGCAGCGGCGACAGCAACAGAAACGCCTCAGTTCGTAGTGAAACTAACAGAGCCCTTATTGACCCCTGAGGACGCAATTGGCCTTCCGGCTGAAACGACGTTGGTCGTGCAGGTGAAATCGGTGGATGAGAGTGGCTTGGCTCAACTAGCTGTCGTTTCGTTCATCCAGGATGGTCGCGAAGTGGCACTCCCGACAGACGCAATCCAACTACGAGGGCTCGCAGGGACGCCCCTGATCGCCCAAAAGTACGGCGACCCTGGCGGCGACATCGCTCGGATGGATTTGAATATGGCGGCAATGTCGGGGATTTCTCGAGTCGCTGAGCTGATCAATCGTCCCCAATCTTCCTCAGTGATTAGCAATGTCGGAGGCAGTACCGTCACCCAAGAAGCTGGAGACCCTAACATTCTGGCTGGTCTGCTCGAAGGGGCCTTTGGCCAATTGAGCGAACAGATGGCAGAGCGGAATCAGGCCGCTCTCGAAGAGATCCTTAATCGACCGACGATTTGGTATCTCCCACCCGGACTGGAAGTCGAAGTGTACATCAATCAAACGGTGACGCTATGAACAGACGATGCCTTCCCTGGCTGTTTATCGGGGCGATCGCTGTCAGCGGCTGGCCTATCCCATCTGCTCAGGCACAGTCTGTGGTGGTGATTTCTGCTGATCGGGCTCAAGGGCTCGTCGGTGTCACGCCAGTCGTTCATCTGTGGCCGGGCTATGGCACGAACCTCAGCTTCCTGCCCACGAATGAACACATTGTGCAGGTATGGATCGATGACCCCGCTCGGGTAGTCCTCGATTTTGATGAACCGCTCTGTCCTACCGCTGCCGAATCAGATTGTGTCTCCGACAATCCCTCCGTCATTCATCTGCGGCGAATTCAGGGATTGAACTTTGAGCACTTGCCCAGCGCTAGCGGCACCTTGCTCACCGTCGTTACCGAAGCGACAAATGGGGAACGCCACCTCTACGAATTTCGCATCGAATTTGGCGATGGCGACCCTGATTACCACACCGTTGCCGTCCAGCCATCGTCCCCCATTCATTCGCTGTTCGGTCCTGGTGATGTGCGTCGGGGCTTAGAAATTGCCGCATCCAGAGACCTGATTCATCCCGAACAGGATTTGTGGAACCGGCTGCAAACCTTTCTAGACCTGACTCAGCAAGGTCTAGAGATTCCGGTAGCCGCAGAACAGGCTGGAGTGTCCCTAGAGCTGATTACCCAACTCGCCGACTGGGGAGCCAGGGCTCGCGATGATCCGCCGCTGACTTCAACTGACCGTTAGTCCTTCATTCAAGTTAAGGCCATGAACTCTTCTATTTTCAGGCGCAGACGCCTCGGGTGGTCTGTGATGGGACTGCTTGTCTTTGTTTTCGTGATCGCCTTGCATCTTTGGCCGCTTGCGCCTTCTCACTCCAGCACTCAGCCAGGTTCGCCCGTCCCGGTCATTCAGGACCAGATGCTAGGCATCAAGCCTAACTGGGCACAGATTACGTTGCGATCGCTCCCCGCCATTTTGGAATCGGGTTCGTTTGAAGCCCCGACTGACCTGATTCGCGAGTTGGGCTACGATCCCTCTCGCCTCTGGCAGGCCGGACAGACTGCCGATGAATATCTGCTGCTGGGCGATTTCCAGGACAGCTTTCAACTGCAGCGATTTTCGCTGGCCGACATTGGGGCTCTCGTTGGTCTGGATTGGGAAGCGCTCAGGCTGGCGGATTTGGCATTGATTGGTTGGCAGACGATCGCGGATTTGGTGCAGGCCATTCCCGATCTCGCCGATTTGCCCGTTCAAGCCGTGCAGCCAATCGCCGATTTGCTCCAGGGGCAAGTTGAGGTGCCGCAGACGATTGCTGACGTCGTGCAAAACGAAGTTCTAGCGGACCTGAGCCTGGGGGAACTGAACCTAGAGCAGTACGATTTGGGCGCCATCCCAGGACTGATCAACGATCCCCTGGAAACCTTTCAAGACTGGCAGCAATCGGTCATCGACCAGATTCCCGGATTAGCCGATGTGCCCTTTGCCAATTTTCCCAATCCCATCGTGGAGCAGGGTGTGGTGGTGGGGATGATGGATGTGGTGTTTGGTCCGGCGGAGGGCGATCGCACGAACACCATCAGCGGTAGCTATGTCGAAGGCTTCAACGTGCCCTGCCAAACTGACTGCGCCCACTTGGAAATGGCTCAACCGGAATTGGTGGAAGGCACCCAGTGGATTTCGGGCAAGTACCAGCAGGTTCGAGGGGGGCGAGGTACTTTAGCGTCTGCTAACAGTGGCTTAGAACCCACGGGGCGTCATCCCTTTGGCAATGCCTTCAAGGTTGCCGTGCTAGAAACTGATGAGGCTACCGGTACTGCTGAAACGGGACTCTACTTTCGCATGTGTGTCCGCAATGCCTTTGTGGACTTGGGCTGTACACCTTACTTCATCGGTCCTATTCCCTGGCTGCCCATCCAAGAGGAAGGGATGCTATTCCTGGGACAAATCAAGGAGGGGCTTTCAACCACCGATTCCGCTGAAGTGGCTGCTGCGAAAGGCATTGATCCACAGACCGGCGAGCCTAGCCCCACTCCAACGCCGGTTGCTAAAACTTCAAGCTCTCCTGGCATTGCCACCGGTGGCTTCATCAATCCGGCACCGGGATATCCCATCACCAGTAGTTTTGGCTATCGCACCCATCCGATTCATGGCGATCGCCGTCTTCATACCGGGACTGATTTGGGCACGCCCAATGGCACCATCATCCGCGCTGCCGATGGCGGTCAGGTCACCTTCGCGGGCATCAGCGGCTCTCTAACTAGCGGCTACGGCAGGCTTGTCATCATCGATCACGGTAATGGATCGGAGACCTACTACGCCCACCTGCAAGGCTTTTTTGTCCAGCAGGGCGACATCATTGCCCAGGGTGATCCGGTGGGGCGAGCTAACAGCAGCGGCGGCTCGACGGGACCGCATCTCCACTTTGAGATCCGCCAGAACGGTCAGCCTCAGAACCCGATGAACTATCTCAGCTAGGAGTCTTTGCCATGAAACGACAGCGCAAGATTGCCATTGTTCTATCCAGTGTGTTCGTTCTGCTGATGGGTCTGATCTCTCTGGTGGGGTTTAACCTAGCGCAGGCTTCAGACGAGATTCCGGCAACCGTACAGACTTGCCTGCCTCCTGCAACTCAGACGGTGAAAGTATGGGGATTGGTGGAAACGGAATCCGGAAGTTACTACTTACTGGGAGCCACTTGGGAAGATAACAGCGAGGACGTCTATCAAGAGGTCCTAATTTACCTAAACGCTGAAGACACCTGCCGATCGCTCCTGCCAGAAAACGATCCGGTGCTCAGCCACTATATTCCGCTCCAGCTAGCACGGGAGTTAGCGCTACAGCGTTATACCCGTGTGCTCCAAGAGCAGGGCGATCGGGAGGCTTATCAACAGCAGCTGACGGACTATCTCACAGGCGCTCCGGAAGGCACCCGCAGCGAATTTCCGCCCGAGCACATTTGGGCGCTGGAGCAGTTGGGCATTGAGCTACCAACCGATAGCTACGAGGTGCTGCCATGAAGACCTTTACAGAGCAGCCTGCAACCTTGGCTCAGGCTGATTCGGCTACCAATGAGTCTCTTTCCCAACTAGCTTCCTCGCTTCAGTCCCGTAATGGCCTGATTTTATTGGGCTGCTTCATACTGGTGGGGGTTTTGGCGCTGTTAGGCGATCGCAAAAAAGGCAAGCTGGCCACCAGTCGCTTCGGCAGCGCCAAAGAAAAAGGAGCGGCTCGCAAACGCGCCGTGAAACAACTGGCGGCCCGGAAACACAATGCGGTTTCCCTCTACATCGGCAAACCTCAACGTCCGAAAGATGCCCGGTCAATTTATCTGCCGGATTTACAGCGGGGCGTAGCCGTGTGCGGGGGACCGGGGTCGGGGAAAACCTTCAGCGTCATCGATCCGTTGATCCGCTCTGCCCTGGAGCAAGGACTACCGGTCGCCCTCTACGACTTCAAATATCCCACCCAAAGCGCTCGTCATGCGGCCTATGCCACCAAATTGGGCTACCAAGTCCATGTGTTGGCTCCCGGTTTTCCCGAATCTGGCGTTTGTAATCCCATCGACTTTCTCCGCAGCGAGTCCGATGCCGAAATGGCGCGGCAGATTGCCACGGTGCTGAACAAGAACTTTCGGCTGATGACTCAGAGCAGTGAAGACGGTTTCTTTGCCGCTGCCGGTGATCAGCTTACCGAAGCGCTGTTAATGCTGGCGAAGTCTACCGAGTATCCCGACATCATGACGGCGCAAGCAGTGCTGGGGTTGACGAACTTGGGGAATCGCATTGCTGCTGCCAAGAGCATGAATAGTTGGATTCGGGTCTCGTTCAACCAGCTGATTGGGGTGAAAGATGCGGAGAAAACTGCCAGCGGCATCGTTGGTAGTGCGAGCGAAACCTTTACCCGTTTCATGAAAGAAGGGGTGCTGGGCAGCTTCTGTGGTCGGACCTCGATTCCTCTGGAGTTGAAAGGTAAGCAGCTGCTGATTTTTGGGATGGATCGGGAACGGCGGGACGTGGTTGGTCCCTTGGTCGCGACTGTGCTGCATATGATCGTTACTCGCAATGTCGCCAAACGACGACAAGACCCGCTGATTGTTGCGATCGACGAGCTGCCGACGCTGTATTTGCCGACCCTCGTGCAGTGGCTGAACGAAAACCGGGAAGACGGGCTGTCAGTCATTCTGGGCTTTCAAAATCTGGTGCAGTTAGAGAAAACCTACGGACGGGAGCTGGCGCGGGCCATCCTCGGAGCCTGTGCCACTAAGGCCATCTTCAACCCTCAGGAATACGAAGCGGCTCGCATGTTCTCCGACTTTCTAGGGGACGAAGAGATCCGCTACCAGCAAAAGTCCCGGAATCGCGGTGGGGGCAAATCCAGCACCACAATTTCTGAGCAGGAACGTACCCGCAAGCTGTTTGAACCCAGCCAGTTTCTCCGGCTGCCCCAAGGAAAATGTGTCCTGATCAATCCGGGTTTCACCTCCAAAGGGGAAGCCGCCATTCCCATTCGGCAGACCATCAAGATTCCGAAGGCGGATCTGCAGGCGACAGCGGCCAGTGAAGCACTCTGGGCCAAGATTCAGGCTCGTCTGGTGCAGCGCAGTCCTCAACGAGCACCCACCACCGAAGACTTGGAGAGACGGCGGAAGCTGGTGGAATCGATGCTGCCGGAACCGCCTGCCCCGGTCAATTCTGCCTATCCTGACCCCGCTGATCTCATCGACAAGTACGGCAGTTTGCTTTAGGAGGTTTCAATGTCCACCAATCTTCAAATTCCCGAACCAGCTCTAGCTCAAACTCTGAGCGCAAAGCTGTCCGCTGAAACACTGGCGGCGCTGCTAGAGCATCCCGAAATTGCCGCTGAGTTGCTGCCCGTGTTTGAGCAGCCGCCTTTCGCGGATGATTACGTGCCACGCGCGATTGCCGTACTCTTTGACGATGTCACTGTTCTGGAGTGGCAGGACGGTGAGATGACCTATCAGTGTCCTCACGTGGCTGCCGACTACCAACCGGAGCTGGTGGAGTGGCTGATCGATGAGGAAACCGCTTACTTCTCCGTGCAAGGGCGGGAGGTAATTAACCGTCTCCCAGCCGTCCCCCAACTCAATCTCGAAACCCTCAAAACCTTGGAGGAAAGCTCATGCAAGCCGTTGTAAATCCTGGCGAAGCCAAACAAATTGAGCAGGACTATGCTCATACGACCCTAGCTTCTAGCGAAATCGCCGCTGTCACCGCTCAATTCACTGCCGAGGCCGTGCAAGCCTTTATTCAGATGCTGCGCGATCGTCTCCAAGCCGCTCGTCAGCAAGAGAAAGCTGAAACCCAAACGAATCAACGAGTAGATGAGTTAAAGGAGCTGCCACAAGACACTCCGGAACCCATTGAAATCAAGCTGGGTCGCGAAATTGTTTATCGCGAGGGCTATGCCGATAAAGATCCCGTTGACAAGCTCAGTCTCAACAAGCTGAAGCTGTTGCAAGCGGCGTTGGACACGTCCTCGCAAACAGAGGGTGCAGTTACCTCAGACGTTAAAGGGACGGTCAATATCAAAGCCGGTGATGAGTTGGTCTATCGCCTGAGCAAGGGGGCTGTAGAGGTAAACCAGCTACATCCTGACAGCGTCACTCAACGAGAGGATACGGTTCCAGAGATCAATCAAGGTCAGGTCGAAAGGACTACTCAAGATGTAGAAAAGTTTGCTCGTCCCACTGAACCAGGCGTTTCTCTGACTCAAGTATCAGAAGCACCTGAACAGTCTGAAAAAAACGAGCACAGGCCCCCTTCACTCTCAACAGAATCGGCAGTGCCTACACCTACGGCAACATCAGAACCTAATGTTCACCCTGAAAAGCCATTGGCAGCTCAACCGCTGAAGCTGCACTCCCCTAACGTCGTCTCCATCCTGGACGTACTAGATCGCCAGAACGAGCAGGTTGTGGAAACGGCAACCCGGCAATGGATGCAGCAGACCACTCGCGTTATGCGGAGATCGTCCCAGCAGTTGACTGACAGGGTTGTGGCGATCGCTGCCAATATCCGCAGTCGCCAGGTCGCCTCCACAGCAGTAGATTTGCTTCAAAAATATGGTGTGTCTGATCGCCCTGCCAGAAGAACCTATCAGTCGGAGAAATACACCCTCAGCGCCAAAGGCCGCATGGTCACCCTTACCGATCGAGAAGGCACTGAACTGATGATGCTCCGCAAGACCCGCTGGGGACTGGACATTCTTAAGAACGACATGGTCGCCTCCCAGGAAGCAGATTTCTTGAAAGCGCGTCAGCAGATTCACATTCAAGGGCTAGAGGGGATTTCGGCAGAACCACCGCTGCGATCGCGGCAGCTCGGCAACCTTGCTCCGGCAGGAGATCGAGGACTGACCCGTGATTTAACGGCTCTAGCCCTGGCCAAAACAGCTCGCAAACTGTTGGATGTCACCGGCAGTAGGCCCAACGTTCAGGGCAAGCGTATCTTTCAGGGAGGTAGCCAGTACCGCATTGAGGAGACGCTGAACAGTCTAAAGATTCAGGCGGGCGATCGGGGACAAATTCTCAGCATTGATAACGGCAAAATCAAGTCTGATCTGAGTTCCCGAGACGTTACTTATTTCCGCTTCATCGATCGTGAGTTGAGTCAAGATTTGCAGCTCCACCCGCCCGCAAAAGTAACGCCTCTGAACCGCAGGCAACGGAGCCGAACGACTGAAATTGTCGTGGGGGAATAGACATGGCCCAAAATGCGCAGCCACATCGGGAGACAGATGGGGAAGCTTCTCGGCTCCCATCTCCCGAGCCCTCATCGGCCCCTCGCATTGCGCCCGCCAAGCAACAAAAGGGCGGGGCAGAAAAGCAGGTGGCAAAATTCTTGGAACAGGCGGGTCTAGCAGAATCTGTCTTGCAGGGAGAAGACTTTCATTTGCGGATTGAGAATGAGCCCTACATTCCGTTGGTGGTGGAGCGTCATAGCGATCAGCTTTACCTCACTCACTACCTGACTCAAAACGGAGATATGTTCATTGATACGGAGATGGTGCTGGGTATCTCGGAGCAAGGACGTTTAGCTCTGCAGGAAACAGCCGTTCAATCTCTGGGGGGTGAGTATCGAGGCTACGACCGAGGATTTGCTCAAATGTTTGCCCGCAATATCAACCACCAAGGCTTTGCCGAAGCGGCTCAACAGATTCAAACAACGGTTCAATCGGAAGAAGAGATATCGCCAGAGGTGTCGATGAGTCCTGAAATTGAGGCCAATGAACCCAAAGTTGCTAAGGGTGAAACGCTGTTTGATTTGGGGCTGTCCCAATCAACGGCTTTATCAGAACGAGATATGGATATAGTTGGCAGCGATCCGACCTGGGCTATCGCTCCAGAAACACCGCCTGAAACAGCTACTCCTGGTGAAGCAGAGGCTATCGCTCCAGACGTACAATCAGATAATGCATCTGTAGAACCGCGATCGACTCAACTAGATGAGTCTCCTGCAATTCCCGTAAAGTCTTCGCCACTTGCATCCCTGGAAACCCTGCGGGAATGGTATCGAGCGGCTCGGGATTTAGGGCGAGACCCCGAGCACCTGCAGACAGTCAAGCAACTGGGGCAGTCAGCCCAACAGTCTCAGGAACAGAACGTTGAGATACCTCAATCCTTGCAACCTGAAATGGTTCGTGACCTGACAGAGTACGAGCCATATCGGCAGCGTGGGGTGTATGTGGCTGAAGCCTCTCAGTACATTTTGTCAGTAGCCGGACAATCTCAGGGACAAGACATCCAATTTCGAGGGGAGACCTACGAATTGGAACAAAGCGCTGGCAGACTCATTGTCCGTAGAGTGAATCTTCAACCCCAAACCATCCTGGAAATAGCGCAAGGGAAGATACAGCGCACAACCGTGACAGCTGAAGACTGCCAAAGATTCCAGCAGTTCGTGCAGCAATTGGACAATACCCACGGCCAATCACCCACTGCCTCTGAAATCGAGCGATGACACTCCTCGAACCACTCCTTGCCGATCGCTCCCAATCCGTTTGAATTTTGTGTGACGGGCAAAACCATGAACTCACAGATGCGAGAAACCTTTGAGTGGCTGAGGTCTCAGGGATTACCACCTTTGCCAGTTGCTCCTGCTCAAGATTCCAATCGATACCCTGCTCGCGATCGCAATGGGAACCTGCAGCGAGACAAGCAAGGGATGTTGATGCCTGCCTTTACCGGCAAAAATCCTAGTTACTTAGACGATAGTGGGATTCCTCATCTCATCAGGCATACACAGTATCAGAATCGGTTGCCTAGCCAGACAGAGCTTCAGACGTGGTTTTCGAACTCAGCAAACGGTATTGGCACTTTGGGCGGCTGGCACAATATTGTTTGGATTGATGTGGATGTGAAACAGTTTGCATCACGCCAGGACTGTGATCAGCGAGTGGCCCAATGGCTAAGCCAATACCCGCTACTCAAGCAGACGTTTACGGAGCACACCCATAGTGGTGGCTGGCGATTCGCAGGGCGACTCCATAAAAAGACATTTACGAATTTCTCGCTTGATGGGGTGGGTGGCCGGCACATGGGTGAGGCTCTAGGAAAGGGGCGTTTTACAGTATTGGCTCCGACCATTGGCCCAAGCGGGAATACCTACATCAACGTGCAACGAGTACCGCCGATTTGGGTGGAGCAGTTAGAGGCGATTGGACTTTATTCGGTGAGTCTTTGTAGGAACCCGAGTCCATCACGCCACAATCGCGCCCCAATACCATGGCAGCCGACACAACCGGGAGTCTTGCGACTGGAAGCTTTGGCAACGGCCAAAGCTCAAGCAGTTCTGCATGGAGATAGTCTTCTAGAATCTCGGTCTCATTCTCTGACCTATGCCCTGAGAGAGTTCTATGGCTGGGAAAATTGGGCTGCACAGAACCATATATCGGTTAGTGGTGATGCTGAAGATCTAGCACGATCGGCAGGAGTAGCCTTAGGAATTGATGGTGATCGGATAGAGCGAATTATTGAAAGTATTTCTAATCCAGAGAGCTGTACGCCTGCTGCTGTCTTTGCCGGTGGTGAAGCCAATGCTTGGAAACACATTTTGCACTTAGATCGGCAAGTTTATCGAAACTCATGTCCTCAGGACATCCAAAAAGCTCTCTCTATATTAGTAAGAAGGAATCAAAAAAAATCTGAAAATAAAAGGACAAGAAACCTGAAAAGTCATCTAAATAAAGACCCTCAGTCCGTTCCGTCAGAAAAATTTCCTGAATCGGACATGCTGGTCTCAATCAAGGAAATCGAAGTTTTTATAGGATATGCTCGGCAGATTTTGGCTAGTCACGGTAGCCGACCGATTTCTCCTAAGAATTCTTTGAAGACAACGAACTCCCAGCAATATGTACAGGGGAAAACTTACCAAATAGCCACAGAAGGGCAAGATTTGATTGTCAAAGCTCAAGATGACCGAATCATCCTATGGGTAAGAGAAAATGTCATCATTGAAGCTGAACTGAACAAGATTGATTTGCTCCGTTTTCAAGCTGAAGCAGCACGGCTTTATCAATTGACATCTATCTGCCCTAGACACTCATTTGCAACCAAAGACTACAGTGTGGAATAAAAATCCTGTAGTCGTAACTACCTATAACTTGTCATCATTACAGCAACCGTCATCCCTGACCTAAGGGAATTTAGTATTGGATTGAGCAGGTATCCGATTCATTCAAGCTTCATCACAAAGGGCTAAGTACCCAATTCCCTGAATAGACCCAGCAACCGAAAAGTCGTGACCTGGTTGCAAAACCTTCTACTTAAGAATTATTCTCACCGATAGGGAGTGACTTCGATTGAGTAAAGAGAGACTTGGTCCGCTGGCTGCTCTACATGGTGGCAAAGCAAGCTGATGAAAAGGCGCGATCTCCCTGGGCTCACCAGCCTCAGGCTAACCCGCAGCGTCTCCAGAATTCCTACCTAAAGCACTTTGTATTCACGACGACCTCGTCTAATCTTCGAGGGGGCGGACGGGTTTGGTGTTGTCTGGCAGGAAGGAGGAGGGTAAGGTGTAATCGCCGTCGACCGCGGCCACTACAGGCAGCTCGCTCACCGTCACCTCAACGGTACTTTCCACGCCGTTGAGGGTATGTTCTGCCTCGTAGATTACTTCACCAGCTTGGTTTTGCAGGGCGATCGCGACGGGCATTTCCAGCGGCGCAGTGGTTTGCTGGCCGAGGTCGGTGGTGATGAGCTTTTGCGCTTCGACGTTGAGTTGCACCCGGTATTGACCGTCGGTAAAGGGTTTGTAGGTAGCGTCAGTGATGCCGACCTGATAGGTGATGACCTCGGCAAATAGTTCGTTGATGAGAGCCTGATCGCCCTCAGGGGCTTGGGCGGCGATCGCATCCTTTAAATCCAACACCGTGGCGTAGGGAGGAGCTTGGTAGCGATGGTCAGCCAGGAAGTTGCGAATTCCAGTGAGCAGGGCTTCTTGCCCAATTTGCTGTTCAACCAGTTCCAACACCATGCCGCCTTTATGGCGGGCGATAGGCAGTTCGTTGTAAATATCGGCCAGGGGCGGTTCTTGAAAGTCGATTTTACCCAACTGACGAAAATAGTCGCGCATGAGCTGCTGCTTCGCGAGGCGCTGTTCTTCGCGAGGGCGCTGCGATCGCTGATAGAGCTCACTGGCATAGGCGCTGAGGGCCTCGCGAATGGTCATGCCCCCCGCGACATCGGCAGCAATCAGCTGATCTTCCCACCAGGCATGAGCCAACAGATAGCTCACCCAGTCCACCAGGGACTCCCGGCCCGCGCCAGTGGCCTCACTTTTCCACGCCAGCACTTCGGGAATGCCCATCGTGCCGCCTTCGGAGAACACCATGCCGTCGTAGTAGACAAACTCCGTTACCCGCACTTGCTCAAAGGGATAGGGGCCAAAGGTGTCTTCGTAGAAGGTGAGGGCTTTGCCCACCTGCTCAGCAATTAACGCCACATTGTCAGCATGTTGGGGATGGTGATAGATCTCGATGGGGACGCGATAGTCTTCGGTGCGATAGGTGTCGTAACGAGCGGAAAAAACGGTGAACTTGCCCCGTGTTGGTGTGGTGGACTGATAGCGGAAATAGGCGCGATCGCCCTCAACCCATTCATCCACTAAACGTCCAGCCGTGACAGCGGTCTGATTCGCTGCCGTGCCGATAGTGACGTCCGTGCTGCCCCAGCTCAAGTGGCTTACCATCAAAGCTTGGGCCAGTCCGGTCGGGTCGTCGTGGGCCCGCATCCGCTCTGCTAGCGGCGGCAATCCCAGGTTGGCCCGCAGCCAGGCTTGCTTGTGCTCCACCATTTTGGTGTAGCCGACAAACGGCAGCATGAAGGGGCTGTACAGGTTGGTGCCGTTGTGGACGACGTCGTTGGGATAGATCATGTACACGTCATCGCTATCCACCTGGTTGCGAAAGCCCTGGGCGGGTGCGGTGGCGGTTTGAAACTGTAGCGCCTGCTGTTCACCCGGCATGAGCGGCGTGGCGAGATCGTAAATGTAGTAGCCCCACTCTGGGTGAGCTTCCCGCAGCGTCGCACTTGGGTAGTCCACCTCGCCGAGCTGCAGGTTGATGAAGGTGAGCAGGTGAATCTCGCGGATGGGCTGGTCGGTGCGATTTTCCAGGGTGTATTGCCCCTGAGCCTGAAAGTAGCGCTGATCGGGATACAGCTCAATGGTCACCTGCGTATCGGTGACGACGGGCATGGGCAAATTTTCGTACTGCTTAAAGCGAGTTTCGATCGCTGCTGCGGTAGCTTCTTTCCCCGCCGGCTGATAGGGGTTCATGACCATCGTGTTGTAGCCAATCCAGGTGCCGACCCCGGCCCAGAGCAGCACCAGTCCAGCCAGCGATCGCTTCACCGTGCGGTGGGCCTGCCGCCAGCCCTGTCGCCAGGCGCGCCACAGATGAGTCTGTTCGGAACCTCGCGGCCAGAGGATGAACGCCAGCAGCATCAGCACGGCGGCAAACAGGCTCCAGTACAGCACATACCAGAGGTGACCGACAAACAGGCCGCCGTAGCCATTCATCGGCGAGTATTCAATGTCGTTGGTGGCGGCGAAGCGATAGAGATTGTGATACCAGCCCAGCGCATCCAGCGGAATGTGCGAGAGCGAAATCAACACCACCAGTGCCATGCCCAGGTATTTGCGACGGGTCACGACCTGGGTGAATAGCGCTAAGGCTGCCGTAATGTAAAAGTAGGGGCCATGCTCTAAAAACAGCATCTGCAAATACAGCGGCACCTGGAAGTCGGTGTAGCCGTTCAAAAGCTGATAGGCCATCATCACTCCCATGGCCAGCAGCAGATTCAGCGTGATGACCACGAACAGGGCCGCTAGTTTGGCTAGCAGCAGGACGCCATTGGTCACGGGCGTCGCATCAATCACCGACTGCAGCCGCAGGGTGCGATCGCGCCACACCACCTCGGCAGAATAGACCACGATGATGGCGAACAGAATGTACTCAAAGTAGAGATTGGCTGAGTGAATCAGAATGTCCGTGCTGGGATTGGAGTAGTTGAACGAACGACTGCCGAGGGCGGCCATCACCAGACTGATCAATCCCCCCGCCGTCAACAGCAAAAATGCTCGCCCCTGCAAAATCATGCCCGTTTCAAAGCGACTGCGGTGCCACCATTGACGCAGGCGATCGCGGCCATTGAGCGCCGGCCGCCGCCACCGCAGATAGCGCATTTCTTCATCTTGCCCTGGGCTGGCATGGCCCCAATACCCACGTGCCATGCGGCCTTGCTGAGGGGTGCCGGCGGCACTAGGCAAAGGCTGGCTGAGGGGCGATAGTGAGGCCGACTTTCCCCCTTTACGGATGGGTAACTGAAGCGAATAGCCCACGTAACTGCCGAGCCAGATGGCGGTGGCGATCGCGAGCCACAACAGTCGGTTGCTGATGAAAGTGCCGCTGATGGGCGGCATCAGCGTGTTGTATTGATGCACTGTCCAGGCCAGGGCGGGCTCTTCTAACGCGTAAAACCCAAAGGGATCGGCCAGTGCCCACAGCCGATATTGCTCAAAGTTAATCACGTCGACCCCGACCATCAGCAACGAGGCGAGATAGAACATGACCAGCACGATCGCCCCGGCGTAGGTGATCGCCAAATTGCGCGTGCGAGCTGCCAAACCAAAGGCGATCGCCGACACCAAAAACAAATTGGGGAGCGCAATCAAGCCGTAGCTGAGCAGATAGGCATCCAGCCGCAGGGGTCCGATGGCATAGGAATTGAGGCCCGGTATCAAGCTGCCCAGCACCATCCCCGGCAGATAAGCCGAAAATGCCAGCAGCGCCATGCCAAAAGCCGCCCAAAAGCGGGTGGCCAAATAGCGACTCTTGCGAATGGGGGTGGACAGGATCAGCTCTTCCGTCCGATTTTGGGTGTCTCGCACAAAGGTCTCGGCAACGAACGCCGCTGTGGCCAAGATGCCAAAGATGGTGTACCAAATTGTCGTCTGAAAGATTTGCAGCGGACTGTTGACAAAGAAAAAGGCGTTGCCTTCGCTGCCCTTAGCCACCATGTCAGTCAGGGCGATCACAAAAAACACCAGCGTAATGACCCAGAAGGTGGGGCGGCGTAAATGATAACGGCTCTCGAACGTGAAGACGGGGGCGGAGAACATGGGGTAGGGGGTGTGAGGGTAGCAGGGTACGAGGGTGCGAGGGGAGTAGAGGAGTAGTGGCTTACCGTCGCTGCTCTTTTGGTTCAGACACTGCCAAAATCTAATGTTCAAATGTTCGAACGCTCCTGGAGGTCAAAAACAAGAACCAAGAGCGAAAAGCGAAGAACCAATCAGACAGCGATCGCCACTGGCTGCGCCATCAACGCGGTGAAGTAAACGTCGTTGAGGTCGGGATCAACGAGTTGGAAAGCAGCATCGGGAGCGGTATCGCTGAGGACGCGGATGCAGCGTCCCCCGCGTTCCATCCGGGTAGTAATGACTGCCCACCGAGGATCGATGGGGTGGTCTGGCGCGGCTTCGCACATCCACACGCGCCCCTGCAAATGCGCCATCAGGGTACGAGGACTGCCCTGCTGCACAATCTTGCCGCGATTGAGGATGGCCATTTTGGGACACAGTTCGGCCACGTCTTCGACGATGTGGGTCGAGAGGAGAAGGACGCGATCGCGGCTAATGGTGGCTAACAAATTTTGAAATCGAATGCGCTCAGCGGGGTCGAGCCCAGCGGTAGGTTCATCCACAATGACGAGCCGCGGCGAACCGAGTAGGGCCTGAGCAATGCCAAAGCGCTGCCGCATGCCGCCCGAAAAGGTGCCGAGTTTTTGGTTGCGCTGGTCATAAAGGTTCACTAATTGCAGTTGTTCTGCGACGAGCCCCCGCCGTTCCTGCGCGTTGACGAAGCCTTTGAAGACAGCCAGTTGATTTAATAACTCAGCGGCAGACACTTGCGGATACACACCAAAATCCTGCGGCAGATAGCCCAAATAGCGCCGCGCTTGCTGCGGGTCTCGGAGTAAATCGATGCCGTCCAGCGTGACGTTACCCTGATCGGCTGTCTGCAGCGTGGCTAACGTCCGCATTAAGGATGATTTGCCAGCCCCATTGGGGCCGAGTAAGCCAAAAATGCCGTGGGGGATCTTGAGAAAAATATTTTTCAGAGCCTGGATGCCGTTGTCGTAGGTCTTGCTCAGCCCTTGAATCTCCAGCATAAACCTGCCTAATGACATTTATTCTTGATAGCTAATATACTGCGTCTTCCTGGCAATCAAGCAACGCTTAGCAAATCTCTGTTTTCCAACTCGATGGCCTTGCCGCAGTCGTTACGCCGCCGATTTCACAGGAACGGGCGATCGCTCCAATCTTTGACCTCGTGCAACCAAAACCCATAGAGAATCGGTTGTCCTTGCTCGTCAGTTAGAACAGCGGTGCCGGGGCGATCGCAGAGGTGCGCTAAGACCATCTGGTCAGCATCCACAGTCACCAGCGCCACCACCCGACCAAACCGGTAAGCATTGAGATTGTTGAACCGGGGCGTAAATGGCGCTTTCAAACGAATGAAATCGCCTGCCCTCATCCTTTGTCCTCAGAAAGACCCATCTCTAATTCTTGGCGACTGGTTTCCAACTGCTCCCACAGCTGACTAATTTGCTCAACCGCTTCATCCGACGAGAGTCGCCCCCCCGTGTGTAAGCCACTGATATACCCAACATGCTGAGCAAACGCTTGCAAATTTGCTTTAAACACGAGTTGTTCCGGCCGAACTGCCCCCTGACAGCGGACATGAGGGTATAAGAAGGCTAGCAGCGATTGATCCATTCAGGCACCTCCATTAGACTCCAAAAACTGAATTTCCGTGTCTAATCTTATCGAGACTGATTCTTATTAACAGGAGTCCGCTGCAATTATATCGAATTCGCCTTGACCTTCAATTAACCTATGGTGGTCAATCTCAGTTTTGACGAGTCGTCGGTTCGGGCCGTGCCTAAGCTTGATACTGACACCCCCATTGTTTGGTTTGCCAGGTCTCCTTGCTCTCTATTCCAGATCATCACTCAAAGCTACTCATTAGCATTGTTCGACTGTCATTTTGGCAAGTGCTGCATTGTTCGCTGGAGTCGTGGATAACGCTATCAAGATCCTCTGCCTTGGTCTGAGTGACGCTGCGCTAAAGGAGCACTGATGAACGTTCTCTTGGCTAAGCACTTGATGGATGCTTGGCCGGGTGAGTTGTGCTAAAGCTGCTGATACCACCAGGTGACTTTTTGGGGTGAGGCCGATGGCGTAAAGTCTCGACAGTCTTTAGCTGATTCGGTTAAGGCGGAGTCAGGATGAACCGCACACTGCAGTTGTTTGCACCCCGAAAAATAAGTACAGCGATAACAGGGTGTGGCCTGAATCTGTCGGGTTTGTACAAACTGGCGATGCATCCCCTGCAGGGCTAAGACAGCAAACCAGAGCATCACACAACACCAAGACACTGGGCCGAGGAGAATACTCACAATTAGTAGCGTATGTGAAACACAGATTTGTGCCATGGCAGTTTATGAATTAGGCGAGGTGGTGAGGGTCAGCTTTTGCCATAGCCACGTATCGATCGCGAACTTGCCCGGGCCATTGACCAAAAAGAACAGATAAAACGAGGCATAGAGAGCCGCTGTTTCGAGCGGCGTGACTTTCAGCCCATTTCCTTTAATGTGGAAGAACATGGCGACCAACATGGTACCCAGCAGTGCCGCCGCACTGGGACGAGTCAGCAAACCAAATGCGAGTAAGATGGCCCCGACGATCTCGGTGTAGGCAGCGCAGTAGGTCAAAAATACCGGATAGGGCAGGCCAATATAAGTCACCACATTGTCAGCAAAGCCTTGAACATTTGCCAACTTATCGAGGCCGTTGTGAATCATCAGCCCGCCCGCACTGACCCTGATCAAGAGCCAGAAAATTTGGAGCCACAGACTTTCGTCTGTCATGGATTGAAAGAGAATCCGAACCAAGATATTGGGTGGTTGGCGAGGGGTGAGGGTTGTCATGTGTTGCCTGCCATCAATGACTTCCTCCTTATGTTATTGCAATACTTTCCTATTAGTGTGAAGTGATTCAGCAGCTTATGTAGACGAAGGGTTGAGCGAGAGAACTAAGGTGAGAAGCTTAGGATACAGAATCTTCAATAATTTCAGAAAAAATGGCTCAAACGTTTAGGGGCTGATATATTGCTGCTGGATAGTCCTGGCTGCAGAGTGGGCTTGGTCATCTTTGAGAGCAATTGTCATCAGGACCGTACTGAGATCGCGGATTTATGAACCAACCTAATTCGGTGCAGAGGCTCAATCGTACGGTTTCAGCACTGGGCTTGGTCAGTCTTTTGAGTGACTTTGCCAGCAAAATGGTGTACCCGCTAACGCCCATCTTTTTGACCGGTGTATTAGGGGCACCGGCCTGGACGGTGGGTATAGTGGAAGGCATCGCGGAAAGTACGGCGAGTATTCTTAAGCTCTATTCGGGTTGGCTGTCTGATCGCGTGGGGCAACGTAAGCCTTTTGCCGTGATGGGCTATGGGTTAGGGGCGCTATCAAAGCTAGGGCTAGCGGTCTCTTTAGTCTGGGGCCATGTGTTGGGGGCACGGATCATTGATCGCGTCGGCAAAGGTCTGCGGGCCGCTCCGCGTGATGCCCTCATTGCTGAGAATTGTTCACCCCAGCAGCGGGGGCGGGCGTTTGGCCTGCACCATACTTTAGAGACGATTGGTGAAATTGTCGGCCCTTTGGCAGGGTTTTGGCTGCTATGGCAGTTTCCCGAAAACTATCGAGGGGTCTTTGCGATCGCCTTCATCCCGGCTTTGCTCAGCGTTTTGGTACTGCTAGCGCTGGTGAAAGAACCGCAATCACCGCGTCAAGACGTGCGATCGCGCCCGAAGTTTACTTTCCAAGGTCTATCGCCTAGCTATCGGCGGTTTTTGCTGGTCGTGGGGCTATTTGGCTTGGGCAATTCGTCCGATGCTTTTTTGTTACTGCGCGCGCAGGAGTTAGGTTTTGCTAGCAGTCAGGTGCTTTTGCTCTACGCGGTCTTCAATATGGTGGAAGTGTCCCTCGGGTTGGCCGTCGGTAACTTGTCCGATCGCGTAGGGCGACGCCCACTGCTGGCAAGTGGGTATCTCGTCTTTGCCCTAGTGTATTTAGGCTTTGCGATCGCCCCCAGTGCCGCCGCCATTTGGCCACTGTTCATGCTCTACGGGCTCTACTCCACCCTGACACGAGGGGTGCAAAAGGCTTTTGTGGCTGATCTCGTTCACCCTGACCGGCGGGGCGCTGAAATTGGCACCTTTTACTTGGTGGTAGGCTTGGTGGCGTTACCGGCTAGCTTGGTGGCGGGTTGGCTCTACACTCAGGTGGGCGTCGCCGCACCATTTTATCTCAGTGCGGCGATCGCGGCGATCGCCGCACTGCTATTGCGAACCGTACGACCAACTGCGCTCACTAGGGCGATTGAGCCTCCGGTCAAATAACTGAGCAGTGGACAAAACTATCCATCAATAGGACAGCACGGAGCGGATGTGCGATAGACGCTAGAGCAACACATGTTCGACTTCCATGCCACTCGCAATATTGACAATCTCTCTCAATAAAGTAAAAGTGTTGTAAAGTACGATCGCCCTGAGCTGGCACTTTACTCGCCGAGTGGTCTGTTCCTATGAAGGTGAATTTTTCGGCTAGCGACATTGACGAGTTGTTTGGGCAATGGAACCAACAGCTCGGGACCGTGCTCCAGACCGACTTTAATGAAACCATCCTAGAGCTACCGCCACAATTAGGTAGCGGCCGGGTCCGTCACATCAAGCTTTATCCGGGGTTAGAAATCATCATCCGCCAGCTCAAATTTTGTGATGATTTGACCTTTGAAATGCAGTCAACGAACCTTTCACGCCTGATCAGTTTGGATTTCTATTTTTCAGGCTCAGCGGGTGCCGTATTTGAGGATGTCCGAGAAGACGTTACGGTGTTTGCCGGCAAGAGTGTTTTAATCAGTGCTGCGGATCTAGTTGGGAAGATTGAGTTTTCTGGTCAACAGCCGCTTTCGGCGGTTAGTCTGCTGATCGATTTCAACACATTCAAAACCATTGTTCAAAATCGCCTCCAACACACCGCTTTTGATCCTAATGTTGACCAGGTTCTGGCTCAGATAGAGCAGGGATTTTATTGCCAGACGGCAGTCATGCTGCCTTGGATGCAGACGGCGGCTAAGCAGGTACTTGACTGTCCCTTTGAGGGGGTCGTCAGACAGCTCTATCTTGAGAGTAAGGCGATTGAATTAATCTCTTTATATCTGCATCAATGCTCCCTGAATGTTTACCCGAGCAACCTGCCCCCCCAGCTTTGTTCAGAGGAGATTGAACGGGTGCAGCTGGCGAAGGCGATTCTGCTGACCAACCTTGAGCATCCCCCTTCGCTGCTGGAACTCGCCCAGCGAGTGGGCTTAAATGATTGCAAACTCAAACGAGGATTTCGTCAACTGTTTGGCACGACAGCGTTTGGTTATCTGTACCAGCAGCGGATGGAAAAAGCGCGGGATTTGCTCAAGGTCGATACCATGAATATTACTGAGGTTGCTGCGGTGGTGGGCTACACCAATCCCAGTGCTTTTGGCGCAGCTTTCAAACGCATGTTTGGCACCACTCCCAGCGCCTACCGACGGCAATGAAATGATGACCCTACATAACCTGTCCGTTTGGCGAGAGAAAAAATCCGTTTAACGAGAGACGCGATCGCCACCGGCCTCCTAGAATCCTCACAAGCTTATTAGGAACAAGTACTAATAGGCCAGACTTGACTCGGTGTGAGGGTTTTCATGAAGTGGATAAGTGTGCAGCGATGTCTGTGGATGACCGGCACGGCATGGCTGGTGGTGAGTCAATCAGTGGCCGCGAAGACTGTTTCACCCCAATCAGAAAGCTTGCTGGGGATAAAAGATCAGCCGACCCATGACTTAGAATCCCGAATTCAAACGCTGGCCCAGCAGACGATCATTGAAATTACCGGCGTGCAGTTGAACGCCACTGAAGCGGGCCTGGACATTACTTTAAATACCGCAAATGGGCCACTCGCGATGCCCTCAACGTCAGTTACAGGCAATGCGTTGATTGCCGAGATTCCCGATGCGGTGCTGACGTTGCCAGATGGCGGTGACTTTCAAGCGGCCAGTCCCCTGGAGGGGATTGCGTTCATCACCGTCTCTAACTTACCGAGCAATCGCGTTCAAGTCGTTATCACCGGAGCTGCTGCTCCACCAACCGCAACAGTGAATGCCAGTTCACAAGCCCTGTTGTTTAGCGTTGTGCCTGAAGCTGAGTCAGCAGCTCTCACAGAATCAGCAACCGTCCCGGCAGCAACGGCGGAGGCTGGTGACGATGGGATTCGCATTGTCGTGACCGCTGAAAAAACACCGCAAGATAGTCAGGATGTGCCCATCAGTCTGACTGTACTTACCCGCGATCAATTGGAAGACGCGCAAATCGACTCGTTGCAAGAGATTGCGGGTAATGTCCCCAACTTCTACTTCAATCCCATCAATGCGGCGGGCAGCTACTTTAGCTACTACAGTATTCGAGGCTTGGGTAACTCTAACTTCCTGAATCGTGATGCCGTCGGCTTCTACATTGATGATGTTCCCTATGACTATGGGGGTTTTCTCGATCTCAATTTGATCGACTTAGAACGGGTGGAGGTTTTGCGAGGGCCGCAGAACACCCTTTACGGCAGAAGTAGCCAAGCGGGTGTGGTCAATATCATCAGCCGCCCGCCCACCAACTTTCTGGAGATTCGATCGGCGGCGAGTTACGGCACTGAGAACGATCGCAGCCTGCAACTCTCGATTAGTGATGCCATTATCCCTGACGAACTCTCGTTTCGGGTGGCAGGGGCCTATAGCGCCCGTGATGGCTTCTTTGAAAACACATTTTTGGATGAATCGGTTGGGGAAGAATCTTCCCTGGCCGGACGGGCGCAATTGGTGTGGACACCAGCGCCGGAGTGGAATATTTCCTTCAATGCCAACATCAGTGCTGATGATGACGGCGCTCCGATTGTGGTGCCCTTTGACTCACCAGACCCGTTCGAAATTGAGCAAGATTTCGATGGCTTTTATGATTCCAGCAACAACACCCAGGCGTTGCGAATCGCTTACGAAGGCTCCGGTTTGCGAGCCACTTCGATCACGACTCGGCGCTACTCCTATCAGGACTCCCAAGTGGATGCCGATGCCACTTCACTTGACTTATTTCGCCGCTTGGCAACCTACGACTCAACGGTCTGGAGTCAGGAACTTCGGCTCCAATCCCCTGAAACAGCTAATCAGTTCCAGTGGCTACTCGGGGCCTATTACGAAGCCAATGACTTTAATGCTATTGCCAATGGGTTTGAATTTAGTCAGTTGGCAGCGCAGCAATTGGGCTTACCTTCAGCTGGATTCGATCGCACCGATTATGAAATCGATCGCGATACCTATGCCGTCTTTGGCCAGGTCGATTATCAGCCCATTGAACCGCTGACGCTGACCGCTGGATTGCGCTATGAAGCATCAGACAGTGAGCTAGATCGACGGCGCGTCTTTGAAATCGCAGGACTCCCTCCGATACCTGCAGGCAGGACCTTTGACGGAGTAACTCGCGATGACAGCGAACTCCTGCCTCGATTGGCGGCAGAATACCGGATCAGCCCCAATGTGATGGCCTATGCCAGCATTGCCAAAGGATATCGCCCAGGCGGATTGAATCCCACCGCTGAATCAGACGACGTCTTGGAATATGAAGAGGAGACGTCTTGGAACTATGAGTTGGGCTTAAAAACCGCCTGGTTTGACGATCTCTTAACCGCAAATCTGGCCGTTTTTACCACGCAGGTCAACGATTACCAGGTGCTGCTGCGAGGATTTGATGCCCTGTCTAATGAAATTGTCAATGCCGATGCCAGAATCAATGGCGTTGAATTGGAACTCAGGGCAACCCCGCTGGAGGGACTCGATTTGATCGCTGGCTTTGGGTACATTGACGCCGAATTTACGGATTATGTGAATCCCTTTACCAACGATCGCTTCGATGGCAATCAGCTCCCCTACGCGCCTGAATATACCTACAATCTAGCGGCTCAATATCGCAGTCCCGGTGGTTTATTCACGCGCTTGGAATTGCAAGGATCAGGCACCGCTTTTTTCGATGACGCTAATCAGTTTCAACAAGACCCCTTTGCCTTAGTCAATGCCCGGATTGGATACGAGTGGGACCGAGGGGGCGTTTATTTATTTGCCACGAATTTATTTGACACGGAATACATCACAACGGCCTTTGCCGCACTCGGGCAAGATTTCGCCTCCTATGGCGATCGCCGCATTGTCGGCGTTCAAGTTCGTTCCAATTTCTAATCAATCTGCGGCTTCAATGCATCCTCAAAATGAATCGTAAACAACTCAAAAAACTAGGTCTACTTGGCAGTTTGTATGTCTCCCAATATATTCCGATTACTTTTCTCTACGAGACGTTGCCGATTTTTCTGCGTCAGCAAGGGCTCTCTTTAAGAACTATCGGGCTGCTGAATTTATTGGCGTTGCCGCTCATCTTCAAGTTCTTGTGGTCGCCGTTTATTGATCAATATGGGTTTACCCGCTGGGGCCATTATCGAGTTTGGATTTTTGGGTTTCAAATACTATTGGGCGGCACTACTATTGCACTGGCTTTTATCGACGTATCAAGTCAATTTCAGCTTTTATTGGCAGGCGCTTTGTTGATTAGTCTACTCAGTGCCAGTCAGGACATTGCCACCGATGCCCTGGCCGTAGGCTTATTACCCCCTCAAGAGCGGGGATTCGGCAATGGGGTGCAGCGCGGTGGCAATGCACTGGGAGCGGTGATTGGAGGCGGTGGCATGCTGCTGCTGCTCAATTTTTGGGGCTGGCAAGGGACGCTCTTAGGCTTAGCGGGCCTAATCCTCCTGGCGCTTATTCCTCTGATGAGGCACCGAGAAATTGTTCAACAAAAACCGTCAGGGTATGGAGACTTAAATGCTATCAAGGGTTACTTTAAAACCCTGACAAATTTTTGCCGTCGTCCACAAATCGGCGGGTGGCTGCTGGTTTTAGTGACCTATGCTTTGGGGCCTTATATGGCTTCCACCATGTTCCGACCGTTGTTGGTAGATGTGGGGCTATCGCTGGCCGATATTGGTTTGCTCTTAGGTGTCATCAGCTATAGCGCGGGCTTTGCCGGAGCCCTGGTGGCAGGGGTACTCATTACTCAGTTGGGGCGCAAGCGATCGCTGCTGATTTTCGGCTCTCTGCAGGTGGGGGCGATCGCCACTTATTTACTGCCCGTGGCGGGCTTTGTTAGTTTTCCGATGTTATCGCTGGTGGCAATTACCAATCAGGTAATCAACAGCATGGCGACCACCACCTTATTCACCATCATGATGGACAAAAGCCAGGTAGGCACGGCGGGCACAGACTACACGGTGCAGTCATCCATCGCCTATCTCAGCGGTGTCGCCGCCGCCGTCATCAGCGGGATTGTCGCTCAAGCCATCGGCTATCCAGGATTATTTGGCCTCAGTATGGCGATCGCGCTAGCCAGCATCTTGATCGTTTTTGTGATTTTTCAAGAAGCCAATACTTCCCAACTTCAGCCTAATCAGGAGACGTCAACATGAGTGACATCCACCCATCTTATTCAGCCATAACGGCCTTGTATGAGCGCTTTTTAGATATTTTGGAGCGCAAAGACTTTGAGCAGTTCCAGGAGGTGGTGACGCCTGACTTTCGGTATACGGAAAATGGCCATGAGCTGACCCTGCAACAGCTCATTGAACGTGAGCAACAAGCCCAGAAAGGTAAACCCAAATCAACGGTCAACTCACAGATTCAAGACATCAAGATCGAAAACGACACAGCATTGCTTACGGTTGACGGAGATTTCAAAACAGAAATTGCGATGAATGGTGACCTGCACACCTATGCCGGCAACGTGGTGCAGAAAATTGCAGCCGTTCAGCAGTCCGGGCGCTGGCTTTTCCAGTCTTCGGAAGTCACGGCAACGCAAATGACGCTGGATGGCAAGCCAGTTGATCCGGCAGCGCTGGATGCCATGCACCGGGTTGAGTAGTGCTGAATCCTAAGGATTTTGGCGATAACCACTCTTGATCAGCCAGAGTAGTGGTAGTGCCCTGCTACTCCTCTGGGTCAAGCCCTCTCATCCAATGCCTGATGCTTAAGGGAGCGGCGGGTAAACTCAAGTCGCTGAGCATGATGAGTGCCAGTGGCGATACCGTTTTCATGGGCCGCAACGTTACTCGATCTCGATGCGGTAAACGGAAGCCAGCTTTTTGTTTTTGGCAGTTGCTAACCTATCGCAATTCCCAATCCATCTCAGCTAGGCTAGAATCTATGGCGATAGCCATTTCGAGCATCGGTTAGGTTGCGCTCTCAGCTTGCCCAAATCAAGAAAATTACCTCTATTCTCATCGCATTGGACTCTATTGCTGGGTACCGTGGTTCAGCAAACCACCCCCACTGCCAAGCCGATCACTGAAGCAACCGTCAGTCCTTAACATTGACCTCTTATCGTTCGGGTAAACGCGCGTAAAGCGATTAGTCATGAGTAAATTGACAATAGATCTCAATAAGGTAAAAGTACAGTAGATGGGGTTGCCTCATCAGTGCGACGCCCGATGACGAGCTTTAAAGGCCAATCTTTATGTCCAGTCGTGACGAAGTATCCCTTACCGATAGCGACCTGCAAGAAATGCTCGCGGCATCGCCGCCAGAGACTGGTCATCAGGAAACAAGAACCAACTCTCGAGCTCAAGAAAATGAAATGAGGTGGGAGCTGCATCAGCCCTTTGGCCAGTGGTCTAACCACTCCGTTCATCTGCGAGATGGCCTTGATTTGACCGTGGTTGAATGGGACTTCCAGCAAAATGTTAACTTCACTGTAGATGTTCAGATGCAGCCCTTGTTTGGGTTTAACTTCTGTGTCGCGGGCGGATTTCTTGCTCAGGTACGCGATGCGGCGACGGATTTGGTGGTGCGATCGCAAGATACGCATACTGGTTTCTTTCAAGGCGACATCAAAACGACGTCGAAAACAGCAGCTGGGCAAAAGCTGACCCTTGTACAAATGGCAGTCGCCCCGCGTTTGCTCGAAACCCTCGCCAACGTATCGCCAGACTGCGCTCACCCCCCCTTGCATCAGATTTTTTCTCGCACTCAAGCAGGTTTTCAGTGGCGGACCCAATCAGTCACACCGGCCATGACGATAGCGCTACATCAGATTTTGCAATGTCCTTACCAGGGTCTCACTAAGCAAATTTATTTGGAAAGTAAAGTATTGGAGCTGGTGGCGCTACAGCTTGATCAGCTAAGTGAACGGCCTCCTAATCTAACTGCTGCCTCTGGGCTCAAATCAGATGATGTTGAACGGATTCATTTGGCTAAAGACATTCTCATTCGTGATTTAGAAAATCCACCGTCTTTACTGACTTTAGCAAAGCAGTCTGGCATCAATAGCCTCAAACTCAAACAAGGCTTTCGCCAAGTCTTTAAGACCACAGTATTTGGCTATCTGCATGCCTATCGTATGGAAGAGGCAAGGCGATTGCTGGCGTTGGGTGATTGGAACGTAACGCAGGTGGCGCAAGCAGTAGGCTATGCCCACCCCGGCAAGTTTGCGGCGGCATTTAAGAAAAAGTTTGGCATTACGCCAAAAGCCCTTAAGGCGAAGTAGTCAGCATTTTTAGGCCGCCGCCAATACCCGCAGGGCCTAAAAGAATACCGTTTGGAGCTGTATTGAGATTGATTCCCATCTAATCTACCTCCATAAACCTTGTGATACGAGGTTGCGTCTTTGAGGCATAACGTGGTGGGAGAGTGGTTATCGAATAGCTGGGGCACACCGTATGCAACTGTCGCGATCGCGGTGGCGATCGCCCAACCGGTCTTCGCTCAGGGGGTAGAAGTGCCGTCATTACCGCAAGCGCAGACAAGCATTACCCAAATTACGGCGGTACATTTAACCCCCACCGCAAGCGGGTTAAATGTTGGCTTGAGCACGGCTGAGGGCGCGCTAGAAGTGCCGCCGACTACCATGCTGGGGAACGCCCTCATTGTGGATATTCCCAATGCAGCACTGAGTTTACCGGATGGCGAAGACTTTCAGGCCGCTAACCCGATTGCCGGGATTGCCCTGATTACGGTTTCTAACTTACCTGACAATACTGTTCGGGTGGCGATTACTGGTGCGGCGACCCCGCCGACTGCAACTGTCGGCGCTGATCCGCAAGGATTGGTGTTAGCGATTAGTCCCAATGTTGCTCTCACCGCAGAAACCACAGACATGCCTGAAACAGACGAAGAGGCCGTTCGAATTATTGTCACGGCAGAGAAAACGCCGGAAGACCTTCAAGATGTCCCGATTAGCATCACAGCCATTACAGAACAGGAAATTGAGGATGCCGACATCACGTCTTTGGAAGAGGTTGCTCGCAATACGCCCAACTTTTCCTTCTTTCCCAGTGGCGATCGCTCCTTTGGTTTGTATAGTATTCGCGGGCTGTCCAATTCCTCGGTCATCGCGAACCGCGATCCGGTTGATTTCTACATCGATGGAGTGCCTTACGGTTTTGCGGCCTTTTTGGATGTCGATCTCCCCGATTTGGAGCGAGTGGAGGTGTTGCGTGGCCCTCAAAACGTTCTATATGGCCGCAACTCTCTAGCTGGTGTCGTGAATCTCATTACCCGCAGGCCGACCAACGAATTTGAATTTAGCGGCATTGCGAGCTATGGCAACTTTAACGATTTGGATCTAAGAGCCAGCGCTAGTGGACCGCTGATTGAGGACAACCTGTTTTTTCGGTTATCGGGTAGTTACGGCTCACGTGATGGCTATGTTCGCAACACGCTCTTAGATGACGGGGTTAATGACCAATCTGGCGGTACTGGAAGGGTTCAATTGCTGTGGACCCCGTCCGCAGACTGGGAAGTTGCCTTAAATGCTTCTTTTGATGATTACCAAGATGGTGCCAGTTCCTATGTTCCTCTCAGTCAATCCGATCCTTTTGAAGCGGAGCAAAATCTTGATGGCTTTAATGAGCTAACAGTCAATGCTCAGTCCCTTCGAGTTGCTTATACCCACCCCGACTTTCGTGCTACCTCAGTTACCGCTCACCGCCGCTCCCGCAATGATTTTGAGTATGACGGTGACTATACCGCTGCGGATGCCGTGGTACGTCTCGTTGATGAACTCAGCACCCGAGTCTTCAGTCAAGAACTGCGCTTCCAATCCCCGGAAACGGCAGACCGTTTTGAGTGGTTGGCAGGAGCCTATTATGAATCTAATCAATTCGATTCAACGAATAATGGCTTTCGTTATGGGCCTGATGCAGCGACGTTGCTGGGGCTCCCCTTTCCGGAAGGGACACTTAATATCGCCAATAGTGAAGTCAACAGCGATACGTTTGCTCTCTTTGGGCAGGTGAGCTATCGCCCCGTTGACGCGCTGACGCTAACGACAGGGCTACGATATGAATCGTCTCGCAGTACGCTGGAGAGTTTTGAGCGCACCATCCGCATTCCCGGCTTACCCGACTTAACACTGCTCCCTCTCAACGATATTGAACAAGATGGCGATGTCATTTTGCCCCGTTTTGTGGCGGAGTATCGTTTTACGCCTAATATAATGGCTTATGGCAGCATCACCCGGGGCTATCGACCGCCGGGAGCTAATTTGGGTCCGGGTAGCGAAGAGACCGCTACTTATGAAGCCGAGCGTTCTTGGAATTACGAAGTCGGTTTGAAATCGTCATGGTTGGACGATCTCCTCGCCGTTAATCTGGCGATCTTTCACAACCCCGTTGAAGATTTTCAAGTAATTTTATTTGATGACATTGGGGGATCGTTTACAGACAATGCCGATGTCAGTATTACTGGCTTTGAATTAGAAGCCAGAGCAACGCCCCTAACAGGTTTAGATATCATTGCTGGCTTTGGTTTAGTGGATGCTGAATTCACTGATTTCACGAACCCCTTTACCGGCAGCGATGCCAGTGGCAATCAACTGACGTTTGCCCCTAGCATTTCCTACAATCTGGCCGTGCAATATCGCGATCCTATCGGCATCTTTGGACGGATTGAACTGCAGGGACTGGGCGAAACTTTTTTTGATGATGCCAATACGCTTAAACAAGATCCCTATGCCATTGTGAATGCTCGTTTAGGCTACGAGGCCGAAGATTTTGGCGTCTATCTATTTGCCAATAATCTTTTCGATACTGAGTACATTAATCAAGCGTTTTCTCTACCCCCGATTGGCACCATTGCTTCCTATGGGGCTCCGGCGACCTATGGCATCCAATTCAGAACCAGATTTTGAGCACAGGGATATGAGTATCAGACAGCGGCTATCAAACAGGTTTAGGGTGCTGCATCGTTGGCTGGGGCTAGGTGTGGTGATTTTGACCTTGGTTTGGGTCGTGGAGGCGATCGCGCTACCACCAATATTGGCTGCTGATTTGCCAACCATTGATCACACCTTACCGGTTTCCACCACTCCAGATACCGTGCCAACTTTTTCGGTACATCAAGCAATACAAGCGATATTAAACCTACATCTTGACGGCATTGATTCAGTGGACAAAATTGATGCCATTACCTATTTCCCAAAACTGAATATTTACCAGTTTGAAAATCAGGCGCAATACTTGGAGGGATATATCAACGCTCAAACGGGAGAACTGTTGAAATACGGTTTTAATGCTGAAGATTTTTTAGCCCAACAAGGGTTGCTTAAATGGGTCCATACCGGACTAGGCAACCTGATTCAATCGGTTTCGCTGCTGGTCACACTGACAGTCGTCATTAGCGGTTGTTATCTTTTTCTAAACCCATTCTGGGTTAAAAAGTTTCGGTCCGACTAAGCCCTCAAACTCTTTTTATTTTGCTAAGCTGGCCCTATCTCTTGAGAATGATTGTCATCAACTGCTAGACGGATATCGCTACACCGTTGTATCTCTTCTGTAAAAAATCATGACTCAATCCGCGTTTGCCCAGCCGCCTACCGGGATCTGGAGCCTAATGGCCCCGGTCAAGGGTCGGATTGCCAGTGCGATCGCCCTCGCTGTACTCAGCGCCTTGACCAGTCTCGGTTCTTTGTTGACGGTGCCGTTCATTGCCACCGCCCTGCTGTCAGAGTCCCCAGAGCCGACTTGCATCTGGCGCTGGCTGGCGGTGGCGGTGGGGCTGGTGGCGATCTCCTTTGCCTCCAGGGCGCTGGCCTTCAGCGCGTCTCACCTGGCCGCCTTCAAGCTCGAAGTGATTGTGCGATCAGCCCTGGCTGAGCATCTGGCCCAAGTGCCGCTCGGCTACGTAGTGACGACCGGCTCTGGGGCGATCAAAAAGTGGGTACAAGATGATGTGCAATCACTCCACGCCTTTGTGGCGGACAGCACCCCACTAATTGGCCAAGCCTACACGATTCCAGTGGTGACCTTAGTCGCCATGTTTATGGCGGACTGGCGATTGGGGCTGGTCACGCTGGCGGTGTTGCCGGTGGGGATGATCTTTGTGCGACTGGCGCTGCGCGACTACGCCGAACAGCGCGCTGCTTACGACCTGGCCAATGAGCAAATCAACGGCGTCATCATCGAGTTTGTGCAAGGAATGCAGGTGGTGCGCACCTTTGATGATGGCAGCAGCTCGTTTGCTCGCTTTCAGCGGTCCCTCAATGATTTCACCCAAAAGCTGCAGGATTGGAATGCCAAAACTCAGCTCTCAGGGCGTTTAGGCACCCTGCTGTTTGAACCGCTGCCCACGTTGCTCGTGGTCTCAGCGGTCGGGACGGGGCTGATGATGCAAGGGACGTTGACTTTTCCGCGATTGCTGGTGTTTCTTTTGCTGGCACCGCGACTATGCGGCGCGTTCAAACCTATCTTCACGCTGTCCTATTTTATTAATCAGGCCAACGCTGGGGCTTTGCGGATTAGCGCCGTCTTAGCAGAACCGGCCCTGCCTCAGCCAGCGCAGCCCCAACGGCCCCACGATGCCTCGATCACCTGCAACCACGTTACCTTCTGCTACGGAGACGGACGTCCGGCCCTACAAGATGTGTCGTTCACGATGCCCGTTGGCACCGTTACCGCCTTAGTGGGGCCATCGGGGGCGGGTAAGACCACCCTGGCCCGGCTGATTCCCCGATTTTGGGACGTGACCGACGGGGCGATTCAAATTGGCGATGTTGATGTCCGACAGATGACTGCTGAGACGCTGATGTCTTGGGTGTCGTTCGTGTTTCAAGACACGTTTTTACTGCACGATACGATTCGCGACAACATCAAGCTGGGTCGGCCTTACGCAACGGACGAAGACGTAGAAGCCGCCGCCCGAGCGGCTCAGGCGCATGAGTTTATCCTCACCTTACCGCACGGTTATGACACGACCGTGGGGGAACGGGGGGCGCGGCTTTCGGGGGGGCAGCGCCAGCGGATCACCATTGCCCGCGCCATTTTGCAAAACAACCCCATCGTGGTGCTAGATGAAGCCACGGCCTTTGCCGACCCCGAAAATGCCGCCCTTATTCAAGCGGCGATCGCGGCGCTCACCCAAGGTAAGACTCTAATTGTAATTGCCCATCGCTTGCCCTCGATCATGAACGCCGATCAAATTGCGGTGCTCGATCAGGGTCGGTTAGTAGAACAGGGTCAGCATGACGGTTTAATCGCTGCTAATGGCGTGTATGCCAGACTCTGGTCACGATACCAGCAAGCCCAAAATTGGGAACTCAGGGTTCGTTCTCCTCACGTATCGGCAGCATTTACCAATCCAAATTGAAGTGTCATAACGAGGTTAAACGTGGCCATACTTGCGCTCAAAATTATCTTTCTGATGGGTTTAGTTTCTAGCTCGATCATCCGCATGCCTCACCAGCGCGTGCAACAGCAAAACGTCATTGCCGATGACCGTAAAACGACTCAAGAAAAGGCTTTGCTGGTGGCGGTTTTTCTGGGCATGTTCATTCTCCCCATGCTTTATATCTTGACTCCCTGGCTCGGGTTTGCGAATTACTCATTGCCGGTTTGGGCGAACATTCTCGGGGTGCTCATATTTGCGATCTCGCTGTGGTTGTTTTGGCGTTCCCATCACGATTTGGGCAAAAACTGGTCGCCCACATTGCAAGTGCGGGAAGACCATACCCTGATTACCGACGGCATCTATCTCACAATTCGCCACCCGATGTATACCGCGATTTGGCTGTGGGCAATGGCCCAAGGGCTGCTGTTAACCAATTGGATTGTAGGTTTATCAGGCATTCTAACCTTCGGCACTTTGTACTTTTTGCGCATTGGCAATGAGGAAAAAATGATGCTAGAGCAGTTTGGCGATCAGTACCAGGCATATATGCAGCAAACGAAGCGGCTATTGCCGTATCTCCTGTAAATGTCACCTTCCACAGTTGGGCCAACCTATTTCAGGGCGTGTGAGATTGTGGAAATTCCTAGCCCGCCAGATGTTGAGCTTTTTGCCTGCTGTTCCCTCCGGAGTCAAGTATGCCAACAGAAAATCACTCCTCAGTCGTCGATGCAGTCGGTGCAGAGATTGGACTCAGGCAAGCGGCAAAACGGGTTGTTTGCCTCACGGCCACGGGCATCGACATCCTCGCCGAGCTGGAACTGATGCCCGTGGGATATCTGGCGAAAGGGATTGCCGATCGCCCTGAGTTTTATGGTGCCGCAGCTCAACACATTGCCTCGGTCGGTTTCTGAATGCGGCCCCAGATGAACAGCATCAAGCAACTACAGCCCGACTTAATTATCGGTTGGGCCTTTCCTCATCGGTTTTACAAACCCTGGTTGGACAGGATTGCTCCCGTCTATCTGATGAGTGGCAGCGGCTATGAAACGACCCTACAGCGATTGCGCGATGTTGGCGCTTTGTGCGATCGCACCTTGGTCGCCGAACGGGCGATCGCGCAGCTTGAGCACACTCTCGCCGCCCATCAACGGCTGAGCACCACCCAGGCCCCAAAAACAGTGCTCATGATGGGCGGCTCCACCCTCAATCGTTGGCTGGGCAAGTTTTTGATCGAGACGGATCGAGGCACGGTCGGCAGTTTGTTACAGCGATTAACCCACTACCCCTGGCCGGAACCGGCAAACCATCGAGGGGAACCAGGATTCATGACCTACTCACTGCCGCAAATTGTGACAATCAATCCGGATGTCATCTTTGTCCAAACTTATCCCCCAGCTCAGCGCCCCCTTTCTCAACAGCTTGCCCGCCATCCCTTATGGAACCAGCTCACAGCTGTCCAAACCCACCAAGTCTATGAGGTCGACCAATTCTGGCATATGGGCACTGGCACCCGCATGCTAAACCTGATTCTCAATCAACTGATGGATAAGGTTTATCCCCAAAATCAGGGCTCAAAGTAACGGCCAAAATAATTACTTCGTTATCGACCACGGGGGGCTGGAACCCACCTAATGGTCCCTACTCGCTTCTCAGTCCACCCCTCGCCACTTGCTAACCATGCTTAAAACCTACCGCCGCATGATGAGCGTTGCCGGTGCTTATCGACCGCAACTGCAAAGGGCACTCCTCTTATCCGTAATGGCCTCGATACTTCAAGGCATAATCTTTGCCCTGTTTTTTCCGCTGCTGTCGGCCTTGTTGGCCCGTCCTGTTGCAGCACAGCAGGCCGGGGCGTTGCTGGCGCTGTTTGGCGTGTTGGTTCTGGTTGAGGGTTGGCTCCGCTGGCAAGAGTTAGATTTTAGCTGGCTGATCTCTACGAACGTCGCCCATGACACTCGCTTACGCCTGGGCGAACAGCTCCGGCGCATCCCCTTACAAGCACTAAATCAGCGCCGGTCGGGCGATCTCAATATGGTGATGAACGGCAACGTTAGCGAGCTGGTGATGTGGATGGGGAGCCTGTCTACGCTGGTGATTCAGACGGTGGCGGTACCCTTGATTACCGTACTCGTTACCCTGTTCATTGATTGGCGCTTAGCCATGGCGCTGCTGGTGACCTTTCCGCTGGCCGTGCCGATTTACCGGCAGATGCGATCGCGAGTCAAACGCACTCTGAGAGAAGTCACAGAAGCAAATGCCGATACGGCCTCCCGCGTTGTGGAATATGCTCAGGGGCTCCCGGTTTTGCGCGCTACCCAGCAAGTCGGCACGCGATCACAGCGGCTACAAGCAGCTCTAGAGCATCAGCGCACCACCCAAGCGCGAGGCCAACGTCTGGTGAGCCTGCCCGTAATTACGATGGCGACACTCGTGGAAGTCGGCGTTTTAGTCGTCATTGGCCTGGGCGTGCTGTTCATTTTGCAAGGCAGTCTTTCCATCCCGGCCTTGTTGGCGCTGATTGTGATTGCCATGCGATTCACAGAACCGTTGGCTCAACTCATCGGCCTCACCAGCATCTTCGATCTAATGGAAATCGGCCTGGAGCGCATCGAAGCGGTGATGCAGATTCCAGCTTTGCCCGTGCCAACGGCACCCACGCCGTTGACACAGTTTGACATCACCTTTGACCAGGTGTCCTTTCGCTATGCTGAGCAAACGGCGTGGGCGCTGCGGGATGTGTCGTTTCATGCACCCGCGCGATCGCTCACTGCCCTCGTCGGGCCTTCTGGCAGCGGTAAAACCACGATTACTCGTTTAATCAGCCGCTTTGCCGATGTTCAAGCGGGAGCCATTCGCATAGGCGATATCGATATCCGACAGGTGAAACCGGCCGATCTCATGCGGTCTCTCTCGGTCGTCTTTCAGGATGTGTATTTGTTTGACGACACCATTTTCAACAATATCCGTATGGCCAAATCTGGGGCGACCGATACCGAGGTCGCAGCGGCCGCCCGAGCCGCCAACTGCCACGACTTTATTACCCGACTGCCCCAGGGGTATGATACCCGCATTGGTGACATTGGCGGTGCCCTATCTGGCGGCGAGCGTCAGCGCCTTTCCATTGCCCGCGCCATGCTCAAAGATGCCCCTATCGTCTTGCTCGACGAACCCACCTCGGCGTTAGACACTGAAAGTGAAGTGGCGGTGCAAAAGGCCATTAATCGCCTTGTGACTGACAAAACCGTAATCGTGATTGCCCATCGACTCTCAACTATCGTTGGAGCCGACTTGATCCTTGTGCTTGAGGAGGGGCAGGTCACTGAACGGGGCTCGCACCGTGAGTTGCTCGCACAGTCAGGACGCTACGCGGCGATGTGGGCAATACAGCAGCAATCTCAAACCTGGCGACAGGGAAATCGGGTCTGAGCTGATTAGGGGATCGCTGACTCTATGGGTGACTGTCGGAGTGATCGCGGATCTGGAAGCAGCAATTCAATGCTTTCTCGCTCAGATTACTTAGGGGATGAGGACGATCTCGATCACCCAGCGCCTCTCAACCATTCGTCAGGCCGACTGCATTTATGTGATGGAGGTGGGGCAACTGATCGAGTCTGGCACCCACGACTAACTTTTGCTCGACTCTGGCATCTATGCCAAGCTTTGGCAGGTGCAATCGGGTAAGTTGGGAGCCTTGGCTGAGGTGGATACCCGTTCACCCATTTGAAGTTGAGTAACCTAATGCATACAGTAGCGGGGACAAGGTATTGGTTGACCTCAATACTTTTTCCGGAGCGACAAATTTCGGATCGGGAAATAGATGCTTAAAGACTTAGCTATTTGATAATGGCTTCAAATCTCCACCTACGGTAGAATCATCCAGAGTCTCCGTTTGATGGTGCGTTTGCCCATAGGGGGTGTGATTACCTTTAAAGCCAGCGAATCTATATGAACGGACGATGTGCCCGACAGGAAATGATGACTTGGGGGATGGCGATCGCCACCCTTGCCTCCGTCAATATCGAACCAGTACTAGCCGACTCCCCTCAACTAACGATCCCATCCTCGCAGCTAGAGCAAACAATTACTGCCCCCATCATCTTCCCGGTGTCTCAAGCAGCGGATGCCATTATCACTGGTACTAAGGTGATTCCGACTAACCAAGGATTCAACTTGGTGCTCGAAACTGACCGAGCAGACACCCTGACAAGTACCTTCTCGACAGAGGGCAATCAGCTCATTGTCGATATTCCCGATGCTCAATTGGCTGCACCATTCACTCAAACTGAGCCGACCGAGGGAATTGTCAGCGTTGAGGCGATCTCACCCACCGATAACTCGGTACAGATTCGCATCACGGGTTTGGATACAGCTCCAACTGGGCAGGTTGTATCCACTGCAAGTGGATTGACGCTGAGCGTAGTTGCCCCGATGAGCGCGATCGCTGCTGAGCCCATTCGCATCACCGTCACCGCTGAAAAGCAGCCGGACGATCTGCAAGACATCCCCATCAGCATCACCGCCTTCACCGAAGATGAGCTTGAAGATGCCGACATCACCTCGATTGAACAGGTCGCCGGGTTAACCCCCAACTTCACCGTCTATACGCCTGGCCGCAACTTTCTGCTGTACAGCGTTCGAGGTTTGAGCAACTTCAACTTTCTGTCCAGAGACCCGGTCGCGTTCTACATCGATGACGTCCCCTACGACTACACGGGATTTCTCGACCTCGATCTGGCGGATTTGGAGCGGGTGGAAGTGCTGCGTGGTCCGCAATCGACGCTGTATGGCCGCAATGCTGAGGGCGGTGTGGTCAACATCGTGACGCGGCCGCCCACCAATGAGTCCGAATACAGCGCCGTGCTGGGGTTTGGGAACTACAACAATGTCGATGCCAGGGTCGCGATCAACGAACCGCTAATCGAAGACAAGCTGTTTTTGCGGGCGTCGGGCAGCCTTGATCGGCGCGACGGCTATCTCTTCAACACCGTCACTGAGCAGGGCGTCGATGGCGAATCGGGCGGGCGAGGTCGCCTGCGGCTGCTGTGGACCCCTTCAGAAGACTGGGAAGTTACGCTGAATGCCTCACTGGATTCCTATCGTGACGGCACGCCACCCATCAGCCGTCCTGACTTGGGACAAGACCCTTCAGAAACCGACATCAACGTCGATGGCTTTAATAATCTAGACACCAACACCCAGTCGCTGCGGGTGGCTTATGAAGGTTCCAGTTTTCGTTTTACGTCGATTTCGGCACGGCGTTTTTCTGACCAAGAATTTCTCAATGATTCGGACGGCACTCAGCTCGATCAGCTTGAGCAGTTCGTAGACATTGACTCAACTGTTTTAAGTCAGGAACTGCGCCTGCAATCGGTGGATGAAGCCGCTCCCTTCGCTTGGTTAGTCGGCGCATACTATGAGCATCGCGACTTTAACGTGAATGAAGAAGGATTTCGGATTGGCCCAAGTATTAGCGTTACCCAGGCGGAAATCGACGAAGATACCTATGCTGCCTTTGGTCAGGTGAGCTATCGACCCATCGACCCGCTCACCTTAACGGCAGGCTTACGGTACGAAATCTTCAACAGTACCCTGGTGGAAAATCGGGCCGAGTCGCTTTTAGGAGTGGCGGCGTTTGAGGATGAAAGCAATGATGGTGACCAGCTAATTCCCCGCGTTGCGGTCGAGTATCAGGTTACGCCAGACGTGATGGTGTACGGCTCGATCGCTCGCGGCTATCGGGCTCAGGGCGTCAACTTTCGGGCGACCCAGCCAGGGCAACTGTTCTTTAATGCTGAGACATCTTGGAACTACGAAGTCGGGCTGCGATTGTCTTGGCTGGACGATCGCCTCACGGCTAACCTGACCTTCTTTCACAATCCGGTTGAAGATTATCAAGTGCCCTCGACTGACCCGGCGACAGGCTTATTTGGTTTTGTGGACAATGCGAGGGTCACCATCAACGGCATCGAAGCCGAACTGCGGGCAACGCCCATTGACGGTCTCGACTTGACGGCGGGCTTGGGCTATCTCGACGCCACTTACACCGACTACGAAGATCCGAGTCTTGGCAACTTCGACGGCAATACGCTGCCCTACTCGCCGGACTACACCTTCAATGTGGCTGCCCAGTACCGGTCGCCCAATGGCATCTTTGGTCGCCTCGAACTGCTAGGATTTGGCACCACTTTTTTCAATGACGACAATTCGCTCAAGCAAGAACCGTACGTTTTGGTTAATGGTCGGCTGGGCTATGAATTTGACGCTAACCAGGGGGTCTATCTCTTTGCCAACAACATCTTTGACTATCGGCCTTTCACCACCCAGGCCTTTTTCTTTGGGGGCGCGCTACTGCCTTCAACCTATGGCGCGCCAGCGACCTACGGTATCCAATACCGAGCGAGATTTTAGCCCTGCTAATGACCCCTGTTTATCTTTGGCGGTGATACCGCCACGTCACGGATGATCGATATCAAAACCGAGTTTATTTAACAATAAGGAAGAGAAAAGCCATGACAAATACGATGCCGCAACGACTAAATCGCAATTCCCTGCTGACGGCAGGTCTAATGCTGTCTGGACTGGGGGGAGTGGCGGTGTATCAAGCCCCCGCGATCGCCGTTGACAGTGAAACAGTTACCCTCCAGTTTGAGGGCATGGTTGGAGATGTGCCCTTTGCCTGCGGCCAAGCCTACGAAATCGGGACTCCCGCCACCTCGATGACGGCTTTGGACTTTCGGTTTTATGTCTCCGAGGTGGCCCTGATCGATGCGAACGGCAATGAAGTTCCCCTGATTTTAGAGCAGGATGGCCTGTGGCAGCATCAAAACGTGGCGCTCATTGATTTTGAAGATAAGTCTGGAGCTTGCGATAACGGCACGGTGGAAACCCGCGCTCAGGTGGTGGGGTCAGTACCGGCGGGCGACTATACCGGGGTCAAGTTCACCCTCGGCGTGCCCTTTGCCCTCAACCATATCGACTCGACCCTGGCGCCCTCACCGTTGAACCTCACCGCCCTTTGGTGGAACTGGAACTTTGGCTACAAGTTTGCCCGCATTGACCTCACCCCAGCGACCGAAACGGCCCAGGCCAGCTCTAGCGAGAGCGCCGCTGCCGACAAACAGCACGGCGAAGCGTTCAACGGGTTTGCCATGCATCTCGGCAGTGTGGGCTGTCAGATGGATGCGACCCAAGCGCCCGTGGTCTGTAGCATCCCCAATCGCCCCGAGATCATGCTGACTGACTTTGACCCCACCCAGGATGTGATTGTCGCCGACTTGGCCGCCCTCATGTCGCAAACCAACCTGGCGGAAAATCAGGAAGATACGGCGCTCGGCTGCATGTCGTCGCCGATGGATAGCGACTGTGCGGGCATCATGCAAAATCTGGGGCTACCGTTTAATGACCAGCCGCTGCAAGAACAAACTTTCTTCAGAGTAAAATAAGGACGGAAGCTACCGTTAGGGGAGACTATGCGATCGCGCCGTTGGCTAACCTGGATACTACTTGGTTTCTGCGTGTGTGGTTTGGCCATCGGCGCGGAAGCCGCTCTCGGCCATGACTCCCCCAGCGGTGCGGGCAGCTTTGAGCCGACGACCACCCAAGCTGACGCCTTTGACTGGCAGCTCCCCAGTTGGGTGCCGCGTCCTGTGGTGCCCGCCGATAACCCCATGACTGCCGCCAAGGTGGAGCTGGGACGGCACCTGTTTTACGAACCGCGCCTGTCGGTCACGGGGGACTTTTCCTGTGCCACCTGTCATTTGCAACATCTGGCGTTTGCCGATGGCAAAACCCTGCCCGCTGGGGCCACTGGGGAGGTGCATCCCCGCAACTCCATGAGCCTCACCAACGTGGGCTATAACTCCGTGCAGACCTGGGCCAACCCCCTGATGCAGCATTTGGAACAGCAACTGCTGGTCCCCTTGTTTGGCGAAGAGCCGGTGGAATTGGGCATGGCCGGACGGGAAAACGAACTCTTGCAAACTTTGCAAACCGATTCTGACTATCAGCAGCGATTTCAGACAGCGTTTGACGACGTCAATCCGGTGACGGTGCGGAACATTAGTTTGGCGATCGCGGCCTTTGAGCGCACCCTCAATTCCTTTAATTCTCCCTATGATCGCTATCGCTACGGCGGTGAGGCTACCGCTATTTCCGACTCTGCCAAGCGGGGAGAAGTCCTATTTAACAGCGAGCGGTTGGAATGTTTTCACTGCCACAGCGGACTCAACTTCAGCGACTCGGCTCGTCATGAGCGATCGGGCTTTATCGAAATTGCCTTTCACAACACCGGGCTTTACAACCTTGACGGCAACGGGGCTTATCCACCCGACAATATCGGCGTCAAGGAGATTACCCATGAAGCGGCGGATATGGGCAAGTTCAGAGCACCCACCCTGCGCAATATCGAGGTGACTGCACCCTATATGCATGATGGCAGTGTAGCGACCCTAGAGGAGGCGATCGCCCACTACGCGGCTGGGGGGCGCACCATCGAAACCGGCCCTGATGCGGGCGTCGGCAGTCAAAATCCTTTGAAAAGTCACTTTATCCAGGGCTTCACCTTGACGGATGCGGAAAAGCAAGATCTGCTGGCGTTTCTCCGTAGCCTGACGGACGAAACGTTTTTGACCAATCCGCAGCTGAGCTCACCGTTTGAATGACCTGATTGGATGGTGGCCCTAAAAAGGTCAGGATATTGGCAGGCAGCTGATGCGATCGCCTTCTGCATGATGTGGCCACGGGTGCTTGTCCGGTTCAGTCGGCTCCGGTAGATTGCACTAAGATGACAAATATTCTCAACAGAACTTGAACAGGCGAATCGACTATGGGGTTTTCCAAATCATCCGCTGAGGGACGACGACGGGAACTGCGCATCTTTCGACGGGTCATCGTGGGGGCCGTGATCGCGGCGACGGGCCTGCACCTGTCATCCGCCCCCTGGGTGATGCAGTTGGTGAATGGGATGCTGGGCGACTTGGAGGTGGAATTAGCCGATGACGCCATTGAATTCTTTGTGGTGGATGAAGCCGTGCCAGAACCCGAGACTCCGGTAACACCGCCTCCACCGTCAGCAGAGGCGACCGACAACGAACCGGCGGCCTCGGCCTCAGAAGATTCTGGCCCACCCCTCAAAACCTCAGAGTCCGTGATGCCTACGCCGCCGACGGCTGAGTCGATCGATACGATTGCTACTGAGTCCGCGATCGCCACGGAAGATGGCGTGGAAGGGGGACAGGGAGCCGCTGGCAATGCCGATACCATCGGTTTGATTAGCGGCGATGGCAGCCTGGAGGGCGCTCCGACTGCTCCTGTCGGGCCACCCAATGTGCGACAGCGGGAGCCCGTGCCGGAAGTCGCGCGGGCCAGCCCCCCAGCCGCTCGCCTGGTGACGTGTGCACCCTGCTCGTCGCCTGACTATCCGCTGTCAGAACGACGAGAAGATATCGAAGGTCAACCCATTATCAATGTCATCTTTGATGCCAATGGCAATATTGTCGAAGCCGTGATTGAGCGCTCTAGTGGCAACGCCGCCTTTGACCAGGCCGCCCTCGCCGAAGCCCAAGCCAACTGGCAGTTCCAAGATCCGTATGGTTTGGGCGGGCAGGTCTCGGTAGAGGTTAACTTCGTGATCGAAGGCTCGGAGCAGTTTGACGCCGCCACCGCTGCAGGTCGGCGAGAAACCATTGAGCTGCCCGTGCAGCAATCCATTGTGCCAGTTACGACCCCAGGGACGGCGGCCTCACCGGCGGAGGAACAGGAGCCGGCTTTGGAAGAGACTGCACCCGCCGCTGCGGAGACGGAGGCAGAGTCGAATGCTGAGGATGAACCCAACCCGGCATCGATCGAATCTCTAGAAGACCTGGAGCTCGACCCGGATGGAGACCGGCGCGATCGCGAAGCGATAACCCCGGAAGTCCCCCAGGAAAATGGCGAGGCAATGCCCGGTGAGACGGCCCCGGCCCCATTAGAGACTGAAACCGACGTCAATCAGCCACCATCACCCGAACCTTTAGTACCAGATCCGGCTGCACCCCCGTCCTCAGATGCCCCAGCTGATCAGGATGCCAGTGAATCAGTCTCGCCCCCATTGTTGGAAGAGCTAGAGCCGACCATACCCTAGGCAATTCTGATATGGGCTTCGGCTGCTGCCTTGCATGGATGGGAAGCAGGTCCAGAGTTTGAGGTGCCAGGGGACTGCCCATCATAATTGATTTCAATTCTCAATAAACTGTAGAATGCTGGTTTGCTGAAGGGTCGCCGACGCCACCGTCTCTAACCGTAGGATTTGCATGCATCACGTTACTGGATTAATCAGCCTCGCGATCGCGGGCAGTGCCCCCTTCTGCATAGTTCTGCCAAGTTTGGCTCAAACGCTTGTTGATCGATCTCGCCAAGCTGACGCCGTGGTCTCACCGTCGATCTCCTCAGTTACTGAGGAGATTGCTGATCTAGAGGCACCAGCAATTGAGCGCCCTGAGGAACCGGATATTGAAGAACATGAAGAGCCCGCCGTGCAGCTGCTGCCAGCAGATCAAAATCGCTCCGGTATAGAAGAACAAGATCGCCCCGATACGGATCTGCAGAACCAGCCCGATCAACCCGAGACTGAAGATTTTCCGCTGCCGCTGGATGCTGAAGACAGCCCGTCAGTGTCCGTAGTGCAAATTACTCAAATTCAACTCGTGCCGATCGCCGATGGCTTGCAAGTAGTGCTGGTGACCAGTGATCCAACTGCCCCCGAAATCTTGCAGTTTCAGGAGGGCAACACGCTGGTGGTCGATATTGTGGGGGCGCAGTTAGCGCTGCCCGAGGGCGATCGCTTCCAACAAGACAATCCGGTACCCTCAGTCGCCTCAATTGCGATCGAGCAGGTGACGACATCCGACGTGCAGATTACGGTGAACGCAGCGACGGAGACCGCCCCCAATGCCTTTCTCGAACGGGCTGCTGAATCGCTCATTCTCGATATTGCCACCACGCCACCGGGAGAATCGACTGAAGCTGACGATCTGCAGTTTGGCAATAACCTGCGGATCATCGTAGCGGCGTCACCGCTGCCGCGTTATCAGGTACCCACCGCTAGTGCGGGCACTCGAACCGACACGGATATCCTCGACATTCCGCAAGGCATTCAGGTGATTCCCCAAGCCGTGTTAGAAGATCAGGGGACTGACAGCCTGGGGCAGGCCTTGCAAAACGTCAGTGGGGCTTTCACTGGGCGATCGGAGAGTGGCTCACGGGCGACAACCCCGATTATTCGGGGATTTGAAACTGACAACATTCTGCGCAATGGCCTGCGAGACGACACGCTACGCCTCGGCTCTGGCATTATTAATATTGACCGTATTGAAGTGTTGAAAGGCCCAGCCTCGGTGCTATTTGGCTCCGGCAATCTAGGCGGCACCGTCAACCTGGTGACCGAGGTGCCCCAGCGCGATCCTCGCTATGACTTTGAACTGACAGCGGGGAATTATGCTGCTTACGGGACTGCCCTCGATTTCACGGGTCCCTTGGATCAATACAGCAGCTACCGCACCAATCTGGCCTATGAAAATCGCGGCAGCTTTGTTGATTTTGAGGAAAGTGAATTTCTGTTTTTTGCCCCCACACTGCAAATCATCGACACTGAGCAAACCAGCTTAATTGTGGATGTTGAGTATCTCTATAATCGCTCGTCAGGCAGCTCATCTGGTTTACCCGCAATTTCGGCGATCGGCCTGGAAAACAATTCGCTGGCGGATCGATTTCTAGAAGGAGACGCCTTCTCGGAGGACGATATCGCTCGGGCCGGCACGCTGGATATTCGCACCAACTCCGGCGAACCCGAGATTAGCCGTACGGAAAGCAATATCTCTCGCATTAGCTACCGGCTAGATCATCAAATTAATGACACCTGGCAGGTGAGAAATGAGTTTTTAGCCTCTTTCCAAAATACGGCTGAAGACAGTTTTGTGGCTGGGGTGGGCTTCTTTCAATCGCGGGGACAAATCGACTTTAATCGCCTCAATCGCCTGTGGCTGGATAATCCGAGTAACCGGGAAGCTTACACGTTAAACACCAACGTCGTCGGCGATTTTGCCATTGCCGGAATGGACCAAACCCTCCTGCTCGGGGTGGAGTGGTTTCAAGAAACCCAAGAGGATCAGCTGTTTTCGCGGCAATTCTTGCCCTTTCTCGATCCGGATGTCGAACCGTTTAATATTTTTGAACCCAATTATGATCCGCAGCGGTTTTTCCCGGAGAATAATCCTGATTTTGCCTTCGCCCTGCGATCGGACAGTTTTACCCGTCGCCGCACGATCGGCTTATACGGTCAGTCGCAACTCAACATTTTTGACAATCTGATTGTGTTAGTGGGCGGACGGATTGACTTTGCCGATCAGTTCTTTGTGGATGCGGCTAATCTGACGAATCCCGACCCGATTGAAACCTCTGACACAGCCTTTAGTCCCCGCGTGGGCATTGTCTACAAACCGTTCGACAACGTCTCACTCTATGCCAGCTATACGGAGTCGTTTAATCCTGTGATTGGTCAGTCTCAGGACGGTGAGGTGTTTGCCCCAGAGCGAGGCAACCAATTTGAGGTGGGGGTGAAGGCCGATTTGCTGGACGATCGCCTCTCGGCCACCTTGGCCTACTACCAGTTGCGCCGCACCAATGTGGCCACCCAAGATCCTGACAATACAGGGTTTCAAGTGCAGGTGGGCGAACAAGCAAGCGACGGCGTGGAACTGGATATCGCGGGCGAGCTGCTCCCCGGTTGGAATATCATTGCTACCTATGCCTACACCGATGCCCGCATTAGCGAAGACAACCAGTTTTCAGAAGGGTTGCGGCTCCAAAATGTGCCGGAACATGCCGCCAGTGTGTGGACCTCTTACGAAATTCAGGACGGCGCTCTGGAGGGCTTGGGATTGGGTCTGGGCGTTTATTTTCAAGGGGAGCGGAATGGTGACCTATTTACCCCCTTTACCCTACCGAGCTATGTGCGCACCGATGCGTCCCTCTTTTACCGCCGGGAGCAGTTTCGGGCGCAGCTCAATTTTCAAAACCTGTTTGATGTCCGCTACTTCGAAGGGGCGCGGGATCAGTTTCGGGTGACTCCCGGTGCCCCTTTCACCATTTTTGGCACTGTCGGTTGGGAGTTTTAGGTCATGCGGACTTTTTTAAGAATTTGGGCAGGGCAACTGGTCTCGACCATCGGCAGCTATATGACCGTCTTTGCCCTAATCTTTTGGGTGTGGGAGGTCACGGGTTCCGCAACAAGTTTGGCCCTGGTGACCTTTTTTTCGCAACTGCCGCGCTTAGTGGTGACACCTCTAGCAGGGATCGCGGTCGATCGCTGGCCCCGCAAACAGTTGATGATCTTGGGCGATGTCGTGGCCATGCTCTGCACGATCGCGATCGCCCTACTGTACTGGGGCGATCACCTGCAAATCTGGCATCTCTATACCGCGGTGGCGGTATACGGCTGCTTCGGGCAACTGCAAACCCTGGCATACTCCACCTCGATCGCGCTTTTAGTCGAAAAAGACAACTACACCCGCGCCGAAAGCATGGTCGCTGCCGTTAATTATAGTGGCGCGATCTTTTCGCCTATTCTGGCCGGCAGTCTCTACCCAATCATCGGTCTCAAAGGCATTATCTTGATCGACCTGAGCACGTTCTTAATCGCCTTTGGCATTCTGCTGACGGCGACAATCCCTCAGCCTAGCGGCGACGAAGCCGAAACCACAGCGCCAAAGGTGAGCTGGGCCAACCTCACCTTTGGCTTACGCCACATCCTGAAAACCCCAGGCTTGTTGGCCATGATGATCGCCTTCTCGTGCTTTGCCCTGCCCAGTGACATCGGCAAGGCTTTGTACAACCCGATGATTTTGGCGCGATCGGGGGGCAGCGAACAAGTTCTGGGGGCCGTCACCACGGCGGCAGGACTGGGCGGCGTGGTGGGGGCACTCTTCCTCAGTTGGCAAGGGGGATTCAAACAGCGGATTCACGGGATGCTGCTGGGATTTGCCGGGACAGGCCTATGCAAAATTGTTCTGGGCCTGGGGCAAACCGCCTGGATCTGGATACCGGCGCACTTTGCGGCTACCCTGCTGATTCCGCTTTACTACAGCTCTAGTAATGCGATTTGGTATGCCAAAGTGCCACCCGCGCTACAGGGCCGAGTGCTGGCGGCTGATCAGATGGTGGGCTTGGGGATTGGCGCGATCGCCCCCCTGCTCGCCGGTCCCCTCGCTGATTTTGTGTTTGAGCCCGCGATGCAGCCAGAAGGCGCCCTCACGGGGATTTTTGGTCCTTTGGTGGGCACGGGGCCGGGGGCGGGGATTGCCCTGCTCTACATGCTGATGGCAACACTAATGGTAGTGGTGGGATTAGCGGGCTATGGCTTTCGCACCTTACGCTCAGTGGAAACGCTGCTGCCCGACCATGCGATCGAAACTCGCCCCGTCGAATAGACTGTCGCAGCCAGGCCATCAATCGCCCTAGCTTTTGCAAATTTTGCAAAAGTTGGCAGCCGCCTTACGATCATGAGCTTATTGAAATGGATACTCAATAAGCAGCGACTGGCTGATAACTTTTCTGTATAAAAATCTGATAAAGCTGACGTGGCAGGTACTGCTGACAACCTGAACGGAAGTCTAGTATTTCCTTGCTTTCGCGCCTATTAAGAAGCTTTTCGTGGCCAATAAATCGGGGCCAGCGGCTATGAGCCCTCCGGATATTCACTGATTAATTTCAATTATCTTTATAAAGTTGACGTGTTTAAATCCAGGTCGGATGGTAGTATCCCTCTGTAGGTTAATGAGATTATGTCTCATTAATGAAATCAAAAATCGACTATACGAAGCGATTTCCAAATCAGCCTGACCGGGTAAGTCACTAGCCCGCCACTTCCTCAATCCCACAACGGTCTCTCAGGCTGCTTTATTCGTTGCCACGACGATGGCTAAATGGCCCTGAGATTAGGTTCTGGGCGAGTTAGGGGCGCGGGTTTAAGCGCTTTGGCGCAATGGCTTGGCGTCATTGGCTCAGTTGCTAGCGATGACGATGTTCTGGGGCAACTCTCTTGCAGAGAGGCGATCACCCGACGAGTATGGCTTCGCTAGTCCCAACATGCCTACCCACTTGGCTTTGCCCAGTCGGTTCAACTCGTCTGGCTTTGGGATGGTGGTCTGATTAGTGGCAAGCCGGTTCAGCCATTTTTAGGCAAGAGACGGCGATCGCTGCTGCGTTCCGGTCATAAGCCACCCCAATCCTTGTCGACCTTCACGACAGTACACACTGGAGTAATCTCCCCATGGTTCAAGTTAGTCTCTCGACCTCTACCGACTTTGACGGCGATCTCAACGCTCTGGTCGAAGATCAAGGTACTGCCCTAACGTTGCGCTTCGATCTAGACGAACCCGCCCCTCCGAGCGGTCTCAAGGTCTATATTGACAGCGACGTTGAGCAAATTCTTAACCGGCTAGATTTACCGGCGGCGATCGCCAATCCGCAGTTTGAGAATCTCAATCTCTTCGCCACTCAGACCAATTTTGATAACTCCGGCTTGGCCGTGGAAATCGCCGGGGGAGCAACTTTTGCCAGCATTACTCTCGATATTTTTGATAATCCTGAACCGGATACCTTTTTGCCCGAGACCTTTGACGGTCTGGTCGAAGCCGTCTTCTCACTCGTGACGGCTGATCAAATTGCGCCAGAAGATCAGACCAGCATTACCGGGGTCGGTGATTACACGATTGCCCCTGATGCTGCCACCAGTACCGTCCTCTTTGCCGATGAGGTAAGTCAGTTGCCAGGCACCCCACCGCCCCCGCCAGCCAACGGTTACGACGAAGCAGTGAGTGGCGATATCTCTGATGATCCGAATAATCCAGTTGGCCTAACGTTGGTAGAAGGCACCACGCAACTGTCCGCTTCCACGGGGGGCGGCGATCAAGAGTATGTGACCGTGACTGTTCCCGACGGGTTTCAGTTAGAGGCCATCTTGTTAGAGGATTACTCTCAGTCAGATGTCTCCTTTATTGGGGTTCAAGAAGGCGCGACCTTTACGGAGCCCCTGGATAATAGTGCCGAACTGGGCGAATTTCTAGGTTACTCCCTGTTTGGCATTAGTGCGGTGGGCACCGATATTTTGGACAACATTGGTAATGGCTCTAACGGCCCCGGCTTTGGGGGGCAAGGGTTTTCTGGCCCACTCCCGGCGGGGACTTATACCTTCGCCATCCAGCAACTAGATGGCCCGAGTGACTATACCCTCGCCTTTAATGTCTCTGAAGCAACTGTCACACCGCCTCCGACTGGTGACTTGCCCGTCGTGAGTTTTGAGGCAATTCCGGCCACCGTTTCAGAAGAAACGCCTGATGCTCAAGTGGTCTGGCAATGGGCCATCACTGGGGACTTCCCAATTGAAGGCATCACCGTCAATTTTGATACGCTGGGCGACAACAATGTGATTGCCTTTACCGAGCAGTTCGCCGCTGATCGCGAGGCGGAATTCAATGACGCCGAGATTGTTGGATTTGATGAAACGACGGGTCGCCTGCAGATTTTACTCTCGGCTCCTGACGGCAACTTCGTGCTGCCGATCATCAACGACATTTTAGAAGAAGGCGCTCAGACGTTTGACTTTCAGTTAGCGGCAGGCGAAGGCTACACCGTCGATCCGAATCAAAATTCAACCCTGCTCACCATCAATGACGATAATGGTGGCCCCGGCGTTGGCCCGACTGTGGGACTCGCCGTCTCTGAAGCCAACCTGGCGGAGGGCGATCCCCTTACGGTGACCTTCACAGTGGAGGGGGACATCCCCGCCGATGGAGTACAAGTGCTGGTGCAAAGCGATGTGCCAGGTTCCTTGGGCCAGTTTGACCTCGCTGATTTGGGGAATATCTCTACCACGGGGATCGCCGGTTTACCCACGGTGGGCGATGGTGGCGGCGGCAGCTTCTTTGTCACCATTACCGAACCTACCGCCACGATTTCCCTCAACGTCTTTGATGACATTTTGGCCGAAGACCCTCTGCCCATCACCTTTACCCTAGCCAATGGTGAAGAGTACGAGGTGAGCCCCGAGAGTGGTAGCGCTATGCTCACCATCACCGATGAGCCTTCAATTCCTGGCCCCACGGTGGGGATTACTGTTGATAGCACTGATGTGACTGAAGGCGAGGCGGTTACGCTCAGCTTCACGGTAGAGGGCGAAATTCCTGAAGGCGGCGTCACGGTGTTGGTGAATGATGTGGCCAGTGCCCAAAGTCAACTTCGCAGCCTCACCGAGTTTGACGTCGCCAATGTTGAGCTGAGCGAGGGCATTGCTGAGTTCCCCTCGCCTGCAGACGGTGACAGTGGCTTCTTTGTCACTCTCACCCAACCCACCGCCAGCATTACTCTACCGGTGCTTGACGATGGCGCTGATGAAGATGAGGCTAATGAGTCCTTTACCTTTGGGTTAATTGAGGGCGAAGCCTATGGGGTTGACCCCGAGGCCAGTAGTGTCACCCTCAATATCAGCGACGTCGGCGATGGCAATCCCCCCACCAGTGATTTACCGGTCGTGAGTTTTGAGGCAATTCCGGCCACCGTTTCAGAAGAAACACCGGATGCTCAAGTGGTCTGGCAGTGGACGGTAACGGGCGATTTCCCAGCTGAAGGTATCACCGTCAACTTTGACACCCTAGGCGATAACGATGTGATTGCCTTTACCGAGCAGTTTGCCGCCGATCGCGAGTCGGAATTCAATGACGCCGAAATCGTTGGCTTCGAAGAAGACACCGGTCGCCTGCAAATTTTACTCTCGGCTCCTGACGGCAACTTCGTGTTGCCGATCATCAACGACATTTTGGAAGAAGGCGCTCAAACATTTGATTTCCAGTTAGCCGAAGGCGAAGGCTACACCATCGATCCGAATCAAAATTCAACCCTGCTCACCATCAATGACGACAATGGTGGCCCCGGCGTTGGCCCGACCGTTGGACTAGCTGTCTCTGAAACGAGTCTGGCGGAGGGCGATCCCCTCACGGTCACCTTTACGGTCGAGGGTGACATCCCAGAGGGAGGGGTACAAGTTCTGGTTCAAAGCGATGTCCCCGGTTCTCTAGGACAGTTCGACCTCGCTGATTTAGGCAATATCACCACCACTGGTATCGAAGGTTTGCCCACTGTTGGCGATGGGGGGGGCGGCAGCTTCTTTGTCACCCTCGTTGAGCCCACCGCTACGATCTCCCTCAACGTTTTTGACGACATCATCGAAGAAGAGCCGTTAGACATCACCTTTACCCTAGCCAACGGCGAGGTGTACGAGGTCAATCCAACAGCGGCTAGCACAACGCTCACAATTTCTGACGAAATCCAGACAACCGAGATCAAGCCCACAGTGGGCATCAGCGTTGACAAAACTACATTAGTGGAAGGTGGTGACGCGCTAACACTAACAATCTCAGTTGACGGCGTTATCCCAGGCGGCGGTATTCCGCTTTTGATCAACGACGTTGCCAGTGTACAAAGTCAGCTTCGCAGCCTCACTGAATTTGACGTTGGCAACATCACAACAACCGGGATTGAGGGTTTCCCCACCCCCGCCGACGGCGACAGCGGCTTCTTCGTGATTGTCACAGAGCCAACGGCGACAATTACGCTGAAGGCTTTCGATGAAGGCGCGGATGAAGATGAAGCTGCCGAGAGCTTTACTTTTGAGCTGATTGACGGCGAAGCCTATGAAGTAGACGCCGATGCCGGTAGCGTCACGCTCAACATTGTTGATGCCGCCGACAGCAATGGCGGCGGGGGGGATGGCCCAGTCGTTTCCGTCGATGTGATTGGCGGCACCTTTAGCGACGAAGACGCGCTGGTGACGCCGAATCTAGTCGAATCCGGTAGTGGTACCCCGATTCTCAGTTTGGTGGTGAGTGCCGATGGCCCCATCCCCGAAGACGGCTTGGTGGTCAATATCAACACCGACCTGGCCGACATCACTCAATTTATTGAGGGAGCGAACTTTGTGCCCCTCAGCTTTGGGGGCGATGTCATCGGCGCGATCTACGACGATAGCGGCACAGCCACCGGTCTGCAGCTGCGTCTAGAGTCCCAAAATGCGGTGGTCAACTTCCCCGGTGTAGGTCTGGCCGCCACTGATCCGCAAACCGTCAACTTCTTTGTGGAAGCGGGCGAAGGCTACACCGCTGATGCTGAAATGGCGGCCATTACAGTCTACGACACCCTGAATCAGGTGCCCGCTGCCACCAGCATCCCGGAAGTCAGCATGTCATTGGCCGAGTCTGGCCCCTTCACAGAAGGCAGCGACACCGTCACGGTGAGCTTTGCCTTGGCGGGGGATATTCCGGCTGAGGGGGTGTTGGTCTATGTCAGCAACAATGCCTTCGCTGGACTGGTGGACTTCGACCTGTTAAATGCTCAGGTGACGGGCGGTTCCTTCCCGGCTCCCGATGGGAATGCCGGTGGGTTTTACTTCAAAATCACTGAGCCGACGGCGAGCCTGACGCTGGATGTGCGCGCTGACGAAGCTGTTGAAGGGTTAGAGCAGGTGCCGTTGGCCTTGCAAGCCCTACCCGGCTATACCATTGCGGCAGGGGCCGGAGAAATCTCGGTGCTGCTTCAGGATGATGCCAGTTCGATCGCGCAGGTGAGCGTTGAGGCTTCATCAGACGTGCTAATTGAGACCGAAGGCACGGCAGCGGTTCATACCTTTAATTTGAGTGCGCCGCCAGCGGATGGCCAATTAACCGTGACGGTTGAGGCCCCTGGCCTGACTGAGCTGGATATCTTGGGCCTCCAGGTGGAAAACGGTGGCATTTCAGCCATTCGCCCAGGGGGATTTGATCTGGTGATCTTGGGTCAATCGGCCACGGTCACTTTGCCCGTAGTCGATGATGGCGTCTCTGAAGGGCTAGAGGAAATTGCCTTTAGCGTGGCTGCTGGTGACGGCTATCAGATTGATCCCGAGGCCGGGTCGGCCAGTTTCCAAATCGTGGATACCGTTGAGCAGACCCCCGCTACCGATGCCGAATCAAACGACACGATCGCGACGGCGATCGCCACTGGCCTTGGCCCTGACAACAGCTCGGTCTCCATTGACGGGGCGATTTCCTTTAGCTTCAGCAATCGCGAAGTCGACCAGACCGAAGACGTCGATATGTACTCCTTCGCGATGGCCGCTGGCGATACCATCCGGATTGATGCTGACTCCGCGGTGTTTGACTCCGGGCTCGATACCGTGCTGCGGATTTTTGATGCGGGCGGCAACGAGGTCGCGGGCAGTGACGACGACTTTGCCCCCGATGAGCTATTTGCACCGGGCCGTCGAGATTCCTATGTGGAATTCACGGCGACCGAAACGGGCAACTACTATGTCGGCGTCAGCAGCTTTGGCAACGGCTTCTTTGACTTCTTCTTGGATGATGATGGCAATCCTACCAATGCGCCCTACGATCCCAATGTGGCGGGCAGCGGCACCGGTCGCAGCTTTGGCGACTACACCCTAAATCTGAAGTTGAATGAGGAGTTTACTGCTGACGCTACTGATATTCCTGCTAGTACAGGAGAAGGGCCAACGGTTTCGCTGTCGGCCTCACCGGCCACCTACGACAGCGACGACAATCTGACGGCGAGTGCGCTCGTGCAGTTTGTTGAAGATGGCGCTTCAATTCTGACCGTGGGGTTGACCACTGAAGGGGACATCCCAGAAGACGGTATTGAGGTTTTTCTCACCAGCAGTCTCGATCTGTCCACTGCGTTCAACACGGGCGCGCCCTTTAGCCCCGGCGGTGCGGAAGTGTTGGGGGCGGTCTTTGATGACGCGGGCACCCCAGTGGGCTTGCGGATTAACCTCACCAGCAATACGGCAGTTTTAAATCTCAATCTGGATAGTCCCGATGCGGCTCCGACCG